>Ga0315285_10000273_pt1 | contig 52265 bp, 55 predicted proteins | sample YL17G09_36_MG_FD_203698 | JGI IMG/M metagenome (GOLD analysis project Ga0315285, IMG submission 203698) | Sediment microbial communities from Yellowstone Lake, YNP, Wyoming, USA - YL17G09_36 | ecosystem: Environmental > Aquatic > Freshwater > Lake > Sediment | place: USA: Wyoming | collected... | reverse complement strand
GGAGCGGACGTGAGGAGGGGCACAGGAGAGCCGAGGGCCGGGAGCCGCGAAGGTCGATTTGTCAATTCGTCGATTGGTCAATTGGGTGAGCAGGGGTGGCAGGAGTCTAGACCAGTTGACTTTTTGACGACTTGACCAGTTGACTTCTCAGAGCCGTCAGGCGTGAGCGGGTCCCTGTCGTCGTCCCGTTCCGTGGCGGGGATTACCGTTGACAGAGGGGGGCGTTTTCGATAGCCTTCCGTACAAGGGGACGTACAAGGGGACGTAGGATACTTATGAAACTTATTCGGTCAGGAGGATATGGCGGGTCTGTCCGTCGCCGGGGCGACAGCTTTCCCTCGAGGTTACCTTGAACGCGGGCGGCATGGCGATAGATCTCGCATCGCGCCATGAAGGGATCCGCGTTGCATGAGGCCGGCGTTTGCCCTCCCTGAATTGCTCGTCTATAATTCGCAGGAAGCGTTCAGCCGTCAGCGGTCGGCTTTCAGCTTCGAAATGGACGACGCGGGAGTCTCGGCCGGGACTCCTGCCCCGGGAGGATCATGATATCGCCACGCACCAATGCGGCGCTGAAAGAATGGGCCATCGTCTGCCGGGACCTGGCGGACGGCCGCCAGACGCTCCTCATCCGGAAGGGCGGCATCGAGGAGATCAAGGCCGGCTTCCAGGTGTTCCACCGGGACTTCTGGCTGTTCCCGACCTACGTGCATCAGAACGCAACGGACCTGGTCCCGGCGGTCCACGCGGAGTTCGAGGAGGTCCAGGCCGCCCTGCCGCCTGCCGGCACCATTCCATTCCAACTCTACGCCACGGTGGAAGACGTGGTGAAGGTGATGGACCTTGAGCGGTTGCGGTCCCTGGAGGGCTACCACATCCTGTCCTGGGATTGCGTCGCGTCCCGGTTTCAGTATCGGAACAAGCCTGGGGTGCACGTGATGACCGTGCGCGTCCACCGGCGCCAAAGCGTCATCACGCTGCAGAACACGACGGCCTACGAAGGCTGCGTCTCCTGAGTGGACCTCGACGAGGCCCTGGACACGGAGAGTTGCACACCCGTCCTCTCGGATGCGGAGTTCAGTGCTCGCCTGGCGGACATCCGGGCACGGCTGGCGGGGGCGGGTATCACGGCTTAAAAGCGTTCGGGTGTTTCCGCCTATGGCGGATTCGGTGCTTCGGGTGTTCGACGAACACTGCCCCGATCCCTGACCTCTCCGAAGGAGTCCGGAGTCCTGCGGACCGGCGCCCAACCCCGGAAAGAGGTGAATTCCGTGCCGAAGAGCGAAGAGAAGATCGGCCTGCTCCTGGTGGATCACGGGAGCCGGTTTCAGGAAGCCAACGACGTGCTGGCCGACGTGGCGGCGATGGTGAGGCGCATCTCAGGGCGGGACTGCATCCACCACGCCCACATGGAGCTGGCGGAGCCGACGATCCAGCAAGGCTTCGAGACCTGTGTCCGCGAGGGTGCCACGGCTGTGGTCGTCCATCCGTACTTCCTGTCGCCGGGGCGCCACTCCATGAGCGATATTCCCCGGATGGTGGAGGAGGCGGCGAAGGCCTTCCCGGGCATCGCATATTGCGTGACGGAGCCATTGGGTTTGCATCCCAAGATCTGTGAGGTTATCCTAGAGCGCGCGGGAATTCCCCTCCAGGCGGAGGTCAAGGAATAATGGAAGGCGAGATGACAAGCCTCACTCCGGGGCAAAAGGAACGCGTCTGGGAATGGGTGAAGAGCATCGGCCTGGCCCTGCTCTTGGCGTTCGGCATCCGCACGGCCGTGGTCGAGGCGTTCGTCATCCCCTCCGGATCCATGGAGCCGACGCTCCAGATCGGGGACCGGGTCCTGGGGAACAAGTTCTGGTTCTGGTTTGCGCAGCCCCACCGCCAGGAGATCGTGATCTTCTCGCCGCCGGCCAGTGCCGAGCTGGCAGCCGGCGCGCTCATCAAACGAGTGATCGCAGTGGAGGGCGACGTGGTGGAGGTGCGGGACGGCCAGGTCTTCGTGAACGGCAAGCCTGTCGCCGAACCCTACGTCAAGGAGCGGCCGCAGTACATCCTGCCTCCTACCCGGGTTCCCCAGGACATGCTGTTTGTCCTGGGGGACAACCGGAACGCCAGCTACGATTCCCACGCCTGGGGGTTCGTGCCGCGGAGCAATCTCAAGGCTAAGGCGTTCGCGCGCTATTGGCCCTTGAATCGGATCGGCCTGCTTCAGTAGCATTCGGTTCAAGCAGCGCGATTGAACCGCCGGTACCAACGGCATCCGCCTCAGGCGGATTGGTGCGCCAAGCACGCCAAGGAACCCCTCATATTCAAGATCTGGCCTGGAAGGGTCCTGAGAGGGGGCCCGGAATGGTCCGGCCCGGCTCTGGCTCCGGGTTGTTGATAGGGGTTGTGCCTTTGCGACATTGGCGGCCTTGACGTTGAGATAGCTTGCTCCAGGTGGATCGCGCGCCGCCTTGCTCCCTCCAGGCGGCCCGCATGTTGTCCATTGACTCCGGGAAGGCCCCTCCGGTACAGTCAGTCCAATTTCAGCGGTCAGCCATCAGCGCCGTCAGCGATCAGCTCGCCGCTGACTGCTGACCTGCTGACAGCTGACAGCATCCCCTGTGTGCTCTGTGCCTCTGTGGCGCAGGTGAAAGGAGCGGTTCCCGTGGAATGGATCGGCGTAGTGTACAACGACGTCAAGGAACCGACGGATGAGGGCTGGAGCGCAATCACCTCGGAGGTCGTGCTGGACGAGACGCTCACCGATGGACTGGATGGGATCGAGGAATTCTCCCACCTCCTCATCCTGTTCTGGATGCACCGGGCACCGGAGGCCGAGCCTGTCCGGATGCGGCGCCGCCCACAAGGACGACAGGACATGCCAGAGGTCGGCATCTTCGCCCAGCGGGCGCGTCATCGTCCGAATCCGATCGGGATCACTGCGGTCAAGCTGCTCCGCCGGGAAAAGAACCGGCTCTTTGTCCAGGGCTTGGACGCCATCAACGGAACGCCCATCGTGGACGTGAAACCATACGTGCCGGCGTTCGATACTGTGGACTCTCCCCGCGTGCCCGAATGGATCCATCGCCTGATGGAACGGTACTTCTGACAGGGGACAGGGGTCGGGGGTCAGGGGCCAGGCTCAAAGACTCGGACCTTGCCTCTCCCCGATCCCCGGCCCCCAACACCCGACCCCCGCGAGTGCAGCGAGCATGGCCAGGACGGCGGGCATCTTGATCATCGGCAGCGAGGTGCTGAGCGGGAAGGTGGTGGACCAGAACTCACCCTATCTGGTTCGGGAACTCCGGGCCCTGGGGGTCGAGGTCAAGCGGATCACCACCATCCCGGATGACGTGCCGGTCATCGCCCAGGAGGTGCGCGCCTTCGCGGAGCGGTACGACCTGGTGTTCACCACGGGGGGGATCGGCCCGACCCACGACGATGTGACCATCCCGGCCGTCGCGGCCGCCTTCGGGCGGACCGTCGTTCGCCATCCGCTGCTGGAGGACGTGCTCCGGCGGCATTACGGGGAGGGGGTCATCGCCGCCCAACTGAGGATGGCGGAAGTGCCAGAGGGTGGCGAATTGGTGGGAGGGGGAGACCTTACCTTTCCGGTGGTGGCCTTCCGGAACGTCTACATCTTTCCCGGCATTCCGGAGGTCGTCCGCCGGAAGTTCGAGCGCATCCGCGACCGGTTCCGAGAGCAGCCGTATGTTCTACGGCGAGTCTTCCTCCGGTGCGACGAGGGGCAGATCGCCGGCGATCTCAACGACGTGCTGGGTCGTTTTCCCGAGCTACAGCTCGGCTCGTATCCCACCCTCCACAATCCGGATCACAATGTCGAGCTGACGCTGGAATCGAAGAGCCCCGAGTACGTCGAGCAGGCCCTCCGATTCCTCCTGGATCGCCTCCCGGCGCAGGCCATCGTTCGCATCGAGTAGCCCTGGGGCCGACCGCGCCCCTCCAGCCCTCGCCTTTCGTTATTCCGGCACGCTCAGATCCACGGCCTGACCCCGGTAGAAGCGGGTGATGTGCTCCACCACCTCGGTCGGGTCATCCGTGACCTTCAAGAAGTCCATGTCGGCCTTGTCCAGGTAGCCCCGTTTGACCGTCTGTTTTCGCAGCCAATCCACCAGTCCACTCCAGTATTCGCGACCCACCAGGATCATGGGAAAGGGCCGGATCTTGTGCGTCTGGATCAGGGTCACCGTCTCGAACAGTTCGTCCAGGGTGCCGAATCCCCCGGGCAGCAAGACGAAGGCAGTGGCGTATTTCACCAGCATGACCTTTCGGACGAAGAAGTAATGGAAGTGCAGCGAAATCGTGGTATATGGGTTCGGCTTTTGCTCCTCCGGGAGCTCGATATTCAGGCCGACCGTGCGACCGCCCGCCTCGAAGGCACCCTTGCAAGCCGCTTCCATCACGCCCGGGCCGCCCCCGGTGACCAGCGTGAAGTCGGCCTTGGCGATGGCGCGCCCGATGGCCTCGGCCATGTCGTAGGCGAAGTCCCCGGGGCGGGCGCGGGCGCTGCCGAAGACCGTGACAGCCGGCGTGATCTGGGACAGGGTATCGAAACCCTCGACGAGCTCCCCGATGATCCGGAACATCCGCCAGGATTCTTCCTTCTCCAGTTGGTTGATCTCATAGGGGTTACGCATCCTGTTCTCCTTGGTGGATACGATCGGTCAGCTGATCGCCGGTCTCGCTGGCTCGACGGGCTTCCGCATCGCGCGCTGGCCCCGCATCTCCGTTGTGGCGATTCAGAAATTCGCAGCAGATGGCGGTGCCCCCGGGGCACCCCTGCGGATGCTGGCCCGCGACGGTACCCAGCCCTGCCGCGCTGGGTAGGGCCGTCTTGCTCCGGGTCAGCCACCTGCGGTGGCCTTCGCGCCGCCGGTTCGCTCCCGCGAACCACGGCGACCGAACCCGCGGCCCCCGCACGGTGCATCGCCTCGGGGCGCCCCGGGGGCACCGCAATCCTCTCCGAACTTCTTGGACCGCATACTACAGGGTAGGTCACGCTTGGTGGGGCCGCAAGTGGTTCCTGACAGGGCTGAGGCATCCCGCCCTGCGCATGGGGTCGGAAGGTACAGGCGGCTCGACGAAGCGGTGCCGTGCGTGGTATAGGTGATATTAAGCGGTCAGCAATCAGCGATCGGCAATCAGGATGTGGGGGCAGGGGTCAGGGGCAGGGGGACGGGAGCAAGAGCTGATCGCTGAACCGTTCACTAATAGTGTTACGGGGAGTGGGGGTCGGGTCAGGCAAAGAGCGGAAAGAAAGGGATGTTTCATGGCGACAGGCGGGAAGCGCGAGGAGATTGACGCGAAGATCAGGACGTGGGAGCGTGAACTGGAACGTGTGCGGCTCGCGCTGGCCCGTGCGCCCGAATCCGTGCATGACCGGTATCATCCGAGCTTCACCGAGGTGTACCGGGCAAAGGAGATCGTCAAGTCGCACTGGGAAGCGGTGCGAGGGGTGTATCGGCCGGAACCTGCCGCCATCCAACGATTCCAGGAGGCTCTGGAGGCGATGGAGGCCGCCTGGGCCGCCGCCCAACCCATGCTTGCCGACGTTCTGAAGCCGCAGGCGGCATGATGGCAATTCCGATACTCGGGAAAAAGTGTTCGGGCGTTTCCGCCTCAGGTGGATTGGCGCAGCAATCCGCCTGAGGTGGATGCCGTTGGCACCAACGGCTGTGCCGTTGGTACCGGCTGTTCAAGGTTTTTCCCGGATCAGGGCTGAACGTGGCATAATATGTTGCGGAAGCTCCATCCTCGATCCGCACCAGGCTGGTGAAAAAAGCCCATCTGCTGCGTCAGGCGCTCATCGCGGCACTGCGACGTACACAGGTCAGTACGCCTCGCGGCTCGATTTCGCGTCTTCCTTGCACCTGGGTCTTTTTGACCAGCCTGGACGGGCAGGGTATCTCTCGACACCCTCCTAGAGGAGACACTGTGGACCTACGCCTGACGGATAAGGTTGCAGTCGTTACTGGCTCCAGCCGCGGGATCGGCAAGGCCATTGCCACCGGCTTGGCCGCAGAGGGCTGCCGGGTGACCCTGTGCGCCCGGGATGCCGAGGTCCTGGAGCGGACGGCGGCCGAGTTGAGGGCCACAGGGGCACAGGTCCTGGCGGTGATCGCGGACGTCGGAAAGCCCGAGGATCCTGCCCGGGTGGTCGAGGAGACCATGCGGGCCTTCGGTCGCATTGACATCCTGGTCAACAACGTGGGAGGGGCGCGAACGGCCGGCCCGTTCCTGGAGACGGCCGACACGGCCTGGCAGACCGCGGTGGACCTGAACGTGCTGGCGGCCGTTCGGTTCAGCCGACTCGTCGTGCCGGAGATGCAGAAGGTCGGCGGCGGGGTGATCATCAGCATCTCGTCCATCTGGGGGCGGGAAACGGGCGGGACTGCGACCTACAATGCGGTGAAGGCGGCCGAGATCAGCCTGGCCAAATCGCTGGCGCGGGAGCTGGCACCCCTGAACATCCGGGTGAACAGCGTCGCCCCCGGCTCCATCTTCTTTCCCGGGGGTTCCTGGGACCGGCGGCTGCAGGCCGACCCGGAGGGCATCACCGCGTTCATGAAGAGGGAAATCCCTTCCGGCCGCTTCGGCAAGCCAGAAGAGGTTGCCGACGTGGTGGTCTTCCTCTGCTCCGAGCGAGCCAGCTGGGTGACCGGCGCGTGCCTCAACGTGGACGGGGGCCAGTCGCGGTCGAATATATGAGGCGAGCGATCAGCGATCAGGAGTCAGCCCGTACGTTGAGGGGTCGGGGAGCGGGGGTCGGGGGCCAGAGACGAATGCGGACCCATCGCGCTGCTTCCCGTCCGCTTCTGCTTTTCCTCCTGCTGCCGTCTGCCTGGTGCCTTCTGCCCACGATCACTTCCGCGGAGGAGATCATCTTCCTCCAGGATGACCGCACGATCCGGGCGGAGAAGACGGAGATCATCGGCGACCGGATCCGCATCGAGAAGCCGGCGGAGACCATCGAGCTGCCCCGGTCGGCCGTGCTCTCGATTCATCCGGTGACTCCGCCTACGGCTTCGCCCAATGTCCCCCCACCTGCGGACGTCTACCGGGACATGACGCAGCAGATGACCGACAAGGTTCGCCGCGAGATCCCGGAGCCGGGCGCTCCCCGGGGGAAGTAGCCTCGAACACGCAGGGGCCAGGGGTCGGGGAGGGTCGACACCCCGGTCCCTGATCCCTGGCCCCCGGTCACTTCACGACCGACGCTGATTGCTGAGTGCTGAACGCTGCTCGTTGACCTCCATCCAGGTCTATATTATTTGGGCTCTCCCCGAAAACCCAACAGCAACGAGCCTCCCCCGCGAACCGTCTTAGTGGAGGCAGCCGAGATCGGTATTCTGCTTCGCAATCCCCTGCACGCATATACCCAGGGCCTCCTGCGCTCCATTCCGCGGAATATCCGGCGGGAGCAGGCGCTGGAAGGCATTCCGGGAACGATCCCCAATCTCATCACGCCGCCCGCTGGATGTCGCTTCCATCCCCGCTGTCCGAAGGCCATGGACGTCTGCCGCGAGGTCAGGCCGGTCCCGGTGACGGTCGAGCCCGGCCACGCCGTCAGTTGCCACCTGTACCCCGGGAACACGACGAATCCGTGAATCTCCGACCTCACGGGTTTCGGCTTGAAAGTCCTGGAAACATTCAGTACCATGTGGTGCCATGAAGAACCAGAAGTTTAGCGGGAGCCTTGGTGGGATCCTTGACGAGGCCCTGGGCGGGACTCCCCATGTCAGGATCCTGCGTTACCTCTGTCGGGCTGGGGGGGAGCATACCGGCCGGGCCATCGGTCGGGCCGTCCAGGTCTCTCACCCCGCCGTCCACCGTACCCTTAGGGCACTTGCCGGGCGCGCCATGGTGCAGGCGGTCCGCCACGGGCCCGCCATCGCCTATCGTCTGAACGAGGATCACTGGCTGATCCGGACCGGGATTCGGCCGCTCTTCGACGCGGAATCTGCCTTCTTGTCCACTGTCGGGGAAGCGGTACGGCAGGCGGCAGGAGTTCCTGTTCGGTCGGTGCTCGTCTTTGGCAGCGTGGCCCGGGGCGGGGCGGATCCGGACAGCGATATGGATCTGCTGTGTCTCACGGCGAGGGCGACAGAGGCAGCAGACGCAGAGCGGAATCTTGCAGAGGCTGCGACCGCCCTCCGCCGCCAATTCGGCCGGCGGCTGTCGGTGATGGTGCTGCCGGCCGTCGAATTCGCCCGCCGGTACCGACGGAGAGAACGGCTCTCGAGGGAGATCGTGGAAACGGGATGGGTGGTTGCGGGAGACTCCGTTAGCGAGGTCCTGCGGTAGATGGCCCCCAAACGGATCGCCAGCCGCCGGGAGGAGCGGACAGTCCATGCCAACTATCTGACGAAGGCAGAGGAATTCCTGCGCTCTGCGTTGGACAATGTTGCCAGCAGGCGATGGAATGCGGCGGCACTGTCGGCCATCCACGCGGGCATCGCTGCGGCAGATGCGGTGCTGGTGTTCGAACGAGGGATTCGGAGCGTGAGCCAGCATCACGAGGATGTCCTTGATCTCTTGGCTAGGTCTGGGGCGGACCGGTCTTCCGCCCTGGCGCACCTGCGCCGGATCCTGGCCCGAAAGAACGTTGTCGAGTACGAGAGCGGCCTCTTTTCACAGCGTGAGGCGGAAGAGATCGTGCAGCACGCCGAGCGCTTCCTGACCTGGGCCCGGACGCGGGTGCGGCCGGCCGCGTCATGACCATGATGGGTTAAAGACCCATCCGTTGGCGGTCGTGACCGCGCCCGATCTGCAGCTCAAGGAGGAAAGCAGGACAAAGGTTTTGGCATTGACAACCGACCGGCGTATGCTATCCATAGCGACACCCTTCCGGTAAAGGCCGCGGGTGAGTAAGCGTTCCGAAATCTCAGGTCTGATGGTGGAGCAGCGCAAGGGATCACCATGAAGACCGTGGCGGCACCTGGGTACTGTCAGGCTCAGGTGCCGTTCTGCTTTGGGTCGGGGAGTCGGTGGCGATGAGAGGCATTCGGCGCACACTGATCCTCCTGCCGGTGATTGCGCTGGTCGCGTGCGCGGGTCCCTCGGGCGTGACCACCTCAACGGAGCCGAAGCCGCGGGCCGAGCGGCCGACGTACACCGTGGGCGACAAGTGGATCCGCAGTGACGGCTCGTACGAGCTGATCAGAATCGAGAAGGATCTCTATATCTTTGCCGCCGGTGCCAGTCGGGAGGTTCAACTCACCAAGGACCTTGGGGTAGCGAGGGTCGTGAGGGGCGATAGGTATTGGGAGTTCGATCCACCCCTCAATCTCTCCTGGCCTCTCGAGGTCGAGAAGTGGGGGACGACCTCAGGGGTCTGGAGGGGGACGTGGAATGCACCGGGCGTCCGGGCCAGCTTCACTTGGAGTGTGGATGCGTACGAAGATGTAGTGGTGGCAGGCTCCGCGCTCAAGGCCTTCCGGGTAACCATCTCGATCCAGACCCTGCCGGGGGGACCCCTCAGGGAGGTTCGAATCTGGTATGCGCCCGAGGTGAAGCAGTTCGTGCGGGCGGAGGGCCACCGGGATCTGGGATTCCTAACCTTCAGGGTCGTCTCCCTCGACCGGCCCATGCCGGCGCCACTTCAGGTGGCCCTCCAGGAGCCTAAGGACCAGGCGCGCGTCCCGACGGAAGGGATCGTGGTGACGGGCAAGGTCACCGGCGGCAAGGGGGTGGCCCGTGTCACCGTCACGCTCAACGGCCAGGAAGTCTCCCGACAAGAGGAGAAAGGCGCGCCCAAGTCCGAAGTCCCGATCAGCATCCCGCTCACGCTCCTGGAGGGACGGAACATCCTCCTGGTCACGGCCGCCGATCCGGAAGGGACCACCCGACAGGAAGCCCGCACACTCTTCTACGACAAGCCGGCGCCCGCTCCACCTCCCGCGGGCCCGCCACTTGTGGTTGCTCCTCCGACGCCACCTGTGCCGGCGCCCCCCGTCGTAACCACCCAGCCCCCGCCCCCCCCGCCTCCCTTCCAGGTGACGCTGACCACACCCCTAGACCAGGCCCGCGTCGAGCAGGAGAGTATCGCCTTGGCCGGCCTGGTGACGGGAGGCAAGGGGGTGAGCCGCGTCATCGTCACCCTCAACGGGGTGGAGATCGGGCGGTTGGGAGAGGCGGCGGCGCAGCGGGCCCTGCCGATTAACTTGCCCCTCAAGCTTATGGAGGGTCAAAACACCCTCGTGGTGACCGCCACCGAGGCGGATGGGACGATCCATCAAGAGGTCCGCACGGTCCACTATGAGAAGCTCGTGCCCCTCAGCGTGGCCGTCCGCTACCCCGAGGACCGGATGCGGGTGACCGAGGAGACGAGTGTGGTGGCCGCCCTCGTCGCCTCCAGCAAGGGGATCGCGAAGGTGGCCGTGACCTTGAACGGGACCGAAGTCCACCAGCAGAGCGAGCACACCCCGCCCAAGTCCCTCGTCGTGACCGCGCCCGTGACCCTCCGTGAGGGGGCGAACGCCATCGTGGTGAGCGCCGCTGAGCCCGACGGCACGGTCCGCCAGGAGGTCCGGACGGTCTTCTTCGACAAGCCCAAGGTCGCCGCCCCCACGCCAGCACCCGCACCACCCCCGCCCGCCCGCAACCGTTGGGCCGTGGTGGTGGGCGTGGGCCGCTACGAGAGTCCGGACATCCCCCGCCTGCGCTATACGGTGCCGGATGCCGAGGCCATCTACCAGATCCTGACCGGCCCCGCCGGTTTTAAACCGGAGCATGTCCTGCTTCTGACGGATAAGACCGAACGGAAGCCCACGTACCGCAACCTCAAGTGGGCCTTGGGAACGTTCCTGGCTCGCTCGGCGCAGAAGGACGACACGGTCCTCATCTTCTTCGCCGGGCACGGTGCCCCCGAGGTGGACCAGCGGGGGATCGAACGGGACGGCCTGGCCAAGTACCTCATCCCCAGTGACGCCGATCCCGACGACCTCTATTCCACGGCCTTCCCTATGGACGAACTCCAGACCATCTTCGGCCGCATCGAGGCGGAACGAGTCGTTGTCTTCCTCGACGCCTGCTACAGTGGCGCCGCCGGGGGCCGCACCTTCGCCTCGAAGAAGACCCGGGCGGTAAACCTAGACGACCTCTTCCTCGAACGGCTCACCCGGGCCAAGGGGCGGGCGATCCTCACGGCCTCCCGTCCGGCCGAGGTCTCCATCGAGCTGGCGGACCTGGGGCATGGGCTCTTCACCTACTACCTCCTCCGGGGCCTCCAGGGAGCCGCCGACCTGAACCGCGACGGGATCGTCTCCCTCCAGGAACTCTACGAGTACGTCGAGCAGCAGGTGAGCCAGAAGGCCCGCGCCGTAGGAGGCAACCAGCACCCCGTCATGAAGGGGGAACTGGAGGGGGTCCTACCCCTCCTCACGGTGAAGGGGCGCTGAGGGGCGACCCACGGACTTCACAATGAGTATCGGACGGGAGTGGGGCATCGCCCCGGGCAAAGAAGCTGAGATGAGAGGCCCTCGCCGCGCACTGATGCTCTTGAAGGAGATCGTGGAGACGGGACGGGTGATTGCGGGCGCGTCCCTGAGTGAGGTCCTCCGGTAGAGATGACCCCGAAGCGGATCACGAAAATGTTAGACACGATGGCTCCTGGATGAGGGTGGCATGATCGCCAGAGTGTACGTCGACACCTCAGTCATAGGAGGGTGTCGAGATGAGGAATTCCAGGAGCACTCGGAACGCCTTTTTGCAGACTTTGAAGCAGATCGGTTGCGAGCGGCGATTTCCAATATTACGATTGCGGAGGTGCTTCAGGCTCCTGAGGAGGTGCGCGCCGTCCTGGAGCGCCCGGCGCTACAGCAGGCCGAGAAGGTCTATTTGAACGAAGAGGCAGTTTGCTTGCAGAGGCCTATGTTCAAGAAGGAGTAGTAAGCGAGGCCAACCGTGTGGACGCACAGCATATAGCCATTGCGACTGTTCAACGAGTCGATATTTTGGTGAGCTGGAATTTTTAGCACCTGAATTTTGCACCTGGCACTCAATCACCCCATCATTTGCCTTGATGGCAGCGGAGAAAAACGTCGTGCAAAAAATATTTTGCACCACCCGGTGGGGTAAATCGAACGCCCTCTCCGATCCAGGCTAAATGCGGGTTCGGTCAAAGTCGGTGCAAAATCCAGGTAGCACATTGTCAAGTGGGACCGGATCCGCGCCTTCAATGCCGTGAATTTGAAGCGTGGTTACCCCCAATTGGAGATTCGGTCTCCCCGGGAGGTGTACTATGAAGAAGGATAAAACGTTCGACGCGGTGAAGATGATGCGAGCGATCCGTGATCGAATGAGTGAGGAAATGAAGGGGATGACTCCGAGAGAGCAACTCGAATACATCGAAAGAATAACTGCGCCTCGAAAAGGAGAGAAGAAGCTGGCGGCCACCGTGCCTAGTGAATGAGAGGCATCGGTGGCCTGACGAGAAGTCGGGACCTTTTCTTGAGGGGATGATCCATGATCGAGTCCTTTCAGGAACGCCACGTGACCCTGATTCGGGAATTCAACGAGTACCTTTTCGAGCACCCAGAGTTCGCTGAACAGATTCCAGCACGGGCTGTGGTCGTCATCCAAGTCACCGATGACCAAGAGTACAATGCCTGGAGCCGAGCGCTCGCCGAGGCGAACCGGGAACCTGACCGACCCCTGGTCTACGTCCATGTGGACGCCGTGGCCCCCCGGCGCTCCCGTCTGGTGAACCCGCAATTGCGCCTCGCCTGAGCTGGCTCGTCTGGCCTAACCGCCTGCCCGCAACCCCGAACCTTAGTGCTCCATTTCGCAAATTCGATAACGTTTCCCCTCGCCGTCCTCCCCTCAACCTCACCTTCTCCCCTCAGGGGAGAAGGAAGGGATGAGGGGGCGAAGCGGAGCAGGCAAGGTGCGGAAAAATACGTGAGCGTACTTACGAAGTGAAGCACTTAGCGCTTCCGGCCGCCGAAGCCTGACGGCTGACTGGGGACCCGCTGCACAGACCCTTTTGGCATTGACAACCGACGGGCGTGTGCTATCTATTTGGACGGGTTTCCACTCAGGGTAACTGGCACGTAGGCATTCCCAAAGCTCAGACCTGACGGTAGGGTAGCATAAGGGATTGCCATGAAGACCAAGAAGGCACCTGGGCACTGTCGGGCTCGGGTGCCGCTTTGTTTTGGATCGTGAGAAGAATAACCGTGATATCCGCGCTACGTCCCCCATGTCACGCGCTACGTCCCCCATGTCAGCACGTCCCCCATGTCAGCAGGTGAGCCAGAAGGCCCGCGCCGTGGGCGGCAACCAGCACCCCGTCATGAAAGGCGAGTTGGAGGGTGTCCTGCCGCTGGTGACCGTGAAGGGGCGGTGAGGGACACCTCTGAAGGGACAGCTCTGAATCTCTTGATGATCTTCCGGCGGCTGTGCGCCTGGCATGGCGTAGGCATCCGTCGGCCAGGATCCCCAGGGAGACCAGGTCGCCGAACAATTGCGCGCGGAGGGGATTCCAACCGACGGATTGATTTACGTGGAGGATGCGGCCAGCGGGGTCGCCCTGATCATGGTGGATGGCGAGGGCCGAAACCAGATCGCGGTGGCCTCTGGCGCCAATCTCCAGCTTCTGCCCGACTTGGCGCGGCAGTATGTTTCCCTGGTGCCCTGGGCGCAGGTCCTGCTCTGCCAACTCGAGATCCCCGTCCCCACCGTTCAGTGGGCCCTCGCCACCGGCCGGGAGCGCGGGATCCTCACGATCCTCAACCCGGCCCCGGCGCGGCAACTGCCCGACACGCTGCTCACCCTGGTGGATTGCCTGACCCCGAATGCCGTCGAAGCGGAGACCCTGACGGGCGTCGTCGTGAAGGGGCCGGAGACGGCGACCCGGGCGGCCCAGCACCTGCTGGCCCGCGGGGTGAGACGGGTGATCGTCACCCTCGGAACGCAAGGCGTGCTCTTCTGTGACGGGACGTCGGCCCTTCACTTCCCGGCCTTCCCCGTGGAGGCGGTGGACACGACGGGGGCGGGGGATGCCTTCAACGGGGCCCTGGCAGTGGGGCTGGCGGCCGGGGGCACGTGGGAAGAGGCCCTCCCGCTGGCGAACGCAGCCGCGGCACTCACCTGCACGATGCGCGGGGCCCAGACCTCGTTCCCCCGGCGGGCCGAGGTGGAGGCCTTCATGCGCACGCTGAAACGCTGAGCTTCTTCTTCGCCATTCGCACTGCACGAGGTGGAGATGAGCGCCCACAGACTGCCACGGAGCGTGGTGCCGAGCCAATACGAGATCCGGATCGAGCCCGACCTTCAGGCGGGGAGCTTCACCGGTGCCGAGACGATCGAGGTGACCGTGCAGGAGCCGGTGAGCGAGATCGTGCTCAACGCGGCCGACCTCGCGCTGCGCGAGGTCACCATCCAGGACGGCCGCGGCACGATCCTCGGCGGGACGGCGACGCTGGAGGAAGGGGCCGAGCGGGCTCGCCTCGTCTTTCCGCAGACGCTCAGTCCCGGATCGTGGCGGCTCTCGCTGTCTTTCGCTGGCGTCCTGAACGACAAGCTCCGCGGGTTCTACCGGAGCACGGTGAAACTCACCCAGTCGCCTGGCTTGTCGAAAGGAGGCGAGACAACCGGAGAAACCCTGCTGGCGGTCACGCAGTTCGAGGCCACGGACGCGCGCCGGGCGTTCCCGTGCTGGGACGAGCCGGCATTCAAGGCCGTCTTCCAGATGACGCTCGTCATCGAGGAAGGCCTGACGGCGACCTCGAATACGCGGATCATCAGCGAGGATCGCGTCCCTGGCACCGGAAAGAAGGCTGTGCGTTTCGCGCCAACCATCAGGATGTCCACCTACCTGGTCGCCTGGATCGTGGGGAGGCTGGAGGCAACCGAGGCAATGAGGGTGGATGGAACGCCGATCCGGATCTGGTGCGTGCCGGGCAAGACGCACCTGGCCAGGTTCGCCCAGGAGATCGCGGCGTTCTCGCTCCGCTTCTTCCAGGACTACTACGGGATGCCGTATCCCGGGGACAAGCTGGACCTGATCGCCATCCCCGACTTCGCCTTCGGGGCCATGGAGAACCTGGGGGCCATCACGTTTCGCGAGACCGCACTCCTGGTGGACGAGGGGGCCGCCACCCATGCGGAGCTCACACGCGTGGCCGACGTGGTCGCCCACGAGATCGCCCACATGTGGTTCGGCGACCTGGTGACCATGGCGTGGTGGAACGGCCTGTGGCTCAACGAGGCCTTCGCCACGTTCATGGAAGTGCTGGCAGTGGACGCCTGGAAGCCGGCCTGGGAGCGCTGGGTCACCTTCGGCGTGTCCCGGGCCGCGGCCCTTTTGGTGGACGGGCTCGCCTCGAGCCGGCCCATCGAGTTCGAGGTCGTGGCCCCCAAGGACGCGGATGCCATGTTCGACGTCCTCACCTACGAGAAGGGTGGGGCGGTCCTGCGCATGGTCGAGCAATACCTTGGCCCCTCTGTCTTCCGGGATGGAGTCCGGCGGTATCTCGCCGGCCATCAGTTCGGGAACGCCGAGACCTCCGACCTGTGGCGGTCCCTCGGCCGGGCCTCCAGTGAGAGCATTCCGGCGATCATGGACGGGTGGATTTTCCGTCCCGGCTATCCGCTGGTGACCGTCAGGACCGACGATTCTGGCAGGAGGCTCCGTTTCTCTCAGCGGCGTTTCAGGTATCTCGCAACCGGGTCGGAGGACTCGGAGTTCTGGCAGGTGCCGGTCAACTTCAGGGTGCGCGTGAACGGCGACGTCAGGAGCATGCGGCTGCTCCTGTCCTCGGCCGAGCAGGGCGTGGAGCTGTCGGGCCGGCCCGACTGGGTCGTGGCGAACGAGGGCGGCCATGGGTTCTACCGGGTGCGGTACGCCCCGGACCTGCTGGAGAGGCTGGCCGCTTCGCCCCTCGAGGTCTTGACGCCCGTCGAGCGGTTCAACCTGATCAATGACGCGTGGGCCTCGACGCTGGCCGGGCTTTTCCCTGTCGGCGAGTACCTGGATCTCACGGCACGGTTCCGGAAGGAGGCCGACCGAAACGTCTGGACCGCGCTCCTCGCATCGTTCGCGTACCTGAATCGGGTCATCGAGCCGAGCGATCGATCCCGGATGGAGGCCCTGGTGCGAGACCGGTTGGGCGGGGTGGTGGCACGGCTCGGCTTTGCCCCCTCAGCGGGGGAGGGCGAACTCGTCCGCCAACTCCGTGGCGAACTCTTGCGGGCGATGAAGACGCTGGGGAACGACCCGGCGGTCCAGGCGCGGGCACAGGACCTCTACGTCGCGTATGGCCAGGATCCGTCATCCGTGGATCCGGATGTCCTGGCCGCTCTGATCGCCATCCTGGCCCATGGCGGCGGTGCGGCGGAGTACGCTGAGTTTCTGGGAAAGTTCAAGGCGGCGCGGACGCCCCAGGAGGAGCAGCGGTATCTGTACTCCCTCGCCGGGTTCCGTCATGCCGGGCTCATCGGGCGGACGCTCCAGCTTGCGGTGAGCGGCGAGGTGCGCACCCAGGATGCGCCGTATCTGGTGCGAAGCCTCTTGATGAATGTCCATGCCCGGGACCTCGCCTGGCAATTCGTCAGGGAGCAGTGGGAATCCATGGAACGCCAGTACCCCCTGGGTGGCCTCCGGCGAATGTGCGAGGGGATCACGGCGCTCGCCACACCGGCGCTGGAAGAGGACGTGCGGCGGTTCTTCACCTCGAGGAACATCTCGCTGGGGGGCAGGACGCTGGAGCAGTATCTCGAGCAACTCAGGATCGCCGTGACCTTTCGCGAGCGCGAGGAGGTGACGCTCGCGAGCTATCTGTCCCGGTTCTCCGGGACCCCCTGAGGAAATGTTCCTGCCACGGTTCCAGTCGTTCGCGGATTGACCCGGAATGCGAAAGGCCCGCAGGAACACTCCGGGCCTTTGGCTCTGTGTGGCCGGGACGAATGGATTGTCTTATGACGGTTTCCCGGCGGCCTGGGGTACCTTCTGGATGACGCCGCAGGCGATGCGAGCACCGGAGTTGCCAGCCGGATCGGTCTTATAGTCGTCGGGGCCCGCGTGGATCACGACCGCGGTCCTGTTGGCGTCGAAGAGGGAGCCAGGGCCGGAGCCGAGCGTCACGCCGCGTACGAGGTAGTTGAGCTGCCCAGTCCCGTCCGCCGCGACATCCAGGTTCGGCAGATCACCGGCGTGGGGACCCTGCGGGCTCAGCAGGCCATGCTTCTTCCCCTCGGGATTGAAGTGGCCGGCGGCGCTGGTGAAATCCGGCGGCTCACACTTTCCCACCGCATGTAGGTGAATCCCATGCTGCCCCGGGGCGATGCCCCGGACGTCTGCGAAGACGCGAACGCCAGCCTCATCCTCCCAGAAAGCAGCAACTCCCACCACATCGCCCTTGGTGTTCTTCAGCTCGGCCGTGGCCTGGGGACTGGAGTACGGCAAGGTCGCGCATCCACCGATCAGCAGTCCGAGTGCCAATATTCCAAGTCGATTCATGGCTATTTCCTCCTTGTGGGTGGACTGGTCGCGGGAGTATAGGGGGGTGACCGGCGAGTGTCAACGAGACCTGGCCTGCCCCATCGCGCATGGTCGTGGCCGGGCGGAGGATGGGGGCTGTGGCAGGGATCGGCGTCGTTGACGCTCCCGTTGGGTCGTGCTAGCCTACGCCGATCTGCGGGCATCCTTGAGGGGAAGACGGAGTGGCCGGACGGCTTCTGGAGGTCGAGAACCTGAAAGTATACTTTTCCCTTACGACCGTCGGCGCCGCTGCGCCCGCCGGCGCCGCGCGTTGACATCACCTTCCACCAACACACTCACCCATCCAGGACATGCCTGGGACGGGGGAAGCACGACGGGCCACCATGACACCACGAGCTCAGGCAATCATGGCATGGCTTCAGGCGCGCGAACGTGAGGCGTTCGCCTTCCTCGAAGCCCTGGTGAACCAGGACAGCGGGACCCACGACCGGGCAGACGTGAACCGGGTGGGCGACTTGCTGGCCAAGGCGTACGAGGGCCTCGGCTTCTCCGTCGAGCGGATCCCGCAATCGGTGTACGGTGACCACCTCGTGGCTTCCCACCAGGCGACGCGTGGGTCGAAACGGCTCCTCTGCGTGGGGCACATGGACACCGTGTATCCTGCCGGCACCGCCAGGTCCAGGCCGTTTTGCATCGAAGGGAACCGCGCCACGGGGCCGGGGGTGCTGGACATGAAAGGTGGCCTGACGGTCCTCCTCTTCGCCTTGCGGGCCCTGGCCGATACCAACTCGCCTGCCTTCCGCGGGACGCACGTGACCGTCCTCGTCAACTCCGACGAGGAGGTCGGGTCGCCTTCGTCCCGCCCGATCATCAACGATCTGGCCCTGCGACATGATGCGGCCATCGTTATGGAGCCGGCCCGGCCGAGCGGGGAATGCGTGATCGCGAGGAAGGGCGTGGGCCACTTCCGGATGGAGGTCTTTGGGCGGCAGGCCCACGCCGGGTCCCAGCCCGAACTGGGGATCAACGCCATCTGGGAGCTGGCACACAAGGTCTGCGCCATGCAGGCCCTGAACGATCTGGACCGGGGCACCACGGTGAACGTCGGCGTGATCCGCGGGGGCGAACGATCCAACGTGGTCCCGGACTATGCCTGCGCCGACGTGGACCTGCGCATCTGGAGCCTGGAGGAGGGAGACCGGATCACGCGGGCCTTGCAAGAGATCGCCCGGCGGTCCACGATCTCCGGGGCGACGGGAAAGCTCAGCGGAGAGATCTCCACACCTCCATGGCAGGCCGGTGAGGGAACGCGCCGGATGCTGGCGCTTCTCCAGCAGGCGGGGGCGCACCTGGGAATGGAAATCACGGGGGTGGCCACCGGCGGCGGCTCGGACGGCAGCCGAACGGCCCAGCACATCCCGACCCTGGATGGCCTGGGTTCTGTGGGCAGCCGGAATCACAGCCCGGAGGAGTTCCTGGAAGTGCCGAGCCTCCGGGAGCGCACGGCGCTGCTGGCGCTCTTCATCGAAACGTGGTATGAAGACTTCCTCCCGCCATCCGCGACGGAACGATCGGACCTGGCATGAAGGACGTCGAGCATTTCTCACCAGAGACGCTGGATGAGGCGGCCGCGCTGCTCCTGGCGGCGGGCGACCAGGCCCGTCCGCTGGCCGACGGCACGGATCTCATCACCGAGGTGACCGAGGGACAGCGCACGCTGTGCATGGTCCTCGACTTGAAACGGATCCCCGAACTCAACCGCCTTGACTACGACGAACGGAACGGCCTCCGGATCGGCGCGGCCGTCCCGTTCAAGACCATCCTGGAATTCCCGCCCATCCACCATCTGTACCCGATGCTGGCCGATGGATCCGTCCCCATCGGCCCGGGTGAGCTCTCGGACAGCGCCACCCTCGGGGGGAATCTGGGCCACGCGACCTCCGCCGCGGAGATGGCGCCTCCGCTCATCTGCCTGCGGGCCTCCGCCGCTATCTTCGGCCCCTACGGCTGGTCAGAACTGGCGGTCGAGGCGTTGCTCGCGAGCGCAGGGAGGATCGTCCTGCAACCGGGGGAGTTCGTGGTGGATCTGCGTTTCCCGGCCCCCCCGCCGCGGTCCAATGGCGCCTACCTCCGGGCGGTCACCCGGGAACGGTCGGACTCTGCCGTCGCCGGGGTCGGGGCATTCCTCGTCCTGGAGCAGGATCTGACCACCTGCTGCGGCGCGCGCCTGACCCTGTGTGGTGTGACCCCGACCCCGGTGCGGGCCCTGGAGGCGGAGCGATTCCTGTCCGGAAAGATCCTGGAGGGCGCCGTCCTGCAGGAAGCGGGGGACCTGACGGCACGGAGCGCCCTGCCCGTAGCCGGGTCGGCTGAAGAGTGCCTCGAACTGGTGAGGGGGCTGACCCGCCGCGCGATCGCGGAGGCGCTCACGCGGGTCCGCACGAGCGCCCAGTCCTGACGGGCCCCATCCTTCTGTCCAGTCTTCAACCAGCGGCCCAGTGACGCGATGCCAGGAACACGAAAGGAGTATTATCGAATGAGGCCGCTTATGCGGAGCTTGATATGTCTGATCGTCTTAGGGCTCCTCCCATCCGTAGAGGCGAATGCAGGCTGGGTGATCGAGGAGGTGGTGCGTTCTCGAGCCGGGGCACCTCCCGGGGGCGGGGATCAGGATCGCCAGGTGTTGACCATGAGCGCCAATCGGATGAAGACCATGTCGCTGGATCGGACCGGGAAGCCGACGGCCGCATGGATCATGGATCTGGAGGCCCAGACCATCACCAGCGTGGACTACGAGCAACGGACGGTGGCGACGGGGACGGCGCGAGAATATGCCGAGTCAATGCAGGGTGCCATGCAGGCCATGGGGGGCCAGATGGCCGAGGCCATGAAACAAATGCAGGAGGCCCTGAAGGAGATGCCCCCCGAGCAGCGGCAGATGATGGAGCAGATGATGCGGCAGCAAATGCCGGGCGGGGCGCCGCCTGGGGGCACTCCACCGGCTGAGGCCTGCCGCGAGCCGAAGGTCGAGAGCCGGCCCACGGGACAGACGGCGCGGATCGCCGGATACCAGGCGGCCAGGTACGACATCTTCGAAGACGGGAAGTTCACGGAAGAGTTGTGGGTGAGCAAAGCCATCACGGCGTGGCAGGAGATTGACCCCAGGAAACTGGAACGCTTCGCTCAAGAGATGGGCAAGACCATGGAGACCCTGCCGGGATGCGGTCGCGACCGGGCGCGGCGGGCGGGGGCGGATCCGTACGATCCTGCCTGGAAGCTTGCCAGCGAGGGGTATCCGGTGCGCAGTGTGGACCGCCGCGCGGGCGGGGAAACGGTCGTGGAGGTGGTGAAGGCCGAAAGTCGCGCGGTGCCTCTGGCCGAGTTCCAGCCGCCGGCCGGGTTCAAGCGACAGTCGCTCAAGGAGTTGATGCACGGCGGCCAGTGATACAGAGCCTCACGAAACCGCGGACCGAGACTGAACTTATCCACAGATTACGCAGATTTCGCAGATTTCAATCCGGAAAGAGTTCCGAAAATAATCTGTGTGAATCTCCGTAATCTGCGGATGATGTGAGCCTTTCTTTTGGAGTTCTATGGACATCGAGGGAAAGGTTGCCCTGGTGACGGGCGGGGCCAAACGCGTAGGGCGAAGTATCGCCCTGACGCTGGCCGAGCGGGGCGCCGAGGTGGTCCTTCACTACCGCGGCTCGGAACGCGAGGCGCAAGAGGTCCTGGCCCTGATCAAGAGGGCGGGGGGAAAGCCCGTCGCAGTGCAGGGCGATGTGTCGGTCGCGGCGGATGTGGACCGCATCGTCGAGACGGCGCTGCAGGCCTTCGGTCGGATCGAGATCCTGGTGAACAACGCCGCCATTTTCTACCGGACGCCCTTCGAGGAATTGACCGAAGAGGACTGGGACCGTTTCCTGGACGTGAACCTGAAGGGGCCGTTCCTGCTGTGCCGCAAGATCGGGGCGATCATGCTTCGCCAAGGTCAGGGGAAGATCGTCAACCTGGCCGACATCGCCGGGCAAAAGGTCTGGGCCGAGTACATCCCCTACTCGGTCTCCAAGGCAGGCCTGATCGCCCTGACCAGGGGGCTGGCCAAGGCCCTGGCGCCCCATGTCCAGGTGAATGCCATTGCCCCGGGTACGGTTCTCCTGCCTGAGGGGACCACACCGGAGGAGCGGGAAGGGGCCGTCCGCCGCGTCCCCCTGGAGCGCCTTGGTTTTCCCGAGGACATCGCTCGGGCGGTCGTGTACCTCGTCGAGAACGACTTCATCACCGGCGAGGTCCTGAGGGTTGATGGGGGACAGCACCTCATCTAGCCAATTGAAAACGGACAACCGACAACTGACAACCGGGAATCAGGAACCCTCCCGACCAGGTGCGACCCCTCAGGTTTTTATTGGCGTGCCGCTGTTGAGCCTGCGCTGTCCGTTGGAAAACTTGCATCGTTCCAACGGCTGCCTCCATCGCACCCACTGCCCTTCACGCCTAATTCCGGGTATCGCGGTTGGACCGCCGATGAGGCGAGGAGATTTGGAGGCGAGGAAGCGAGAAGGGTTCGGGCATCCCCGCCTTTCAGATTCCTAGCGTATTTGCCCCTCGGGGGCTTGGCGTTCCGGGTACCCAGCGCCAGCGCTGGGTGTCCTTGGCGGTTAATTTTCAGGAGGTTCCATGTCTAATGGCATTATTGATCGCAAGGAAGTCATCAGCGTGCTCTCGGATCTGGTCCGGATCCCCAGCGTGCACCCACGGATGGGGGGCGGTAAGGGTGAGGCCGAGATCGCGCGCTACTTGGCCGATCGCCTTCGGGGGTTGGGTCTCGCGCCAACGGTGATCGAGGTGCAGCCGGGACGGCCCAACGTCCTCACGACGCTACCCGCAAAGGCGGGCGGTCCGCACCTCTTGTTCGAGGCCCACACGGACACGGTGCCGCCGTCCACGGGCCACGTGGATCCGTTTGTCCCGCGCGTCGAGGGCGACCGGTTGTATGGCCGCGGGAGCTGCGATACCAAAGCGTCCGTGGCGGCGGCCTTCACCGCCCTGGCGAGCATCCTTCCGGTGCGGGAGCGGCGCGCGAGCATCACGGTGGCGTTCACCATGGGGGAGGAACTGGGGCATGATGGTGCGAAGTTCCTCGCGGCCTCAGGGTTCCGCGCCGATGGTGCCGTGATCGGAGAACCTACGGGGTTGGACGTGGTCGCGGCGCACAAGGGCGCGGCGCGTTGGAAGATGGTCACGGTGGGGAAATCGGCCCATAGCTCTAGCCCGGAGAAAGGCTGCAATGCCATCGTCAAGATGGCGACGGTGATTCGCGCACTGGAGGAGCGACTCATTCCCGCCCTGCGGAAGCGCACCCATCCGCTGGTGGGTTCTCCGACCCTGAGCGTGGGTCGAATCGACGGGGGCCTGCAGGTCAATGTCGTACCCGACCGGTGCACCATCGAGCTGGACCGCCGGCTCCTGCCAGGAGAAACGTGGGACAGCGTGCGCGGCGAACTGGAGGCGGTCCTGGCGCCGATCCGCGCTGCCGATCCGGAACTCGAACTGGTGATCGAAGAGCCGTTTCAGAGCTTAGGGAGCATGGAGGTGGCTCTGGGCGCCCCCATCGTCCGGCTGGCCCGGGAAGCGGTCCGGCGGATTGACGGCGAGCATCCCGTGCGCGGGGTTGCCTACGGGACGGATGCCGCAGAGCTGTCAGCGACGGGGATTCCGTGCGTGGTCCTGGGGCCGGGGGATATCGCCCAGGCGCACACCTGCACGGAGTACGTGGAAATCCAGCAGGTGGTGAAGGCGGCCGCCATGTACCGCGAGATGATGCTCAGCGCCTGAGGCCTCGCCGCTATTTCCTTGACAGAGGTCGTGCCAGAAGTGGTACCATAAGCAGCAATTGAGGGGCCCCGCAAGGAGCGGGGCCGAAAGGGGTGTCCATGTTCGGACTGGGAATGCCGGAGCTTTTGGTGATCCTGGTGATCGCCCTGCTGGTCTTCGGGGCGGGGCGGCTACCAGAGATTGGGAGTTCCCTGGGCAGGGCGATCAAAGGATTCAAAGAGGCCTCGGACAAGCGCGAGCCGGAGCCCCCGGAACCAAAGGAGGCCAAGGGTGAGGTCAAGGGCGGGACGGGCAAGGTTTGCCCCGCCTGCGGCCACGAGGCTCAGCCCGACGCCGTGTTCTGTCCCGGGTGCGGCAAGAAGCTTCCCGAGTCCGCCTGACCCCTCCCTCCCAGAAGCAAAAAGGCCCCCGAGGGATTCCCCCCGGGGGCCTTTTGGTTCCTGCGATGCCCTGTTAGGCCGCTCTGGTGACGTTCGAGGCCTGCAAGCCCTTCGGGCCCTGCACCACGTCGAACTCCACGGCCTGCCCCTCGTTCAGGGTCTTGAAGCCGTTGGCCTGAATGGCGGAATAGTGCACAAACACATCCTCACCGTCAGGACGCTCGATGAAGCCGAAGCCCTTCGCATCGTTGAACCACTTCACGGTTCCCTTGCTTCTCAATCTACAACACCTCCTTTCCTTCTTTCGCTGCAACGCCCCGCATCGGGGCGCTCGGTCCCTTCAAACGCAAAAACCGCAGGAGCGGCCTCTGCTCCTACGGTTCTTCTCTCGAAAGCAACCAACGGAACGTTGACCTGCAACGGCGCGAAGGATAGCGGTCCGCGCATCCGGTGTCAAGGATTATTTCGCCCTGGGAGTCCTTGGTCCCGCTCTTGTTTGCCTTTCCGGCACTCATCATGGCATGAATGGGGCCTCGACCTTGCTCCCACCGTGCCATTTGACACGTTCCAGCCAGGCCGAGGGTGGGTCCTTGAGCAATTCCTGGGCGTACATTTCAGCGTCGTCCTGGGGGTGGTATCCCAGGACCTCGCGCGCCCGGTTGAGGTCCCACCAGCGGCGGGTGTTGTTGGACACGCCGTACACGATCTCAAACTGGATGTTGGGGGCTTCGATAGCGCGCCGGACGAGCCGGGCCATATCGCCGGGACTGATCCACACGGCGAGGTGACGCTCGTCGAGGGGCCGTTCGCCGAAGAAGCCAATTCGGAGGCACACTACACTCAGGCCAGCCTTCTCAGCGTAGAACCTGCCCATAGCTTCGGCAAAACACTTGGTCACGGCGTACATGCTGTCTGGTCGCAACGGGACCGTTTCATCGATGATCTGCCCGGCGGGATAATACCCCACGACGTGGTGGGTGCTGGCATAGATCACCCGGGGCACGCCGCAGAGTCGGGCTGCTTCGAACGTGTTGTAGGTGCCCAGGATGTTGACCGGCAGCAGCTTCTCGCGGAATCTCTGCACGTCAGCGACGCCGGCCATGTCCACGATGGCATCGGTTCCCTGCGCTGCCCCTTGCACGGCGGCAGCGTCGGTGGTGTCGCCGCGAATCAGTGTCTCAGTTGGCCCGAGATCGGTGATCGCCGACCGGTTGAACAGGACGAGCCGGTACTCATCGCGTAGGGCCTTGCGCAGGCAGTGGCCAATCCTGCCGCTTGCCCCGGTGAGGAGGATGCTCTTCATCGTCGCGAGGGCTTCCGTTCGTCGCTGGGCGGGTGTCCTTTGTTACGGCAGCTTGGCCGCCACGCCCAGCTCCTTTGCGACCACGGCGATCTGATCCAAGACGTTCACGCTGAGGGGGATGCCGTTCTTGCGACGCTCCCTCTCCAGCTTCAGTTCGCGCTCCCCGGGCATGAGGATCTCAGTCACCCCTGGGAGTAGCTCCGACTGCTTGATACTCCGGATTCTCGCATCCATTCGCCTTTTGAACTCGGCCACGGGCATGAAGGCCTCCACATTGATGGCCATGACGAAATGCCCCAACCCCTGCGGAGAGGATGGCTCCCCGGTGAAGAGATCGGTGATCTCCAGCCCAAGCCGCGCCCCCGTCAGGACGCCCGAGAGAATGTCCAGGATCAGGATCAGTCCCCAGCCCTTGTAGCCGCCGATGGGAAGGATCCAGCCACCGTCGAGGACCTTCTGTGGATCGTCAGTGGGCTGGCCGTTGGAATCAACTGCCCAGCCCGGGGGGATTCGTTCGCCCTTCTTCGCCGCGTAGGCGATTTTCCCCTTCGAAGATGCGCACATGGCCATATCCAGCAGGATGGGCAGCTCTTTGTCGGTGGGCACACCGACCGTCAGAGGGAGGTTCCCTGCGACCATGGTCCGGCCGCCATGGGCCGGCGTGTTAGAAGATCCATTGGTTGTGAGCAGCCCGATCATGTCGTTTTTGATGGCATGCAGGGCGTAATATGCCCCTTCGCCGAAATGGTTGCTGCGCAAGACGCCCACGATTCCCGCCCCGGCGTCCCTCGCCTTGCGGATGGCTTCCTCCATCGCTCGCCAGGTGATCACCTGCCCCAGGCCATCCTCGCCATCCAGCAGGATGATGGAGGCGGTTTCCCGGAGGATCTTCCCCTTGGTGCCCACCTTGAATCCCCCGGCCCGCACCTTCTTCATGTACATGGGCACGCGCATGACCCCGTGGGACGTCATACCGCGCGCATCCGCGCTGACCAGGGCGTCCGCTACCCGTTCCGCTTCATCCCGAGGCGCTCCCGCCCGTTCGAAGACCTCAGCCACGAACCTCTCGAGGGCGGCGGCGTCGACCAGCCGCTCGGTTGCGTTCCCGCTTGCCATGTCGGAGGTCTCCTTCCTGTGCCTGCACGATCTTGATGTGCTTCCGTCCCCGAGGATCTCTTCAGCGGTCCGCCCGCGCGAACTTCTGGAGCGACCGGATCTCGCGGGGTGGGTTCTCGTGCCGCCCTTTGACCGAGTAGGTCACCTCCGCCACGTAGATGGCACCCTGGGAGTCCACGGCGATCCCGTGCGGCGCGATGAACTGGCCGGGCTTTTCCCCGCCGAACGCTTCCGCGATGCGGCCGACGAGGTCCCCCTGAGGAGAGAGGATGCTCACCCGGTTGCCGATGTAGGGCACCGTGGCGTTGATGGTGAGGCCGGTCGGCCCCTCGGCGACGTAGAAGTAGCATTCGTGCCGGGAGTCCCGGACGATACCGTTAGGGCGGTGGAGGTTATTCCACTGGCCGAGATAGTGTCCCTCGGCGTCGAAGCGCTGGATCCGGTGGTTTTCCCGATCGGCGACGAAGACGGTTCCGGCCGGATCCGCAACTACGGCATGCGGGAGGTTGAAGCACCCGGGATCGGTCCCGGGCTCGCCCCAGGAGAAGAGATACCGGCCCGACGGGTCGAATTTGTGGACCCGTGAGTTCCCGTAGCCGTCGGTGATGTAGATGTCCCCCGTGCGCGGACAGACCGCCACCTTGGTGGGCTGGTTGAAGGCTTTCCCGCTCTGCCGCTCCGCTCCCTTGCCAGGCGTCCCCAGGGTCAGGAGGACCTTCCCCTCCGGCGTACACTTGTGGATGGCATGGCCGGCATCATCCACCAGCCACACCTCGTCCTCGGGCCCGATCGTGACCGCGTGGGCCCGCGTGAAGAGCCCTTCTCCCCAGGAGCGGAGGAAATTCCCCTCCCGGTTGAAGACGATGAGCGGATGCTCGCCGCGGCAGAAAACGTGGACGTTGTCCTTGGAGTCCACGGCCACATCCGAGCATTCCATGTACCGATAGCCTGGGGGGAGCTTCCCCCATCCCTCGACGACCTTGAAGCTCGGCTTTCCTGCTTGCTGGCTCGCTCCCTTCTCGCTTGTCGCACGCATGAGTCCTTTCCTTTCTTTTTGTTGTTACGGGGCCGAAAGAGCGTTTCGGCTTGGGGTCATCTTCCTGAGAAGACGCTGGCCCCCGAAGGGCACTACGGCGTTAACGAAACCCTGATATTCGGAACGCCCGAGAGCAACTGCACCGCGTTCTTCCGGACTATGGCCTCCGCGATATTCGGGGCCAGGTGAAAGACCTCCACGGCCACCTCCAGCTTCTTCAGATTCACCTCGGGACTGATCACCGGGGCATCGCTGCCGAACAAAACTCGACCTGTGCCTAGCTTCGCCGTCGAGGAGACAAAGATTGCCTCGGGGTGATCGGCGGTCTGCGAGGTGTCCAGGTAGACGTTGGAAACGTGCTCAACGATGGATGGAACCCGGCCGCAGAGTTCCTGATCCAATCCAAAGTGACCCAGGAGGATCTTCGCCCTGGGAAAAGCACGAGCCAGGGCGACGATCTCGTATGGAGAGCACACCTTGGAGCTGAAGTCCGAGTGGATGAACACGAATGCCCCTGTGGACTCGACCATCTGCATCAACTGCTCCATAACCGGTCCAACCAGGCTGTACGCTCCGTGTTTGTCGGGATGCAGCTTTATCCCACTAAGTCCGAGATCCACGCACCTCCGGAATTCTTCCACGGCGAACGTGCCGTGGACCGGGGTGAGCGCGCACATGCCCACCAACCGCTCCGGGCACGCCTTCACTGCTCGGATCACATAGTCGTTGGCTCGTCGGAAATCCTCGCGATCGAGCAGACCGGTTACGAAGGGGCAGACGACCGCCCGAGAGATGCGATTCCGATCCATTCGTCCGAGTGCATCCTGGAGCGAGTATTCCTTTCCCCGGTACACCCCGATGTGTGAGTGGATGTCAAAGACGTCGTCAAATGTCATCTGATCGGCCTCCCGCGAACAAGACTGGATTGCGCCTCGTCGTCCTGGGTGTTGACGCCCCCTGCCCTAGCGTGCCTCCTTTTCATCCTCCGGTCACAACTTCACAGATTTCTTCAGGTCTTTCCCGTCGGGACCCTGAACCACGACCTCGGTCATTCGCCCGCACAGCACCAGCACCAGACACACGGTCTGACGCAGGTACTCGATCACCCCAATCGTCGCGAAGATCATACCGCAGCCAAAGAAGAAACCCATTGGGACGTGCATTGCGGGGGAGAGCGTGGGGCCGAACTTCTGCAGCAATTCGATTGTTTGCACGAAGAGGAGAATCAGGAAGGACAGGACCAGGATATTGACGAGCAACCTCCGCCACTGATTCACCCGGGGACTCAACCGGTCGGTGACGATCTCTACGGTCAGATGTGCATCGTAGCGGACCAGCACACTCGCTCCCAGATAGATCACCCACACGAAGAGCCAGCTTGCCAGCTCGTCGGCCCATACCAAGGGGTTGCCGAACACATAGCGTAGGAGAATCTGCACAGCCACGACGCCCACCATGGCGACCACGCACAGTGCGGAGGCCAGATCCATGATCCGTATGAACCCATCCCAGAACCGCATCATCGCTCTTTCCTCACCGTCCATCCGCCCGCTCACTTGATCAGGTTCGGCAGGAACATGATGGGTCTCGGCGCAAACGTGATGAAGACCAGGGTCAGGAGCAGGGGGATGAAAAAAGGCGCCACGGCCCGCACCATCCGGTCCATCGGGATCTTGGTCATGTTGACGATGGCGTACAGGCACAGGCCGAAGGGCGGCGTCAATAATCCGATCATCAGGTTGAAAACCACGATGATGCCGAAATGGATGAAGTCGATACCCAAGAGCTTCGCCATGGGCAGGAGGATCGGGAGCGTAATCACCATGATGGCGGTGGTGTCCAGGAAGCAACCAAGGATGAGGAACAAGATGTTTACGGCTATCAAGAAAATCGTGGAGCTATTGCCGGTGATGCTCAACACCGCCTTGGTCAACTGCTGTGGGACTTGCTCCATGGCTAGCATCTTGCTGTACAGCGCCGCAGTGGCCAGGATGATCAGGATTGCCGCGGTTGCTTCCGCCGTGCCTCGGACGGCCGCCCAGGCCGCTTTCCAATCCAGACTCCGATAGGCACAGCCGACCACGACGATGATATAGACGATGGAGATGACGCCGATCTCGGTCGGCGTGGCGACCCCAAAGAGAATGGCTGCCAGGAGAATACCGGGGATCACCAGGGCAGGAATTGAGCTGACAAAAGTTCGCCAGATCTGGCGAAACGGCGGCCGCGGGTCCGGTTTCACCGGGAAGTTTTCATCCATGGCAATGATGTACACGAGGACCATCATCGCCAGACCCATGACGATCCCCGGGAGAAAACCCGCCAGGAACATCTTAGCCACGGACACCTCGGCGATGGCCGCGTAGATGACCATGGGGATACTCGGCGGGATGATCGGCCCGATGGTGCTGGATGCGACGGTGACGGCGGCACTGAATTCTTTGTCGTACCCTTTGTCCGTCATCGCCTTGATTTCTACTACTCCGAGTCCCTGCACATCCGCTAACGCGGCCCCGGAGATCCCGGCGAAGATCATGCTGGCCAGGATATTCACGTGCCCCAGGCCGCCCTTGATGTGGCCAATGCATGCGTTCGCAAACTCGAATATCTTGTCCGTCAGCTTGCTGGCGTTCATGAGTTGGCCGGTCAAGATGAAGAAGGGCACGGCCAGCAGGACCCACGACTCCACACCGGTGATCATCAGGTGCGGGATCAGCCCGAGGGGGTAGCCCTTCACGATCAGGACGAACGCCGAGACGATCCCCAAGGTGAACGTGATCGGCACCCCGCAGAGCATCAAGAGGACGATAACGAACAAGGAGGCGGCAAAGAGTTCCACAGGCGCTACTCCTGTGCTTCACTGTTCACGGTAGAGATCGGGGGAGATCGCCCGACCTCTACCGGTGGGTTGTGACTCCGCTACTTGGTCTCCAGGATGCGCTTGTACAGATCTGCGCCGAGCTGCTGGGCGAACCACTCGTCCATGCCGCCTTGCTGTGCGGCCTTCTGCCACTCTGCCTTATCCACCTCCACGAACGTCATATACTTCTTCAGCTCCGGCAGCAGGTCCTTCTCCTGGTTGACGAACAGTGTTTGGGCGTACTCAATGGCGCGCGCGGCCTCCGCCTGCAGGACATCCTGGAGGTCCTTGGGCAGGCTCAGAAACTTCGCGTTGTTCATGGACCACACACCACACGCGACCGCGTGGCCGGTGAACACGAGGTACTTCTGCACTTCATGGAACTTCATCGCATAAATTGACGGGATCGGGTTCTCCTGCCCCTTCGCCACGCCCATCTTCAAGGCCATGTACGTCTCGTTGAAGGCGATCCCCGTGGTGGAGGCCCCGAGGGCCTTCCAGGTTGCCATGTAGGTATCCAACTGGGGGACCCGGATCAGCAGGCCCTTCAAGTCCGCGGGGTGCTGGACGGCCTTGTCCGTCGTGGTGAGGTGTCGCGTGCCCGCATACGTATAGGCCAGGGCCCTCACCTTCATCCCCTCGATCAGCTTCTGATTCAGTTCGTTCTTTCCGATGGGGCCCTGCATCACCTTCATCATGTGGTCAATATCGCGGAAGAGATATCCACCCTCCAGTCCATTAAACTCCTTGACGAAGCGTCCGAACATCGGGGTCTGACCGTACATGATATCCACGGTGCCGATCTGGACCGCCTCACCCAGTTGCCGCTCGTCGCCCAGTTGGGCGGCGGGATACACCTGAATTTCCAGGCGGCCATTGCTCTTCTCTTTGACGTTCTTGGCGAAGTACTCCGCCGTCAGGTTAACCGGATGGGTCACCGCGTTGTTGTGCCCCAGCCGGAGCACGTAGTTCTGCTGGGCCAGCGCCAGGCTGCTGCCGAATATGAGACACACGAGGCATGCCGCACACACGAAAGCTCTCTTCAGGGTAATCATTGTCAATCCTCCTCCGTCCTTTCCTCTGTCGAGGCCGCTGAATGACCGCTGGTCCCACGCGGGCAAATGTCGCTGCTGCACATCCCTCCTCTCGGTCGTCTCGCGACGTACGAAGACCCTTTCAGCCTAAGATTTCTTCAAGGCTGCGGCTACTTCGTGCTCACGGCCTCCTCGATAAGGTCCTTGCCGATCTGCTTCTCGAACTGGGTCCAGACGGGCTTCATTCTCTCGATGAACGGAGACTTGTCGGGAATGGGAATGATCTTCATGCCCAGGGCCTGCAGCTCCGCGGTCCACTTCGGCACCAGATCGTCGTTCAGCTTGCGCTCCAGGTCCGAGGCTTCCCTGGCGGAATCGTGCAGGACCTTCTGATCGGCGGGCGACAGGGAGTTCCACAGCTTGAGGTTCACGTAGAAAATGTGCGGTGTGTAGATATGCTCGGTCATGGACAGGATCTTTACCACCTCGTGCAGCTTGGCCGAGGCGATGTTCCCGAGGGGCAGGTCCATGCCGTCCACCACCTTCTGCTGGAGCGCGCCGTACACCTCGCCGAACGGGATCGGCACGGCGCTGGCACCCAGGGCCCGGAAGGCAGCAATGTGGGTCGGGCTTTCGATGACCCTGTACTTCAGCCCTACCATGTCGCGGGGATGTCGCACTTCCACCCGATTCTGCATGAGCAACCGGAACCCGGACTCCGCCGTGGCCAGCCCCTTGAGTCCCGAAGGCTCCATGGCCTTCAGAACCTTGTCCCCTACCGAACCCATGGCCACCTTGCGGGCGTGCGCCAGATCGCGGAAGAGGAAGGGCAGGTCATACAGCGCGGCCTGGGGAACGAAGGTCGTCATGGCCGAAGAGCTGGTCATGCCCATCTCGATGGTCCCCAGCTTGACCCCTTCGATCACTTCCCGCTCGCTGCCGAGCTGGCTCCCCGCGAAGGAATTGACCGTCACCCGCCCTCCCAGCCGTTGCGTCACCAGCTCGGCGAATTTCTGCTGGGCCACGTCCTGCCGGTCGCCGATCGGGGATGCGCTGGCGATCTTCCACGTTTCTCCCGCCTCGACTGGCGGACCTCCAGCAAGACCCATGAACACTGCCACAGCAACGCTCACCGCCCACACCCGAGACTGAATCATGGCCCACTCCTTTCTGCAGGGGATCACGCACCTCAGTATCCGAAGAATCGGGGGACCCAGATGGCCACCCACGGGACATAGGTACACAGGAACAGCAGGAGTACGTGCCAGACGACAAACGGCAAAACCGCTCGGGCCAAACTCATCAGGGGAAGTCTGGAGATCGCACAGACCACGAACAGGACGATCCCGAATGGCGGGGTGAGAGTCCCGATTACCACGTTCAGCACGAAGATGAACCCGAAGTGCAGGGGGTCAATTCCGTAACTCGCTGCGATCGGGGTGAGAATGGGGGCCACCATGATGATGATGGCCAGGTTGTCCAGCAGACACCCCAGGATCAGAAGGACGATGTTGACGATCAGGAGGAACACCAACGGGCTAGTGGAAATGGAGCGCACCATGTCTCCCAGCACACGCGCCACCTGACCCGCTGTGAGCAGCCAGGAGAGCACGTTGGACGTGGCGATGAGGATGAACACGATGGCGGTGGTGATCCCGCTCCGAAGGAGGGCCGGCGGGAAATGGGACCAGCGGAGCTCCCGCGTCAGGAAGAACCCGACGAGAATCGCGTATAGGACTGCCAGGGCACCCGCCTCCGTGGGGGTTACCACCCCGGTGAGAATGCCCCCCACGATGATCAGGGGCATGATGAGGGCCGGGACGACCCGGAAGGTCCGCCGCCCGATCTCGGGCCAGGGGATCGGCTCGGTGCGCCGACTGTAGTTCCGCCGCCGCGCCATGACGTACGCGATCCCCATCATCCCCAGGGCCATCAGGATGCCCGGGATGACCCCTGACAGAAACAGCGCGGCGATGGAGACATTCGTGGTGAGCGCATAGACGACCATGGGGATGCTCGGTGGGATGATCGGTCCGATGGCCGCCGCGCCGGCACAGACCGCAGCCCCGAACTCGTTGTCGTACTCGTCCCGCATGGCCGGGATGAGGACCGACCCCAGCGCGCTGGCATCGGCCACCGCCGAGCCCGAGATGCCGGCGAAGATCATGCTGGAGACAATGTTGACGTGCGCCAGCCCCCCGCGGACCCAACCCACCAGCATATCTGAGAACCGTAGCAGCCGCTGGAGGATGCCCGAGGTTCCCATCAACTCGCCCGCGAGTATGAAGAAGGGGACGGCCATCAGAACGAAGCTGTCCACGCCGGTGAACATCCGTTGCGGGATGAGGACCAGGGATACCTTCCCCCAGGCCAGGATCGCTGCTAAGGCGGCCAGGCCCAGGCAGAAGGCCACCGGGACCCCGATCGCCAGGGTGAGGAAGAAGGTCAGGCCGAGGCTCGTCAGCATGGTTCAGCCCCCCGGTTCTCGCGCCACAGGCCGGGCCGGGCCGACGTGCAGTCTCTGGCCCTGCGGGTCCCGCAGCATCAGGGCCACCATCTCGAGGGCGGTGAGGAGGCACCCGATGGGCACAGCGAGGTAGGGCCACATCATGCTGATACCCAGGACCGGTGTCGTCTGGGAACTGACCCGTCCGACTAAGACCACGCCGGCTCCAACGACCGTGAGGAGGAAGAGCAGGCTGAGGACACGGATGACTGTCACCATGACACGGTGGGCACCCATCGGCAGGCTATCGAGCAGTAACTCGACAGCCGCGTGGCTGCCCTCCCGAAGGGCCAGTCCTGCCCCGAAAAATCCCATCCAGATCATGGTGTATCTGGCCGTCTCCTCAGTCCACGAAAGGGCATCGCCCACGACATACCGGAAGAACACTCCCACGAGCACATCCACCGTCATGACGACCATCAGCACCTGGATGGCGAATCGCGAAGTGTCAGCGAGCCAGTCACACAACCGGAGATAGACTTCCCGCATACGTTCCCCTGCCCCCGCCCGCTCCAGGCCAGGACGTTGAGTCTCCTGGGTTCCGGAGGGCGTCGCCTCCCTGCGCTCAGCCGCGCTTCGCCGCCCTCCGGCAGTGGGTGGTCCCCTTGCCGCCTCCGGCGAACCGAAACGACTCGCCCGGCCTCAGGAGCACGGCCTTCGCCTTTGGCGCGCGTCGCTTGAGTTCCTTCGCAAATTGCGCGCCTTCATCGAACCGGTAGTGGATCGGGATCGCCGCCTTGACTCCCAGCCAGTTGGCCACCAAGGCCGCCTCGTCCGGATACAGCTCTGTGAACGACTGGCCGTGCGCGTCCACACCGCCCACCCCGAGAACAGCCACGTGGGGCTTGTACAGCCGGCCGAAGAGCTGGTGGTTCGTGCTGATGGAGGTATCCCCACCGAAGAATATGCGGACGCCCCCCGGGCTGGTGACGAGATAGCTCAGCGGCGGTGCGCTGATGTAGGCACTCTCGCCCAGCTTCCGGAAGGACAGATGCTCGGCGGGGAGGGCCTTCACCAGGAGCCCGTCGAAGGCGAACTGGACCCCCGGCGCCATGTAGAAGGTCCGGTCGGGAGCGATCCCGGCAGCCTGTGCCACGAACCGGGTGGCCACGTCGCACACCAGCCGGGCACGGCTCCGCCCTAGGATCTCGAAGGCCTGACCGACGTGGTCCAGCGCGACGTGCGTGACCAGGACCAAGTCCAGGCCGTCGAACTCCTCCAGCGTGGCCGGGCTAGGCGGGATACCCTCGTCCGGGACCCCGGCCAGCGGCGGGTCCACCACCAGCCGCCGACCGTCCTCGACCGTGACCTCAAACGCTGACCAGCCCAGGTAGCGCAGGGTAACCGGCATGATCCTCCTCCTTCCCTCATCCCTTGACCGCGCCCGCCGATAGGCCGCGGACGAGGTGACGCTCCAAAAGAGAATACAGGATGATCGTCGGCACCGTCGCGAGGACAGCCCCAGCCATCAGCTCATTCCACTGGATTCGGAACTGCCCGATGTTCGATGCGATCCCCACGGTGACCACGTACATGTTCTCACGTGTCGCCAGCACCACGGCGAACAGGTACTCGTTCCATGCCACCAGGAAGGAGAAGATCGCTGTCGCGACGAGCCCGGGCAGGGACAGGGGCAGGACCACCCGAGTGAAGGCTCCCAGCGAGCTGCACCCGTCGATGACGGCCGCCTCGTCCAGCTCCGTGGGGATGCCATCAAAGAAGCCTTTCATCATCCAGACGCAGAAGGGCAACGAGAACGAGGTGTAGGCCAGGATGAGCACGAGATAGGTGTTGAGCATCTGCGCGCGGCTGGCCAGCCTGAAGTACGGGATGAGCAGGACGATGCCGGGGAACATCTGCGCCGCCAGCACAGCCACCATCATAGCCCGTCCCCCCGGCAGCTTGAATCGGGAGAACCCGTATCCCGCCAGGCTCGCCAGGACGATGGAGAGGAGCGTCGTGGCGCCGGAGATGAGCAGGCTGTTGAAGAAGTAGCGCCCGAAGGCCTGGATCGTCCAGATCTTGACGAAGTTCTCCAGGCTCAGCCGACGCGGGAGCCAGCTCGGCGGAATGAGGAAGGTCTCCGACAGATCCTTCAGCGAGGTCGCCACGATCCACGCGAAGGGAAAGAGGCAGAAGACCGTGAGGGCGGCCAGAGCGACAAGCTGCCCCGTCCGCGCCAGCGGACCCGGTTCGTCGAGGCCCCGCTGCTGCTGTCGTCGGGGGGACGCATTGGGGACGGGCCGCATCACAGGATTCTCCGCACGTACACAACGGTCGTCGCGAGGAGAACGAGGGACATCACCACTCCCATGGCGGCCGCGTAACCGAATTCGAAGTTCTCAAAGCTCACCTTGTAGGCCAGCGTGGTCAGCACCTCGGTGGCCCCCGCCGGGCCCCCGTTGGTCATGACCTGGATCAAATCGAAGTGTTTGAAGTTCCAGATGGTGTCCAGCGTGGCGATGATGACCAGGGCGAACCGCAAATGAGGCAAGGTAACGAAGCGGAACTGCATGAAGGACGAGGCGCCATCCACCGAAGCCGCCTCGTACTGCTCCTTGGGGATCGCCTGCAGGGCCGCCAGTAGCGTGATCGAGGCGAAGGGGAAGCCGCGCCAGATGTTCGTGACGATGATGGCTGGGAGCGCCAGGCGGGCATTCTCGAACCACAGGAACGGCCCGCTGAATCCGACGCTGGTTAGGATCGCGTTGATGATCCCGAGTTGGGCATCGAGCATCCAGCGCCAGGTCATGGCCACCACCACCGCCGCGAACATCCACGGGACGAGCGAGATCACCCGGAAGACCGGCTGGAACGGGATGCGCTGGTTCAAGAGTAGCGCGACGGCCAGGCCCAAGAGGACGTGGCCGAGGACGCTGCCCGTGGTGAAAGTGACGGAGTTCCGAAAGGCCGACCAGAAGTCTGCATCCTGCAGGAGTCGCCAGTAGTTCGCCAGGCCCACGAACACCGTCTGATCCTTGCCGCGGGTCTCCATGAAGCTGAGCCATACGGTGTCCACCATTGGGAAGGCGACGACCGCTCCCAGGACGAGGAACGCCGGGGCCACGAAGGCCAATCCGGTGAGCCATCGTGGCCACCGGCGCGATGGGACAATGGAGCGCGTGCGGGAATCCTCGGGCTGCCCGGGGACCCCCGTCGCATCGGAGGCTTTAGGACTGCTTGAGGATTGGGTTGATCTGGGCATTCGCTTCCTTGAAGGCTGCTTCGGGCGTCTTGGCGCCGGTGAGGGCGCGCTGCATGGCGTCTCCAATGATTTTACTGACGCGCTCCCACTGCGGGATGGTCGGTGGTGGCTTGAGATGCTGGTTGACCTTGGCCAGCACCTGGGCGTACGGGTCGTTCTTCACCTCGGCATGGGCAAAGATATCCGGTCGCACTGGGCCGTAGCGGGTGGCCTTGTAGAGCGCCAGGCCGCTCTCGGGGCGGGCGAAGTACTCCAGCACCTTCCACGCCTCCTCCGGATGCTTGGTGTTGGCGCTCATCCCATTGTATACCGCCTGGAAGAGGCTCGGGGCGTTCGGCACCTGCTTGGGGAATGGGGCGATGGCGGTGGCATTGCGCACGGCGGGGTTCTCGGCGAAGACCTGATCGAGCCCCCAGATGATGCCGACGAGCATGGCGATCTTCTTCTGCGCGAACATGCTCCGGACTTCACCCGGTCCGGCCTGGACCGCCCCCGGTGGCACCACGCCATGCTTGGTGTACAGCTCGCTCCAGAACTTCAGGGTCTCGATGGCCTTGGGCTGGTCCAGGAGCGCCGTCTTGCCGTCCGGGGAGAGCGGGTCGGCGCCGTTACTGTACATCCACTGCAGGAAGCGGCTGACGTCCGCCGGGATGTTCTGGCCGTGGATGCCCCAGCCCCACTGGACGGTGTTGCCGGAGGCATCCTTCTTCGTGAGCTTCTTGCAGTACGTGAGCAACTCGTCCCAGTTCGTCGGCGGCTTGTTGGGGTCGAGGCCTGCTTCCTTGTACATCTCCGTGTTGTAGTAGATGATGTACCCGCCGGCGAAGGAGGGAATCGCATAGACCTTCCCGGCGTCGCTGGCCAACTGGATCAGGCTGTCGTAGAACTTCCCCAGGAAGGCTTTGCCACCCGCCTTCTCCACATAGGGCGTGAGGTCTTTGAGGTACCCCTCCTTGATCCAGCCGCGCAGCCACAGCACGTCCGCCGTGGCGATGTCGGGCATCTCCCCCGCCTTGGCCTGGGCCACGACCTTCGCGGTATACTGGGCCAGCGGGGTGGGGATCCCTTCGACGGTGATGCCGGGATTCGCCTTCTCGAACTCGGCGAGCTGGCGCTTGAGTTCGGGCCCGGCGGCCGCAGAGGTCAGCTCGTAGCTGATGTAGGTGAGGTTCACCTTGGCTTGGGCCGCCGCCGGCGAGAGCCGGAAGGGCATGGCCAACGAAGCCCCCGCGGCCAGGCCGAGCTTGAGGAACTTCCGTCGCGACTGGTGATCGACTCGACTGTGCGTCTGCGTCTTCTTCGTCATGGCTTCTCTCCTCTCCACTGAAATGCGCCTCCACGATGAGGTGGCTTCCACTGCTGGGTCCGATCGCTCGCTTTCACTTTCCCCGCTTGCCGGCTAAGGACAAGGGGGCGACCAGCCTGCCTGAGACCCTGAGCCGGCGGCCTGCTGTGGACTCCGGTGAACCCCTCGCATCGCTCCTAGAGACCGCGACCGACAGCCGCTCTTCGAGGCGATCAAGATGCGCCGCCATGGCCCGCCGCGCGGTCTTCGGATCGCGGGCGCGAATCGCCTCGTAGATGGGGACGTGGACCCTGAAGGATTGCGGCATATGATTGGCGTCGAGGTCTACGACGGCCTTGGTGATGAGCGCCCCCAGGATGTGACGGAGGGTGTGCAGGAGATTGTAGAGCAGGTAGTTGTGGGCTGCCCCGGCGATGGCCAGGTGAAACTCCAGGTCGGCCCGACTGTAGCGCTCCGGCTTGTCCTGGCTGGTCCGCATGGCTTCCAGGCGATTGCCGATCGCCTGTATCTCGTCCTCGGTGGCCCGCTCCGCGGCCAAGCCCGCCAACTCCACCTCCATGACCCGGCGGGCTTCGATGAGTTCGTTCCGGCTGCGATCGCCCATCAGGAGGCCAAGGGTGAGGGGCTGGGTGATGAGGGAGAGATCCCCCCGCCCGACGAACATCCCTTCGCCGACGGACACCTCAACGACGCCGATCGCGCTGAGGATCTTGACCGCCTCGCGGAGCGAGGAGCGCCCGACGGAGAATCTGGCGATCAGCTCCCGTTCGGATGGGAGTTTGTCGCCTGGCTTGAGGCCTTCGTCCAGGATCAGGTTGACCAGGCGCTTGATGATCTCTTCGGTGAGGCTGGTTCGAGGGATGGGTGAGAGGTGGCGAGACTTGATCACGTCTGTCCCTCCGGACTGGTCAGCTAGCTGATGTCTGATGGCCAGACTACTAAAGGCCCCTTTAGACTGTCAAGCGGATAGACCCCATGTCACCTCGTTCTCCAAATAGCCATACAAAGGCAGAGTCAGACGGCGCGTTGCTTGAGGGTCGCTCGAATGGCGCGGATCGGGCGGCACCTCGCCAGAAGTGAGGTGTCCAGGGGCTTTGGATGGGTGTCAGCCCGCAGGGGGGAGCTGCTGAAGGAACGGCAAGGCCGGGTCGTGGGGGAGGGCTGGGCGGCTCGAAGTTCAGAGCAGTCCGGCAAAATCGCCCCGAGGGGGATTGGGTTATCCTCTCAGGGGGCTGCCTGGTCCCTGCGGCTCCGCGATGGCGTCCACGCGGACGCCCTCCACGGCGATCTCGGGGGCGTGGATCACCTCGTCAGCGGCCCACACCGTGGTCTCGCGCCGGTCGGCTGTGATCCCGAGAATGGCACGGAGGACCCGCCGGATGTTGTCGTTGATCCGGATGGCGTTCGCTTGGATGGGAGATGCGAGCCGCCCGTCTTTGATGAGGAAAGAGTCGCCCACCACCGTGCAGGTGAAATCCCCTGCCCGAAGGCCGTTGATCGGGTAGGTGTACCAGATGCGGCCGACGTACAGCCCGTCCCTCACCTTCGCCAGCAACTCTTCGCGTGAGACCGGCTGACTGCTTTCCACGATGATGTTGGTCGGCGAGACGCCGGGCGGCGCCTCGAAGCGCCGGCCGCCTCCCTCGCCGAAGCGAAAGCCGTTGCGGGGCACCAGGGCTTTCGGGACCGCCAGGGGTTCCCGGCCCAGCTTGGCGGCGGCCTGGGGGTCCCTGAGGATACGCTGCTGCTCGTAGAAATTGGCCAGCAGACCGGTGAGTTTCCCCCGCTGGATCAGCCGGGTCTTCCCCGTGGGGAGCCCCTCGCAGGTGATCCCCTTGCTCGCGGTCGCGCCGCGGAGGGCGCCGTGATCGTAGACGGTGAGGAGGGGGCTCGCGACCCGTTTCCCCACTCGCCCCTGAAAAACTGAGGTCTCCGCGTAGAAGCTGCCCAGTGAGAGGCAGGGGAGCACCAGGTTGTTGAGGAGGTCGGCGACCGGTTGCCTGCCGAAGATCACCCGGTAGTGGCCGCTCGGGACGCGCTCGCCCCCGATGGCCCGGATGGCGTTGTCGGCGGCCTCGGCGCCGGCTTCGCCCGTGAAGTCGGCGAGGCAAGTCCCCGTGCTCCAGCCGCTCCCCTTGGCGTCCGCCGCCTCGACCATGGCGGTGAGGCCGCTCAGGATGAGCGTGGATTCGTCGGTCTGGACCTCGGGCATGTGGGTGGAGGCGATGGCGATCCGCTCCTGCAAGATGGTCACGTCGCCGCTCAGGATGAGGCCCAGGCGCGGGACCGCTTCACTCGATCCGGCCAGGCGCGCGAGTTCCGGCGAGCGGGAAAAGACCTCCAGGCCGCGCGTGATTATCTTCCATCCCGCCTCCACGAGTTCGTCGTCCGAAAGCCGGAGCAGGGCGGGATCGTGATATCGCCGGAGGCGGCGACGCTCGCCCGTGGGGCGGGGGAGCGACACGAATTCCGGATCCACCACGGCCGCCTGCCGCGCCTTGGCAAGCGCCCGCCGGATCCCCTCCGGGGTGAGATCATTGGGCTCGCTGCCGAACCCGATGCGCGGGCCGTCGGCGCCGCGGAAGACCGCCTGGATCCCGAGACCGGCGGATTCGAGCGACTTGGGTTCCTCGACGCCGTTGCATGGGATGTGGGAGGTGAAGTGCACCCGGGCCACCAGGCTGATGTTGGCCGCAACGAAGACCTCACCCTCCACCAGATCGTCCTGTCCCCGGAGGATCTCCAGGGCGTCCGCAGCGGCCTCGGCCAGCTTCCGCGTGGGGATCATGCGGGCGTCCCCGTGAGGATAGCGCGGCTGCGCAGGGTGGGCCCGCCGTTGCCGACGCGCTTTGTCTGCATGGGCTGTCCCTTACCGCAGGTGGGGATGGGAATCAGGCGGAAATCCGTGCCCACGGCATCCACCTGCATCAGGAAGGCATGGCTGTCCGCCATGATCCCGCCGTCGCGAAACAGCTGGCCGAGCTCCCCCTGTCTGATTTCATAGACCTTCATCGCCGAGATCCGGAAGTTCTCCCGGGACTCCGCGATGGAGGGCGTGCGGTGGCCGACGAGGTAGTAGCCGTGGTCGATATCCTTGATGATGTCGCGGGGGTCGCGATCCCCGCCGGCGAAGACGGTGTTGGACATCCGGATCAGGGGAACCAGCGAGGGGTCCGTGGCCTTCCAATGGCCGTTCGGCTCGCCGCCGAGGATGGCGGCGGTCTGGCGGCTGTTCATGAAACCCTGGAAGATGCCCCGATCAATGTGCACGACGCGCCGGGCCGGCACCCCCTCGTGATCGTAGCGGTAGTGGCCAAAGCCGGGGAGCGCCGGGTCGGAGAACGCAGTGACCAGCGGCGAGGCAATGCGGTTGCCGATCTGAGTGTCATCCAGCGATCGCAGCAGCCACGAGCGTCCGGCATACCCCGTCTCCATCTTCAGGGCGCGGTCCAGCTCGGTCGGGTGGCCGATGATCTCGTGAGCGAGGAGGGCCGTGAAGTGGGGATCCAGCACCACGGTGACCTCGCCATCGGTCGTGGGGGCCGGCTTGGCCCGGGTGAGCTTCACGGCGTCGCCGGCCAGGGCCGTGGCGAAGGCGCGAAAGTCCGGGAAGGCGAGCATGGGGCTGCCCGGGGGATCCTCCACGCCGCGAGACAGGACCTCCCACCCCCGCTGATGTCCCATGGAATCGAACAACTCCTGGGTCACCGGGTCCTCCTGGGCGACGATGTAGCAGGTCCCCTGGGTCAGGGCGAACGCCTGATCGATCAGGGCCCCCTCGGTGTTGACGAACAGCTCCCGGCTGATCTGGGTGAGCGCACCGACCGAGTTGTAGGTGATTGCGGCCATGGCCTTGAGGGCGCTACCGACCTCGCGGGTGAGGCCAACGATATCCGCCAAAGGGACCGAGCGGGGATCCACCTCGAATACGGCGGGTACCATGTCCTGGTGGGCGGGCACGGGGGCAAGTCGGGTGTCCCAGAGCGCGCCGGCCAGGCCCGGGAACGCGGCCATGGCGGCGGATTTCCCTCGGGCATTGGCGACGGCGCGCGCGTGGGCGTGGGCGAGGCCGTCCCGGATCACGCGGCCAAGGCGGTCGCGATCGGCCACGCCCAGGCTCTGCCCGTAGTAGCCTGGCGCGGAGATGCCATCCCCGGCGATGACCCGGATGCCGACGGCGAGCGTATCATCCCGGCCGCTCTGTTTGCAGATCCCGTTCTCGGCCCAGGCGAACTGGGACTCCACGATCTCCAGGCGCAGATCGGCGTACCGGCATCCAAGCCGGCGGGCCCGCCGCGCGAAGTGATCGGCGACCTCCATCTTCAGTTCGCCGATGAGTTCGATCGTGGCGGGCGAAGCGGTCATGAAAGCCTCCAGAGAGGACAATCCGTCCGGATTCTCCCCGGGTCGTGTATGCGCCGAGACGGCAGATTATAGCGAGGCAAGGCGCCAGGCGCTACCGGGAACCCGGAGTCTAACCTCTGCCGCGGGTTCATGTTGGCCGCGAAGCGGCGAGGATCAGAGTTCCGGGAGCGAGCGTTCAATCCTCTCCGACCCCTGGCGCCCGACCCCCGACCCCCGGGTGAAATCGCGCCTTCGCGTTTGCTTGACGCGCCGGGCTATGTTTGGTAGCGTGGGCTTCGCTTGTTGCAGCCATCGGCCTGGATGTGGACCGGCTTCGAGCCAGGATCGTCGCCGCCCAAGCCGTCCTGGAGGCAGCCGGCGACGACACGCCTGTAGGTGTTTGGCGTGTTATCATCTCGCGCCTCAATTCGGCACCCGGGGGCACGGCAATCCGTGGAAACGGAATCATGAGCGAACAGTCGGATCTCACGCGTTTGCAGGAAAAGGTTCAGCGGCTCCACGCCCTCATCGAGACCAGCGCCATCCTCACCTCCAGCCTGGACCTGGATGAGGTGCTGCGCTTGGTGCTGGAGAAGGCGCAGGGTGTCGCCGACGCCGAGGCCAGCGCCATTCTGCTCTACAATCCTGAGACGAAGAAGCTGGAGTTCGAGGTCGCCCTGGGCGAGAAGGGCGGCCTGATCCAATCCCTGCGGCCCAAGATCACGCTGGACCTGGGGCAGGGGATTGCAGGGACCGTCGCCCAGACGCGCCGGGTGGAATGGGTGCCGGATGCAGCGAATGACCCGCGGGTGGCCAGGAACGTGGACGCCACCACCGGGTTCGTGACCAAGAACATCCTGTGCGGGCCTCTGGCGACCCGGGACCGGCTGGTCGGCGTGGCCGAGGTGATGAACCTGGCCCACCCGGAACGGTGCGGCCCCGACGAGCAGGATATCTTCGCGGCCTTCTGCCAGCTGGTCGCCGTGGCCATCGAGAACGCGCGCCTGCACAAGGTCCTCCTGGAGCGCGAGCGCGAGAAGCAACAGCTCGAGTTCGCGACGGTCGTCCAGCAGAGCTTCCTCCCGGCCAGCTTCCCCACCTGCCCGCGCCAGCGCTTCCAGGTGGACGCCAAGAGCATCCCGGCCTCGGCGGTCGGCGGCGATTTCTATGATTTCCTGTCCCTGGACCCCGACCGGCTGACGGCCGCCATCGGAGACGTCTCGGGGAAAGGAGTGCCTGCGGCCCTGTTTATGGCCAAGCTGATCAGCGATCTGCGCTTTGCCGGGCAGAAGCTGGGCTCGCCGGAGGCGATCCTGAACGAGGTGAACCTGGGCCTCACGACCCAGGCGCGGCGCGGCATGTTCGTGAGCGCCCAGTACCTCTTGCTGGATCCCGAGACGGGCGAGGCCCGGGTGAGTAACGGGGGCCACGTGCCATTCCTCTGGTATCATCGCGGGACGGGCGAGGCCGAGGTGGTGGATCTGGAAGGGGGGCCACCCCTGGGGATCTTGCCGGATGCCACCTATCCCGAGACCGTGCTGCCACTGGAGCACGGGGACAGCCTGATCCTGCTGACGGATGGCCTCGTGGAATGCACGAACGAATCCGGCGAGGCCTTTGGCTTCCCCCGCCTGGTGGAGGTGGTGGAGGCCTCCGGTCGGACCGAGTCCTCGCTGGTCCAGCCGATCCTCCGCGCCGTCGAGGTGTTCACCGCCGAGGGACAGTGCCACGATGACATGACCCTCGTGCAGGTCACCTGGTGCTGAGCATGGCGGAAGCCGAGAGCCTCGAGATCCGCCTGACGAGCGACCCGCGCTGGCTGCGCGTGCTGCGGGCCGCGGTGGGACAGGTCGGCCACCTGGCCGGCCTCACGCCGCAGGCGGTGGACCACCTGAAGCTGGCCGTGGATGAGGCCTGCGCCAACATCATCGTCCACGGCTACGCGGGAAAGCGCGGTCAGCCGATCGTGGCGACACTCTACCTGTACCCGGACCGGCTGGAGGTGCGCCTGCGGGACTTCGGGAAGAAGGTGCCGCCGGATTCGATCCGCCCCCTGGAGCCGGATGCCTCCCGCCCGGGGGGGTTGGGCGTGCACCTGATCCACTCGTGCATGGATGAGGTGGTGTACGAGTCGGCCGATGGGGAGGGAATGGTGTTGCGGCTGGTGAAGTACCTGCGGGAAGGCGCGGAGGGGCCCGGTGGAAGTTCACGTCCGTAATCACGAGAGCGCGGCGATCATAGAGGTTCAGGGCGAGGTGGACCTGTACACGTCCCCCCGGATGCGGGAGGCAATCGTCCAGACGGCGTCGGCAAAGGCGCCGACGGTCGTGGTGGACCTCTCCGGCGTGGGGTACATGGATAGCTCGGGGGTCGCCACACTGGTGGAGGGCCTCCAGCTCTCCCGGGGCTATGGCGGTGCCTTCCGGCTGGCGGGCCTCGGGGGCGCGGTCCGCGAGGTCTTCAAGTTCGCCAAGCTGGAAAAGGTCTTCGAGATCTACCCGGATGCGACCCGGGCGCTGGCCGGCCCGCGCTCCTCGCCGCCCGGCGCCACCTAAATTTGCGACGACGAGTGGCAATTATGGCTGAACTCCTGGCCAGGATGGGACGGCGGGCCCTCCAGGCGCGCGGCGAGCTGGCCGCGGCGGGCAACCTGCTGATCCGGGTGGCCGCCCGGCTGGCCTCGGCCCCCTTCACGGCCAAGGGCTTCCGCTGGCCCGAGACGTTTCGCCAGATGGTCCGGATAGGCGTGGAATCGCTTCCCATCGTCTTCCTCATCGCAGGATCCGTGGGGATGATCGTGGCGCTCCAGGCGGCCACGCAGTTGCGACGGGTGGGCGCAACCATCTACGTGGCGGATCTGGTGGGCGTCTCGCTCACCCGGGAACTCGGGCCGCTGATGACCGCCATCATCATCGCGGGCCGCAGCGGATCGGCCATCGCCGCGGAACTGGGGACGATGAAGGTCTCGGAAGAGGTGGACGCGCTCGTCGCCATGGGACTGGATCCGGTGGAATACCTGGCCCTGCCTCGCATCCTGGCGATGGCCATCATGCTCCCCTGCCTGACGACCCTGGCGGATGTGGTCGGCATCCTGGGCGGAGTGGTGGTGGCCTGGGTGAGCCTGGGGATTCCGGTCGGCAACTATCTGGAGCAGACCCTGAAGGCCCTCATGCTTAAGGACCTCTTCAGCGGGCTGATCAAGAGCGGGGTCTTCGCCGTGATCATTGCCGGCGTGGGCTGCTACCAGGGCTTCCAGGTCGAGGGGGGAGCAGAGGGGGTCGGGCGGCGGACGACGGCCTCGGTGGTTGCCTCGATCTTCTTGATTATCGCCGCGGACCTGGTGTTCACGCTGATATTCTACGTGCTGGGCTAGTGTGGCGACCCGAAGGTCCGGTCCCAGTTGGAGGCTGACGACAGGAGATGACCACTCCGAAAGCAATTATTGAAGTCCGGGACCTAGTGACCCACTACGGGACCCGCCGGATCCTGGACGGTGTGAGCTTCCGGGTTCCCGAGGGACAGATCTCGGTGATTCTGGGGGGGAGCGGCTCGGGGAAGAGCACCCTCTTGCGCCATCTCATCGGGCTCCAGCGACCCACCGCCGGCCAGATCCTGATCAAGGGCCGGGATATCGCCCGCCTGCCGGACGAAGCGCTGGTCGAGATCCGGAAACGCATGGGCGTCCTTTTCCAGAGTGGGGCCCTCTTCAACTCCATGACCGTGGGGGAGAACGTGGCGCTCCCCCTGCTGGAGCACACCAAGCTGGAGCCGTCCACGATCCACATCATGACCCGGATCAAATTACAGCTCGTGGGCCTGGCCGGTTTCGAAGGCTTCATGCCGGCGCAACTGTCGGGGGGCATGAAGAAGCGTGCGGGCCTGGCCCGGGCCATCGCCATGGATCCCGAGATCCTCTTCTTTGACGAGCCTTCGGCCGGCCTGGATCCGGTAACGGCCGCGGGGCTGGACGAGTTGATCCTGAAGCTGAAGCAGACGTTCCGTATGACCATCCTGGTCGTGACCCACGAACTGGCCAGCCTCTTCAGCATCGCGGACCACGTGGTCATGCTGATGACCGGCAAGGTCCTGGTGGAGGGCGGGCTTGCCGAACTCAGGGCATCGACCGACCCCCAGGTGCAGGATTTCCTGGCCCGGCGCCCGGTCCCGGAACACGAGGACGCCGAGGCCTACCTGCAATCTCTGGTGGGCGCATAGGGGGGAGTATGGCCAGGCGCGACGAGATCAAGGCCGGGATCGTGATCGCTATCTCCCTGCTGGTGCTGGCCGGCCTGATCTTCGGGGTGAGCGGTGTGAGCCTGTGGGAGCGCTACGACCGGTACACAGTCCGCTTGCGATCCGCGACCGGGCTGGAGCCAGGGACGCCGGTGCGCCTGGGCGGTTTGAAGATGGGCAAGGTGCTCAGCCTTCGCATCCCACCGGAGGACAAGGCGCATGTGGAGATCACCCTGGGGATCCGGCAGGGAACCGCCATCCCGCAGGGAACCTGGGCCACTGTCGCGACCATGGGGCTTCTGGGTGACCCGTTCCTGCAGCTTACGACCGAGGCGCACACCACCCAGCGCATCCCACCGGGCAGCCAGATCCCGGGGCGCGACGCCGCCCAGATCGCGGACCTGCTGCAGCGGTTGCAGAAGGTCACCGAGACCACGGACACCCTCCTGGCCGATGCGGCCGGGATGTTGAAACAGGACGTGGTGGATCTGGCGCGGCGGCTGAGCGAGGTCGCCAAGGTTACCCAGGCGACCGTGGCCCACATTGACGCCTTCGTGGCGCCGGCCAACCGCGAGCGGATGGAGAAGATCGTGGCCTCGCTCGACCAGGTGGTCCAAGAGACTGGTGGATCGCTCCGGACGGTGCTACAGAATCTGACCACGGCCTCCCGGCGAATGGACGCGACTCTAGAGTCGGTGCAGGGGCTGGTGGGGGAGAACCGCGAAGATCTCCGCGAGGCGGTGCGGCTGCTCAATGCGAATCTTGCGGGAGCGGCCAGCCTGCTCGCCAGCATGGAGCGGACGCTGCAGGGTGTGGACCGGACCCTGGGCCACGTGGATCGCACCCTGCTGGGCAACAGCGACGCCCTCGAGGAGACGCTGGCGAACCTCAGGCGGAGCAGCCAGAACCTCCGCGAGTTGAGCCAGTCATTGAAGGAGCGACCCTGGAGCGCGTTCTTCCCGGCCGACACGCCGGAGAAACCCGGGATGGATTCGCGCCCCGCGAAGGAGCGGCGGAAGTGATGCAGACTGCCACGCGTCCGGAACTCGGGAAGGCCGGCCGAGAGCCGCTGGTTCATGTGATGATCGCGGCGGGCGTGCTCTTCTTGGCGGCCTGTGCCGCGGCCCCCGAGATCCGATACTTCCGGGTCGAGTATCCGCTCCCCGGCCCGTCGGCCAACAGCCCTTTGCCCCTGACCCTGGGGATCGCACGGCTGACCGCCCCCGAGCCGTACCACCAGGAGCGGATCATCTACCGGACCTCGCCGTACCAAGTGCAGTACTACGCCTACGACCGGTGGGAGTCGCCCCCCGTGGACATGGTCAACGACCGGCTCCTGGAACAATTCGCGGCCAGCGGGTGGTTCCGGCGCGTCGTGCCCTGGCGCCGGGGGGAGGCGCTGGACTACCGGCTGGAGGCCCGGCTGCGCCGGTTCGAGGAGCTGGATGAGGCAGATGGCTGGTACGGCCTGGTGGAGCTGGAGTACGAAATCGTGGACCGCGACGGCCGGAGCCTCTTGCGGGAGGTGGCAAGCCAGCGCGTCCGCGCGGAGCCCCGCAACCCGGAGGGAACCGCCGAGGCGCTGAGCCGCGGCCTGCGCGCGGCATTGGATGAGGTCGTGACGAAGACCGCGGCGACGCTGCGCGACGCACGACCATAGGGCAGCCTGCCCCACACCCCATCGGGGAGGAGGCACATGGCGATCAGCCTGTTAGCCAAGGAGCTGGACACGCTGCGGAAGGTCAGCACACCTGCGGTCTGTAACGCCATCGAGACCTTCAACGTCCGGCCGAGGAACGAGGGGTTCATGACCTCGGACATCCGCTGCATCTTCCCGGACCTGGGCGTCATGGTCGGACACGCCGCAACGGCCCGGATCATGGCGGACGAACCTGCCGTCGAGGGACATCAGGTCTCCCGCCTGGATTGGTGGGACTACCTGCAGGAGATCCCCAAACCCCGCGTGGTGGTCATCCAGGATCTAGATCGCGTGGTCAAGGGCGCGTACTGGGGCGAGCAGAATGCCAACATCCACAAGGCGCTGGGATGCCTGGGGGTCATCACCGACGGCGGCGTGCGGGACCTGGACGAGATGCAGGCCCTCGGCTTCCATGCGTTTGCGGCCCACGTGCTGGTGTCCCATGCCTACGTTCACCTGGTGGACTTCGGCATCCCGGTGCGGGTGGGCGGCCTGACGGTCAGCCCGGGGGATCTGCTCCACGGGGACAAGCACGGGGTCACCGTCATCCCGCCGCCGATCGCCGCAGAGGTGGCGTCGGCCGCAGCGCGATTGGAGCGGCAAGAGCGGCAGATCATCGAACTGTGTCAGTCGCCCGACTTCACCCTCGAGGCGCTGAAGGAGCGCTGGAAGAAGATTCGTGGGGTATACTAGCCCTGATCCGAGAAAAACCTTGAACCGCCATGACGCCAAGGTCGCCAAAGATGCGATGTTTCGATCTCCCGATCCAAGAACGCGAAAACGCGTTCGTGGGGCCTTCAGAAGCTTGGTTTGTTTCACCCAAGGAGCTTATCCGGTCTTGGCGTTCTTGGCGCCTTGGCGGTTGATAATTTCGGATTGGGGCTAGCCCCCAATCCGAAGAGGGGAGGGGGGCGGCGTAGGTGAGGCGATTCGCAGCGCTCTTAGGTCATCGACACCTTCGAGGAGTTTTCAGCGATGCACCAGATCATGATCCTGGGATCCGGGCCTGCGGGATTGACGGCCGCGCTCTACTCGGCCCGGGCTCACCTCAAGCCTCTGGTAGTGGACGGGCACGAGGCCGGTGGACAGCTCAGCCTGACCACGCTGGTGGAAAACTTCCCGGGCTTCCCTGACGGGCTCATGGGCCCGGACCTGATCGTCTCCATGCGCAAGCAGGCAGAGCGGTTCGGCGCCAGCTTTCGAGGTGGCAGTGCCACGGCCGTGGAGCTCGGCCGGCGGCCGTTTCGGATCACGATTGACGGGACCGTGGAGGAGTGCCAGGCTCTCATCATCGCCACGGGCTCCTCGGCCAAGCTCCTGGGCCTGGAGTCGGAGCGGAAGCTGATGGGGCACGGGGTCTCCACCTGCGCCACGTGCGATGGCTTCTTCTTCCAGGATCAGGAGATCATCGTTGTGGGCGGGGGAGACTCGGCCTTGGAAGAGGCGATCTTCCTGACCAAGTTCGCCAAGCGCATGACCGTGATGCACCGCCGGGACAAGCTGCGGGCCTCCAAGATCATGCAGGAGAAGGTCTTCCGGAATCCCAAGATCGACTTCACCTGGGACTCGACCCTGGAGGAGATCCTGGACGTGAACCAGGGGAAGGTGACGGGCGTCCGGATCAGGAACCTCAAGACGTCGGCCGTCACGGAGCGGCCGGTGGACGGCGTCTTCATTGCCATCGGGCACACTCCCAACACCCAGATCTTCCGCGGCCTCTTGGAGATGGACGAGGTCGGCTACATCAAGACGCATGACGGGACCAAGACCAGCGTGCCCGGAGTGTTCGCTGCGGGGGACGTGCAGGACCACGTGTACCGGCAGGCGATCACCGCGGCCGGGTCCGGCTGCATGGCCGCCATCGATGCCGAGCGGTTCCTCGAGCACGCGGGACACTGACACCGATCTGAATAGGCGAACCGCCAGTCCGCGTTCGGCGGACAAGGTCGCCAAGATTACGTGGCAATTCGGCGCACCCAGAGGGTACCCGGCGCACCCAGAGGGTACCCGGCAACTTGGAACCCCTGATTACCGGATTGCCGGGTCGCCTGATTGCCTCCCCTTGACGTTTTTGGCACCTTGGCGGTTAATATTCTCGGATCGCGATTAGACAGCTTGGGAGGAACCACTCCGTAGCGTAGGGTGCGTGACGTGACCGAGACCAAAGAACCCACCAAGAAGAAGATCCTGATCATCGACGACGAGGAAGACTTGTGCGTCCTGGCGGGGCATGCCCTCACCATGGACCGCGCTGACCTCGAGGTCATCAGCGCCAAAGACGGCCCGTCGGGCATCCAGCGCGCCAAGGCAGAGCAACCGGCCGTCATCATCCTCGACATCATGATGCCGAAGATGGATGGATACGAGGTGTGCCAGCGGCTGAAGGCGGATCCCGAGACCCGGGACATCCCCGTGATCATGCTCACCGCCAGCAGCGATCCCCACCTCAACCAGAAGGCCTTCGAGGCGGGGGCCGTGGCCTGCCTCACGAAACCCTACCGGAAGGGAACGCTGGTGAACTGCGTGGACATGGCCCTGGCCAGCAGCGGGCGCTCCCGCGGGCGCTCCCGCTGAGCCGGCCGTTCCCCCGCGCCCCCAATTCCGAATCGCGCGCAGCCGCACGCCGCACTGCCCATGGACGCCCTAGTCGGTCTGGTTCGGGCCCTGGTCCCGGTGACCCTCACGCTCCAGGTCCGCATTCCCAGCCATCATGCCTCGGTCGCCGTTCTGGGGGACGAGCGCATGGGCTCCGCCGCCCTGGTGAATCCGCAGGGAATCCTCCTCACGGTAAACTATGTGGTCATGGGGGGCCGGGAGATTGAGGCCACGTTCCCCGACGGTCGCAAATTCCCGGCGGAGATCGTGGCGCAGGATTTCGAGAGCGGGATCGCTGTGCTCTCCATCCCGGTCCGCGACCAGCCAGCGGCGACCCTGGGGGATTCGAGGCGCCTGGCCGTAGGGCAGGAAGTGTTCGTCCTGGCCGGCACGGGCCCCACGGTCCGACGCGTGGGCACCGGCGTCATCACGGACCTGGGACCCTTCGATGCCTACTGGGAGTACATGCTGGACTCGGCCATCCAGACCTCGGCCTTCAATCCCGGCCTGGGCGGCGGGCCTCTGTTCGATATCCGCGGACGCATGGTGGGCGTCACCTCGCTCAATCTGGGCCAGGTGGGTCGCTTCAGCTTGGCGATCCCGGTTCACCTGTTCACCGAGCATCGCGAGGACTTGCTTCGGTTCGGGCGGGTGCCGGGGCGCATGCGGCGGGCCTGGGTCGGATTCTATCCCCACCCCACGGAGTCGGGGATCGTGGTGGCAGGGGTGGTCCCGGAGGCGCCGGCCTCCCGGTCCGAGATCCGCGAGGGGGATGTGATCCTGGCGGTCAACCTCCACGAGGTGGCAACGCGGCAGGAACTGTACCAGGAGATGTGGAAGCACCAGGCGGGAGAGCCGCTCACCTTCAGCATCCTGCGCGAGGGTCGGCGCACCAGCATCGAGGTCGTGACAACCGATCGGGCTGAGTTCTACCGGTAGCTCGCGGCCGGCCCGGGCAGCACGTGTCGGAGCCTGGTCGCTACGTGGAGGGGCGGAGGACTGGCATGCCATCTGAGATCTCGGCGGAGAAGCTGCGCGGCGTCCTGGAGATCGTCCGGCTGGCCAACGCCGAGACGGACCTCGGAGCGTTGATCACCCTGATCACGCAGCAGGCGTGTTCCCTGCTGGAGGCGGATCGGGGGTCGCTGTACCTGCTGGACAGGGAGACGGGGGAGCTCCACTCTAGGATGGCCCTGGGCCTCCCGGGCAAGACGATCCGGTTGAAGCTGCATCAGGGCGTCGCCGGCCTAGTGGCGGCCACGGGCGAATCCATCGTGGTGGACGAGGCCTACGCCGACGTCCGCTTCTACCGGGCCGTGGACGAGGCGACCGGCTATCGGACGCGGCAGGTCCTGTGCGTCCCC
>Ga0315285_10000272_pt1 | contig 52301 bp, 39 predicted proteins | sample YL17G09_36_MG_FD_203698 | JGI IMG/M metagenome (GOLD analysis project Ga0315285, IMG submission 203698) | Sediment microbial communities from Yellowstone Lake, YNP, Wyoming, USA - YL17G09_36 | ecosystem: Environmental > Aquatic > Freshwater > Lake > Sediment | place: USA: Wyoming | collected... | reverse complement strand
GGGGGCCGGGGGCACCCCCCCCCCCACCCCACCCCCCCCCCCCCCCCCCCTACCTCTCCCCAATGGCGCCCGCGCGCGCCGAGTCGAAGTTTGGCCTGCCACTGTACTGCGCCGGCTTCCCGCCCGGCACGCACGTACTCGTCGCGGGCGGCGGCGGCAAAGCGTCGTCCGGCATCCCCAACCGGTGCGCGATTGGGGACGGGGCGTGGCGCGATGCGCGGATTGGGCGCGCGCGCGCGCGCGCGCGGGTGGCGCGCGCCGCCGCCCGCGGGCGCCCGCCGGAGCGCACGTGTGACGCGGCGCGATGGCGCGCGGCATCCATCGCGCGCGGGCGCGGGAAGAGCGGCCACCGGTCCGCCCCCCCAACCAATCCCCCTATTTCTTTTTTAGCATCGTCGCGGTCCCCCTCTCCGCCACGACCCCCACCGGCCTCGCGCACGAGGCCGCGTCCCTGCCCGTGGACGCGACGCCGTTGCGTCTGGCGCTGGCGCCCGGCGGCGGGTCGGCCGCACTCGCGCTCGCCGGCGGCGGCCTCGCCCGCGTCGACCTGGTCCCCGCCATCAACGGCCCGTCCCTCACCCTGCGCTCTGGGTCGCGCACCGCGTCGACGGATGGGGCGGCCGGGTCGGGCGATGGAGGCGCGGGGGGTGGCGGCGACCGCCAACTCTCCCCGGGCGCGGTCGGGCACGCCGTCGGCCACGCCGCCATGGGCGCCGTCGCCGCCGCGGTCGGCGTTATCCCCAGAGTGCTCTTCCGCACGCGCTCGGGGCGGGACGTGGCGCGCGGGCCGACCGAGATTAAAGCGCTCGCCTTTTCCGCCGACGGCCGGTCGCTCGCCGCCGGCGGCGAGGACGGCGCCGTGCGCGTGCACGACTGGCCCTCGCTCAAGCTCAAGTCCGAGCTGGTCGTCGGCGGCCCCGGTGGCGGCGGCGGCGTGCGGGACGTGGATTGGGCGGGCGACGACACGGTCGCCGCCGCGCTCGACGACGGGTCGGTCGCGGTGTGGTCGGTCGCCACGTCCCGCCTGCTCTCCACGCTGCCGCCGCCAAAGGGCCTGCCCGGCTCGCCCTCCGTCGCCCGCGTGCGCTTCGACCGGGTTGCCGGGCGCCGCCGTTTGCTCGCCGCGGTCAACGCGGGCGGTGCGGGGTGGGTCGCGGCGGCCGACGCGTCGGCCGCGACCCCCCCCGTCTACACCTGGACCGCGCGCACCCGCCTGCTCCCCGCCCCGATCACCGCCTTTGACGCGTCCCCTTGCGGCCGCTTCGTCGGCGCCGGGTCGGCCGACGGCGACGTGCGCTGCGCGTGCGCGCGCACGCTGCGCCCCGCGGGGCGCGCGACGAAAGGGCACATGATCTTCGTCACGGCGGCCGCGTTTGAGACGGTGGCCGTGCGGCCGGGCACGAAAGCGGACGCGGCGGCGGTGCCCCGGTTCCTGACTGTGTCCGCCGACGCGTCGGCGCGCGTCACGGCGCCGCGCCCGCCGCGCGCCCTCCCCGCCGCCCTCCTCCCCCTCCTCCTTGCCCTGCTCATCCTGGCCCTGTTCCTGGGCGAGCTGGCGCTGGCGGCGCCCGCGTGCGGCGCGCGGCGCGCGGGCGCGTGCGCCGCGGCGCTGCGCGCGGCGGCGCCCGCGCGCGCCGCCGACCACTTGGCCTCCCTCTCGGGCGCCGTCCGGGACCTGGCGGTGGCTTCCGGCGTCGTCGGGCGCTACGGCGCGTTTGGCGACCGCGGCGAGTTGTGAGGACGAGGGAGAGGGAGAGGGAGGAACGGGAAAATGGTTGTCGCGGGCGCAGCCGGCCGTCGCTGGCGCGCCCCATCCCGGGGGGCGAACGGTCGAGAAAGGGAGTCTTGACACGTGGTTGGGTGCAAACAAAACGAACGCGGGGCCATCACTCGCCAGCCGCGACCGCCGCCGCCGCTCTTTCGGCGCGCGCCGCCGCGCGTGCGGGCGCCGCCGCGGCCCACGCCTCGCCCGCCGCGACAAACGCGCGCATGTCGCCTCCGTCGTACGTGAGCCGGTCCAGGACGCGGTCCCATTCGGCCCAGTCGGCGTGGGTGAGCAGGGCCGAGAGCGCGGGCGCGAGCGTCGACGCGCGCCACGCCGACGCGGCGGCCGCGCCGGACTCGCGTAGTTCCAGCCTGTCGCCCACCCAGGGCGCCGCCTCCCCCCCCAACGCTTCCGCGGGATACCGCCCAAACCGGGCGCCGACCAGGGTGAGCGTGTGGGGCGGCGCGAGGGGCAGGGCGACGCGTGCGGGCGCGCAGAGCGCCGCCGCGACGGCGCCCAGCGGCAGCGCGCCGCGCGCCACCGCGACGGCCGCTCCCACCATGTGCCGAATTTGGTGCAGCATGAAGGAGGAGCCGTCCAGGGAGATGACGACGGCGTCGGGGCCGCCGGGGGTGAGGGGGGCGGGGTCGGCCGCGCACGCGCGCGCGACCGTGCGCCAGTGCGCGGGGCCCACGCCGTCGCCGTCGGGGGCGCCGTCGCCGTGCCAGTGTGGGCGCACAGGTAATGGGGCGTCGGGGTCGCGGGGCCGTGGCGGGCGGTCGGGCGCGGGCAGCGGCGGAGGAGGCGACGGCGTCGGCGCGGCCGCCTCGCCCTCCCCTCCTCCTTCGTCCCGCGCCCCCGCCCCGCGCGGTATCCGGACCCGCCCTCCAGCCCGCCGGCCGGCCCCCCGGTACTCGGCCCGCTTGGTGAAGCAGTGAAAGGGGAGGGCGGCGCCGGGAGAGTAGAGCGAGAGCGCGGCGCGAAACCTCTCGAGCCCCGCGCCCGTGTCCGCCCCCAGCGCCGCCGCCGGCAGCGCGTACTCATATGCCCGTCCCTCGCACATGGACCGCGCGCACCAGCCGCCGGAGACGCGCTGCGCGGCGAAGACGCGGACCGCGGGGGGGAGGCGCGCGTTGACCGCGGCGGCGAACGCGGCCCCCTCCGGGTCGCCCGCGAACGAGGCCGGGTCGCACTCGGCGCGCAGGGCGATGACGGCGGGCGCGGCGTGCACGCCGCGGTCGGTCCGCGACGACCGGGTCCACCCGACCTTGGCGGGCCGCCCCGCGTTCGAGGGGATGATGGCGCCCGCCGCCACCAGGGCCCGCTCCAGCACGTTTTCCACGGGCTCCGCCGCTGCCGGCGCTTGCGCGGGCGGCTGCCACTGCAACCCTGAGAGGGGCGGGGGGTGCGGGCGTCGGCGCGGCCCAGACACGCGCGGCAGCCGCCTCCACCCCTCCCGCCTCCCCACCTCGAAACTCGGTGCCGACGTAACCGACGTGGAGGGCGAGCTTGCGCTTGGCCAGCTTGGGCGGCGGCGGCGGCGAGCCGTCGCCGTCGCCTGCCGCCGCGCGCGCGCTCGCCGCCCTGCCCCAGCCCGCGGCGCGCAGGCGGCGCCCGGGGCGGGCCCGCAGGAGGAGCCGCATTGGGGAGCGCGGCCTCTGCGCTGTGCGCCGTGCCCCTCGTCACTCCGGCGCCCATGGCCGCGCTCGCCCACCTCGCCGGCCAGGGCGACTGGCGCGCCGTCCTCGCCCGGGTGGCGCCGCCCCCGCCCGCGTCGTCCCCCGAACGACGGCCGCAGGGCGGGGCGGAGGAAGCGGTCGCCGCGGCGTGGCGGGTCGCGGCGCTGATCAAAACGAGGCAGCTCGACGCGGCCGCAGCCGAGCTGGAAAGGTTGGGCGACCTGGACGCGCTACCAGGTGTGGGATGGTGGAGGTGGATCGGGCGCGGGCTCTATTTTATTTTATTTTATTTTATTCGCTCCACCCGTCTCACCCTTTTCCTCCCTTCCAGGCGCCCCCTTTGCCCTGCGATGGATGGCGGCCGACCTGCCCGCCCGCCGCGGGGCCGACTCGGCGCGGGCGATGGCCGCGCTGCTGGGGTGGTGCGAGGGGCGGCGCGCGGCAGCGGCGACTGCGGCGGCCGCCGCAGTCGCCGCTCCTTCCTCCTCCTCCTTTCTCTCGTCACCGCCCCCCGCGCCCGCCCATCGCCGCCAGCATGCTGAGAACGCTGAGAACCTCTGGTCTTCCCGCTGCCAAGCCTGCGAGTGGGCCCTGGCCCGTCTGCACGTGGCGTCCCCGGCCACGTGCCGCGCGTGGGCGCGCGCCGCGCTCGAGCGGCGCGCGCGGGCGGCACCGTCGCCGACACACGTTTTGATCTCCCCTTCCTGGACCCCGCCCCCGGGCCTCGACCCCGCCGCCCTGGCGGCCGCCGCCCGTCTGGAGGCGGCCACTGGCGACGTCACCGCCGCCAAGCGCCTCTTCGCCGCCGCGGCGGCCGCGGGCGCGCCGCCCGCCGACGCTGCGCGCACCTCGGCCCTGCTCCGCTTCTGCGGCGGCGACCCCGCCCGCGCCGCGGCCGCGTTTGCGGGCGCGGCGGAGGGGGAGGGAGGGGCGGGAGCCATCGATTCGCTGAATGAAGCCCTGTGCCGCCTGCACGCGGGCGACACCGCGGGCGCCACTGCCGCCGTGCTCGCCCCCTACCTCGCGCCCGGCGCGGCCTCCGTTGTTTCTCCCGACGCCCTGGCCGAGGCCGCGCTGCGGGCGGCGGCCACGGTGGCGGACCTCGCCCCGCCCTCGGCCGCGCGCGCGGTGCGCGCGCGCCTGGCGGCCGCGGTCGCTGCCGCGGGACCGCCTGACGATCTGGACGTGAGCGTGCTGGCTGTCGCGGGGGGAGGGGCGGGGTAGGGAGGGAGAGAGAGGGAGGTCGGCCGTCTGTCGTTGCTCATTTTCACACCGCCGCGCGCGCCCGCCGCGCCGGCGCCCTCGCCGGGGTCGCCACGCTCTCCGCCGGACCGCCCAGCCGCCCCCCAACCCCAACCGCTGTTGATGGCGGCGGCGCTCGCGGCATGCGCCGCCGTCGTCGCGGTCTACGTCTGCCCCTTCTACATTCCGCTCCTCCTGGACACGCGCGCCGGCCGCCCGCGTGATCCACTCGACCGGGACGCGCTCGCGACGGTGCGCTTCCGCGCGTTCTGCGCGGCGGGCGGCTGCCTCGCGGCGACCGGCGTGCTCTGGGCGGTCGTCAGCGTGCGGGTGAGTGAAGGAGGGGTGAGAGGCGGCACGAGAAGGGGGGATAGGCGGCGAGAGCCAACCCCTTTCCCTTTTTTCAGCTCGCCGCGCTCGGCCCGCTTGTCCCGTTTCGGCTCGCCCTCGCCGCCCCCCGCGCAGCGCTTGGACGGATGCTCCCATATGCCCTCCTCCGCTTCATTGCGCCCGGCGCCGCCGCGGCCGCGACAGCGGCCGCGGGCGGCGGCGCGGCCGCCGCGGCGGCCGCGCGCGCGGCGACCGCTGACGCGGTCGCCGCCCGCCTCGCCGCCGCGGGCGCCCCTCTGACCGCACCCGAGGTCGTGGCCCGGCTGCTGGGGTGTGGTGCGGGCGCGGGCCGAGCGGCGGCGGTGGGCGCCGCGTCGGCGGCGGCCGCGCTCGCCTGGCCTCTCGCTCTCCGCGCCGCACACCGCAACCCGCCGCGCTGGTCCTCCACGCACTCCGCCTTACGGGACGTCATCATCGCGCCCCTGACCGAGGAGTGGGCGTTCCGCGGGTGCCTGCTGCCCCTGCTGCTGCTCAGCGGGTCGCGGCCCGTGTCCGCCGCCCTTTTCTCCGCCGCCGCTTTCGCGGCCGCCCACCTGCACCACCACGTCGCCACCTGGCTCGCCTGCAAAGGCGGGCGCCTGCCGCCGGGGCTGGTCGCGGGGGCAGCGGCTCAGCTCGGAGTGACGGGGGCCTTTGGGCTCGCGGCCGCCGCCCTCACCCTGGCCACGGGATCTCCTATTTCGGCCGTCGCCGCGCACGCGGTGGCGAACGCGGTGGGGCTGCCGAGCGGGCGGCGACCGCGCGGGCGGGCTGCGCCCGCCGCGGCCGCCGTAGGCGCCACCGCGCTCGCGGCCGCCGCCGCCGCCGCCTGGCGCCGCGGCTGGACGGGCCCGTACGCCGACATCATCAACGCGTTGCAGCCGCCGCGGCGATGAGGCGGGGGAGCTGCTTTGTTGGCGCGTTGCGGGCGTGGCGGTGGCGGACCCCCTGAAAACACACGCGCTCTCCTCCTCCCCCCTCTTCACCGCCCCCCCCCAAAAGCACGCGCCGACGCCTGCGTCCCGCTCGCCGCCCGCCCGCGGCGCGAGGGCGCGGGCCCGGTCGAGGCGGGGGTGGGGGCGACGCCCTCGCCGCCGGACAGGGCGGCGTCGTCGTCGCTCGAGAGCGACAGCGTCGGCGTCGGCGCCGGCACCGCCGCCGCGCGACCCCGGGGCGCCGACGGCGCGGGCGACCGGCGCGGGGCGCGCGCGCGGGGCGCGGGCGAGCCGCGCGCGCCGCGGCCGCGCTTGGCCGCGCGGCCGCGGCCGCGCCCGCACCCGCCGCCGCCGTCGGAATCGTCCTCCGACTCCTCGCCCCCGGACGACATGACGACGTCCTCGTCGTCGTCCGACAGGTCGTCCTCGTCCGCGGCGAGCGAGGCGGCGCGGGACCGCGCGCGCACGGCGGCCGCGCGCGGCACGACCGCGCGCGGCGCCGCGGGAGGCGCCGTCGCGCGCGACCGCGCGGGCGCGACGCGCCCGCGGCCGCGCCCGAGGACGAGCGCGGGCGCGGCGGGCGAGCGGCGGCCGGCGGCGGCCGACGCTTGCGTCACCACCGCGCCGCTGGCGCCGGTGGGCGACCCCGCGCTCGCGCCCGGCGACTCGGGCGTGCCGCCCCCGTCAAAACGGGGCGGCGGCACGACCGGCGGCGGTGGCGGCGGCGCGCGGCGCGACGGGGGCGGCGGCGGGCGCAGGGCGGCCGCGGTCGCGCCGCCCGCGGCCTCGCCGCCGCCCTCGCCGCCCGCGGCGTGCGCTTCGGCCCACGCCTTGCACGCCTTGGTGATGCAGGTGGAAAACGCGTTCTTGTCGTCCTAATGGCGGAGAGGGGAGGGGAACGGAAGGGTGGGCGACGCGCCGACCCCTAAACCCCCCTCCTCCCCTCCCTCCCTCTCCCCTCTTACGTTCTGCACAAACTGGTGCAGCGCCGCCGTCATGTCCGCCTCCCCCAGCACCTCCATGCCCTCCATGCCCGCCATGTGGGACGTGATGATGGCTTCGATCGCGCCCTCGTCGAGGTCGGTCGGCCGCGGCGCGCCGCCGAGGCCTTCGTCGCCCTGCCCGCGCGGCCGGCGTGGTGCGGTCTCCTTGTGCCAGTGGAAGATGTCGTTGGGGTTGGCGACGCGGCCGACGTAGGACTGGGCGAGGCGGGCGCTAAGAGAAGGGGGAGAGAAGGGGGTGGAGGGTCGGGCGCGCGCGCGGCCTTCTCTCTCCGCCCTCCACCCCCCTCCTCTCTCTCCCTCTCTCCTCCTACCTGCTCAGCGTGGTGAAACCAGTGTAGTCCACCCGCAGCCGCACCAGGGGCGGCTCCGGCGGCGCGCGCCCGCCGAGGCCCGCGGGCGCGCGCGCGGCCGCGTCGGCGAGCGCCGCGTCGACCTCGGCCGCCAGCACGGCCTCCACCGCCGCCCCCTCGCCGTCCACGCCGGGCGCCAGTTTGGACTTTAGGGACAGTGTGCGGTAGGCAAAGCGGCGGGCGGTGTCGAGGGGGAGGGAGGTGACGCGGAAGGCGTGGTGGGCGGCGCGCGGCGAGGGCGGGGAGGGGGACGCGCTGTCGGCCGCCACCCCAGCCCGCCGGCGGGACGCGGCCGCCATCGCACCCGCATCGATCTCCAGCAGGTAGGCGTGCTTGGGCGCGGCTTCGCCCTCGGAGAGCGCGGTCGCGACGGTCGACCCGGGTTGGAGCACCGCAAACGGCACCCCGCCCACGCTCACCTCGCCCAGGCACTCGTGCTCGTGCCCCCACACCACGAGGTCGAGCCAGGGTGGGAGGCAGCGCGGGTCGACGAGGGTGTGGCCGCCGGCCGACGCGCGGCCGCGCGCCTCACGGTTTTGGTGGATGACGAAAATGTTGTACGTGTCGGCCGGGGGCGCCTCCCACGTCACCGCGCCCGCCGCGCGGAAAACGCGGGCGACGCGGTCCTCCCGGTGCGCGCCCAGGCCGTAGAGCGCGACGCGGGGGGCGGGCGAGGGCGCGCCGTCGGCCGCGCGCCGCGACACGATGACCGGGTTGATGGCCAGCCGCCCCTGCTCCGACCCCTCGAGCGGCACCTTGCCAAAGTAGTTGACCGCGCGCGCGGCGGCCAGCATGTCGACGGCGGACAGGTTGTCCGCGCCGCCGGGGTCGTCGTGGTTGCCGTGAATCGTAAAGACGGGGAGCGTGACGGCGACGCTCGGGTCCCCGAAATTGGCCGCCCCGCCCACGATGCCGTCGGCGGGGGGGCGTCCGGTCGTCGGCGCGTCGAGGGCCAGGCGGGTGGTCGGGCGGAGGCGCCGCGCGTCGTCGCCGCCGCCCCCGCCCGCGCCGCCACCGCCGCCGCGCAGGCAGTGCCGGTACAGCGTGGACAGCGCGCGCACCACGGTGGAGCGGGAGGGGCGGTTGTCGTGGAAGAGGTCGCCGCCGAGGAGGACGAAGTCGGCCTGAAGAGGGAGGGAGGGAGGAAAGAAACAAGGGGGTCGGCGGCGGCGGCGCGGCGCGGCGCGCCTCCCCTCCTTCTCCCCTCTCCCCCATCTCGCCTTGTTCTGCGTGGCCAGCTCAAACACCTCGTCAAAGGTGTCGAACGAGTCGTTGCGGCGGGCGTCGTCCTTCTCCCAGCAGCCCTGGGGAGGAGGGACGGGGGTGGGCACCGACTCGACCCTTTTCCACCGCCTCGGACGCCCTCCCACCCTGCCACCACCCACCAGGTGATTGTCGGACGAGATGAGGATGCGCATCGTGGAGTCGGACGGGCTGGGGGGAGGGAGGGCGTCGGCTAGCACGCGCGCGCGCCTGCGGGGCGCGCCGCTGGGCCCCGCCGCCCGTGGACGGGCGCGCGGCGCCGGGCCAGCGCCGCTGGCACCGCGCGCGGGCGGGCGACGCGCGCCCTCAACCCTCCCGACCCAATCGCCCCTCCCAATCCCATCGCCCCCCATCCGCTCACCCGCCGTCGCCCGCGGCCGCGATGTCGTCCGGCTCGGCCTCCGCGACCGGCGCGCGGCGCCGGGGCGGCATGGTGGGCCGGATGGGTGGGGTGGGGAGTGAGAAGTGGCGCGGCCCAGAGCCACTCTGCCTCTGCCTCGATGGGCGCCCTCCACGCCCCTCGGTTCACCGCGCCCGCTCGGGGCCGGCCGCCGGTCATCGCCAGGGCGGTCCCACGCCCCGCCGCGGCCGCGGTCGCCCTCGCCGCCGCGCTCGCGGCGGCCCCGCCCCCCGCCCTGGCCGCCGACTCAACTCTGCAGACCGCGGTCGCCGCCCTGCAAACCGCGGTGGCGGACGCGGGGCCGGCGGGCCCCGCGCTCTTCGCGGGAGCCTATGCCGCCGCGGTCGTCGCGCTCGCGCCCGCCTCGGCGCTCACCCTCCTCGCCGGCGCCCTCTTCGGCCCCGTCCTCGGCACCGCCGTCGTCAACGTGGGCGCCACTGCGGGAGCGACCGCAGCGTGCGCGCTGGCGCGCCGCGCGGCGGCGCCTGCTCTCGCGCGCCTCGACGGCACCCCCGCTTGGGACTCGCTGCGCGCCGTGCTGGCCACCGCGTCTGGCGGCACCGATAACGCGTGGGCCGGGTTTCGGCTGGTGCTCCTGCTGCGGCTGTCGCCGGCGGTCCCCTTTTCAGCGAGCAACTACGCGCTCGGCGCCCTGACCCCCGTCCCCTTGCCCGCCTTTGCCGCCGCCACCGCCCTGGGATCCCTGCCCGCCACCGCGGCGTACGTGGCGGCCGGTTCGGCGGGCGGGCGCGCGTTGAGCGGGGAAGGGGCAGGGGGCGGCCCCCCCGCTTGGCTCCTCGCCCTCGGCGCGGTCGCCACCCTGGCCGCCGTCAAGCTCGTCGGCGACGCCGCGGCCAATGAGCTGGCCAAGGGGAAAGGAGAGGAGTGATTGGGGAGGGGCGAGAGAGCGAGAGACGACGCGAGCGTGCGACCCCCACCCCTCGATCCCCGTTCCCGCGGCAGCGCGGCCTCGCCCGCTTTACACGCGCGCGCCTCTCCTCTCTCCTCGCGGGCGCGGCGGCCGGCCGGCACGGCCTCGAGCCGCCACGCCCTCACCTCTCGCGCGAGCGTGCGCGCACACACCCCCTCACGCCTATCTTCACGTCAGGCGGTCGACGACGGTCGACACCAGGTTGATGGCCGCCATGGCGGTCGCGTGCAGGGCGCCGACGGTGACCCAGGGGCCGTACAGGTCCTTGGCGACGACGTACGCGGTCGCTGCAAGGATCGCGGCGTTGGCCGCCCCCGCCTTGTCGACCTTGAACCCCGACTCGTAGAGCGCCTTGGCGGAGACGGCGGCGATCGCCGCGGTGAGCCACTGGGAGGCGTAGCCCTTGTACGCCGCGCCGGCGAGCGTCGCGATGGCCGCCCACGTGCCCGCGGCCCCCAGCCCCAGCGCCTGCGCGGTGAGCACGCCGAACAGGCACACCACGGTCGTGCCCACGTCGTAGAGGGAGAGGGAGGCGACGGCGAGGGCGGTGGGCGCGACCAGGCCGCCGACGTCGCCCGTCGCGCCGCCGACGCCGAGCGCGATCTTGGCGACGGCCGCCGCGACGACGAGGTAGGAGAACCACTGTGTGGAGGGAGGGAGGGAGAGGGGGGGGGGGGGTCGACAGGGAGGCGGGAGACGGTTTGGTCGGCGCGCGCGGCGAGCTGGAGAGACCCCACCCCCGCGCCCCGCGCTGTCGCTCACGCTCAGCACCGTCCCGACCGACAGCTCCACGTTCTTGTACAGCGCGCCCGCAAAGCCGGCGACGAAGAGGCCCTTCTTGGCGTCCTCGTCGATGGCGAGGGCGGCGGGCGGGGGGAGGAGGGAGCGGCTGAAAGAGGGGGGGGCGTGGGGGTGTCGGCGACAGCGGCGGGAGGTGCCAAGGGCGCGACCGCCGCGCCAGCGTCGCCCACACGCGCTCGTTCGCCCTCGCACGCCCGCGCGGGGCGGGTGTCGGGCCGGCCCGGCGGCCGGACCGCGCCGTGCGGCTCCCTGTCCGGTCGAGGCATTCTGGGGGGTGCCGCCCGCCGCTGCCCGCTGCCCGCCGCCCCCCCCACTACGCCCCACAAGGCGCCAATGAGGCCATTGCCGCCCTCTGCCCCCCCAATCTGGGCCGCGATCACTCACCCGGGCCTGGCGAGGCCGACGCGCGCCAGGCGGGCCGGCACGGCCGCCGCGACGCGGCGGGGCGCGAGCGCGGGGCGCGCGGTCGAGGCACGGGCGAGGGCCTGCATGTCGGCGAGTGTGTGGGTGGGGGGCGGGGGCAATGGGGGGCGGGGAGGCGCGGTGTGCCGGCGCCGGTGCGCGCCGGCGCCGAACCGCTTTCGCTCCTAGTCAGCCTGCCGTCCCGCAAACTCTGTCGCTTGCACAAGGGGGGGGGGCACCGCTCCCGGAAACGCGCCACGGGGCGCCGAGTGACCTAAACTCGTCGTCCGAGGGGGGGAAAAGGGGGAAAGGGGAGGGGGCGGCCGAAGCGCGGAAGAGCTCGCGCCGACCGGCCCCCGCGGCCGCCGCGCCCGCCCGGGAGGGCCGGGCCCGGCGCCAACACACCACCACTCGCGCACCAGCGCACAGCGCCGGGCGCTCACCCCCCCCCCCTCACGCGCCGTTTGCCTCGACGGCCGGCCCCGCCGCCACGATGGCCGCCGCCAACTTGGGGCACACGAAGCCGTCGCCGTCGGCGTACTTGTCAAAGTTGGCTGCGTAGATGGTGGCCAGGTGGGCCAGGGCGGCGTCAAACGCGGACGGGTCTGCCCACGCGCCGCGCGGGTCGAGCAACTCGGCCGGCACGCCCGCGCACTCGACCGGCACGTGCAGGCCGAAGACGGGCGACCGCGTCGTGGCCGCCTTGTCCAGGGCGCCCGCGTGGATGGCGTCGAGGATCGCGCGCGTGTGGCGCAGCTTGATGCGCGAGCCCGCGCCGTACGCGCCGCCGGTCCACCCGGTGTTGACGAGCCAGGCGTGGGTGCCTGGAGGGGTGAGAGATGGGTGGGAGGAGGGTGTGGGAGGCGTGCGGCTCTCCACCTCCCTCCCTCGCGCGCGCCAGCCCTCCTCTCTCCCTCCCCTCTCCGCCTCCCTCACCGTGCTTCTCCATCTTCTCGGCCAGCATGGAGGCATACTTCATGGGGTGCCACATGAGGAACACCCCCCCAAAGCAGGCGGAGAAGGTCGCTTCCGGCTCCAACACGCCGTCCTCGGTGCCGGCCACTTTGGCGGTGTAGCCGGAGATGAAGTGGTACATCGCCTGCTCCTTGGTCAGGCGCGAGACCTGGCGGTGGAGGGGGGTGGGGTGGGGGGTGGGTGGGTGGTGGGCGGGGTTGGGCGACCCATCTCTCCGCCTCTCTCCTCTCCTCCCACCGGCGGCAGGACGCCAAACGCGTCGCAGCACAGCAGCACCAGGTTTTTGGGGTGCCCCGCGACGCACGGAATGCGCGCGTTGTTGATGTGCTCGATCGGGTAGGACGCGCGCGTGTTTTCCGTCACCGCGTTGGAGTCGAACGCGACGGTGCGCGTGTGCTCGTCGAAGACGACGTTCTCCAGCACGGCGCCAAAGCGGATGGCGGCGTGGATCTCGGGCTCTTGGGCGGCTTTGAGGCCGATGCACTTGGCGTAGCAGCTGCGACGAGGAGCGGGGGCGGGGTCGGCCGCCGCGCGCGCGCGCCCCGCTCCACCTCCACCCTCCACCCTTTCCCCCCTCTCGCGCCGCACCCGCCCTCGATGTTGAACACGCCGGTGTCCGACCAGCAGTGTTCATCGTCCCCCACGAGCGGGCGCGCGGGGTCGGTCGAGAGCGTCGTCTTGCCGGTGCCCGACAGCCCGAAGAACAGCGTCACGTCCCCCGCCGCGCCCACGTTGCAGCCAGAGTGCAGGGAGAGGACGCCCCGCTTGGGCATGTGGTAGTGCATGACCGAAAACACGCCCTTCTTCATCTCCCCCGCGTACTGCGTCCCCAGGATGACCATCTCCCCCGCCCCCAGGTGCACGTCGATGGACGTCGACGATGACATGAAGGACGTGTACCGGTTGACGGGGAAGGCGCCCGCGTTGAAAATGGTGAAATCGGGCTCCCCGAAATGGGCCAGTTCGTCCTCCGTCGGCCGGATGAGCATGTTGTGCATGAAGAGGGCGTGGTACGCGCGCCCGCAAACGACGCGCACCTTGACGCGGGCGCCGGGGTCCCAGCCGGCGTAACCGTCGAACACGAAGATGCGGTCGAGCATGTTGAGGTAGTCGACAGCGCGCTCCCGGTTCAGCAGAAACGTGTGCTCGTCCATCTCGAAGTTGGGCGACCCGTTGGCGGGCTCGCCGGCGCGGGGCGCCCACCAGATGTCGCGCTCGACCGAGGCGTCGCGGACGACGCGCTTGTCCTTGGGGGAGCGCCCGGTTTTGGCGCCGGAGAGGGCGGCCAGGGCGCCGGAGGCCATGATGTGGGTGCCGGGCTCGTGGGCCAGGGCCTAGAAGGAGGGGAGGAAAGGAGTGGTGAGTTTTTTGTCTCCTTTTTTCCTTTTCTTTGCGCCGCCCCACCCCTCTCTCCGCCCTCTCTTTCTCCCTCACCTTTTCGTAGAGCTCGGCGGGCGTCAGGTTGTGGTAGACGACCGTCGGTTTCAGGCCCGCATCCGACATGGCGCGCAGGAAGCCGAGGGCGGGCGCGTCAAAGGGTCGGTCCGACTTGACGACGCGGGGGCCGGCGCTGGGGTAGAGGGATGGGGGGTGGGGGTGGGGATGAAGGTTGGGCTCGCCGCCACCGCGCGCGGCCCTCCCCCCTCCCTCCACCCTCTCCAAGCCCCACTCGGCACACTCACTCGCGGGCTTTGGACTTGAGGGTGGTGGAGATCGATTCCAGGTGGCGCTGGTGGGTCGAGTCTGGCGGAAAGAAGGGCGGTGAGGGTGAGGGGCGAGTCGCGACGGGGCCAGGCCTCGCTCGCGCGGGCCCGCCCGGCGCCCAGGCTCCCCCCAACGCCCCTCCCCGCGCAGCGGGCGCCGCGACGCATCCGCCCGAAACCGCGGCCGGGCGCCCGCCCCCGCCCGCGCCCGCCCACGCCTGCGCGCGGCCGGGAAGCCGCCGCCGCCATGGGAACCGGGACCACGCCTCCCCTCCCCCCCTCTCACCATCGTGCCGCGGCTTGGTCGAGCTCTTCTGCAGCCGGTATAGCTCCGCGACGTCCACCGCGCGCGACGCGCCGGACACGCCCTCGTGCAGGCGCCACATCGACAGGCGCGCCGACTCGGCGTCGGGGTCGTCGTGGGCGTGGCCTTTGGCGGGGAAGGACATGGTCGGTGGGTGGTGGGGTGGGGTGTGGGGGCCGCCGCTCGGGGGGGCGGCGGTGGGGAGTGACGAGGAAAGGGGCGCGCGCGGGCACGCTATCTCGCCCGCCACGAGCCTCGCACCACGGCGCCGCCCGAAACCCGGAGCCACGCGCGCCACACGCCCGGCACCGCCAACACCGCCGAGCCCCCGCGTCACGCCTGGGGCCGCCGCGCGGCCGCGGCACGGTAGAGCCCCAGGTACGTCGCCGCGGACCGCGCCCACGACCAGTCCTGCCGCATCGCGCGCGGCGCCAGCGCCGCGTCCCACCACGCCGCGCCGCCGGGCGCGGCCCGGGCGGCCAGCGCGCGGCGCACGGCGCGCGCGCACTCAGCCGCGGTCGGTTCGTCAAACAGAAACGCGGCGCGCGCGTGCTCGGGCGCGCCCGCGTCGTCCAAATCCGTGAGCGTCGCGGCCAGCCCCCCCGTGCGCCGCGCGATGGGGACGGCGCCGTAGCGCAGGGCGAGCAGTTGGGCGAGGCCGCACGGTTCCCACAGGGAGGGCATCAGGATCATGTCCGCCCCGGCGTAGATGCGCCTGGAGAGGGCTTCCGAGAAGAACATGCAGTAACGAGCCGAGTTTCCTGACGACGCGGCCGCGGCGGCCGCCCGAAACCGGGCGTCGACCGCCGGGTCGGGCGCCGTCCCTAGCACCACCACCTGCGCCCCCCCCTCCACCGCGGCCGCAATGCCGGCCTCGAAGAGGGCGACCCCTTTTTGGTCGGTCAGGCGGGAGACGACGGCGAGGAGCGGGGACGGGGGGGTGGTCGGGGTCAGCCCCACCTCGGCCAGCAGCGCCGCCTTGGCCGCCGCCTTGCCCGCGGCCGCGTTGGACGCGTCGTACGGCATGGGGAGGGCGTCGTCGTGCATGGGGTCGTACGCATCTATGTCGATGCCGTTGACCACGCCGACGAAGCGGTTTGAGCGCGCGGCCGCGGCGAGCGCGCGCTCCAGGCCGTGCCCGCCGCCCGGTCGCACCACTTCCTCGGCGTACGTGCTGGACACCGTGGTCACCATGTCGCAGGTTTCTATCGCGGCCTTGAGCAGGTTCGCGTCTGGCTGCCCCCCAGGCCCAGCGCGCGGGTCGGCAAGCGCGGCCGCGGCCCACGCCGGCAACGCCCCCGGCGCGAGCGCGGGCACGTCGGCAAGTGAGTCCGGGTTCGTCCTCCCCTGGAAGGCCAAATTGTGGATCGTGAGCACGGTCGCGGGCCGCGCCGAGAGCGCGCGCGGGAGCGCCGCGCCGCCCGGCCCGCCCGGCCCGCCGAGGCGCAGCAGCAGCGGCACGGCCGCCGCCTGCCAATCGTGCGCGTGCACGACGTCGGGCGCGCGCCCGGACCAGGCCAGGAACTCGACGGCGGCGGCGGCGAACAAGAGAAAGCGCGAGGCGTCGTCGGGGCCGCAATAAAACGCGCCCCGCCAAAACGGGGGCGCCCCGCCGCCCCCGGCCGGCGCCGGCTCCAGCAGGTAGGCGGGGACGCCGCCGCAGACGGCGGCCCACACGGCGACGGGCGCGAGGCCGCCGCGCCAGGGGACGGACAGCTGGCCCAGGACGCGCAAATCGGTGAGCGCCGAGTAGTCGCCGCAATCGTACTTGGGCAGCACCAGCTCGGCCAGGGTGCCGGTCGCCTGGTGGGCGCGGGCGAGGCCGGTCACGACGTCGGCGAGGCCGCCGACCTGGGAGGGGGAGGAGGCGGACGGGGGGTGGGTCGCGCGCGCACTCCACACCCCCACCCTCTCCTCCCTCCCCCCACCCGCCTCGCCTTGGCAAAGGGCGCGGCCTCGCTCGCGACGTGCACGACGTGCAGCCCCGGGCGGGCGGCGACGCCGCAGCGGGCGCCGAGCGCGGCGGCGAGGCGCGCGTCGGGCCCGCCGCGCGCGGCGGCGTACGCGGCCAGCACCGCGCCGTCCCCCTGCCACGCCAGCGTGCGCAGCAGCGCCACCGCTTCTGGCGGCAGCGCCCGCGCGGCGGCCAGCGCGTCGAGCGTGACGTGGAGCGACGCGGCGGCCGCCGCGCGCGCGCGGCGTGGCGGCGCGGCCGCCAGCCCCACCCCGCGCGCGACGTCGACCGCGATCGCGTAATCGGCGCCCGCGTTGTTGTCCCAGCGCACGTCGCCCGCGGGGGACGAGCCGGCAAAGGCGGCCTGCAGTTCGAGCCGCGCGGGCGACGGCAGCCGCGACGCTCTGACCGAGACGGCGCCGGTCCACACGTCGCCCGCCCCCCCCTCCTTGTCCAGCGCCACCTCGACTGCGTCCTGCCAGCCCGAGTGGCCGCAGCGCGCGGTGACGGACACCGACCCCGCGAGAGGCCCCCCGGACGCATCGTACCGCAGCGCCACGGCAAACGCGGGCTCCCCCACGGCCGCAGTGAGAGAAGAGCCGCATGAGACATGGAGAGGAGGGTCGGCCGCGGCCGCGGCCGCGCGAGGGCGGATGGGGGCGCGCACGCGCCGAGGCGGAAGAGCTCGGGGCGCCGGCGGGCGCGCCCGCGCGCGCAGGGGCGCCTGGGATCGCATGCCCGGCGCGCGAACGCCGGCGGCCAACCGCCGGGGGGCGGGAGTGAACGACGGCGGGCGACGGTACGCACTCCTCTCCCCCGCGGCCATGCTGGCCCGAGCCGCCGCGTCGGCCGCGGCGGCCGCCCGCCTGGCCCGCCACCGCCCGCTCTCCGCCCTGGCCACCGCGGGCCTCGACCCCGACACCGCCGACCTCCACGCGCTCGCCTCCGACTTTGCCGCGCGCGAGCTCGCCCCCCACTCGGACTCGTGGGACCGGGACTCGGTGCGGGGAGGGGTGGGCGGGGTGTCGGGAGGGGTGGTGGCGGTTAGGCGCGCGCCTCGTCACTGGACCCTTCCTCCTCCCACCTCCACCACCTCCTTCAGCACTTCCCGCTGCCCACCCTGCGCGCCGCTGCGTCCGCCGGCTTCGCCGCGCTCTGCGTCCCGCCCGTGCACGGCGGCGCGGGGTTGACCCGCGCGGCGGCGGCGGCCGTTTTTGAGGCGCTCGCGGGCGGCGACACGCCGCTGGCCGCCATGCTCACGATTCACAACATGGTTGCCAACGCGATCAATGCGCACGGATCGGCCGAGCAAAAAGGGGAGTGGTTGCCGAGGCTGGCGTCGATGGATTCTCTCGCGTCCTACTGCCTCACCGAGCCCGGGGCCGGCTCCGACGCCGCCTCCCTGCGCACGACCGCGGTCCCCGTCGCCGGCGGCGGCTGGGAGCTGACCGGGGAGAAGGCGTTCATTTCTGGCGCGTCGGCAGCGGGCCTCTTCCTCGTCCTTGCGCGCGTCGCCGACGCGCCGCCCGGCGCGGCCGGCATCTCCGCCTTTCTCGTCGACGCCGCCACCACGCCCGGCATCAGCGTCGGCCCCCCGGAGCGCAAGATGGGGTGGAAGCTGCAGCCCACGTGCTCAGTCTCCTACGACCGCGCCCTCCTCCCCCCCACCGCCCTCCTCGGCCCCCCCGGCGCCGGCTTCAAGCTCGCCATGGCCGCCCTGGACGGCGGCCGCGTCAACATTGGGGCGGTCTCCGTGGGCTGCGCGGGCGCGGCGGTCGAGCGCGCGCGGGTCTACGCGGCCGGGCGGACCCAGTTTGGCTCGCGCGTGGCCGACTTTCAAGCCACCCGCTTCGCCCTGGCCGACGCCGCCACCGCCGTGCACGCGTCCCGCCTCCTCGTGCGGTCTGCAGCCGCCGCCCTGGACGCCGGGTGCCCGACCGCGACGCTCCAAGCCGCCGCCGCGAAACGGTTCTCCACCGACGCCTGCTTCGACGCCGCCAACGCGGCGATGCAGGTGTTTGGGGGGTACGGCTACCTGGCCGAGTACGGCGCCGAGCGCGCGGTGCGCGACTTGAGGTGGGGGAGGGGGGAGAGGGAGGGGCGCGCGCGCGCGGCGCGGTGCGCGCGCCGCCGCCGACACACCCGCTCCTTCCCGCCCCTTCTCCGCAGGGTGCACTCCATCCTCGAGGGCACCAACCAGATTATGCGCCTCGTCATCTCGCGCGAACTCGACCGGCTCGACCCGGTGGGGCAGTGAGAGAGGGCGGGAGAGAGAGAGAGAGGGGCGCTGCGCCCATTTTGTGTGAAGGTATGCCCCTACCCGGTTTACAACGCTCCCTCCTCCCAACTACTCCGCCGCGGTCGGCTTACGCGCGGAGAACATGATGAACCGCGCGCGGCGCCAGCGCCGGAAGTCGACCAGGCCGGCTGCCGCGCACACATCCCTCAGCTCGGCCTCGGACCACCACCGGTACGCACCGTTGGTGGCAGAGGCGGCCGGGACGAGGGAGGCCAGTTTCGACGCCGTTTCGTCGCCCAGGAGGGCGCCCAAGGGGGCGGCCGCGTCGAGGAAGGTCGAGGCGACTAACACGCCGCCCGGCTTGAGCACGCGCCCCACTTCCGCGACCGCCAGCCCCGGCGCGGGCCAGCAGTGCAGGGCGGCGCCCGCGTGGACGGCGGCCAGGGACGCGTTGGCAAACGGGAGGCGCCCCGCGTCGACCCTCAGCGGGAGGTACCGCCCCGGCGCGACGCCGTCGGCCGCCAGCCCCGCGGCCGCGGTGCGCAGCATGGACTCCGAGTAGTCGGCCGCGATGACGCCGTCGAACAGGGGGGAGGCGGCGAAGCGCCGGGAGAAGAGGCCGGAGCCGCACGAGAGGTCGAGGAGGGGGCCGCGCGAGCCGGCGACGGCGGGGGCGGCGGCGAGCCAGGCGCAGGCGGTGTCGAACTCGGCGTCGGCGCCGGGGAAGCCGGCCCTGAGAGGGGGGGAAGAGGGGAGGTGGGGGGTGGGAGGGTGGGAGGGCGGGACTCGCCGCGCGCGCGCGCGCAAGCGGCCGCTCTCTCCCTCCGCCCTCCCTCTCACCACGCGAATCCGGCCCGCCACCCCCTGTCGTACGCCGCCGCCACCAGGGGCGACCGAAACAATTCGGTCCCCGCCCAGTAGCGGTCGCCGCCCGTGGTCGGCGCGCCCGCGGCGGGGGTGAGGTCTAAAAATGTGGCGTCCGCCGCAAACGACCGGCCGCAGGACGGGCAGCCAGGGGGAGAGAGCGTGCCGGGGCCGGCGTGGATGACGGGGAAGGGGGTGGCGTGGCAGAGGGGGCACGCGCAGGGGAACACGACGGGGGGCGGGGGCGCGGGGGGGGCGTCCGCGTCGGCGGGCGATGCCACCGCCGCCGCGCGAGACGGCGCCACGCGGGCCCAGTGGGCGCGGCGTGGCGGGCCGCAGGGCGCGCGCTGGGCGCGGGCGGCGACGCGGGAGAAGGCCATGGTCGGTGTGGGCGGCCGCGACGTCGGCAGCGGCTCTCTACTCTCTATCCACCCGCCATGCGCTCCCAGCTGCTGCCGCGCCCGCCCCTGGCGGCCACCACCGCGCGCGCGGTCCCCACCGCGCGCCCCGTCGCCGCGCGGCGCGCCGCGCCGGCGCGCCGCCGCCGCGCCGCGCCCGCCGCCGCGCGCGCCACCTTCTCGCCCGGTGAGAGAGAGGCTGCGCCTCGATCGCCGGCGACAGAAACGGCGGCGGGACGGCTAGCCAGCGCCACGCAACAGCGCAGCCGACCCCACCCCCACCCACCCACCCCCTCCCCTCCACCAGGCGCCCCCGCCGGCCTCACGCCCGAGCTGAAAGTGGCCCTGGACAAGTTCACGACCGACAACGCGGTCGTCCTCTTCATGAAGGGCAACCGCGACTTCCCCCAGTGCGGCTTCTCCAACACGGCCGTCCAAATCCTCAACTCGCTCGGCGCGGCCTACGAAACGGTCAACATCCTGGAGGACGACGCACTGCGCGCGGGGCTCAAAGAGTATTCCGCGTGGCCCACCTTCCCCCAACTGTATGTGGGCGGCGAGTTCTTGGGCGGGTGCGACGTCATGATCGCGGCCTACCAGTCGGGGGAGCTGGTGGAGGCGGTGGAGGCGGCGGCGGCCGAGTAGGGACGGTGAAGGTGGTTGGTTGGATGCCGCTTTTGTGTGACGGCTGCCCGGCCTGTCTCCCCGCGCCGCGCGCCGCGCCATGGTCTGGCCTCTCACAAAAGCAGCGCCGCCAAACGCCGCCCCGAAAACCGCCCGCCACCCCTCTTTCACTCGGCGTCGCCCATGTCCGAGTCGTTGCCCGACGAGACCCCTTCCCCGCCGCCCTCCCCCCCAAACGCCTCCCCAAAGTCGTACGCGTCGCCCCCGGCGCCGGACCCCACGGCGAGCGCGGCCGCGAGCTCGTCGGCGGCGTCGCCGACGCCGCGCTTGGCGCCGCGGGACGCGCGCTTGGCCGCCTTGCGCGTCGCGCGCGCGGCGACCGGGTTGAATTGGCCGGGCGCGCTGTACAGGGCGGCGGCTTGGGAGGGGGCGGGCTTGGAGAGAGCGGGTTGAAGGGCGGCGGGGGCGGCGTCGCCGTCCGAGTCGGTCGCGCCTTCATCCTCCGACGAGTCGCCGTCCTTGTCGCTCGCGGGCTTGACCACGGCCTCGTCCTCGGCCGGCGCGCCCGCGGGCGCCGCCAGAAAGTAGCGCGGGGTGGCGGCGGCGGCGGCGGCCGGCACCGAGCCGGGGGCCAGCACCGCCGCGCGCCGCCCCTCAAGCGCGCCGCCGTCGGCCTCCTCGTAGAGCGACGCCAGGTCCACGCCCGCCGCGGGGGCGACGATGGCCGCGTCGTCGCCGGCGGCGGGGGCGGGGGTGGACGGGGGAAGTGTGTAGTAGGGGACGCGGCCCGCGCGCCAGTCGGCCGCGAGCACGCGCGCGGCGGCGTCCGCGTCGGGCACGCCGCCCGGGCGCAGCTTGCCGCGCGCAATGGCCAGCGCCCGCAACAGCTCATCGGGGTCGTCCGTGGGCGGCACGCGGTAGTGGGCGGCGAGCGCGCGCGGCGGCGCGCGCGCGAGCGCGGCCGCAGCGACCGCGCGCGCGTCGACCGCCGCGCCGCCGTCGGCGACGCACCCGCGCAGGGCCAGGTCAGCGGCGGCGTCCGACCCGGCCGCCCGGCGCAGGACGACGCCCGGCGAGTCGAGCAGGGTGAGCGAGGCGTCGAGGCGAATCGTCTGCGCCGCGCGCGTCACGCCCGGCGCGTTGCCCGTGCGCGCGACGCGCGCGCGCTTGAGCGAGTTGACGACGGACGATTTGCCGACGTTGGGCAGGCCGACGATGCCGACGACGGCCATGGCGCCCGCGCCGCGCGCGCGCGCGACGCCGCGGAGCAGGCGCAGGAGCGCGTCCGCGCCGACGCACGTCGCCGCGCCGGCTAGGGGGCGGCCATCGGCGTCTTCCACGTCGCCGCCGGGGCCGGGGGCGCCCCGGCGCCGTTTGGCGCCCCGGCCGCGGCCAGAAGCGGGGGCGCCGCGCCCGACCGCCCCGGACGCCCCCGTCGCCGCCTTGAACGCGACCGCGGGCGCGTCCCGCCGCAGCACGGCCAGCCAGGCAGCGGCCGCCGCGGGCGGTACGAGGTCCACCTTGTTCAACAGGAAGACCAGGGTTTTGGGGGCCCCGGGCGCGCGCGCCACGGCGCGCTCGAGCGCCGCGCACCGGCACGACGCCGGGTCGCGCGCGTCGAGGACCTGCACGATGATGTCGGCCTCAGCGATGACGCGGGCGAGCTCGCCGCCAAAGGCGCGGCGCGATGCATCAGAAGCGAGCGGCGGCGGTGGCGGCGGCGTCGCGGGCGCGGCGTCGAGCGGCACGCCCCGCTCCCGGTGCGCGGCACGGGCGACCTTCCTCGCTTCCGCCACCTCGATGTCACGCCGGGCGTGCAGGTTGGCTTCAGCGATTAATTCAGCCTTGAGCGGCCACGCCGACGGCATCCCCGGGTCGCGCTTTTTCGGCGCCACGACGCCCGCCTTGGCGTCCTTCTTCGCCTGCTTGGCCTTTTTGCGGTGGTGCTCCTTGACTTTTTTTATGATCTTGTGCTTCTGCTTGAGCGTCGTGCTGAGGGTGAAGGAGGGAATCGGGGCGTCGGCCGCCGGCGCAGGGGCGGCCGCGTCCGCCGCCCCCCCTAGCCTCGCCCACGCGCTCTCTATCTCACCGCTTGGACTTGCAGCGCCCCCCTTTTTTGGGCATGGCGGCTCTCCGCACGGCGCGGCGGGCGGCGCGCGCGGCGGCTGGAGGCGGGCGCGGGCGCGGAGCGCTCGAGCCTGGCTAGTCCGAGCTAGCGGGCGCCGGAGTCGCTCGAGGGCGGGCGGAAAGGGTGGCGGTGGGCGGTGTGGGGCGGGCCGGCGTGGCGGCCGACGAATGTGTCGGCGGCGGCGCTGCCTGCGCCACTCTTGCTCGCCCACGCCCGCCCGCCCGCCGCCCGCCCGCCGCGGTCGCCGCCGAGCCCCAGAGCTCTTGGCCCACACCAGGAGCCAGGCTCCACACCGCGCCGCTGCGGCCGCCGCCGCCCCCACACCCCTCTCCTCATGGGCCGCTCCCTGCGCCGCGCCAAAAAGTCGAGGCCGAAATCGCGCGTCGGCGTCAAAAAGAGGCCGACCGCCAAAGCGCCGCGCCCGGTGGAGCTCGCCGTCGCGGGCGCCGCGTCCCTGGCGCCCAAGCTCGGCTCGGCCCCCGACTGGAAAGAATCAGCGCCTGTGACGGCCAACTACGCGGCTGCCGGCCTGGCGGCCGACCCGAACGCGCGCTTCGGGCGCAACGCGCAGCGCGCCGACCCGCTAGCGGCCACGGCCGCCGCGCTGGACGCCGGCGCCGACTGCCCGAGCGACGACGACCTGCGCGAAGCCGCGGGGATGCGCCGGCGCGACGGCGCGTCCGCGCCCAAGCGGCGGCTCACTGCGACGCAGACCGCTGTTGTCTCCGCCCTCGTCGCCGCGCACGGCGACGACGTGGCCGCCATGGCGCGCGACACCAAGCGCAACCGCATGCTGCTGCCGGCGAGCAAGTTGCGGGAGCTGCTCAAGCGGCGGGAGGTGGCCGCGGGCGACGCGCGGCACGGGTTTCGCGCGCCGCGCAAGAGCCTGTGGTGAGGGTGTGGGGGGGGGGTGGTGGGTGGAGGCTCGCGCCGGCTCGTGGACATGCACTGCAGTTTTGGTGTGACAGCCGGCGGCATCTGAAACAAGAAGCCGCGCCGGCGAGAGTGGTGCCACCGGCTCTGGCCCTCTCTCCCTCACACCCCCGCGGCCCACGCGCCGCCCACACGCCGCCCACGCGCCGAGCGCGCGCCGAGCCCCTGTCGCCTCTAGGGCGCTCCCGCCCCTCCCCGCGCCGCGCCCGCCGCCGCTCGCGTTCCCGCGCCCATGGGCGCCTGCTCCTCGGCGCCCGACCGCGCCCGCCCCCTGGTGCGCGGCCGGCTGGCGCGCTGGTGCCATCGCGGGGTGGCGCGCGCGCGGCTTTGGCCCAACCGCCACCCCTCCACCCCTCTGTCCAGCCGTCCTTTGTCCGCCGCTTGCCCGCCGGCGTCCTGGGCGCCGGCCCCACCCCCAACGTGCGCGACGTCTACACCCTGGGCCGCGTCCTGGGGCGGGGCGCCTTTGGGACGACGCGCGCGGCGTCCGCCAAAGACGGGACCGGGCCGGCCGCCGTCAAGTCCGTCCCCCTTGCCCGCCTGCGGGACGCGGCCGACGTGGACGCGCTGCGGCGTGAGGTGGACATCCTGGCCCGGCTCGACCACGCGCACGTCGTGCGGCTCCAGGGCGTGTTTGAGGACGCGGCGAACCGGCCCAACCCTCACGTGCACCTCGCCATGGACCTGTGCGCGGGCGGCGAGCTCTTTGACGCCATCACCCGGCGCGGCTACTTCAGCGAGGCGAGGCGTGGGGGTGGTTGCGGGGGGGGTGGCGCCGGAGCGACGCGCAGGCCTCACCCTCTCCCCGTCTCCCCCGTCTCCAGGCCTGCGCCGCCAAGCTCCTCCGCGTCATTGTCTCCACCCTGGACTATTGCCACGCCGCCGGCGTCGTGCACCGGGACGTGAAACCCGAAAACCTGTTGCTCGAGTCGACCGACCCCGCGTCATCGCTCAAGCTGGCCGACTTTGGCCTCGCCGCCTGCGTGCACGGCGCCTCCGGCAAAGACCCCCTGCGCGACGTTGTCGGCTCCCCCTACTACATCGCGCCCGAAGTCCTCACGGGCCGCGGCTACGGCCGCGCGGCGGACCTGTGGTCGGCGGGCGCGGTGTTGTACATGCTCCTGTCCGGGCGCCCCCCCTTCCTGGGCGCGACGGAGGAAGACGTCCTGGACGCCGTGTCGCGCGACGACCTGGACACGGAGGGCGGGACGTGGGGGACGATCTCGCCCGCGGCCAAAGCCGTCGTGCGCGGGCTGCTCACGCGCGACCCGAGGAAGCGGTGGACCGCGCGCCAGGTGCTGGACACCGCCTGGGTCAAGCAGGACGCGTGCGGGAAGGACATGGCGTGCCGGGAAATTGTGTTCTCCGGCATTTCCGATTTCCAAAAAACCCAGCACGCGCGCCGCGCGGCGGCCGCCGCGCTCGCCGCCGACCTCAAGTGCGACCCGGCCGCCGTGGACGCACTGCGGGAGACGTTGCGGGGTGTCGACACAGACGGCACGGGCGAGGCCGACGTCAAGGCTGTGCGCGACGCGATCGCGCGCGCCGGGTCGGCCGCGACCGCGCGCCTCGTCGCCCGCCTGCTCGCGCGCGACGGCCTCGTCCCGTACGACGCGCTGCTGGGCGCGACGATGCGCAAGGTGGTCGCGGTGGGGTAGGAGGGAGGCGAGGGAGGAGGGGAGGGCGTGTTTCTTTCGTTCGGGCGTTGCACCGGGCGCCAACAAAAACCACCGCGCGCCTCCCTTCTCACGCTCCCTCTCTCTTCACGTCGCCGTGCGCGCCGAGTTGCGCACGCCCGCGCCGACGCAGGACGCGAAGACGGTGCCCGACGCGCGGTCGGGCTTGAGCGAAAAGGTGACGCCGAGCACGTCCCGCGCCGCCCGCAGGCATGCCGCCGCGTGCGGCGTAAGCGGCCCCAGGCGCACGCGGGACGCCTGGGCGTCGGCCAGGGCGCAGGTGAGCAGGAGGAGGCCCTGCGCGCCCGCGTCGCACACGCCGCCGCGCGCGACTTCGGCGAGCAGGCCGCGCGCGGCGGCGACGCCCACCGTGCGCGGGAGGGGCGGATTTTTGCGCGGGCGGTTGGGGGGTGGGGTGGCGGGCGGCGCGGGAGCCGGCTTCGACTTGGCCCGTTTCGACGGGGGCGCGGCGTCGCCGTCGCCGCCACCCTCCTCCGCCGCCTCTTCCTCTGCCTTTTCCAGCGCCTCTAGGTCGGCGTCCGACCCGACCTCGCACCCGAGCAGGCACCCGGTCGTCGTTTCGGCCACGAGCATCACGCCATACCCCGGGTCGCGCGCCGCCCCCTGCCCCGCCGCGTGGTCCGTGAACACGTACACGTCGGCGAGCAGCGCGTTGAGTACGCCGCGCACGCCGTCGACGGCGGCGGCGGCGGCGGCTGGGGGGACGCGGGCCGCGTGCGCGACGCCGCGCACGCGGCGGACGGCGCCCTCGTCGACCAGGTCGACGGGCGGGATGCAGGCGAGGCGGGGCGCTTCCAGGACAATCTCGCCGCCCCCATGGGGGAGCAGACCGCGGCGCACGACGCGCAGCGCGAAATCGCCGGCGGCAGCGCCGGCGGCGAGCGCGGTCGCGGCGTCGGCGCGCGGCCCCAGACCCGCCACCCGCCGCAGCAACGGCAACCCCACCACGCGCCACGCGTCGGCCGACGGATCGGGGCCGCCGTTGGTCACGCCGCGGAGCGTGGCGCGCAGGGGGGCGCGCGCAAACAGAGCCAAAAGTAGCAACGGTTCAGCATAGTACCCCACGCCGCGCGGGGGCGGGCAGTCGTGCTCAATCGTCCCGCCGACGATGACGCCGGGGCGGTAGCGGAGGGAGGTGCCGGTCTCGTTGATTTCGACCGACGCGCCGTGCGTCACTTTCTCCAACAGCCTTAAAAAGCTGGCCTCGTGCGGCCTCAGGCCGGGCGCCGCGGCCGAGTGCTCGCGGATGCCGTCGATGCGGATGGACCGGCCGGCGATGGTGGCCAGGACGAGGCGCGCGCGGAAGCCGTCGTCGCCGCGCAGGCGCAGCATGGTGGTGGCGCGTGGCCGCTCGTGGGAGGCTTCAAGGGCGTGTTGTAAGGCCTTGCAGCGACCGTGCGCGGCTTCACAACCGCCCGGCGGCCGGCGAATGTGGCGGCGGCTTGCAGCGGCGCGGCGCGCACGCGCACTAGGGCTCGCCGGCTGGCGAGACGGACGCTTGTGTGAGAGCCGACCCGGCGCCGGGGAGGCGGTGGGCGGGCAGCGCGAGGCCGGGCTGGCGGCAGAGTGGCGTTGACGTCGGCGCTGGAATTGCCCCACTGTCGGCGCTGCCGAGCACGCCGCACCGCTCGGCCCATCGCAGGCCGCGACTCCTGCGCATCGCCCGGCGCCCGCGGCCGCCAACCGCCACCGTCGCATCGCGCGCGATGCCGCCGCGGCGCCTCCCTCCACCGATGCACGAGACTGTCGCCGTCCTCCCACCTGTCGGCACTCAGCCGCCACCGCCAGGCGCGGCGGCGGGCGGCCTCGCCGGCGCGTTCGCGGGCGCTGATGGCGCGGGGGTGGGGTGGGAGGTGTTGCCCCAGGTGAGAGAAGCGCCGATGCATGAGAGTTCGCGATGATTTCTTGCGGATCGGGCGGATGGCGCGCGGACGGCGGCGGCAGCGCCCCGCCGCCGGCGCGCGCGTGTTCGGACGCCGGCGCTGGCGCCCACGCTTCCCTCCTCCCCACCCACCTTCTCTCAGGACCCGTGCACCGTGCGCGTCGCCCCATTCGACCTGGCGACGGCCGCCCCTCCCCCGGAGGCCGTCCTGCACTCTCTCCCGTCGCCCGTCGGCGCGGCGGTCGCCGCGCCCGCCTCCGGCGGCGACGGCGCGTTCGTGTACGCCGCCACGCTCGACGGCTGCCTGCACCGCCTGCCCGACGTGGCGGGAGGGGGGGTGGCGCCCCCGTTGCGCCTCGCCGCCGAGTTTGGCCGGGCGGGCACCCCCACCGCTGCCACCACCGTGCGCGTCGGCCCCCGCGCCGACGCGTACGTCGTCTGCGTCGGCGGCGCGTCCGGCGGCGTGCTGGCGCTGCCGGCGTCGGCGTTTGGCGCGCGCGGCGCGGGGGCTGGGGCCGTGCTGGAGCTCGCGCACGAGCCGCGGCGCCTGCTCTCGTCCGTGTTTGGCGCGGGAGGAGGGCGTGGAGGGGTGGTGGCCATGGCGCCCGTGTCGCTGGCGGGTGGAGGCGGCAGGCGAGGCGCAGCGGGCCGCGCCCCCGCCCCTCCCCCGCCCGCCCTCGCCGTCCTGCACGCCGACGGCGCGCTGCGCCTATGGGACGTCGCGGCCGGCGGGCGCCTGTTGCTGTCCGGCCGCGTGATCGGCGACGGCGGCGGCACGCCGCGCGGCGAGCCCGCGCGCGACGCGCCCGCGCCCACCTGCCTCGCCCCCGCCGCCGCCCCCACCCCAACCCTCGCCGTCGGCTTTGACGATGGCACCGTGCGCATGCTCTCCCTGGGCGACGCCGACGGCTCGCTCGCGCTGGCGGTGGGGGGGGCGGTGCGCGCGGCTCGCGCGCGCGTCGCCGCGCTCGCGCCCGCCGCCGGCGACGGCGCGTGGGCGGTGGGGACCGACGGTTCGATCGCGCGCGTGCGCGCGGACGGCCGCGTCGAGCCCGCGACAGGGGCTGGGGACGCAGGCGGCGGCGCCGCCGACGCCGCCGCCGCCGACGGGCTCTGGGCTTCGTTCGCCGCCTCCCTGCGCGCTCGCACCGGCGCGGGGCCGCCCGCCGGCGCCCTGGCGGCGTCCGTGGCGGCGTCGCTGACCGGACCGGCGTCGGCGTCGCGCCCCGCTCTCGCCGCCGGCCTCGCCGCCTGCTCTTTCACCCCCGCCGCCGCCGCCGCCGACGCCCTGGTCGCCCCATGGGCCGTCGTCCGATCGATCCTTGCTGACGCCATCGCGCGGGCCGGCTCGGGCGAGGAGGTGGCGGCGGCCGAGCTGGCGCGCGCGGCGCGGCGGGCCTTCGCCGCCACCCACCCGCCGCTCGCCGTCGCCGCCACCGACGCCACCTTCCCCCCCCTCATCGTGCGTGGGTGTGGCCCCTTGATCACCACGCTGCGCCCCGCGAGCGGCTCGGAAGCTCTGCGCGCGGGGGCGGGGCCCCGCGCGGCGGCCGCGCTCGCGGCCGCCGCGGCGGCCGCGCGGTCGGCCCTCGGCCCCGCCCTGCTGGCCGCCGCTGCGGCCCTGCCCGGAGGCTCGGTCGACGTCCCCGCTGCCCTGGCCGACGCGGTCGCGGCCGGGCCGCCATCGGGCGAGCGCCCCGGCGCGGCGCGCGGTTGGCGCGCCGCGCGCGCGGCGGCGCTCCTGGCCCTGCGCGACCTCTCCCCCGACGACGACGCCGGCCTGGACGCGTACCTGGATACCCTGCTCTCACCGTCCGCCGGCGACCTCGACGGCGGCAGCGATTCCGACGGCGGCGCGGCGCGCGCCGCCGCGTCGGCCGACGGCGGCGCGCCCCCCACCGGGCCCGCCGCGGCCGCCACCGCGGCCGCGGTGGCGGCCTCGGTGCGGGACGCCTCTATGGAGCTGCTGGTTGTGGCCGCGCTGGCGCCCGACCGGGTGGCGGCGCCGCTGCGCGGCGGCGGCGCGGCGGCGCGCGCGGCGGCGGCGGCCGCGCGCGCGGCCGAGCTCGCGCGCTGGCTCCTGGAGGAACCGACCGCCGCCCCCGACGTCGCCGCCACCATGGAATGCCTGCGCCTGGACGCGGCGGCGTTGGGCGGGGAGGCCGTGCAGAGCGCGGCCGCGCCGCGGGAAGCGCCGCTCGCCGCGCGCCTCGCCGGCCTCGCCCCCGCCGCGGCCGGCGCCGGCCCCCGGTCCGGGGCGCGCTGGGCGCTGTCACTTGCCCTCGGGCCCCGCCCTTCAGTTACCGCGGCGGCCGCCGGGTGGGCGTCGGCCGCGGTGCCGGCGTCCGCCGACGCGGCCGCGCTCGCCGCCGCGCTCGCGCTCGCCGCGGTCCGCGCGGAACCGGCCGCCCTGCTGGCGGCCCTGGAGCGGACCGGGCCCGCTGCCCGGTGGTCGCCCGCGGGGCGGCTGCTGGCGGGGTGTGCGGCGCTGGCGGGGGCGGGAGCGGAGAGCGCGACCGCGTCTGTCTTTGCCGCCGCCGCCTCGCTCGCCGGCGGCGCCGCGGCCGGCCCCGCCCTGGCCGCCGCCGTGCGCGCGTGCTCCGGCGCGACCGATGCCGGCCCGGTCGGCGAGCTGCAACTGCTCGAGGCCGCCGCGGCGGCCGCCGCGCGCGCGCGCGCGCCCGCCGCCGCGTCGGCCTTTGCCGCCGCCGCCGTCCGCGCGGTGGACACCAACGGCGACGGTGGCGACCATTCTGACGACGCGGCCAGCGGCCCCTGGGGCGCGTTGCTGGACGCCGCGCTCGCCGGCGGCGACGTCGCCCGCGCGTACGTCGCGCTCCTCTCGCACCCCTCGCCCGCCGCCGCCGCCGCCGGCCTCCCCCGAGTCCTGGCGGCGGGCGCTTCATCGTCCGACGGCGCGGCCGCCCTCCTCCGCCTCCCCCTGGCCGGCCTGGCCGACGCGCGCGGCGGCGGCGCGGCGCCGCTCGCGGCGCTCGCCGTGTTTGCGCTCGCGCGGCGCGCCGCGACCGCCGAGCTGGGCGCGCGCCCGTCGCCGCACGGCGTGCTGTACGCGCTGTGCGCGTCGCGCGGCGACTGGCGGGGGGCGGCGGCGGCGGCGCTGGCGCGCGCGCGGCGCGCGCGCGACGAAGGGGCGCCGCCGAGAGCACGCGCGGCCGCGCTGGCGGCCGCGGCGAATGCCCTGCGCCTGGCGCCGCAGCCGAACATGCTCGAGGATCCGTCGCCGTTGCCCGGCGCATCTTCTCGCCTCCTCTCCGCCTCTGACCTCGAGGGCGAGGCCGCCGCCGCGCGCGCCGCGTCGACCGGCCCCCCACCCCCAGACCCCTCCCCCGCCGCCGCCGTCGCCGCGCTCGTCGCCGACGGCGACGCCGGTGGCGCGGCCCGGCTGGCGCGCGCGGTGCTGCCGCCGGGCGCGGCGGCGGCGGCGGTCGACGCGGCGGCCGCAGCGGCGGGGCGCGCGGCGGCGCGCGCGGCGCTTGCGGCGCCGGACGGACCGCCGCCGTTGCCTGGCGGCGGGCCCTGGGCGCCGCTGAGGCGCCTGCTCGACGAATCCGCCCCCCCCGGCGCCGCCGGCGCGCGCGCCGGCCTCTCCGCTTTGCGCGCCGCGCTCGCCGCCGACGCGCGCTCGACCCCCCCCGCCTGGCTCGCCGCCGCCCTCACCGCCGTCGACCCCGCCGCCGGCTTTGGCGGCGGCCCCGGCGACGTCGCTGGCTACGCGCGCGCGTTGTTGGATGCCGGGCGCCCCGGCGCGGCCGCGCGCGCGGTCGCTGCGGCGCTCGACGCGTGGCGCGTGCGCGGCGCAGGCCGCGCGCGCGCCGCCCCCGGCCGCGCCTGGCTCGCGCCCGCGCTCGTGTGCGATGTGCAGGCCGCGCTCATCGACGGCGGCAGCCGGGCGGACGCGGCCGCGCTCGCGCGCGCGGCGGGCGCGGCCGCGGCCGCGGCGCGCGACGCGAGCGCCGCGGTCGAGGCCAGTTGAGAGGGGGGAGACGGACCGCCCGCCCCACCCCACTGTGACGTGCGTGTGTGCGTCGCATTCAGGGCGCGCACCCGGCCCCCGGACCCCACCCCCCCCCCCCCCGCACCCCCTCTAAAACCGAAACTCGGGCTCCTCGTCCATGGCCCACCGAAACTTGGTCAGCAGCGACTTGTTAAACACCTTTTCCAGGGGCGTCTCCGTGCGCTTGCACCAGGCGATGGTGATGCGGGGGTCCAGATAATTGATTTTGGACGTCCCGAGCGCGACTGTCTTTAAATCTTCGCGCACCGCGGCCTGCAGCCGCGCCTTGGCCAGCTGCTCCCGCTTGCGCGCCAGGCGCTTGGCTTCCGCGCCGCCGTCGCCGTCGCGGGACGCCTTTTTGGCGGCGACCGCGAGCGCCGCCTCTTCCGCCTCGAGCGCCTCGATGCGCGCCGACACCTTCTCCATCTGCCCCGCGTGCCCCTTGGGCACCGCCCGCTGGTGGTTGCACAGCACGGCGACCTCCTTGTTGGCGCGGTCGTAGGCGGCCTTCTTCTCGTCCACGGTCGCGCCCGGCGGCACGCGCGCGGCCGCGAGCAGCGAGTCGAGCGTGACCGACGCGTTGAACGTGCGAAACACTTTGGCCGACAGCTTGGGCATGAGCGATTTCAGCTTGCCGTTCAGGTCGCCCACCATGCCCTCGTAGAAGAGGAGGTCGGACGGGCCCTTGGCCTTGCCCTTGCCGTCGCGCACGCGAAACGCGGCGACGAGCGCCGCGACGCGCGGCTCGACGTCGACCACGTTTTCGTAGCGAATCGAGTCCTTGCCAAGGAAGTCGAACTTGACCTTGTGCCCGGGCAGGACGTCGACGTCGGAGACCTTGAGGTTGCAACACCCCACGGTGTCGGCCTCGTTCTCAGTGTCCTTTTCGTGGCCGGCCCGCAGCGCCAGCTTGTCGATGAAATAGAGCGCGACCCCCATCTGCTGCGTGTCGACGTCGGCGGACGCCCAGTCGCGTTCGTACGAGGCGCGGATGGACGCGATGCGCGCCTTGAGCGCGCGCGCCGTCTCGTACTTGGACTTGTCCGAATCCGCTTTGAACGCCGAGTTGGCCGCCAGCCACACGTACTTGTACTCCTTCTCGTTGATGGGGTCCTTCCAGAACGCGAGCCAGGTGACCGTGCCGTCGTGGCGCACCTCTTTCCAGCGCTGGCCCGGGTACGGGTGGGGCGGCGCCGCCTCGCCGCGCCCGATGTTGATCGTGATGTCGCGCGGGTAGATGCGGCGTTTCAGTTGGCCCATGCGGGGGTGCTCCCCGCGCCCGCGAAAGAGGCCGGGGGGTTCGACCCGGAAGTTGCCGACGGCCTCGACGCGGCCGTCGACAACCGCGCTCTTGAACCGCGCCTCGGCCGCGTCCCGCTCCGCTTTGGCCGCCGCCTTCTCCTCCTTGGACGCCGCCTTCTTCTCCTCGCGCAGGCGGCCCAGGTGCTCCGCGATCGGCCGGAAATCGCATTTGGCCAGGTCGCGCACGGCGTGCCCCGCGCCGAGCACGCCGCTGAACGCGGCCCAGAAGTTGGCCCGAAACTTGGGCTTGGCCGCGAAGTCGGTGTCGAGCATGGCGGCAAAGAGGGTGGCGACTTCTTCTTGGTCGGGGGTGAGGTCGACCGGCCGCCCTTCGTACAGCATGCGCACGCCGTGGGGTTCATAGTCGGGGGGGAAGAGGACGCCGCCGTGGGCCAGGGTGGTCCACTTCTTGTCCTTGGACTTGGAGGGGCCGGGAGAGGCGCGGACGCGCTTCTTCGCGGGCGCGGGCGACGCCGACGAGCGCGGCGCCGCGGCTTTCTTCTTTTTCTTGGCCGCCGGCGGCGCGGGCTTGGGCGCGGTCTTCTTCTTCGCCTTCTTCGCCGGCGGCGGCGCGAGCGCGGCGGCGCGCGCGCCGAGCGGGAGGTCGTCGTCCGAGTCGGAGGAAGCGGCCGCCGCGGGCGCGCGCGCGGGGGAGGGCGCGGCCGCTGCCGCGCGCGCGCTCAGGGGGACGTCGTCGTCGGAAGTAGCGTCGGCCGCGGGAGGGGCGGGAGGCGGGGCGGGTTTGGGCGCGGCAGCGGGTTTGGGCGTCGGCTTGGGCTTGGGCGCCGCCACGGGCTTGGGCTGGGGCGTGGGCTTCTTAAATCCTTCCTCCTCGTCCGACGACGAGTCGGACAGCACGCGCCGCGCGGGCGGCGCGTCCGCGGGCGCCGCCTTTTTGGCGGGCGGCGGCGCGGCGGGCGGCGGCGTCCGCTTCTTCAGCGCGGGCGCGGGCGACGGGCGCTTGGCGGGGGGGGCGGGCGGCACGTAGGCCGGGCGCGGCGGGGCGGCGGCAGGGGCCGCGTGGGCGGCCGGCGGCGCGGTCGCCGGCGCGCCGTTGGCCGGCGCCGCCGGCTTGGGGTGCGCCACCAGGCCGGGTGCGGGCACGATGTTGGACGCCGGCGGCGTCGGCGCGGGCGCGGCGGGCGCGGGCGGCGGTGGCGGGGGCGGCTGGAGAGAGGAAGGGTGGGGGTTGGCGCGCGGACCGCCGCGGCGGGCGTTTCCGGGCGGCCGCGGCCGCCGGCCGCGCCGCCCGCCCCGATCGGGCCGCACGCGCCCCGGACGACGCGCCCGCGGCGCCCGCCAGGCGCGCCGCGGGCGCGTCGCGCCGCGCGGCGTGCGCCGCGCCGCGCCCAGCGCGAGCCGCCCACCCCACCCTCCCCATCCCACCCCTTTCCACCCCCCGCACCTGCACCTGCGCCGGCGCGGGCATGGCCGCCGCGGGCGGGTCGTACACCTCCGGCTCCATGTTGCGGCGCGCGCCTCGTGCGCCTGTCGCCTCTCCTGCCCCGGGAGCGGGCTCGCCCGGCGCGCGGGCGGCGGCGGAGGAGGGCGAGGCCGGCCGGCGGGGCGCGGAGAGTGTGGGCCGGCGCCGTCGCGCGCTCCACCCCACTCCCGGCGGCGCCGGCCGCCATGTCGTCCGCCGCCCGCCTCCCCGTGGTGCCCACCGTCACCGTGCTGGCCGCCATCAAGACGCGCCTGCTGGCGGCGGTCAAGGGGCACGCGCTGTTGAAGAAGAAGGCCGACGCGCTCTCGATGCGGTATGGGCGAGAGGAGGGAGGGAGGGAGGGCCTGCGGGCGTTGTGGGCGTGTGCCGGCCGTGGTGGCGGGGCGCGAGCCGGCGCGCGCGGCGCCCGCGCCGGCGCGGCCGATGGGTGCCCCCGCCGACCCCCTCGCTCCCTCCTTTTAGCTTCCGCCAGGTCCTCAAAAAGATCATGCAGTCCAAGCTGGCCGTGGGCGGCTCCATGAAGGCGGCCGCCTTTGCGCTGACCGAGGCCAAGTGCGTTTCTTTTTTCTTCCGCCGCGGGGCGGCGAGGGGGTCGCGCCGCCGCCTCGACTCACGCGCCCGCCTCCCTCCCTCCCTCAGATACGCTGCCGGCGACTTTCGGCACACGGTGCAGGACGCTGTGTCCAGCGCGTCCGTGCGCGTGCGGGCGGCCACCGACAACGTGGCCGGCGTCCGCGTCCCCCGCTTCGAGCGCGCGCCGCCGCCCGCCACCGCGGCGCCCCGCGCCGACCTCACCGGCCTCGGCGCCGGCGGCGCCCAGGTCGCCGGCGCGCGCGCCGCGTTCTTGGACGCGGTGGCGCTGGTCGTGGAGCTGGCGAGCCTTCAAGCGGCGTTCGCGTCGCTCGACGCGGCCATCAAAACGACAAACCGCCGCGTCAACGCGCTCGACAACGTCGTCCGCCCCCGCCTGGAGGCCACCATCGCCTACATCAAGGGCGAGCTGGACGAGCTCGAGCGGGAGGATTTCTTCCGGCTCAAAAAGGTGCAGGGCAAGAAAAAGCGCGACGCCGACGCGGCAGCGGCGCTGCGCAAAGCGGCGGCGGCGCCCGGAGGCGGGAGCGTCGCCACGCCCGCGGCGCCGCGGTCGGTGCTGGGGCCGGCGCGGGATGAGGAGGTCGTGCTGTAGCGAGCGTGGGAGGGAGAGAGAGAGAAAGAGGGGGGCCGAGCGGCGCTCGTCTCTCCGTCCCTGCCTCTGCCTCGCCCGCCCGCCTCCTCGCGCGACCCGCCACCCTGTCTTTGCACGCTCCGCGCCGGCCGGGAGCCCCCCCACGGCCACGAATCGCCCACCCCACCCCACCCCGCCCCCCCTCTCACTTGGCCGGCGCCACCGGCGCGGCCGACCCGGTCGTCGGCAGCCCGACCGCCACCTTGAACGCGTCGTAGATGCCCCACTGCAGGCCGGTGAGCGTGCCGATCATGACGATGCGCAGCGGGAGGCCGCGCGTGAGCAGCGCGCCCCACCCCATCTCCTTGACAATCTCGCCGACTGTCACGCCCTTGTTGGCGTTGAGCTTGGAGACCAGGTTGTCGGCGGGGTGGGAGACGACCGCGCAGAAGACGCCCGCGATATAGCCCGCCGCGAACGAGACGCCGAGCTGCTCCTGTTTGGTGCACTCGCTCTTGGGCTTGGGCACCACGTGCTTGTAGAGGGCTTGCACCGTGTTTTCAAAGGCCGCAAACTTCATCATCGTGTACGGAATCTGGCGCCCCCAGAGCGGGGTGAGGCCTTTGTACAGGCCGCCGAGCCCCTCTTGAGAAATGAACTTGGGCATGCCGTCGCTCAGCCCGCGCGCGTACCCCGGCACCGTCTGCACCTTGACCTTCACGGCTTCAAAGGGGCAGAGGCCGACGTCGGCGAAGAATTCGGCGGACGCAGACCCGGCGAGGAAGACGAGCGTCTGGTACTTGGCCGCCGCCTCGGGGCCGACCGCGTCGGCGTAGGTCCTGGGGGGGGGTGAGGAGGGGGGGGGCGGGGTGTGCATGGTGGGTGGGAGGGCGGTTTCCGCGGCCCCCGCGCGCCCCGCGCACGCCCCCCCGCTCCCCCGCTCCCCACTTTTTGAAGTACTCGTACAGCCCAAACTTGGCCGCTCCCTGGATGGAGTACCCAAACAGCGTCGGGACCCACCCCCGGACGAGCCCCTTGAGGCCGCCCTCGCGCGCGGTGATCGAAAAGCCCGCCGCGATCGACGGAAACTTGCCGGGGTTGGTCTGCATGTTGCACTTGACGACGTCCAGAGGGGTGACCGCGGTGTGGGTGAGGCCGCAGCAGAGCGCGCCGCCGACGGCGCAGACCTGGAGGGGGGAGAGAAGAGCGAGGCGGGGGGCGAGGGGTGGGCGGTGCGGCTTCTGGCGGATCCCCGCGGGCCGCCCGCGCGGCGGCGTTCGTCGCGCACGCCACGCAGCGCAGGCCGGCGGGCGGCGGCGCCGGCCCAGCGGCCGGCGGTTCGCGCGCGCGCCCATCGCCGCGCCCCCTCCTCCTCTCCTCACCCCGTAGAATTTGGGGCTGTACAGCTCGATCGGCGCCTCCGCGGGCGACGCCGCCAGCATGCGGGCGCCCAGGGACGCCGCGCGGGGCGCGGGGGCGGCCGCCGCGGGCGGCGCGCCAATGGCGGCGGCCGCGCCCGCGGCGGCCGCGCCGGGCGCGCGCCCGGCGCCGCCGTACAGAAAGGCGGGGGCGAGGTCGCGGAGGGACATGGGAGGGGGGAGGCGATCCGCGGGGGGAGGGGACGGGGTGTGGGCGCGCGAGGGGTGCCGCGGCCGACGCCCTCGCTCTCTCCCACCGCCGACCGCTGGCAATCACGCGCCGCCCCAAGAATAGGTCGCTGCGTGCTCCGCCATCGGTTGCACGCCCCGGATCACGCGCCCCCGCGCGCCGCCCGCGGCGTCCCCTCCCCCCCCCCGCGCAGCCGCGCCGACCGGCGCAACCCTTCCCGCAGCGCGGCCTCGGTCGGGGACAGCCCCCGGGGCGACCCGGGCTTGGGCGACGGGCGGAGGCGGTGGCGCGGGGCGTCGTTCTCGGTGGGGTCCGCGCCGCGCGCGGGCGTCGCCGCCGCCGCGCCGCGCGCGGGCGTCGCCATGCCCACCTCGCGCAGGCGTGCCGCCAGCCGCTCCGCGTCGCCAGGACCGGGGCGGCCCGGGGTGGCGGCCGGCGGCGGCGAGAGCGGCGGCGCGCGCCGCGGCGCGGCGCCGTCGAGCGACGCGCGGATCGAGGGCGGCAAGGAGACGCCGTCCATGGAGGAACGACCCGACGGCAGCGACACGCCGTCCAAGGACGCGCGCGCGGCGCCGGCGGTCGCCGCCGCGGCAGGCGACGGCGGCACGGCGACCGCGCCCCTCCCACCCCTCTCGACCGAGCCGCCCACCCCCGGCGACAGCAGGCTCATGCCGCTCATCGCGCCCGACAGTGAGGACGACGCCGAGGGCGGGCCGGCGGAGCCGCCGAGAGAGGGGCGGCCCGCGGACGCGCCGCCGAGCGACGAGCGGCGGCGCGCGGCGCGCGACGCGGCGGCCGCGACGTGGGCGTCGAAGACGCCCGACCACGGGCCGGAGACGGAGGCGCGCCGGCCGCCCGGGGGAGGGGTGGCCGAGTAGGCGGGGTTGAAATAAGACGGCGCGCGCGCAGACGCCGGCGTCGACTCGCCCCACGCGCCGCTGGCCGGCAGGTATCCCGTGGCCGGCGTGGCCGCGGCATCCAGCGCGTCCGAGAGCGCGCGCGGCGCGTCGGCGGGGTCGGGTTCGCGCCCGCGCGCGCACCGCGCCGACGCGGCAGGCGTCGCGCCCGCGCTCTCAGCACACCCCGGCGCGCCCCGCCCGCCGTCGGGCGTGGGCGCGGCGGGCGCGGTGGCGGGCGCGTCGGCGTCGGGCGCAAAGCGGACGGCGGCGGCGGCGGCGCGTCTCGCGGCGGGCGGCGGGTCGCCTGCGCGCTTGAGCGACGGGCGGCGCGGGCGAGGGTGGGGGAGGGAGGCTTCGTCCGAGCCGCCGCTCTCCTCTGCCGTCGCCGCCGCGTCCGCGGCTTCAATGTTGGCCGCCTGCGCGGCGGCGAGCGCGGCGACGAGGGCGGCGCGCGGTTGCGCGCCGCGGCGCAGGCCCTCGCCCAGCGCCGCCACCGCGCCCGCGATGCCGCTCTGCGCGCGCTCCGCGTCCGCTCGGGCGAGCCAGTAGTCGGCGGAGAGGGCGTTGGGGAGGGCGGCCAGGGAGGCGGCAACGAGGGGCGTGCCGTCGAACGGGCGCCCGAAACCGCCGCCGCTCCCGCCGCCGCCGCCCCCCGTCCCTCCCGCGCCCGGCGTGTGCAGGGCCACGGCCACGGGCGTCAGGGCCCCCACGTCGGGCAGGCGCGCCCAGGCGGCGGCGGGGCGGGGCGCGCGCGGCGCGGGCGCGTCGCCCGAGCCCGAGCCGGCGCGCAGGCCCGCCGTCCAATCCGCAAACGACGTGCGCCGCGAGGAGGGCGCGGCGGGGTCGGCCATTGCGGGCGCTGAAGGAGGAGGCGGGGCGTGGGCGCGAATCTCCGGGCGCGCGCGCGCCGCCCCTCCTCTTCGCCCGCCTAAAACGCGGGCGGGCGCGTCCCCAGGGGAGGCACCTCACACCACCACCCACCTGGCCGAGGCCGCGGGCGGGTGTGGCGCCGGGCTGACGCGCAGCCGCTTTGAGCGAGCGGCCGGCGAACGAGCGCCACTCCTGGCGCGCCAAAGCCAAGTGGCGCGCCCTCGCGCCACGCCACACACCGCGTCGTCGCGCCCGTCGACCGGACCGCACCCGCCCGCCGCCCGCGGTCGGCGATGGCGCCGCGACGCTCGGCGCGCGTCGCGCCGCGCGGCCCCGACCCGGACCCGCCCGCGCCGGCGTCGCCCGAGGGCGACGGCAGCGCACCTGACGCCCTGCCTGTGGCGGAGGACGACCCGCTGGCGCTGCCGCCGCACGGCGCCGCGGTGCGGCTCGACGGCCTCCCCGCGGCCGCGAGCGTCGCCCAGGTCGCCGCGTTTGCCGAGCGCGCCGGCCCCGTGCACTCGGTGGCGCTGGAAGCGGCAGTGGAGGGCGCGGCGTCGGCGGCGGCCCGCGTCACCTTTGCCTCCGTCGCCGGCGCGGCCGCCGCCGTCGCGGCGCTCGCTGGCGGCGCGCTCCCGGACTTCCCCGCCGCCCCCACCCGCGTCCGCGTCACGCCGCCCTCCCCGGACCACCGCCTGTTTGTGGGCGGCCTGGACCGGGGCCTGGCGCTGGCCGACTTGGAGGCGGCGGCGCGCGCGGCGTGCGGCGTGCGCGGCCTGGAGGCCGTCGAGCTGGTCACCTCCAAAGACGCCCCGACCAGCAACCGCGGTTTCGGCTTTCTCAACTTCTACAACGGCGCCGCCGCCGCCGCCGCCCTGGGCCCGCTCGCCGCGCTCACGCTCGGCGGGCGGCCGGTCACAGTCTCCCTCGCCGCCGTGAAGCCCCCCCCCCCCCCGAAAGCAGGCACCGGCCCGCCCGCGGCGCGCGGCGTGCACGTGACGGGGCTGGGGGGCGGGTGGAGCGGGGAAGAGCTCGAAGCGGCCTTCGCCCCTCTCGGCGCCGTCGACCGGGTCGTCCTCCCCCCCCCCCGCGACGGCCGCCCCCCTCCGGATTACGCGTTCGTGTACTTTGAGGAAGAAGAAGCCGCCGTCGCGGCCGTCGCGGCCGCGGCGCGCGGCGAAGGGCCGTCCGTCGGCGGCGCGCCCGTCGCGGTCGGCCCCGCGCGCGCCCCCGCCGGCGGCGTCTCCGGCGGCGGCCGCGGCCCGCGCCCCGGCATGTCGGCCACCGCGGCGTCCACGAGCGAGGCGGGCGAAGACGCGTCCGAGTCGGCTGGGGTTGAGAGCCGCGGCGCGCACTCGGCCGGCCCCGGCCCGCAGCGCCACGACCGCACCGCGCGCCGCGACCGCGGCCGGCGCGGCGCCGGCGCGCCCTACCCCTACCCCGCGCCCGCGTCCGCCGCCGCCGCGTCGGCCGCCGCCGCCGCCGCGGTCGCTGCGGCGGCCGCCGCCGCCGGCCACCACCCACCGCCCGCGCCCCTCTTCGGCCAGCCGCCCGCACCCTACGGACATCCGGGCGCGTACGGCGCGCCCCCAGCCGTCATGCTGCCCATGCTGCTGCCGACGGGGCAAGTCGGTTACATCTTGGCGCCGCCGACCGCGCCCTCCGGCTTCCCCTACCCCGGCGCCGTGCACATGCCCCCGTTTGGCGTGCCGGCGCCGTACGGGGGGGCGCAGCACGCGGCGGCCGCGGCGGCGGCGGCGGCGGGGTTTTACGCGCAGCACCCGGGCGGCGGGCCGGGTGGCGCGCCCGCGGGGCCGGCCCGGCGGCACGACGCCGCCCGGTATCGGCCGTACTAGGGAGCGGGAGGGGGCGGGCGGCGCTTGCAACGAGGAACGCACGGGCGCCGGGAGGGGCGGCCGCGCGGTCAGCCGCGCGCGCCACTCTCCGCCCTTGGGCGCGGTCGCCGCCCGGCAACATGCCCCCCGCCACCCTCGTCCCCCCTCTCGACACCGCGGCCGTGGCCGCCACCGCGGCCGCGGCGCGGGCCGTCGTCTTCCGCGCGACGACCGCACCCTTCGACGCCCCCCACTCGGGCGGCCCCAAGAAGCTGGCAGTCGTTGGCTCCCTGCCCTGCCTGGGCGCCTGGCGCCTTGGCGGCAGCGTGCCCCTGGAGCACACGCACCGCGACGGTGGGATGGGGGGGGCGAGGGGCGCCGGGCGATGCGCGCCTCGCCGCCAGCGGGTGGCGCGGCATGCGGCCGCGCGCTGGCGCGCGGCCGAGGGCCGGCCGGGGCGCGCCCGCGGCGCGGCGCGCGAAACGGCGCCCGACCCCGGCCCCGCTCCCGACAGCCTCCGGCGACCTCGTGTGGGAGTCGGCGCCGGTCGCCATCCCGGCCGACTGGTGCGTGGGGGTGGTGGAAGGGGGGTGGAGGGAACCGCGCGCGCGACCCCGCGCGCGCGACCCCGCGCGCGCGACCCCCGCCCCCGCGCGCGCCCGTTTATTTTTCAGCTTCCCCTTCGAGTACCGCTACGTCGCCAACGGCCACCGCTCCTCCCCCACGTCCCGCCCCCTGGCGTGGGACGCGGCGCCCCGGGCGTGCACCGGGACGCCCGCCGACGGCAGCGTGACCGACCGCTTCTCCTTTGAGACGGCCGACGCCGGCTGGGTCACGGCGCGCGGCGTGGGCGGGTTTCAGTTGCGGGTGGGGGCGCCCCCGGGCGGCAGCGAGCCGTTGGTGGTGTTGGAGGGGGGGGGGGGCGACGGCGCGCCCCCGCCCCCCGCGTTCGACGTCACGCTCTACGAGGCCGCCCCCTCCGACCCCGCCGCCGCCCCCGGCGGCAAACCGTTTGCTGTCGTGGAGGACGATGCGTGGGCCGGGGCCGGGGAGGCGCCCACGTCGCCGCGCGCATCCGCGCCGCCGACGCCGACGCCCGGGTCGGCGCGCGCGGCGGGCGCCGCGGGCGCGGGCGTGACTTTTCTGATGAACGCGCCTACACTGGCGGGGTTGGCGTTTCGTGTGGACGTCACGGAGCGCGCGTCGGGGGCGTTGCTGGCCCGCGGCTTCGTCCCCTCGTCATCGTTCGCCCTGCTCGAGGGCGCGCTCGCCGTCCCCCTCCTCTCCCCGACCCTCGCCCTCGCCGGCTCGTTCACCGCCCGCTTCCTGGTGGTGACGGCCCTGGAGCACCCGCACAACTCGCTGGCCGGCCTGCAGCGCGCGCGCTGGACCGCGGCCGCGTCGGGCGCGCGCGCGGCGCCAACGCTCGACATCGGCCACCGCGGCGCGGGGGCGAGCAAGACGGCGCGGGCGCGGGTGGCGGAGAACACGGTGCTCGCGTTCCAAGCGGCGGCGGCCAACCACAGGTGCCGGGGAGGGGAGAGGGGTCGGCGTCGGCGGCGGCGCGGCGCGAGCCCAACCCCGGCGCCCCACCCCCCACCCCCCACCCTGTTTCAGCGACTACGTCGAGTTCGATGTCCACGTCACGGCGGACGGCGAGGTGGTCGTCCACCACGACTTTTCCGTGCGCGCGGCGGTCGGCGCGACGCACACCGTCTCCCTCGGCATCCCGTCCCTCACCCTCGCCTCCCTGCGCCACGCGGAACTAGCCACCGCCATGCGCACCGCGCAGCCCGGGGCCGGGGGCGGGGCGCTGGCGCGGCACGCGGCGGGCGCGGCGCGGTCGCTCAAGCGGACACTCTCGTCGGGGGAGGACATCATTCGCGCCCACGCCCCGCCCCCCCTGGGGTCGCCCGACGGCGTGGACGGTGGCGGGCTGCTGCTGGGCGGCGACGGCGAGGACCCCGAGGCCGGCCGCGGCCTGGGGCCCGCGCCGCGGGCCGCGCGGCCCCCCCCGCCCGCGCCGTCGACCGGCGCGGCGGTGCCGCCGCCCGCGTGGCGGGTGCAGGACCGGGTGGCCACGCTGCGCGAGTGCTTCGCGGCGTCCCCGCCCTGGCTGGGGTTCAACGTCGAGGTGGGGGAGGCGGGGGGCGGGGCGGGCGAGGGTGGGCGAGGGCGCGCCCCCGACCACCAACCTCCACCCTCTCCCCGCCCGCCTCCGCCAGCTCAAGTACCCGACCGATGCCGAGCGCGCGACTTCCACGACCCGGTTCCGGGGGCGCAACGAGTTTTGCGACGCGGTGCTGTCCGTTGTCCTGCAAGAGGCGGGCGGCCACGGGCCCGGCGGCGGGTCGCCGCCCACGGGGCGGTCCGGCGGCGGCCGGCGCGTCATCTTCTCCACGTTTGACCCCGATTGTGCGACGCTGCTCTCCTTGAAGCAGCCGCGGCACCCGGTCTTTTTCCTGACGAACGGGGGCACCGAATGTTTTGCCGACCCGCGCATGAACTCCCTGGACGCCGCGCTGGAGTTCGCTGCCTCCTCCAACCTCCAAGGCGTCGTCGCGCAAGCGTCCACCGTGCTGCCCCGCCTGGACGCGGTCGTGGCGGCCGCGCACGCGCACGGCCTGCACCTCTTCACGTGGGGCGCCGCCAACAACGACGCCCGCGCCTACGCCGCCCAGCGTGCCGCCGGCGTGGACGGCGTCATTTCGGACGACGTGGCGGGACACTGCCGGGCGGCGGGCAAGACGGCGAGCCATTTCGAGGGGGGAGGGGGGGACGCGGTCGCGGGCGCGGCGGCCGCGCTCGCGGCCGCGGCGCTCGGCGGGCGCGGGGGAGGGGCGTGACTCGTGGTGTGAACGGTTGATGCAGGGTGCCCCGCGCGCGCCTCCCCTCCCTCTCTACTCGTCCGTGCGGCGAAACTGCGAGCGGCGCGCCGCGACGGGCGGCCCGCCTCGGCGTTCGCCCCTTTCGACGCGCACCGCCACCGGGGGCGGCCGTGGCGCCGCCGCCAGGCGGCGGCAGGCGGCGCGCCCGCCCAGGGCGGCGGCGGCGGCGGCGGCGAGTGCGGGCGCCTAGTGAGCGAGGGGTTGGGGTGGGCGCCGCGTTGGGGCGACGGCAGCCGCCGCTTCAATGTTGGCCGGTCACGCCAGGCTGGAACGCCGTTTTGAAATTGCTTCGGCGGCGGCGGGCGGCCGCCGCGGGCGGCGGCGCACGCGCCTCCGCCGCGCGCGGCATGCCCGCCGACGCCGACGCCAGCCCGGCCCCGCGGCACCCACCTGGGCCGCGAGGGCGGCGGTGATGCAGACGGGGCAGACCATTGTGGCGAGGCGGCTCGCGGCGGCGCGGGAGTGAGCGAGGCCTGCGCGCGGCGCGGCGCGGGTGCTCGCTCTTGCTCAAAGCGTTGGTTGAGGCTATCGCCCTCCGTGCACCCCCGCACGACGCGCCGTGTTCGCCTCCCTCGACCCCGAGAAACGGCACGCGCGTCGACAGACGCTCGAGCGCGGGAGAATGACTCGTCTCCGCCGCCGCACGGCCCCCCACACTCTCCCCGCCGACCTCGCGCACTCCTCCCCCTCCCCCACCGCCATGGCCGCCAACCTCACCGACGAGCAGGTCGCCGAGTTCAAGGTCCGGCGAGGGAGGAGGGAGGCGTCCGCGCCCATCCGCGCCGCGCGCGCGCACCCCGGCCTCTCTCCCGCCACGCCACCCACACGCGCACGCGCCCACACACCCCGCCACCCCACCCGCTCCCGCCAGGAGGCGTTCGCCCTGTTCGACAAGGACGGCGACGGCACGATCACGACCAAGGAGCTGGGCACCGTCATGCGGTCCCTGGGGCAGAACCCGACGGAAGCCGAGCTGCAGGTGGGAGGGGGTGGGGGGTGGAGCGGGGCGCGCGGCGCGGCGCGCGCCATCGCGCGCGCCGTCCGCCCTCGGCGCGCGCGCCGCCCCCACCACCAAACCGCTCCCTCCCTCTCCCCTCTCTCAGGAAATGGTGGCCGAAGTCGACGCCGACGGGTCGGGCACCGTGGATTTCCCCGAGTTTCTCTCGCTCATGGCGCGCAAGGCCAAGGACGCCGACTCCGAGGAGGAGTTGCGGGAGGCGTTCAAAGTGTTCGACAAGGACGGCAACGGGTTCATCTCGGCGGCCGAGGTCAGGGAGGGGAGGGAGGGGAGGCTGGGGCGGAAAAACGGGGCGCGAAAAGCACGCCCCAACCACCACCACCTCCTCTTCCCCATAGCTCCGCCACGTGATGACCAACCTCGGCGAGAAGCTGACCGACGACGAGGTGGACGCCATGATTGCCGAGGCCGACGTCGACGGCGACGGGTCCGTCAACTATGAGGAATTTGTCAAGATGATGGTGGCCAAGTGAGAAAAAAAGGCGGGTTTCGGGTGGTGTGTGGGCGCCCGCGGGGCTGCTGTGTCACGACGGCGCGGCGTCGCGGACTTTTTCTTTTCGATTTTGGGGAAAAAAAATCTCCTTCTCTCTCTCCCGGCGTCGAAAAGTGTCTGTTCACCCCCGTTGCACGTGCGCGGGGGCGGTGCGCGCCGTCCCAGTGACCCGCCCGCAACACCCCCCTCCAACCGACTCAAAACCCGGCGACGTCGCCGCCGGCCTCGCCGCCGGCGCTCCCCTTCTTGCTCCCTCCTTGCTTCCCGGGCACCACGGGCGGCGCCGCGTTGCGCAGCAGGGCCCAGTCGACGCCCGCAAACCAGGGGTGGGCCTTGACCGCCTCGGCGCCGAGCGCCGCCCCGAGCCGCGCGCCCTCGTCCCGCTCCAGCAACGACGCGACCAAGTCCCGCAACTCGGGGCTCGTCGCGGGGCGCGGCGGAAAGGCGAGGGGGCGCGTCAGGATGGCGTCAAAGGTGGCGTCCCGTTTCGAGGCGCGGAAGGGGGTGAACCCGAAGACGAGTTCGTAGATGAGCACCCCGAGCGACCACCAGTCGACCCCCGGCCCGTGCCCCGTGCCGGCAACGATTTCGGGCGCGAGGTACTCCTCGGTGCCGACGAAGGAGTTGGCGCGGGTGGCCGGCTCGGCGACGACGACGCCGGGGTCGGGGCGGGAAGGGAGGGGGTGGCCGCGCGCCGCGCCGGCCGACCGGCCGCGGCGGCGGCCGCCGCGGCCGTCGCGGGCGCCGTCGGCGCCGGCGCTCCCGCCGCCGCCGGCGCGCGGCGCCAGGCGCGCGACCGGCGCGTCGCCGGCGGACGACAGGTCAAAGTCGGTGAGCGCGACGTGCCCCGCCGCGGTCAGCAGCACGTTCTCGGGTTTCAAGTCGCGGTACACGACGCCGTGCAGGTGCAGGTACTGCAGGGCGGCGACGACTTCGGCCGCGTAGAAACGGGCGGCGGTTTCGGCAAACCGTTTCCCCGGCTGCCGGCACAGCAGCCCGTACAGCTCCCCGCCCGCGCAGTGCTCCATGACGAAATGGAGGTGGGTGGGGGTGGACAGGGTGGCGTGGAGGCGGGCGACAAAGGGGTGGTCGGCCGACGCGAGCACGCGCGCTTCGGTCTGCACGCGCATGACCTTGTTGCGCTCCAGCATCTCCGCCTTGTCGAGCGTCTTCATGGCGAAGCGGAGCGGGGGGACGGTGGCGTCGCCCGCCAGTTCGACGAGGTCGACGAGGCCGACGTCGCCGGTGCCGAGTTGGCGGACGCGCCGGAAGCAGGCCAAGGACAGCGTCCCGCCCGCCGCCTGCGCCGCCGCGTTCAGCGCGGCCGCCGCTTTCACCCCCGCCTCGCCTGCGTGCGGCCTCGGCGGCGCGACGCGCGCGGGGACGGCGGCCCACGGATCGACCGCGCCCCAGCCCGCGGCGACCTGTTTCGCCGCCGCCGCGGCCACCGCCGCCGCGCCCGCGGTCGACGCGCGCGCCTCATCGATGGTGGGAGCGCCGCCTTCAACCGACGCCGTCGCGGTGACGTCGACTTGGACGCCGATGAGGAAGCGCGCGACGCCGCCCGCGTCGCGCATCGGCGCGACCGTCAACATGTTCCAAAACGCGTCCCCGCCCTTTTTGTAGTTCAGCAACCGCACCGTGCACTCGCGCCGGGCTTTGACGGCGGCGGACAGCTCGGCCAGGGTCGCGGGGTCCGTGCCCGGCCCTTGCAGCAGGCGGCAGTTCCGCCCGAGGACTTCGTACCGCCCATACCCCGTGAGCTCCAAGAAGCCGTCGGACGCAAACACGATCGGCGAGTCGGGCAGGGACGGGTCGGCGATGCAAAAGTTTTGTTGGACGCGTTCGACGGTCGTCGCGAGGTCGAGCGCGACGCGCGGAAACGAGCGCGGGCCCGCGACGGCAGAGGGGTCGCCGGCGCCGCCCCCGCCCCCCTCCTCCGCGCCCTCCACCGCGGTCACCACGTCGCTCACCACCCCGGCCGCCACGCCGTCGCGCAAGCGCTGGTCGTACCGCACGAGGAGCGGCACGCCCGCCGCGTCGGCAAACGCGGTGCCCTCCGTGCGCGACGTCACGTCCACCTGCACCCCCACAAACTTGGACACCCGCCCGTCCTCGGTCTTGATGGGGGTGATGGTCAGCAGGTTCCAGAATGGCGACCCGTCGCGGCGGTAGTTCAGCAGGCGGACGGAGCACCCCGTCCCGTCCCGCACGGCCGTGCGCAGCGTTTCCACGTCCTTGGGGTCGGTGCCTTCACCCTGCAGGAAGCGGCTGTGGGGGGGGGAGGGGGGGAGGGTGGGCGGGAGAGGGGCGAGGCCACGCGCGGCCGCGCTTGGCCGGCGGAGCGCGGGCGGCCCAGCGGCCCCCCTCCACGCCTCCCACCACCACCACGCCTCCCCACCCACCAATTGTGGCCCAACACTTCGTCCGCGGTGTACCCCGTCATGTCCAGGAAGCCCTGGGAGGCGTAGACCAGGGGGCAGTCGGGCAGGGTGGCGTCGGCCACGACAAAGGTGTGGCGCAGGGAGGAGAGGACTTTGGCCAGGGAGGAGGCGGTGGCGGGGACCTGAGGGGGGGAGGGAGGACAGCGGCGTGGGCGTCGGCGGCGGCGCGGCGGCGGCGCCATCGCGCGCCGCGGCGCCGGCGCGGGGCGGCCGTCCGCGAGCGCGCCGGCGACACTGCGCGCCAGCGCCGCGCGGGCGGCGGTGGCGGGCCGGGGCCTCGGCCGGCTAGGATGCGGCCTCCCAACCCCCGACCACGCGCGCCACGCGCTCACCGCCTGCCCCGCCGCCTGCAGCTCCGGGTGAAGCGGGGGCGCCGGAGCGCCATCTCCGCCGCTGTCGGGTGGTGGCGCCATGGCGGCAGGAGTGGCGAGAGGGAGGGGGGCGGCGGCGACCCCGCCACGCCGACAACGGCCGAGAGCCCCCAGTCGTCCCAGCGCCCGCACATCACACACACGCCCACACACGCGCCCCCCTCCACCGCCCACCACCCTTCTCTCACGACACGGCGGCCGCCGCGGCCGCCAGCGCGTCGGCGCCACCGTCGCCGGCATCGCCCGCCGGCGGCGGCGGGGCGGCCGCGCCCGCGGCCGCCGCGCGCTCGGCGAGCCACGCGCCAAACTTGGACCGGCGGGAAGGGTCGCCGCCAGCAGGGGCGGTCGCGGCGGCGTCGCGCCCGCGCGCGCCGTGCCCGCCCCCACCCCCACGCCCCTGCGCCCGCCAAAACGCGTCCTCCGTATCGAGCACGTACGACACCTTGGACGTGGCGCACGAGATCTTGCACTCGAGCCCGTTGCGGACGTGGGACGCGGCCAGGGCGGCGAGCAACGCGTCGTCCGCGGGCGCGCCACCGGCCGCGGCAGCGGGCGGCAGGCAGCGCGCCAGGAACGGGAGCGGCGGCGGCGGCGGCCGGGGCTCGCCGCCGTTTTCGCCGCCCTCGCCTGGCGTGCTCTCGCGGCGCTGGCGCGCCGCCTGCGGCCCGTCGCGCCCCACCCCCGTCAGCTTCTTGAGGTAGGCCGCAAACTCGGGTGGCGGCGCCGGCCCGCCCGCGCCCGCGTCGGCGGCGACCGCGTCGGCGACGCCGACCTCCAGAGCGCCGCCGGACGGGGCGAGCGCGAGGCGGATGGCCCCCTCCGGCAGCAGCACGCGCGCGTTGGCGGCGTACACCGCGTCGCACCGGGCGGCGGGCGCGCGCGCGGCCTCGTAGGCGTGCAGGTTCAGGAGGGAGGTCGCACCCTCGTCCGCGAGCAGGGCTTGGAGCTGCTTGACGAGCTTGTAGATGAGCTTGTCCAGCGTGAACAGGACGTAGGAATTGGTGCCTGGAGATGCAGGAGGGGAGGGGGGGAGGGGTGGGTGCGAGGGAGGGGCGCGCGCACGTCCCACCTCCTCACTCCCTCCACTCTCTCTTTCCCTTACCGAGCAGCGCGCGCACCGCGTCCTCGTACGCCGCCGCGTCCAGGGTGCCGTCGATGAGGTCGGAGACGAGGCCCTTGAAGCGGGAGTAGAGGGCGGCCCCTTCGCCCGCGAGCGCGGGCAGCGGCGGCCGGTCGGGCGGGGGCGGGGCGGCACCGGACCCACCGCCCTGGGCGGCGTCGTCGTCCCCAGGCCCCGCGTCGTCCTCGTCGGAGGGCGCATGCGCGGCGAGGGCGGCCGCCGCGGTGCCGCCGCCGAGCGCGGCGGAGCAGAGCACGGCGCGGCGCAGGCGGTCGTAGAGGGCGTGGTGGAGGCGGGCGAGGACGTAAAAGGCTTCCGAGCCGTAGAAAGAGCGGAGAGGGGGAGGGGGGGCGGTGAGCGACGCGGCCGCCGCGCCAGCGCCCGCGCCCGCCGCCGCCGCCGGCGCCAGAGGCCGAGCCCCGGCGCCCGTCCCGTCGTCCTCTTCGTCGCCGCCGTCGCGCTCGCGGTCGCCATCGGCGCCGCCCGCGGCAGCGGCGTCCGAGTCGCCCGCGGCGGGGTCGTCGGCGTCGGCGGCGGCGGAAGGCGCGGCGGACGACTTGCTGCCGCGCCCGCCGCGCCCGCCCCGGGCGCCGCCGCCAGCGGCGGCCGAGGCGGGCGGCCCCGCGCCCTCGCCGTCGCCGGCCGACCGCGCCTCGGACTCGTCGCCGTCGCCGAGGCCGGTGTGGGGAGGGCCACCGTCGCCCGCGGCCACGGGGGCGGCCACCAGGTCGGCGTCAGGCCGGGCGGGCAGCCCCAGCAACGGCTCGACGAAGCGCGCCCACAGGCGCAGCGCGCGGGCCGCGCCGTCCACCGACAGCACCTCGGCGCACGCCGCTTTCACGATCGCAAACACGTCCTCGTGCATGGCGACATCCTTGAAATCGAGCACGAGGTCGGGCGCGGGCGCGGGCGCGGCGGCGGGCGCGAGCGCGGCGGCCGCGGCGGCCGCCGCGGCGGCCGCGCCGCCCACGCCGCGCCGCGCCTCCCACCCCTCCCGCAGCCCCGCCAGCAGCGCCTTGGCCGACAGGTTGCGCTTGTCGGTCTGTTTAAAGTAGAACGAGCGGTGGTCGAGTGATTTCGAGTAGTTGGCGTCAAACACGCGCGCCCACGCGGGCGCCATCTCGACCTTGACCTCGCGCCATTCCTCGTCTTTCTGGGCGAGGCGCGGGAGCACGACCGGGATCGCGACAGCCGGATTCTTGCGCAGCAGGTCGGCGACTTGCGGCCCTGCTTCGCCGTAAATGCGCGCGACCGCGCGCACGTGCGTCCCGTGCACGCGCCCCGCCGGCGGCCGCCACGCGGCGCGCGCGTCGGGGTCCAGGGCTTCAATCTCGGCCAGCAGCGGGGTGAGCACCCGGACGGCCCCCTCCCCGGGCTCGATGCACATGTCGAGTTCGTAGCGGTCGTCCTCGGCGCGAAAGAGCGCCTCCTCGTACTGGTTCTTGCGCATGTGCTTGAACGAGTAGTCTTCCGACCCGCTCGTGACCGACACCCAGGCGTCGTTGAGGACGGCGTGGCCGAGCGGCGTGCGGCCGGAGCAGGCCAGGCGCGGGTACGCCGGGGGCAGCCGCACGTACGACGTCGTGCACCGCTCCCACGCCGACACGTCGAGCTCGGACACGGCGCGCGTGACGTACTTCTCGCCCAGCGAGGGCGCGCCCGCGCCGCGCCCGCCGCGGCGCCCGCCGCGCGCGTCGCCCGCGTCGAGGTCGAGCGACTCGCACCGCGCGAGGAAATCGTGAAAGCCGGCCAGGAGGTCGGGGAAGCGGCCCAGGATGTCGCCCACCATGCCGGCGAGCTCGGCTTTGGTGATGATTTCCTGCAAGGGAGGGATAGAGAGGGTTTGGGGTGGTCGCGCAAGACAAAGAGAAAAAAGTCACTCCCTCCCTCCTCGCTCCCCCCCTTTCCCCTACCTGCGCAAACAGGTTCAAGCATTTGAGAAAGTCTTGGTACTGGTCCCGGGACCGCACCCGCGCTTTGACCCGCTCAAAGTAGCCCATCTCGCGCGCGAGCGACGACCGCGGCCCGTAGTCGCCCGCCTCGCCCCCGCGCGCCGCCTTGCGCGCGTGCAGCTTGCGCAGCACGCCCGCCTCGGACAGGCCGCGCCCGGCGGGGCGGCCCCGGCCGGCGCCGGCGCGGCGGCCGGGGGCGGGGGGGGACGCGTCGGGGAGGAAGTAGGTGAACTCGTCCAGGAGGTCCTTGTGGTTGCGGAAGAGGAGCGCCACCTCGTCGTACACGTTGGCGATCGTCTTCTGCCCCTTGCGGTACATATTGAGAATCTCCAGAAACGCCTTGTACACGCGCTCGTCGGCCGCGAAGCGCGTCTTGATCTTGTTGACGTACGCGATCGCTTGGTCGAACTCCACCGCCTGCTTCGGCGCCGGGGGGGCGCCCGCGGGCGCGTCCTCGGGCATCTCGATCTCGTAGCCCTAGGGGGGCGGGGGCGTCGGCGGCGGCGCGCGGTCGCCGGCCGCGCCCGCGGCCGCGCGGCCCCTCCCCGCGCCCTCCTCTCGGCCTCGGGCGCCCCCTCCGCCCCCGATCGGGCCGGCGACCGCGCCCGCACCGCGCCCGCGGGCGATGGCGGGGGCATGCCCGCGGCCCGAGGCCGCGAACGCGCCCCGTGTCCACCCGCTCCCCGCCCCTCACCTTCGGCAGGAACGTGTTGAACCCCAGGATGAGCTCCCGGTCCCCCACGAACAGGTCTTTGACGCGCTGAATGACGCCCTCGGTGTTGATGCTGCGGAAAGGGGGGGCGGGGTGGGCGCGCGGCTCGGCGCCCGCAATCGGGCGCCACCGCGCGCCGCGGCGGGCGCGCGCCGCCCGGCCGCCGCCCGGCCGCCCCGCGACGGCGCACGAAGGCCCTCGCGACAGGTACCCGATAGCGGGTGGAGCGGGCGGGGGGCGAGGCGCGCCGCGTGCGGCGCGCCGCGCGCGCCGCGCGCCCGGCGCCTCCCGCCCGCCCCGCCCGCCCGCAGCGCCCGCGCGCCACCCCGCACGGCGTCCAGAGGCCGCCCCACCCCACCCACCCCCCTCCCCCCCGCCGCTCACGTCTGCGCCTTGAACTGCTTCATGATCTCCAGAAACGTGTCGTACACGCGGCGGTCGCCAGCGAACCGGGCCTTGACCTCTCGCAGATAGGACAAGGCGTCGTTGGTGGTGAGGCGGCCGGTGGAGGCGGCGGCGGGGCGGCTGCAAGGGGGGGGGGAGGGTCAAGCGGCGGCGATGCGGCGCGGGTGGGAGGGGGGGGCGCCGGCGCGCGCCACGCCCCTCCCGACGCGCGCGTGACGCCATTTCCGGGCCGCGGAGGGGGGGCGGCGGGTGGGCGGCGGCCGGGACGCGCGGGCAAACGCCCCAGCGCGCCGGGCACGGCCGCGGGCGGCGGCGCGCGCGCCGGCGCGCCCGCGGCGCGCGGCCGCCCGCGCCCCTCGTCAGGGCTCTCTAAACCCCTCCACCTCTCCCTCACCCGGCCACCCGCTTGGACGGGCCGGCGACGCCATCGTCTCTGCCGCGCTTCATCGGGGGACCCCGGGCGGGGGGGGCGCGGGCGGGGGCCGGATCACGGGGGGGGGGAGGAGCGCTCGCGCGCGTCCGGGGTGGAGGCGCCCGCGGTCTGGCGCGGGCGGGGGAGTGAGAGGAGAGGGGGCGCGCGGCGCGCTGGGCGCGGACCACGCGGCGGCGCCTCTGCCCCCACACACACCGCGCCGCCGCTCCGGGGATCACCGGGCGTTCCGTGGGCGAGCCGCCGCCGCCCCGCCGCGTCCGCCGGTCCCGCCCGCGCATTCGGCTGCGCGCGCACGTTCCGCGCCCACCGGCCCCCCCCCCCCCCCCCCCGCCGCCGCGTCCGAGGGGTGGAGCGTGTCGACCCTGGATCGCGCCGAGCCTCGGCGCATCCTCCGCCGGTCCAGCCGCCCCCCACCGCGCGCCGCGCGCGCGCATCGGCGCGCCGCCCGCCCGCCCCGGTCGCCACCGCGCCTCCGCCACCACCCA
>Ga0315285_10000271_pt1 | contig 52623 bp, 60 predicted proteins | sample YL17G09_36_MG_FD_203698 | JGI IMG/M metagenome (GOLD analysis project Ga0315285, IMG submission 203698) | Sediment microbial communities from Yellowstone Lake, YNP, Wyoming, USA - YL17G09_36 | ecosystem: Environmental > Aquatic > Freshwater > Lake > Sediment | place: USA: Wyoming | collected... | reverse complement strand
CCCTGCACATCCCCTCGGAGGTCATGAAGCCGGTGAAGACCTGGGTGCGAGCGATAGTCACTGAATGACGCAGTAAGCCCCCGAAACTACCGGATCCATAGCAGCCCAGGTTGGAAGTTGGGCTAACGGGGCGGAAGCCCAAGGAGGAGATGGCCATGGAGAAAATCACCGTAAGACAGAAAGCCAGCGAGCCACCGTTCGAATCCATCTTCACATCCCTGGTGCGGTATTTCGGCCCCAAGGCCGCAGAAGATCTTATCGCCCTCCTCGCAGTCCTGTCAGGGCCGATCCCCCGTGAGTGCATCGGTGAATTGCGAGGGGCGATCGCCCGGGCAACCTGTGGAACTCGAGCAGAGGAGGGGACGTCATGAGCGGGAACGAGGTAACTGGCCTGCCGGCACGTCCGGGGAGTACCAGCTCCCCGGATGTTCGCCTGCGCCGCGTGCGCCGACTGAGCGGCATCCTCCCGAGCCTCGGGGTGAGTATCGTCCCCTCGGACAATGGGACGGTCAACGTGCAGCTCCCCGCCGAGGTGGCCGAGCTGTTCCTTCTGGACCTGGAGCAGCGCGCCAAGGAGTGGCAAGAGGCCATGCACAAGGCCCGCCTCCAGGAGATACAGCGGAACGCAGAACTCAAGGCGGCGACGGGGGAGAGCCTCCGGCAATGGGAGGCCCAAGAGGAATCATGGGCGGTGGAGTACGAGAAACTCTGGGCCAAAGGCAAGGGCCACCGCGAAGCCTTGCACATCATCCGGGGCTCAAACGACAGGGACGCGATACTTGTAACGGACGTGGAAATCGCCGTGCAGGCCGGCCTGGCGCGTTTGCGGAGACAACGACGGAAGGCGCGAGACGAGGAAATCTGCCGCCTCGGCAGAGAGGGTGTCTCCAGGCAGGGGATTTCTGATGCCCTGCGGATCTCCTATTCCATCGTCAACCACGTCTTGAATCGAGTCGGCATTTCGCCCCGGGACGCACGGCACGACCGCAAGGGAACCATGGGCACACCCACTTGCCAGGGCAACCACGTCTGCCGTGGCCTAGTGTCCACCGTGGCCTAGTGCTCACCTACTGCTCACCGTGGCTCACTACTCCGGCGCCCCTTCAGCCTCACCCTCACCAAGTGCCGGTGTACCCTCCACACAGGCCCGGTACTTCTCCAACCTGCCGGCGCAGCCCACTGGAAACAGGTCCAGCATGCTCTTCAACCACCTCGGGTTTGCCGGGCACGCTGGCGCCTCACCATCCGGATTCCGCCTCACCGGATCACCTGGCGGATTACCTGCCGGCTTCTCGATCACCGGATTTCCTACGGGCTTCCTCTCCTCGCCTACCACCGCGTTCACCTCCCCTCGCGTCCCAAAACAAAACGGCGGACCGGGGGACCCTGCGGTCCTCCGGTTCCGCCGTGGCCACTTTCGACTTTCATAATTTCACAGACCGAACGGCTTGTCAAGGAGACCCCCCTTTCCGCCCCGGACAAAGTGTTAGGTCAATAGAAAACTGTTAGGTCACTACTAGAAAAGTATTAGGCCAGTCTCCATCACGGACCCCGTGAAGATGCAACGTACTCCGAAGGCACGGCGTACTCGAAGAGCGGACCCGGGGGATCCCGGTCCCACGGGAGCACCTCGACTCGAAACCTGGAGGATCCACACCCGCCACAGACGAACGGCACAAGGTCTGCGACGTCCCCCTCCCCGCCCTGGTCCTCGATCTCCTTCACCTTGAAGAGACACCCCCACCCTTGCAGCGTACGGAGACGCCACGTCGCCCCGGCAGACGAAGGATCGAGGCGCCGTCCCCGATCCTGGACCGGTCCCAGAGAACGCACGCCGGTACTTCGGCAACAGGGAAGCTCGAGCTGGCGGGGTGAGCCCATGCACTGTCCTCCACGTCCGTGGGCAACTGGAGGCGACCAGAAGGGGGGACGAGGGTAGACGGGTAGAGTGCTGGCAGCCGGAACCGGACGGCGGAATCGCCAGCCGGATGTCCCAAAGCAGCATTCCCCCCAAAAGATTTTGGGCCAAAACCTGCTTTGCCCCTTGACATCGTCCCTTCGGCCGGGATAGTGTTATATACACTCATAACACCAGACAGGAGGCGAGGCCGATGGAAAGGAAGTTGACCTTTGGGGAGTATCTGCGCACCTGCCGGCTCAAGGCCGGCTTCGGGCTGCGGACCTTTGCCGAAGCAGCCGGGCTGAAGCCCTCCAACCTCTGCGCCGTCGAGTACGGGCGGCAGCCGCCCCTGCGGAGTGCCGAGGTGCTCAACCGGATCGCCGACGCCCTGGGATTTCCCCGGGACTCCAGAGACCGGCGCCGGCTATTCGACTTGGCGGCGAAGCACAAGCCAGGGGCCCTACCCCCTGATGTGGCCGCCTTTGCCGGCCGCACGCCCGGCATCCCCGTCCTCCTGCGGACGATCGAGAACAAGCGCCTGACCCGACAAGACCTGGAGCGCCTCACCGAGTACGTGAACCGCCAGCTTGGGAAGGCCTCTCGGTGAGGCTGGCCAAGGTTCCAAAATATTCGGTCGCGGAGTTAGAGCGACGCGCGGAACAACTGCTCCGGGATGCCTGGGGATGGCCGCCCTCCATACCTGTGGACATCGAGTCCCTGGTGGAGCGGGAGCCAGGGGTGTTGCTTGACATCCTCCTTGGCCTCCAGAAGCTCTGTGGGGTGGTCGGGATCGCCCGCTATGAACAGGAGACGGACACCATGCGGATCCTCATCGACGCCGACGTGGCCGATCACCCCGCGGGCAGCTTCTATCGGTTCACGGTGGCCGAGGAGTTCGCCCATGTGCTCCTCCATCGGGACATCATGGCTCAGGTCCAGAGTTTGGAGGATCTGCTCGCCCTCCACGCATGGAGGGGATATCACGAGATTGACCGGAACGCCAAGCGGCTAGCGGCAGCCCTCCTGATGCCGACCATCACCGTGTCTCGGGAGGCGCGCGCCGTGTACCCCCAACTGGTCAAGGCGGTCGGGTTTGGCGACCCTGCGGCGGTGGAAGCCCACCTGGCCGAGCGGTTGGCCCGCCTGCACGCGGTATCGGCCGCGGCCATGCGCAACCGGCTGAAGGAGTGGCCGCTTCGGATCACGCAGAAGATGGAAGGGGCGATGCGAGAGCGGCTGATGTCGCTCGAATGAGTCCCACTCTCCCCGGCCTACCGTCCGTGACGGGAAATAGGCCTGGCAGCCGAACCGGACGGAGAAACGCCCAGGCCGAGTCCAAGAAATGGGATTTCCGCCGCGAGATTTTGGGCAAAAACCTGAACTGTTGCCGAGCTCGGGGGCGAGTTATTCGCCGGCCCCTGGGTGGATGCTGATGGAACCGAGGGAAAGCCGAGAATGCGAACGCTGCGGCTCGCGGGATGTCGCAGAGATCGTCTACGGCTTGGTGCTGCCCGATGTGGAAGCCGAGTACCCCGACCGACGGATCATCCTCGGTGGCTGTGTGGTCGAGCCAACCTCGCCCAAGTGGCAATGCCTGAGCTGCGGACATTCATGGGGTCGGGCTTCCCTCGATGGGAGCTCGACCGAGTAGCTTCGTGCGGCACCGACCCCCCTTCAGCCAGAAGGGCAAATTCGGCAGCCCCTTTTCGTGGGCGACAAAAATCAGTGGCCTTTGTGGCGGGGTTGGCCAGCAGCTCAAGCAAGAGATCAGGTGAGTGCGGTTCGATCGGGTTCAGTGAGGATTGGGAAATGGAGGACATCGGCCGGTACTACGAAACCCTTGGGTTGGGGCCGGGTGCCTCACCGGACGAAGTGAAGCAGGCGTACCGCGACCTCGTGCAAGTGTGGCATCCAGATCGGTTTGCCCACGACCCTCGTCTACAGCAGAAGGCCCAGGCAAAGGTGAAAGAAATCAACGAAGCCTATGCCCGGCTGCAGTCGGCATGGGGCGATCTGCTCAGGGATCAGCCCGCTCCTTCGGAATCACCATCTTCCTCTGCCGAACCTGCCGAGCGCCCCAGCGGAGAGCGCGTCCGAAACCTCCTGACCTGGGCGCCGAGCAGCGAGCGGTTCACGCAGGCCCTGGCGGACGCCAGAATTCCCGACCTCACGCGCGTGCTGGAGAGCCTGAAGGAGCAAAGGACGGAGGGCGAGCGGCGCGGCCGCATCGAAGCGGAGCTGCGGCGGCGCCCCGGAACTCCTCCTCGGCCTGCGTCCCAGGAGGACACATCTCAGCCGCAGCGCGGGGAAGCCACGAACGAACTTGAGCCAATACACGAAGCCGCACGCATCTCGCAAGTTTCCCCCGACATTCGGTATGCCGCATTTATCGCTGCGGCGATCGTCGGCATCGAGGCAGCCAGGTGGGTACTTAACGTTAGGAGGTGGAGCCTAGAAACCCTTGACTGGCCGCTCTACATCTTGACCTCCATCTGTGGAATCTACTTCTGGGTCTGGGTGTACCGTCTGCATCGGACTCTAAAGCATGCGACCCGCGGGGAATACCCGATCGGTCCAGTGAACGCGCTCTGGCCATACCTTCTGGCCCCGCTATTTAACGTCTTCTTGCTCTTGATTATGGCTCGGGTCAGAGAAGCGATCGTGCTCTGGGTTTCGCTCCTCACCATCAGCTCACTCTTCGTGATCTACTGGACGATCCGGTGGATGAGAGAAGTCGTCAAATTCTCGGAGGCTTTCGGTGAACGGCCAGGTTTCTCAGCCTTACTTCCCGGCATTTGCTTCATTGCAGGGTTTCCGCTGATGCGTCTGTCCATCGGGCTGGGAGCATTCCTGATAGTCCTTACGGCCTGGTTTCTCCAAGACATCGCGGACAGGAAGCTCGCTGCCATGGCATCGGAGGCACAGGGGTCGAAACACCTAGAATGACGATTATGCTCGCCCACGGCTAGGCCGGCCAGCCGAAAGCCGCCTCCCGAGCGGTTGCCGTGGGTTTCTCTTCGGGACTCCTGCGGGAGGAGCCATGACAACCAGGAAGGCTACTATACAGACAAGAAGTGCCCAGAGGGAGAAGCGACACCAGAAGGGGAAAGCTGGAGAAAAACCATCTCCCTTTCCGGGCGCGGGCATAGCGGCATGGTCTCCCCAAAGTCGTCCGCTCACCGGCGATGTCCTATCCGCCTATGTGAGGGCGGGCGTAAAGGCGCACCGGCTAAGGGCGCTTGAAAAGAAATGGCCACAGGAGAGGGCGGTTAGAGAGGCAGCGAGGAAAGCAAGGGAGGAGCTCGATAACCTCCGGGCCCTCTGGGAAATGGCTCGGTCCCCCAAGACTGCTCCAGTGCAGCGAGCGGCTGCCATTGAAGCACTCAAGGGGCGATTGGGGAGGAAGATGCACGACTGGCCAGAGCATGAAAGGGGTTGGTGGTTGGCCTGGAGAGGATGGCAGGTGCGTCTACCCGCAGACTTCTTCAGCACGCACGAACGAATGGAGCGTGAAGGGAAGCGGAAGGAGGCGGAGACATTCGCCCGACGGACCCTGGAGCAGGTTTTCACCGAGCACTTCCGCAAGACGCCCGAACTCCTCGAGGTTATTTGCAAGCACCCAGATTGGATCTGGCCCTTCAGCGCGTGGATTGCTATCCGGTCCTGGACGAGTAACAAGACAGTTTATCGTTGGCTCACGGAAGAAGTAATCCCCAAGGCCTTGCAAGGTTTTCGCCCGCGCTTGCCCGTCCTCTCGAGGGAAGACCTGACCCAAGAGGGTTACGCAGCCCTGGCCGACGCCCTCCCGGCCGGGATCCCCCGAATACGAAAGACCATTACTGCTTATCTCAGCGCGATCATCCGCAATGCTGCCAAGGCTCATCTGAAAGAATTCCCCGTCGGGGAATCGTTGGATCAGCCAGCCTACCCAGAGGGGGAGGAAACCGCGAAGGACATGCTGAAGGATCCGGCGACCTGGGGAAATATGGAACGGGCTCTCCTTCGCGCCAGTGTAGGTCTTGGACTGGAAAGGGCAAAGAAACAGCTTACCCTAGATGATTTGTTTCTCCTCAATCGCCTCACCACCCCCAAAACGGCGCTAGCCAGGGAGTTGGGGATAAGTGTGCGACAATTGTTTCGGCGATATTCCGAGTTAAAGAACAAGATTCAGAAGACTCGAACCAAGAAGTAGCCACCTAACCTCTTATCAGTAAAAGCTCTCCCGTTTTTTTCGCGGGAGGGCTTTTTTTATGTCAGTCCGGGGCGGAATTCGGACTCTATCTCACTATGGGGTGATGGACATGCCTTCGCTCGTTGGGTTACTTATTGACAAGCGCGGCCTGCGCGGGATGAGTCTTTTCCCGGAGAACGAGGACGGGGCGTACCAGGCGTTGGGGCTACTAATGCGGATCAAGCCAGAAATCGACGAGTTCGAGAGGGCGCTCCGCGAAAAGCTGGCGTCGGGGCTCCCCTCGAAAGGGGATTCGGATCAACGGCCCCCCAGGCCAGCGCGCCTTCGTCTTCGGGAACGTGACCCCGGAGGACGTGGCGACAGCAACGCGGAAGCCGTTCGAACGGGCCAAGGAGAAGTTTTCCCCAGGTGAGTGATCATGCCTTTCAAGATCCCCACCATCCAGGACATCGAGCAGGATGAGGACTTTCTCCATCTACCCGCGCCGGAGCAAGAGAAGGTGCGGATGCGATACCTCAAAGAAGCGGTCCTCACTGACCCAGATTTCCACGTCCTTCCCCCCAAAGAGAAGCAGAAAGTCTCCTCCCGCGTCATGGCGATCAAAGAGCCAGCAGGCATGGATTGGGGCGAGCTGTTCCGGATGCCCAAGCCTGGTCCGGCGGTCCCGATTGGGCCCATCAGAGGCGTGCCAGGCATCGAGGGGACTGAATTCGCCCCGCTACCTGAAGGCCCTTCCCTGCTAATTCCCCGCCAGCCAGCGCAACCGCGGCCGGCACCTCGCCGAATGGTTCCTTTGCCGCCTCCGACTATTGGTCCAGAAACTCCATCCCGTCTGACAGCCGAGGAGGAACGCCAACGTTGGCTCAGACAGGGCCCCGAGTTCGAGTGGCTCGTCAAGCCTGGACCACCCGTTTCCGGCCGGACATTGAAGGAGCAGCTTCCGACCGCGATGGGCGGGACGGCACAGGTTGGCGCGGCCATCACCAAGGGTCTCAGCGAGCAGATCGCAGGGAATATCCTGCGAGTGATTTCTCGCCTCGTACCGGGCGCCGCCGAGAAGCTCGGGATCACGCCAGAAAGTTTCGATCAGATGAGCAAGGACTTGGGTGCCGACCCGACCCTGCTGGAGGAAGCACTCGTCAGCGCCTTCAAGGTCTTCGATCCAGTTGCCATTTTTTCCGCCGTGCGGGTGGCCCCGGGTCGGGTGCCATCGGTTGAGAAGCTCGTCAATGCCTTGCGACCTCTGCTCGGAGAGGATCTTATCCGGCGAGCGGCCAAGACCGCCGCCGGGATCAACGAGGCAGCGGCCACTACCAAAGCTGTGGCTCAGTACGTAGCCACCCGGGAGATTGCCCGGCAAGCGGCAGAGTATGCCGAGAAAGGCACCGCTCCATCAGTGGGCACCCTCGCTCGGCGGGTAGCACAGGGGCGCGGACGAGCCATAGAGCACCAGAGGAGGAAAAGAAGAGCGTCCGCCGATTGGTCCAGCGTCGAATGACGCGGGGCGGGCCCCCGCGAACGGCTCCGATGCGAACGATACAAGGAAATCAAGCCTCACCCTCAGTTGAAACTGCTGATCTCGAAGCCTCGTCGTTTCTCTACTCCAAAGGCTTCCCCCTCTTGGCTCACCGTCACGACGGCCAGCGGACCATCTTTAGTTTCCAGGCGTTGCCACAGGACCTCGCAGATTTCTATGGTCCCTCCGGCGAGGGGGCCCGCAAGCTCCTGCTTGCGAGGCGAACGCTACTGGGTCTGGTCCACGAGGGGCGCCGATGAAATCCGTCGCAAGCCTCCCGGTGTCGCGTCCTTCCCCCGCGGCCGATCATCACTCCGCCCGGATCAGTGACCAGACCCTCCAGGCCGAAGCCTTCCTCGGGATGTTCTCTCGGCTCGGGCCCCCCGCGGACCTAGGGGCTGAATTCGAGAGGTGGGCTGCGAGCAAAGACTTCTCCCCTCGTGATCGCTCGGCCATTTCCCGTGAGGTGCGACACATCCTGGCGCAGAGGGGCCAGCCATGAGCGGGTGGATCCGGCTGTACCGGAAACTCCGAGAGCATCCTTTCTGGCGACAGCGCCGACGCTTCAGCCGAGCAGAGGCCTGGCTCGATCTCCTGATGGATGCCCACTGGCGCGACGAGGATGTGATGCTCGGTAGCCGGCTCGTCCACGTCAAACGAGGCCAGGTACTCTTTTCGGCCCGGAAGAAAGCGCAAGCGTGGAGGTGGTGTCGGAATACATCTCTTGACTGGTTTCGATTCTTAGAGGCGCACCAGATGGTGAGCCGCGAAGTGAGCCACGGTCCAGATGGGGGCTACACCCTGCTAACTATTCTGAATTACGACAAATACCAGAATCCTGCCGATGCGGTCGAAGAGGATGAACTGAGCCACGGTCTGAGCCACGGTCTGAGCCACGGTCTGAGCCACGCTCGAGCCACGCTTGAGCCACGAACTGAGCCAAGAGAAGAAGTAAAGAAGGAAAAGAAGAGTATTGCCGACGCACCGACGGCATCGGCTGGCGGGGATGGAAAGGGACCGAAGCCGGGAAGGAAACCCCGGACGACTCATCCGGACACGGATAAGCTCCTAACCGAATTTGGAGTTCTCTACAGGCAGAAGTTTGAAACGGACTACCTGGCAAGTTTCGCCCGGGACAAGAAGCTACTCCACGAAATGCTCACGGCCTCCGGTGTCGAAGAGGTGCGGTCCCGGATGATCGCCTTTCTGACCTACGGGACCAAATGGACGCGGGACACCGGCAAGTACCACATCCCGGCCTTCCGATCGGCGTGGAATGAACTCGGAGTCTTGAAAGCACGGGGCGACCTATGATCGAGCGAATCCCTCCGAACGATCCCGCCCTCGAGGTGGCGGTCCTGGGCGCCATGCTGCAGGATGACGTCGCGGCGGCGTCGGCCGCGGCCAACCTACAGGAGCGGGACTTCTACCGCGAGGCACACCAGCTCGTCTTCCGGGCGGCCATCCGGTGTCTCAACCGGGGCATTCGGCCCGACGTGCAGACTGTGGGCGAAGAGTTGAACCGGCAGGGGAAGCTGGTTGATGTAGGCAGCGCGACCCTGGTGCAGATGGTCGAGTCCGTTCCCACGGCGGCCAACGTCGCCAGCCACATTCGGCTTGTACAGGAGAAAGCAGAGAAGCGGAGGATCATCCGGGCCGCAACGGACATCGCGGAAGCAGGCTACCGGGACCAGGAGCCCCTGGACGAGTATCGCGCCAAGGCCGAAGCGGTCTTCTTCCAGGCGATACAGGCAGAGCGAGGGAGCGACATTCTGACGCCGGCACAACTCGCGGCCACCTTGGACGAGGAAGATCCGCCCCTTGTCCTCAAGGTGGGCATCGGGATCTTCGATGAACCCCGCCCGATCATCGCCGAAGGCCGGCTCGTCGTCATCGCGGGCCGCCCGGGGATCGGCAAGACGGCCTTGGCCTGCGGGATTCTCGCCCGCCTGGCCTTGGCGGGCCCACCTGTCCCGGCTCTCTTCCTCAGCTTGGAGCAGACCGCACGCGAGATCGCCGAGCGTGTGCTGGCCGTTCACACCGGAAAGACCCTCTACGCGGTCCAGACCGAGACCCTGTCGGTGTCCGCCGTGGAGCGGTTGGCTACCTCCGGCCTGTACCTCTCCGACGCTGGCGCCCCGACCCTCGGCACGATCCTGGGCCAGATTCGTGCGGCCCGGGCAAGCCACGGGATCCGGCTGGTGGTCCTCGATCACATCGGCAAGGTGAGCGGCGGGCGGAAGGAATCACGGACTTTGGAGGTGGGAGAAATTGTCAGGGGACTGAAGGCGATCGCCAAGGACCTGAGAATTCCCGTCGTGGCCCTGTGCCAACTCAACCGGGCAGTTGAGAACCGTAGCGTCCCGCGACCCCAGCTCTCCGAGCTCCGCGAAAGCGGCGAGATCGAGCAGGAGGCCGATGGGGTGGTCTTCCTCTGGACTGGCGAGGAAAGCCGGAGGCGGGTGCAGCTCCCCGTGACGTTCACCCTGGCAAAGAACCGGCATGGGCCAACTGCAGAAGTCACCGTTACCTTTGATCGGCCGCGGTTGCGATTCACGGTGGACGGTGCCGAGGGAGCATGAGGGCGACCTTGGCTCTTTTGATGCGCCGATCCCAGGCCTCGCTTGGTCTCAACAGGCGCCCCGTCGTCTGGGGCTGGATGGCAAGCCACGCGCACCAGAGTTCGAGCAAGGGAGTCGGCTCCGCAAGGAACTTTCGGGCATCCGGGCAGCCCGCGTGGGCATCGCGGTAGGCGGCTTCCAGCACGGCAAGGGCCAAGCGCCGATACGGCGTCATCTCCACGCTCCGGGCCCTCCAGCATTGACGGGGTGTGTACAGCGTATCATGAAGGCCGCAAGTAACACCACCAAGCTGCAGCGGGTGGCCCACCCGGTGAAGACCCGGGGCAGAGGGTGATCTGCGCTGCGACTGGAAGTTGCGGACTGACGCCGACCGTGCATAACCACCCGAAAGGAGAGGCCGAGAAGCAAAGTTGTGCAAAATGCACAAAAAGCTGGGCAGAGAGCGGAGTGTGCAGGTGTTCATGGATGACGCACCGTCTGAGCTTCGCTCCCCGGAATGGGAACCTGGGGGAACCTACGGAGGGGGAAGGAGGGCGATTACTGTATAGACATACGGAAGGCAGAAGGCGGCGAAGCGATCGAGGGTGCGCGCGATCGAGGTCAGTTGTGGGGAGGAAGAGTGCAGAAAGTCGGGGAAGTAGGGAGATGGGGAGAACGGGGGGAGCGGTTCAATCGGCGCGAGAGAGAGGCAAAACCCTAGGGAATGGCTGCGGAGATCGGCGTGAGGGTCGTTGAGGCCGTGAGCATCACCACGGATCTGGACGTGTACTTCAGCCTGAAAGGGCTGGTGGGGTACGCCTCCCTGTCCCGGCGCACGCTCGGGGACCTCATCAACGATCCCAGGGATCCCATCCCTTCTTTCCGAGTAGGCGGCAAGGTCTTGGTCAAGAAAAGTGCCTTCGATATGTGGCTGTCCCGCCGCCGCAACCGCAAGCCCCTGGCCGCCGCCCGCCTGGCTGCTGCCGATGCCCGGGCCCTCCTTGCCGCCCGCCCCAAGAAATAGCCTCTTGACAGCCCGCCATGATGGGTATATGCTTCTAAGCATGAAAGCTCAAAAGCACTCCAAGGCGAGAAAGGAGGTGAGAACTGTGCGGCTCAGCCTGGTCATTGACGAGGCGACGTGGAAGGGCCTGCGTGCGGCTGCAGAAGAGGAGCGCACCGAGCGCGGCCGCGCCAGCATGAACGCCCTGATCAACCGCCTCATCGCGGAGTACCTGGCGCGGAGGCAGAAGGGGGGCAAGTGATGGAAGAACTCACCTCGGAGCAGTTTCTTCACGAAAAGGCTAGGATTGCTGGGATGGTGGGTCTGGCAGCGTTTGAATTTGCGAAGAGTGTCCATGAATCCCTCCAGAAGGTCAGCCTCGAAGGAGCCGCTCTCCAACTTGCGTTGCTCAGAAAGCGAATCCTTACCGGAGAGGAACTTGAGAAAGCGATTGCCGAAATGCAAGCCGCCCGAGCAGTAGAACGCGCCCTTGATCCGAAGATGCAGGAACTGGAGGCGGAGCTGAGGAGGCTGGCTGACGAACTGCACAAGCTGACCGGAGAGGGGGATAGGGAGGAGGGTTGAATGATGGGCGTGAAGATCCAGAAGCCCGGGGAGCCCGGACACCCGGGAGGAAACCGCCGAACCTACGTCCGGGTCAACTACCAGGGCCATCGCAGAACGCGCGTGTTCAACTCCAGCAAGGCCGCCCAGGAGTACGCCGGCCAAGTGGAGGCCATGCTCAAGCTGGGGAAGGTGGACGAAGTGTTCACGGACCCGGCGCCGCTCGCCCCCACCCCGACCTTTGCGGAGGCCGCCGAGCGGTGGTGGGCCGTGGACGGGGCCACGATGAAGGGCGGTACCCAGGACACCTACCAGAACATCCTCAGCAAGCACCTGCTCCCAACCTTCGGCCCTCGCGTGCTTTCGGACATCAGCGTCGGGGACGTGGAGGCCTGGTGGGTGAGCATTCGGGCGACGGGGCTCTCGCAGAAGCGGCTTCGCACGATTCGCGGGGTCCTGGCGGGGATCTTCAAGCGTGCGGTCGCGGGCGGGCTGATCGGTAGGAACCCAGCCGATGCTATCTCGGGGCGAATGGGCAAGGAAGACCGAGAGGTTCGGCAGGTCGAATGGCTGACCGAACCGGAACTGGTCAAGGTCCTATCGGTGGCGAAGGAGCGGGAGCTCCGCTACTACCCGATCCTCCTGACCATCGCCAGCACCGGGCTCCGCTTGGGTGAGGCGGTTGGACTCCAAGTCGGCGATGTGAATCTCGAGCAGTGCAAGCTCCACATCCGGCGGGCCGTCCGCAAGCGGCGTGAGGGGAGCCCCAAGAGCGGGAAGCCCAAGACAGTGGACGTGCCGCCTTCCACCATTGCGGTCCTGCGGCAGTGGATTGATGTGGTGCGGGCGGAAGCGGCGGTGCGGGGGCAAGAGGCGATGTGGCTGTTCCCAAGTGCGACCGGCACACCAGTGGATGAGCCTCTCGTCCGCAAGGCCCTGAAGCGAATCCTGCCGTTTGCTGGCATTCAGCGGAGGATCACCCCCCATGCCCTTCGGCACACCTACGCCAGCCTAGCTATTCAGCGGGGGGTGCCGCTCCTGGTGGTCTCTCGGCAATTGGGCCATGCCAGCATCGCCATCACAGCGGACGTGTACGGCCATCTGGTCCCCGAGGCCACCCGGGCGGCCGCGGACGCCTTTGAGATCATCCTGACCTCGCCCGGACGCAACCTGGGCGCAACTCCCTCCTCGGAAGCCTCGTAAGTCCCCGATCTTTCAGCCGCCACTGTCAAGCTGGTTCTCGGCAACGTGGGAAACAGCGGGCGAATTGGCAGGAGTCGAGCGTGGCTAGGGTTGGGTATCAGTGCGTTCGGTTGAAACACTCGCCGGGCTGAATGATCCAGCGCCTGATTCTGCGAGGTGAAGACGCGCAGACGGGCAGGTTGGATCGCGCGATCGTGCCGGGGCGCTGGGGACCGTTGACGAGGGAGACGACGACCCCTAGAGCGGCTCTGCGAGTAAGAAGCCGAGGGCCATGGAGAGCGAGGGACCGAGGGACGTAAAGCGAAGGCCGTGACTGACCAGCTCTCCGGGGCTCAGTCTTTCCGCCGGCTCGACCCAGACCACCTCGCCCTGCACCGTGAGCGGCTCCTGGGGTGCGTGAAGCGTGACCTCGAGTCTCGTGCCGGGAGGCAGCGCCTCCGGAAGGCGGAGCAGGAGTCCCCCCCGACCAATGTCTCCCGTCCAGCCCTGGAACGACAGTCCCTCCTGATCCTTGGGCTGGCATGTGACGGAGAGATTCAATGGCCACCGGACCCCGGCGTGGCGCACCGGCCCCCTGGAGAGTAGTAACTCCCGGAAAGGTTCGACCTGCTCGGGGGGGATCTGGGTAAAGGCCATCCCGTGGAGGACGCCGCCCCCTGCCGAGCCGGGCTCCCTTGACCAGACCACCTTCGCTTCCAACTCGATGGCGCCCCTGGCCGTCTGAAGACGGACGCGGATCGGTCCCTGGGGTTGAAGGCGCTCGCTCACCTCTACACAGGCTCCGCCTTCGCCCATGTTGTGGGTCCAGCCCATCTCGGCTCGGTCGGCCCCGGATGATTGTGCTTTGTGCAGGAGCGGGAGCCGAATCGAATACCGCGGATGCCGTCGTTGCTCCGTTCTGTGAGACGGAGGCGTCCCTTGAGAGCCCGGCTTCATATCCAACTGATCGTTCATTCGCTGCGATCCTGTCGGGCCTGGTTCAGAGGTACGTCGCGAGAGCGCTGTCGCGGGGGAAATGCATGAATGGCGTCCATCCGGGCCCACGGCATGACGTTCCGTTCCTCATTAGTGGTTGAGGATGCTACGGGGAACGCCACCCGCTGGATGGAGAGGCAAGATGGGTGCCGAGTATGTCTTCGTCGGAAAGGTCATGGTGCCTCTGCCAAGGCTAGAGCGGGGTTAGCGTCGGTTCTTACACTAGGGTTCGAGGTTTAGCCTTTGCTATTCGACGGAAATCCGGCACCCCTCTGCGACCAAGTGGCGGTCAGCCAAAAGGCAGGCAAGAGACGAGGGTGCCGCGGGGGGCGATGACAGCGCTACAGAGGCTCTGCCAGGACGAGACCCAGTGACAATGTGGTGGACCAGCCGAGGGCCGTGAACCGAACACCGTGTCGAATCGGTTCTCCTGGCGTCCCCTGGTCGGGCGGCTGTACCCAGACGACCGCCCCCTCCGCCGTGAGCGGTCCGTAGGGGGTGTGAAGGGTGAGTTCCACCACCGTTTCTGGAGCAAGGGCCTGGGGGAGGCGAAGCAAGAGCCCCCCGCGACTCAAATTGCCTGTCTGCCCCTGAAGAGGAGGACCCGCCTGGCCTTTAGGCTGGCACGTCACGGAGAGTTCCAGCGGAAGGCGGACCCCAGCCTGCCGCATTTCTCCCTTGGAGAGAAGCAAAGCCTGGAGGGCCTGGAGTTGTTCGGGCGCAATCTCCGCGAAGGTCACGCCGTGAAGGATGCCTCCACCCGTCGGAGCCGGATCCCCGGCCCAGACCACGTGCGCCTCGACATCGATGGCGCCTTGGTCCGTCTGAAGGCGGGTGCGCAGGGGGGTCTCGGCCTGGAGGCGCTCGGCCAGCTCCACACAGGCGCCACCCACGCTCAGATTCTTGGTCCAGCCCACCCCGACCTTGAGGGGCGCAGGGCGTCCTGCCTTGTGCAGGAGCGGGAGCTGGATCAGGTATCGGGCGAACTGGCGTCTGTCCGACGCTTCGGGCATGGCGTGGCCTCCAGTGACATCAAAGGATAAGCATACCGGCGCGCAATTCGCAAGGGAGATCTTGCCGGAAGCCCGGCGATCCGAGGCTGCTTCGGTTCGGTTTCGGCATTGCATTGCTGATCTCGTGTGGTATCCTCGACTGGAGCTCGTGAGGCACGCAATGAGGCCGAGACCGTGAAGGCCTATCTGGACATTGAGACTTGCGTCGGCGGTCAGGTGACGGTGGTCGGGATCTACCGCGAAGACCGCGGGTTCCGCCAGCTCGTGGGTGGAGAGATCACCGATGTGGCCGTGTGGGAGGCGCTGGAGGGCGTGGATACCCTCTGCACTTACAACGGGGACCGGTTCGACCTGCCGATCCTCGAGCGCCAGACCCGGCTCGACTTGCGATCCCGTTTCCGGTCCCTGGACTTGCTCCGGGAGTGCCGGCGCGTCGGATTGAAGGGTGGCCTGAAGCGGATGGAAGAACGCTTCGGGATCGCCCGGGCCACGCGGGGGATGAATGGATGGGACGCCCTGTATCTCTGGGCGCGGTACGAAACCCAGGGAGATCATGATGCCCTGAGGCTGCTTCTCGAGTACAACCGCGAGGACGTGATGAACCTCGTCCAACTCGAACGCATCGTGGTGGGCGTGGGCCTCGAGCTAGAGAGCCGACAGGGACAGGGATAGGGACAGGGACAGCGAAAGCGAGAACGACAGGGACAGCGACAGGAACAGGGACAGGGATGGAGTGCAAGGATCGAATTCCGCTGTCGGATCTCCCTGTCGGATATCGGTGATGGCTCTATCATGCGGATCGCCTTTGCCACGGTGGGGTGCCGCCTGAACCAGTTCGAGACGGATGCGCTTCGCGGCAGGGCGCAGACCGAAGGATACGAGATCGTCCCCTTCGATGGCACGGCGGACGTATACGTGATCAACACCTGCACCATCACGGCCGAGGCGGATGCGGACTCGCGCCGGCTGGCGCGGCAGGCGGTGCGCCGGAACCCCTCGGCACTGGTGGCGGTCACGGGCTGCTACGCCCAGGCCGAGCCCGAGGCGGCGGCCGCGATTCCAGGAGTGGACCTGGTCGTGGGCAACGGGGAGAAGCCTCTGCTCTTGGCCCACCTCCGGGATTCCAGAAAGAATGGCGGAGCCCGGGTGCTTGTCGGGGACTGCAGTGACCACCGTGAGTTGGGTGACTACGGGCCGGCGATCGATTCAGACCGGACACGGGCGTTTCTCAAGGTGCAGGACGGCTGCAACTATCGCTGCAGCTTCTGCATCGTTCCCGAGGTACGCGGCGGCAATCGCAGCCAGCGGCCCGAGCGGATCCTCGCCGAGATTCGACGCTTGCACGCCGCGGGCTTTCCCGAGGTCGTGCTGACGGGTATCCACCTGGGGACCTACGGACGGGATCTTCTGCCACCGACGTCGCTTTCCGACCTGTGCCTGCAGATCGCCTCCCTGGATGAGGCGCCGCGGATTCGATTGAGTTCGCTGGATCCTCACGAGGTGAAGCCGGCCCTCATCCGGCTTCTGGCCGAATCGCCCCGGTTCTGCCGCCACCTTCACCTGCCGCTCCAGAGCGGGGACGAGCGGATCCTCCGCCGAATGCGCCGCGGCCATACGGCCGCGCAGTTCCGGGAGCTGGTCGAGCACCTGGCGACCGAGGTCCCGGGGATCGCCGTGAGCGGCGACGTCATCGTGGGGTTCCCGGGGGAGGATGACCAGGCCTTCCGCAGGACATACGATCTCCTCGAGGCGCTGCCCATCGCCGGGTTGCACGTCTTCAGCTACTCCCGCCGGCCGGGAACCGACGCCGCAGGATATCCGGAGCAGGTGCCCAAGGCGGTGAAGGCAGAGCGGAGCCGGGCGTTACGCGCCCTGGCTGCTCGCAAGGCCCAGGGCTTCCGCCGTCGGTTCCTTGGCGAGAAGCTCACGGTCGTGGTCCTGGATCGCGACGGGCTGGACGGGCTACTCGAGGGGCTCAGCGACAATTATCTGCGGGTCTGGTTCGCGGGAGATTCCACGCTGCGGGGAGGGCTCGCCAGGGTGCAGGTGGACGAGGTGACCGGTCGCGGCCTCCTCGGCTCCATCCGAGAGGTCATCGGCCCACGGCGTCCCGCCACGCTCGCCTCCGGGGTGGCGGCCAGCCCGGCATGAGCCGGGCCAGACGAATGGGGCCAGGCTTGCGTAATTGCGTAACCTCCTCTGTCAGTGCCTCTGTGCGCTCTCTCCGGGAGATCCTCTCAAGAGATAGAAATCCCCTCAGGTTCCTTTCCCTTCGGCCGTTCTGGCCCGCGAAACTCCCGACACCTTCCTGAGCGCCCGTCTGGGAGTTGCCGGCTTCAGGGTCCGGAGCATGGCGGTAAGGCCGTGCACATCCTCGACACGCTCGATGCGGTGCACGACGTCGGCGATCCGCTCGGCGTGCGCGGCGGATGTGACAGTCGCGGCCAGCTTCAGATATTTCTGATGGATCTCTCCCGGCGTCAGGGGATTCTCCATCGTGCCCTTGGCGTGATCCACGCGCTTGGACAGATGACGGCCATCGGTCGTCGTGACCTCGACGATGGAGGAATAGCGTTCCGGCCACCCCTTCTCCAGTTTCGGGTCGCCGACCATGCGGGTCTGTGCGCTCAGCCGGGCGACCTCGGGATGTCGCGTCCGGTCCTGCAGGATGTCGTCAATCATCACCTCGCCAAAGGCGAGGCCGACCGGCAGGATGTACTGGGCGCAGTGGGACTTCAGCTCGTTGTTGTCGATCATGTGCGCGCCGGAGATGGGGAAGCGCAGGACGATCTCCTGCACATCGGCAGGCTTCAGGTTGTGCTCGCGCGCGAGGGTGAGCAGGGCATCCAGGCCCGGATGGGTGAAGGAGCAGGAGGAGTAGAGCTTGTAGGCGAACTCGGGGACGTAATAATGCTTCCCCCAGTCCGCGAGCAGGGCGTCGGGGTTCCGCTCCCCCGAGAAAGCAGTGAAGGCGTCGTACTTGCCTTCGAACGGCGTGGGCGGGCCGCCGAAGCCCAGGTGGGCCAGGTACGCGGCGGTGGTCCCGTTGCGCGCGGCGAGGCCCGGGTTGAAGGGCCGCGAGTTCTCGGTGTGATCGCTGGCCCAGGCCAGGAGACCCGAGGCCTGTTGCATGGCGAGGCCGAGGGCGATGGCAAACTTCGGCGCCGGCAACCGGAACAGGTGGCCCGCCGCGGCCGACGCACCGAAGGCGCCGCAGATCGCGCTGGGATGGAAGCCGCGATTGTACAGCGCCACGGGGTTCAGCGCATAACTCACCCGGCAGGTGACCTCGATGCCCAGGAGCATCGCCTCGAGGAACCGCCGGCCGCTCGCTCGTTCTTTCTCGGCCACCGCCAGGCTGGTGGGTACCATGACGGCCGGCGCGTGGAGGATCCCGCCCACGTGGTGCGGCTCGATATCGCAGTAGTATCCCAGCGTCCCGTTGACCAACGCGGCGTTCACGCAGGACGTCTTCAGTCTTTGGCCCACCAGGCTAGATTCGGGCCGGCCGCCCAGCCTGTGGGCAAAGTCCATGAGGATCCGCGTGGCCGAATACTTGGGCGAAGAGGCGGCCAGCATGGCGCCCAGCGTGTCCAGGAGGATCAGCTTGGCGTGGGCCACCACCGTCGGCGGGACGTCGCTCAGGCGAAAGGCGGCCAGGCGCTCGGCAAGCTGGGTGGAACGGGGGACGGAGCTGGTCATGGCAGGCACCTCGAGTCAGGGGGATGGGTCATTTCTATTCCAGCCCCTGCCAGGCGTCAAGCGCATTTCCCGCCTGGGCGGGACCTCACGCAAGGAAGCCGATCAGGTCTGCCACCTGCACCGGGCCGCCACGACGCGAGGACTCCACGACAGCCAGCAAGAGTCCCAGGCTCCGGATGTGTTCGGCCACGTGGGTTTCCGGTTGCCGCTTTTCGCGGACGGCTCCCAGGAACTCCGCCAAAGCGTATCCCAGCTCGCCCCCGGCGATCGGCTCTTGCGGGAGGGTGCGGGCATCTCCCTGGCCGTGGAGGGTGACCTGGGATTTCCCGTCCAGGTGCAACGTTCCCTTCTCGCCGATCACCGTGATCAAACCCTCCTGGGGGGTTTCGAGTCCCAGGGACACCATGGTCCCGCCATAGTCCACCACGGCGCCGCCTCGCATCGTGACGATCGCCGCGGCCGCAGAGTTGTCTTCGAACCAGCTCCAGGGTGGTCGGAAGCTCAACCCGATCAGCCGTGTCGCCTCGTCACCGGTGAGATATCGCATGAGGTCGAAGTGGTGGATGGCGTAATCCAGGAGGAACGGCTCCGGCATCTTCTCACGCCAGGCGTCCACCGTCTTGCGCCGGATTTGCTGGCGGCATTCGAACATGATGTGACCCACGCGGCCGATGAGGCCATCCCGGATGGCCCGGCGGAGGGCCTGGGTGTGGGGGCGCCAGCGGAAGTTCTGGTCCACCATGACCACCTGATCGGGATGGGCCCGGCTCTCCTCGTACACGGCCCGCGCCCCCGCCATATCCACGGCCAGGGGCTTCTCGCTCAGGACGTGCCGCCCGGCCCGCAGGGCCCGGATGGCGGCCTCGGGGTGCAGCATCTGGGGCAGCGTGATGATGGCGGCATCGGCCTTCCCTTGATCAATCGCCTCCTCCCATCCGGTGTAGATGGTCGCCCCGGCGAGATCGAAGTCACGCTGCAACTCTTCTGCAAGGGTCCGGGCATGCGAGGCGATGGCCACCACCTCGCAGTCCTCTCGTGCCTTCACCGTCTCCGTCCACTTCCGCGCAAAGAATCCCGCTCCCAAGAGCACAAACCGAAATCGTGCCATGATGTCCTCCAGCTTCCCATGGGCGTCAGCCCTTGACGGCGCCGGCGCCCCAGCCGCGGATAAGGTAGCGTTGTACGGTCACAAAGAAGAGCAGGGCCGGGATCGTGATCATCATCCCGGCGGCCATGATCAGGCCCCAGTCAATCAGCGCCGAGTGGAAAAGGTCCTGCACGCCCACCGGCAGCGTCTTCAGCTCGTCCGAGGCGATGAGGATCCGGGTGAAGATGTAGTCATTCCAGGCCAGGATGAAGGTGAAGATGGAGGTGGCGATGATCCCCGGCAGGGCCAACGGCAGGACGACGTAAACGACCGCGCGCACGCGCCCCGCGCCGTCAACCAGGGCAGCCTCTTCTAGCTCGATGGGAATGGTCTCGAAAAAAGCCCGCATCAGCCACAGCGTGAAGGGGAGGCAGAACGAGGTGAAGGCCAGCACCAGGGCGAAGTGGGTGTTCTCGATTCCCACCTTCTTCACCAGGATGAAGAAGGGGATCACCACCATGATTGGGGCGAACATGTAGGTGCACAGGATGAGCCCCGCGATCTTCTCGCGACCTGGATAGCGATAGCGGGTCAGGCTGTAGGCGCCGGCTGCGCTGACCGCCATTGTCAGCAGGACCGCCAGGCCCGAGACCACGAGGCTATTCCGGAAGTAGGTGAGGAAGCCAGTGGCAGTGAACAGCCGGCGGAAGTTGTCCAGGGTGGGATCCTCAGGGATGAAAGACGGGGGCTGGGCGAACACCTCCGTGGGAGGCTTGAACGAGGTCGAGACCATCCAGAAGAACGGAAAGGCGGCCTGGAGGACCAGGAGTCCTGCCCCGAGGTAAATGGACCCGCGCGCCGAGAGGCGCCTGAGCCGCCAGATGCTCATCCGATGTCGGCCTCCTCGCGGAACAGCCCGAAGTAGACCACCGTGCTCACAATCAGGATCGCGAACATGATGACGGCCAGGGCCGCCCCCAGGCCGGCCTGATAGTAGGTGAGCGTCCGCATGTAGGCGTAGACGGGGAGCGTGCGGATGAAGCGGCCTGCCCCCGCCCCCTCCCCCATGAGCCAGACGGTGTCGAACTTCGTGAACATCCAGATGCTCCGGAGCAGGATGACCACGAACAGGATGCCCCGGATCTGGGGAAGCGTGACGTGGGTGAAGCGCCGGAGGGCCGAGGCCCCGTCCACCTTGGCGGCCTCGTACAGCTCCTCGGGGATGGTCTGCAGCCGGGCCAGGATGGAGAGCAGGACGAACGGGAAGAACTGCCACACGCTCATCACGATGGTGGAGAGCATGATGTGGTCGGCGCCCAGCCAACTGATCGGGTCGTGCACGATCCCCAGGGCCAGGAGCCAGTAGTTCACGACGCCGTACGTGTCGTTGAGCAGCCACTTCCAGAGGATCACCGCCACGATGGTGGGGATCATGTAGGGGAAGAGGACGATCCCGCGCACCAAGCCGCGCCCCAGGAACGACTCATTCAGGATCAGCGCCGCCGCCACGCCCAGGATCAGTTGGAACAGGATCGTCCAGAACGAGTAAACCACGCCCAGCCAGAGGCTGGTCCAGAATTCCGCATCGCCCCACAGGTAGATGTAATTCTCCAGGCCGATGAACCGTTCCTGCGGAAAGAACGAATGCTTCTCCAGCAGACTGAGCCAGATGGAGTAGGCGACCGGATAGAGGGTAAGGGCCAGGATCAGGACGAGGGCGGGCGAAACGACGAGGAAGCCTACGAGCTGCTGGCGCCACGGCTGTCCTCGCGTGGGATGTTGTGTCATTGGCACGGCAGGGAGCCCCAGGGGGCGCCCCCGAGTCGAGGGCGCCCCCTGGGGGAGATTGGTGAATGGAAGCCTTCCCGTTCCGAACGGCTTCCAGGCGTGGGAACTACCACCGCTTGTAACCGAGGTTGGTGATCAGCTCCTCGGCCCGGGCCTGGGCCTTGGCCGCCGCCTGCGCCGACGGCATTCCCCGGACGGCGTCCGTCACCATGTCTGGAACGATGCCCGACCCGAGGATCTCGAGCCCGAAGGGCAGCCGCAGGTCGTCCCACTCGACGATCAGTGTCGGCTTCGCCTGCGCGGTCTCGAAGTAGCGGTACTGCATGTCCTGCCATTCTCTCCACTTGCGGACCGTCTCGTTGGCCTGGTAGGCGGGGTTGGCCCGGACCGACTTCAGGGTGGGCAGCAAGTGGATGGGCACCGTGTGCAGGTACTTGATGTAGTTCTCCTCCTTGAAGAAGAACTTCAGGAACTCGGCCGCCTCCTCGGGATGCCTGGCGTTCTTGAAGATCATCCAGGGCTCGGCATCGATCTGGGCGGCCGTCTCCTTCCCGGACGGCCCGTGGGGCTTCACCATCACGCCGAAGTGCTCGGGATCGGCCATCTCCTTCGGGGTGTACTTCTCGATGTACCCCGTGCCCCGACCGTAGCCCTGGTATAGCATGGCCGCCTTCCCCGTCGCCAGATTGGCGAAGGTGTCCAGGTAGCCGTGGCCCAGCCAGCCGGGCGGCAGGACGGTGGCGCTCAGTTTCTTGTAGAAATCCAGCACCTCGACGACCTGCTTCTCGGTGAATGTGGGTCGCCCGGTCTTGAGATCGAAAAGCCGCCCGCCGTTGGCCTTGGTGAGCTCTCCGACGGCAATGTTGATGAAGAGGCCCACGCCGGGCAGGGACAGGCCGTACCGGGTCACCCGGCCGGACGCGTCCCGCTCCATCATGGCCTCGGCCACCTTGATGAAGTCATCCCAGGTTTCCGGTGGCTTCAACCCCTTCTGCCTGAAGACGTCCTTACGGTAGATCAAGAGGGATGTGGCCGCCGAGTGGGGAATCCCATAGTACTTCCCGTCGTGCAGGCATTGGCGCCGGACGGCCTCCCAGATGTTGTCTCGCCCGATGGCGGCGGCGATGTCTTCCTGATCCCGCAGGAGGCCCTTGGCGTAGAAGGATGCGCACGTGACGGCCTGTCCATGGCTGGCATCCGGGGGCGCCCCCGCCGCCAGGGCTGCCGTCAGCTTGGCCTCCAGGTCGCCCCAGGCCAGGGCTTCCTGCTTCACCGTGATGTCCGCGTGCAGTTTCTCGAAGTCATTGATGATCTGCTGGAAGGCCGCCACCGACTGCGGCTCGGTCTCCGTGTGCCAGATCCGGACCTCCTTCTTTTCTCCGCCCCAGGCCCAGGTCGAAAACCCCAGTACCACAGCTAGACACGCGATACCTACCCCTCGTCTCATGATCTTTCCTCCTCCTCGCAGGGGACACCCGCCCGCGGACGGTTCCCCCCGAACCCTCAGCGTGGATCCCGGTCGACGAACAACACCCCTCCACGCCCCCAATCCGTTCGTGGCACGTTCTCGAAGATCACGTGGACCCCGTCCAGGGGCGTGTTGACGATCCGCGAAACGGCCTCGCTGATGACTTTGGTCAGCTCCCGCTTCTGCTCCGGCGTCCGCCCCTCCAGGAGACGCATGGTAATGACCGGCATGGCTATGCCTCACCTCCTCTCTTGGACGATGCGATGGGAAAGCCGAGGCGCTGCGAGACCTCCCGCGCCGCGGCGCCCACGCTCTCGGCCATGCGTGACAGGACCTGGTCGGGCAGCCGCGGGCTGGGACCCGAGATGCTCAGCGCGGCCACCACCGACCCCCGATGGTCCACGATCGGCGCCGCCACGCAGCGAAGGCCGAGGCTGCACTCCTCGTCGTCGATGGCGAAGCCCTGCGCTCGAACCCTGGCCAGCGCCGTCCCCAGGGTGCGGCGGTCGCCGATGGTCCGCGGGGTCAGGCGTTCCAGCCGGCGACCGTGAAGCCGCCGCGCCACCTCCGCCGGTTCCAGGGCGGCGAGCAGCACCTTCCCCAGCGCCGTGGCGTGCGCCGGCGCCCCGCCCCCTACCTCCAGGTGCATGCGCAGAAGGTGTCGGCTCTCCACCTTGTGCAGGTTCACCACCCGCGTCCCGTCCAGCACCCCCAGATTCACCGTCTCGCCCGTCTCGGCTGCGAGCCGCTGCATGGCCGGGTTGGCGACCTCCCGGAGCCCGAAGCGGTCGGCGGCGGGGCTCCCCACGGCGAACAGCCGGTAGGTGAGCTGGTACCGGTCGGTCTGCGGACTCTTCTCCACGTAGCCGCGCCTGGCCAGCGTCGCCAGCAGCCGGTACACGGAGCTTTTCCCCAGGCCGAGCTTCCTGGCCAGGTCGGTCACGCCCATCTCATGAACGGTTCCGAGAGTCTCCAGGATGGAGAGGGCCGCCTCGACGGCGGGCGCGGCGTACGGCGGTCTGCGCGGCATGGCGTTTGGGATAGGCCGATTCAACGGGTGGAACAAAGTTCAACATACGCGAACGCAAGTTCCCCGTCAAGTCCTATTCTGTTCCCGGTGCTGAGAGTGGTCGTAGGCCACACGGCGACTTTTCGGTCCTCCACACTTCCATACATATTCAGCCGCGTGATGGACAGGCATCATGCGGTTGGCCAAAGATGGTATACACTTCTTGATGCGGATTCGCATACGGCGTCCCTTTCGTCGAAAGGGCTCATCTTCTAATGGATTCCTTGCGGGCGTACAACCACCTCGAGAGCGCCATCCTCACCGGCAAGCTGAAGCCCAGGGAACGCCTGGTGGAGAAAGATCTGGCGGAACGGCTGGGGATGAGCCGGACGCCCATCCGGGAGGCGCTGCGGCGTCTGGAGGAGCGCGGCATGGTTCGTATCCTCCCTCACCGCGGGGCGGTTGTCTCGGACATCTCCCCGTCGGACGTGGAGAACATCTACGCGGTCCGGACTTATCTGGAGGTGCTCGCCGCTCGGCTGGCCGCCCAGCGCATCAGCCCCGAGGGCCTGGACCGGGTTGCTGAGATGGAGGCGGCGCACGCGAAACTGGCCGGCGGGAGAGACGTCCGGGCGCTCATGCTGGCCAACGACCGCTTTCACGATTCCATCTACGTCGCAACCGAGAACCCCTGCCTGGTCGAGCTGATTCAGCAGCTTCGGCGGCAGGTCCACGTGGTCCGCTTCAACGCCTGGGCTCAGCCCGAACGGATCGCGCGGAGCCTGGCTGAGCATCGCCAGATGGTGCAGGCCATGGAGGTGCGCGACGAGGATCGCCTGGCAGAGCTGACTCAGGAACATCTTCGGATTGCCAAGGACACCTATCTCTCGTATTTGGAGACGCGACCGGGATCTCCCGCGGGGGCAGAGGACAACGGAGGGGCCGCTGCTCTTGGCGTGGAACGTGGGAACGATCTGGGAGACAAACGGGGCCGCAGGGGATGACGCGGCAAAGGAGTGATTCGTGACGCAGCAACAGAAGAAATACCGCTTCCTGTTGTACGAAGCCATGCACGAGGCAGGAACCAGCCTTCTGCGGCAGCACGGCGAGATGATCACGGCCCCGGCTCTGGACGAGGCGACGCTGGTGTCGGTAGTGCGGGAGGTGGACGCCATCGTGATCCGCGCCAACGGCAAGGTGACCCGGGCCGTGATGGAAGCGGCACCGAGGCTCAAGGTCGTCGGCCGCCACGGGGTCGGGCTGGAAAACGTTGACGTCGCCACGGCGACGGAGCGGGGTGTCTGGGTCGTGAACACACCCGAGGCCAACAGCGAATCGGTGGCCGAGCACTTCGTGGTTCTGGCCCTTGCCCTGTCCAAGCGCTTCCTGGAGTCGGACCAGGATCTCCGGGCCGGGAAGTGGAACGTCAGGTACGAGTACATCGGCCGCGAACTCTACGGCAAGATGCTGGGCATCGTCGGGTTCGGCAGGATCGGGCGGACCACGGCACGGATCTGCCACCACGGTTTCGGGATGCCGGTCCTCTACTACGATGTGGTGGCAGCGCCCCCCGGTGTGGAGGGGGAGACCAAGGCGAAGCAAGTGAGCTTGGAAGAGCTGCTCCGCACGGCGGATTACGTCTCCCTGAATCTCCCCCTCACCCCGGAGACCCGCCATATCATCGGGCGCGAGCAAATCCGGATGATGAAGCCCACGGCCTATCTGTTGAACCTGGGGCGCGGCCCCCTGTGGGACGAGAAGGCGGTGCTGGAGGCCCTGGAGCAGAAGTGGATCGCCGGCGTCGGCACCGACGTCTTCGAGGAGGAGCCGACGGCCAAGGACAACCCCCTGTTCCGCTTTCGGAACTTCATGTGCACACCGCACATGGCGGCCCACACCGAGGAGGCCATGCGGCGGATGAGCCTGGTGGCTGAAGACATCGTTGCGGTCCTGCAAGGGCGCGAGCCGCGCTGGCCGGCCAACCGGCCGAAGCGCTAGCCCCTCTCCCTCGCCCTCTCCCCCCACCCGGAGGGTACCCGGGGGAGAGGGTGGGGTGAGGGGGAAACGGGAAGGGTTGAGTTATGGCCTTGCCGAATGTCGTTCGTGTGAGACAAGAGTTCGACCGGACGCGCCTCGAGGATCCTTGCGGGGCGGTGGCGGCAGGCCTGCGCAACCTGGGCCTGGCGGGGAAGCTCAAGCCCGGCGCCCGCGTCGCCATCAGCGCCGGTAGCCGAGGCATCAACAATCTGGTGGCCATGACCCGAGCGGCGGCCGACGCGGTCAAATCTATGGGAGGGCAGCCCTTCATCGTTCCGTCCATGGGCAGCCACGGTGGCGCGACGGACGATGGTCAGAAGAACCTTCTGGCCGACCTTGGCATCTCCGAGACCAGCATGGGCTGCCCCGTCGTCTCGTCCATGACGGTGGAAGAGATCGGGCGGACGTCGAACGGCACCCCGGTCTACCTGGATCGCAACGCCCTGCACGCCGACGGGATCGTCGTCATTAACCGGGTGAAGCCGCACACGGCCTTCCGGGGCGAGATCGAGAGCGGCCTGTGCAAGATGCTGGCGGTGGGCCTGGGGAAGCACAAGGGCGCCCAGCAAATGCACAAGGCCGGGCTCGGCCCGACCCTCGTCGAGGCGGCCCGGCTGATCCTGGCCCGGGCCCCGGTGCTGGCCGGCATCGCCATCCTGGAGAATTCCCTGGACGAGACGGCCGAGATCCACGTCATCCCACCGGAGCGTTTCGAGGAGACTGATCGCACGTTGCTCGAGCGGGCCTGGCAGGTGCTGCCCCGCATTCCCTTCGATCCCCTCGACGTCCTGGTGGTGGACGAGATGGGGAAGAACATCAGCGGGACCGGGATGGACAATAACGTGATCGGCATCGGCCCGCGGGTCGGCGGCAAGATGGAGATGGGACACCCGGCCGTCGTGACCATCGTGGTCCTGGGCCTCACGCCCGAGACCCACGGGAACGCCAACGGCGTCGGCCTGGCCGATATCACCACGCGGCGGCTGGTGGATTCGATTGACTACAAGGCGACGTACACCAACGTCCTCACCACGCGACTCTGGTCAGCCGGCCGCCTGCCCGTGATCATGGAGACCGACCGGGAAGCCATTGAAGTGGCGGCGGGCGAGACCCCGCCGGGTGAGGTGCGCTTCGTGCGAATAAAGGACACGCTCCACTTGGAAGAGCTGGAGATCTCGGAGGCATTGCTGCCCGAGGCAAAAAAGGCCGGGCTGGCCGTCGTCCGGGGACCGCAGCCGCTCTCGTTCGACGAGGCGGGACGCCTGCGTGCCTGGTGATACGCATCCACGCTGTCGCTGTCGGATTTCGCTGTCGGAATTCGCCCGAAGGCGCGAGAGGAGCGATATGCCCAAGCCGGTGGTGATCTCGATCAACGAGAACCTGTGCAAGGGGGCGGACGGCTGCGGGATCTGCCTGGCCCTCTGCCCCAAGGACGTCTTTAAGATCGCCGAGCGCCTGACGGCTCGGGGCATCCGCCTCCCCGTCGTGGAGAAGATCACCGCCTGCACCAAGTGCGAGAACTGTGTGATCTACTGCCCCGACATGGCCATCGTGGTGCGCCTGGAAGAGGTGCCCGAAGCCGCCGCCGCGGTAGGTGAGCAGGCGCAATGACCAATGACAAATGACCAAATCCCAATGGGGAAAAGAGGTACCGTAATTGGTCATTGGTCATTGGTAATTGGTCATTCTCAATGGAGTTACTCATGGGCAATCGTGCGGTTTTGACCGGACGTCACTTCATGATGGGGAACATCGCCTGCGCCGAGGGGGCGCTGGCTGCGGGCTGCCGCTTCGCGGCGGGCTATCCCATTACGCCCGCGACCGAGGTGGCGGAGCGGCTGGCCGAGCGGCTCCCCACGGTAGGCGGCACCTTCCTCCAGATGGAGGACGAGATCGCCTCCATCGCGGCCGTGATCGGGGCATCCTGGGGCGGCATGAAGGCCATGACCGCCACCTCCGGTCCCGGGATCAGCCTGATGCTGGAGAACATCGGGTTCGCCCTCGGGACCGAGACGCCCTGCGTGATCGTGAACGTCATGCGGGGTGGCCCGACTACCGGGATCCCCGCCGTGGAGCTTCAGGGAGACGTGATCCAGCCTCGCCGCGGCTCGCACGGGGATTACCAGATCATCGCCCTAGCCCCCAGCTCGGTCCAGGAGGTGTTCGACTACACCGTGGAGGCCTTCAACCTGGCCGAGCGATACCGCACCCCCGTCTTCGTCCTGAGCGACGCCTTCCTCGGCCACATGCGCGAGGAACTGATCGTGCCCGACGCGGCGCAGATCCCGATCGTGGACCGTAAGCTCTTTCCACCCGACAAGGACTCGGAAACGTTGCCCGCCTTCCTCGATGAGGATGTGGCCCCCATGCCGGTCTTCGGCCGGGGTCACAAGGCGCACGTGACCAGCTCCTGCCACGATGCGTATGGTCGGCGGAACGTGATCGATGCCAAGGCCCTGGACCTGTTCATTCGGAAGCTGAACGACAAGATCGAGAAGCACCGGGACGAGATCATTCGCGTGGCGTCGGACGCGGAGGGGGCAGAGATCGTCCTGGTCAGCTACGGGTCCGTCTTCCGCTGCGCCCAGGCGGCCGTGGTGGCGGGCCGGGCCGAGGGGTTGCCCCTGGGGTCGTTCAAGCTGGGGACCCTGTGGCCCTTCCCCGACCGGGAGATCGCGGCGCTGGCGGAGCGGGCCCGCCACCTGATCGTCCTGGAGAACAACCTGGGCCAGATGTTCCACTACGTGCAGGCAGCCGCCGCCGGGCGCGCCCACATCAACTTCCTGCGGCCCAGGGTCCTGGGCGAGCTGCACGAGATCGAGGACATCCTCAAGGCGGTGCGAGAGGTGCGATCATGAGTGTTACAGCGTACGAGCACCCCCTGGCGAAATACATCCGGCCATCGGCCGAGACTACGGCCAACTGCCCGGGGTGCGGCAACGGGATCCTGGCCCAGAGCATCCTGCGCGCCATCGAGGAGCTGGGCCTCACGCTGGACGACTTCGTCTTCGTCTCCGGGATCGGGTGTGCGGCCTGGATCCCCAGCCCCAGCTTCTTTGCCGACGTCCTGCACACCACCCACGGTCGCCCGATCGCCTTCGGCATCGGCATCAAGGTGGCGCTGCCCGAGAAGCGGGTGATGGTCATCAGCGGCGACGGGGACCTCACGGCCATCGGCGGCAACCACCTGATCCACGCCGCCCGCCGCAACATCGCCATGACTGTCTTCTGCGTGAACAACGGCATCTACGGGATGACGGGCGGCCAGGTGGCCCCCACGACGCCGCTGGGACTCACCACCGTGACCACGCCGTTCGGCAACGCGGAGAACCCCTTCGATATTTCCGAATTGGTGAAAGGGGCGGGTGCCTCCTTCGTCGCGCGCTGGACCACCTACCATCCGCGCCAGCTCGTCAAGACAGCCAAGAAGGCCATCCAGAAGAAGGGATTCGCCTTCGTGGAGGTCCTCTCCCAGTGCCCGGTCGAGTTTGGCCGCAGGACCGGGATCGGGAACGCCGTCCAGATGCTCGAGTGGTACAAGACGAAGTCGGTCACAGTGACCCGGGCGAAGGACATGTCGCCGGAGGAACTGCGCGACCGGATCGTGGTGGGCGAACTCGTGGATATCGAGAAGCCGGAGCTGATCGAGACCCTGACCGGGATCCGCGAGAAGGCCATGGCGGCTGCTTGAAGATCATGAACCGCCGGTACCAACGGCAGCGCCGTTGGTGCGCCAAGGCCGCCAAGGGGATCATGCTCCTGTCTTTCCTCGAGAACGCAAGATAGGGGTTGTGGAGGTTTCAGAATTCGACTGACCCTGCCTGAATCGCTTCCTCTGATCTTGGCGTTCATGGCGTCTTGGCGGTTGGGATTTCTGGAGGGACTCTCGTGAAACGGACAGAGATTCGCATCGCGGGATTCGGCGGCCAGGGAGTGGTCCTTGCCGGCGTGCTGCTGGGAACGGCAGCCGCCGTCACGGACGGGCGCCGCGCCGTCCAGACTCAATCGTACGGGGCTGCCGCCCGGGGCGGTGGGGCGCGGTCCGAGGTGGTCATCTCGGACGATCCCGTCATCTACCCCCGAGTCACCCACCCCGACATCATGGTGGCCATGTCCGAAGAAGCGATGAAAAAGTACGGGCCGGACATGCGGCCTGGCGGCCTCCTTATCATTGACAGTGACCTCGTGAAGGACGTGAGCCGGGACGACGTGCGTCTCGTGGGCGTCCCCGCCTCCAACTTGGCCACCCAGGAGCTGGGCAGGACCATCGTGGCCAACATCGTGATGGTCGGGGTCCTGGTCGCCAAGACCGGCGTCGTCAGCACCGCCGCGATGGAGGCGGCCATCCGGGACAACGTCCCCCCCAAGACGATTGACCTCAACCTGAAGGCGTTTCGCAAGGGACTGGAGATCGGCGAAGCCGCATCCGTCCAGGAGCCAGTGGGCCATGCGACTGCATGAACACGAAGCGGCAAGACTGTTTCAGCAGGCAGGGATTCCTGTTCCACCGTTCGCCGTGGCCCGCACCGCCGACGAGGCCGTGGCCTCGCTGGAGCGCATTCAACTCCCGGTCGTCATCAAGGCCCAGGTGTTGGTGGGGGCCCGCGGAAAGCACGGCGGCATCGTTGTTGCTGAGACGCCCGACAAGGTGAGGGAAAAAGCGGGCGCGCTCCTGGGATCGTCGGTCCGCGCCTTGGCCGTCGAATCGGTCATGGTGGCCCGCAAGGTTCCCATCGCGCGGGAGCTGTACGTGGGCGCGACCATCGATCCAGCCGCCGGCGCCATCACGATCCTGCTGGGTGTGGCGGGCGGGATCGAGGTGGAGGCCGCGACGAGAGAACGGCCCGAGGCCCTCTTCCGGCGGACCGTGGTCCCGCCCGATGAGTTGCGGGGGCACCAGGCCCGCGCCCTCGCCCATGAGGCGGGATTCCGTGGCGACCTGATGGTGAAGATTGGGGATGTGCTGGTCTCGCTCTTCCGGGTGTTCCGCAAGACCGATGCCCTGATCGCCGAGATCAATCCGCTGGTCGTCACCGCGGACGAGGCGCTCTGGGCCGTGGATGCCGTCCTGGATGTGGACGACGCGGCTCTCTTCCGCCATCCGGAGTTGCCTGCGGACCCTCTGGCCCGCATGGAACATCCATTGGAGCGGGCCGCCAAGAAGATCGGGGTCTCCTATGTGGACCTGGACGGGGACATCGGGATCATCTGCAGCGGCGCCGGGCTAGGCCTCGCCACCATGGACGTCGTAGGGCAGCGGCTGCGCCCGGCCAACTTCCTGGAGACCGGCGGCGGGATCACCGAAAAGCTGATGTATGAGACGACCCAACTCGTCTTGGAGAAGCCTGGATTGCGGGGACTGCTGATCAATCTCTACGGTGGGATCAACCCGATCCACGAGGGGGCCAAGGGGATCGTGCGGGTCCTCCGTGAAAAAAATGTGACGATCCCAGTCGTGGCCAAAGCCCTGGGGAACCGCCAGGAAGAGACGTGGGCCACGCTCTCCGAGGGGGGCGTGACCGTCGTGACCGACATCACGACCGAGGCAGCAGTTGACGCGCTTTGCGCCGCCCTGGAAGCGCGTCGTTGACATTGAACCTCGAACCTTGAACCGCCTACGGAGTAGGTTATGAGCATCCTTCTCAACAAGAACACACGGGTTCTGGTTCAGGGGATCACTGGCCGGATCGGCCGGGCCCAGACCAAGTGGATGCTGGAGTACGGCACGAAGATCGTGGCCGGGGTCACGCCGGGGAAGGGCGGCGAAACCGTCGAGGGTGTCCCGGTCTTCGACAGCGTCCTCGAGGCGGTTCGTCAGACGGGCGCCGAGGCGTCGGTGTTCTTCGTCCCCGCCCGTTCCGTCAAAGATACCGTGTTCGAAACCCTGGAGGCCGGCATCCTCCTGATCGTCGTGGTCACGGAGCACGTCCCCGTCCACGACACCATGGAGATGAAGGCGGCGGCCAAGCGGGTCGGCGCGACACTGCTCGGTCCCACGACGCCAGGAATCCTGACAGTGGGTGAGGCCAAGATGGGGATCATTCCCGGGAACTTGTTCCCGAAGACAAGCGGCCCGGCCGGGGTCATCTCTCGGAGCGGTACGCTTTCCTATGAGGTGGGCGGCATCCTCGCCAAAGCAGGCATTGCCCCCAGTACCGTGGTCGGCATGGGGGCCGATCCTGTCGTCCTGACCGACCTCCCCGACCTCCTGCGCTTCTTCGCGGCCGATCCTCAGACCAAACTGGTGACGATCGTGGGCGAGGTGGGCGGCGTTCAGGAAGAGATGGCTGCCGAGTATATCGCCCGCGAATTCAGGAAGCCGGTGATCGCCTACGTGGCGGGACGGAACACGCCCGAGGGCAAGCGGATGGGCCACGCCGGCGCCATCGTCCAGCGCGGCATGGGCAGCGTCGAGAGCAAGGTGACCGCCCTCGAGAAGGCCGGCGTCGCCATCGCCCGCACCCCCGCCGAGATCGGCACCATCGCGAAGAGCCTACTTAGCCAGACCCGCAGTTGACCAACCCGGATACCCGGTTCGCGACCTTGATATTGGCCGGTTGATACCCGGGAATCTGAAGTGCCTCCTTGCCGACGCAATCATTAGCTCCCTACAGTGGGCCGCTGATCCCTTCTCATCCACAGAAGAAATTTGACCTGTAATGCAACCGGGGCCCACCGGGGGGCATCCCCATTCTGAGATAGCCAGAAAACGAAGTATCAGCGCTCACCTCGTCGAAAAAGGAGGGACTCTGAAAAGGCGCTTGACACCAGCACGAACGGTGCTACCGTCCAGCAGAAAGTGGGTTCCAGGAAGCGAGAGAGGTCAGGGAATCTGCCCTACCACATCGAATACTCTCCTGATGCCGAAGACCACCTTCGCGCCTTGACGATCAGGCAACAGAGGATCGTCTTGGATGCAGTGGATCGTCATTTGGCTCATCAGCCTACCGTCGAGACCAGGAATCGGAAGCCGATGCGACCGAATCCCTTGGCTCCGTGGGAGTTACGGATTGGCGATCTTCGCGTATACTACGACGTGACGGAGGAGCCGGAGCCGCTCGTGTCCGTTCGGGCGGTGGGCATCAAACGGCGCCGCGAGGTCCGGATTGGGAAAGAGGTGATCGAACTATGAAGACTCTGGAAATGAAACAAGCGACCGCCTCGCTGGCAGAATACGCCCGCGATGTGAAGAAGGAACCGGTGATTCTCACCGTGGCAGGCAAGCCGGTCGCGGCGCTCATAGCGATCGAGAATGCAGATGCGGAGACGGTATCGCTCAGCACCGATCCCCGATTTCTCGCGCTGATCGAGCGCTCGCGCGCGCGCCACTCGGCCGAAGGGGGGATCAGGGGTCCAGAGATGCGCCGTCGTCTTGGGCTGAGGCGGACCGCAACGACCCGAAGCCGATAGTTGGAGACCTCGCCCCGCCATGCGGGGGCCATCGTCCAGGGCGGGATGGGCAGCGTCGGGAGCAAGTTCCCCGCGCTCACGCGAGCCGGCGCCCACATCGCCCGCACCCCCGCCGAGATCGGCACCATCGCGCGGCACTCTTGGAATACGTTGCCACTTTCGTCACCTTGTACTAGGGCCGCCCTGACCACCTCTCGCCAACCGCATCTCGATGGCCCCAGGGCCATGCGGAGGCGTGGCGGGCGGGATTTCGCTTGACCCCAGGCAACGCCCGGGAGTACCCTTCCAGGAGTAACCCACCACCGCATCCGCGCAGAATCGGTGTCCCGCTGGGGCGCCCATCCCACCACGGTCCCCCGGGCCACCGTGGCTCCTTTGTTCCAGCATCGCTATAGCCATTTTCCTTGGGGACGAAGTCGCGCCCAATCGGTCGCTCGGTTCCTCGCGGGAGGGAGCTGCTGAGGTCTCAGTGTACGGCGTGAGATCGATCCCTCGCGGCTTCCTGGTGATCTGGCCCAACTCGGTGTACCGGGCCACCGTCCGGGGCTGAGCATCTCGCGGAGAGGGGATCCGGCCGCTCGCAAGGTGACGAAAGTGGTCGGGTCCCCCATTATGGTCTCCCCTTTGAGTTGGACGCCGTGACGCTCAAGGCCGGGCTGAATTTCACCTTGACCACGGAGGGCGGTGCCCTCGATCTCATGGGGGAGGTGGCTGGGCTGGGAGACTACGAGGCGGTCAAGGCTTACGCGGAAGAGGTGGAGCTGTATGATTACCAGGTCTGGGTGTTAACGGTGGAAGGGCTCATCCGCTTCAAAGAAGCCCCGGGTCGTCCGAAAGACCTTCAACTCCCCCCTGAGCTCAAAGCCCTCCAAGTCCTACGAGCAGCCTCCCAGGAGGAAGAATAATCATAGGGGACCGTAGGTGCAACAACGACTTGACGATCTCGCGTGTGGTGAGGGGACTCACCTAGATTCTTGCCGCTAAAGACATTCCCAAATGCGCATAAGAAGCTACGGGTCCCTGTTCTCAACGTCCTCTGAAACACACACATCTCTTGACCATGGGTGTTCGAGTGGCGTAGATTGCGGTCGGTTGACGGTCCACAAGCGGAGACTTCCCACCACTGTTGGCATGCGAGGTTTACGTATGTCGGTTGGCAGAAGTCCTGAAGGGAGAATGAGGTGATGTCGAAGCTGCGGCAACCGAACGGCGACGATCACCCCGAGGCCGCAGGCAAGCATTTGGACGACGCATCGACGCTTGACAGAAGTGGCCGCCCTGACGGGGCGTCGTATTTGGCGGGTTATGTGGTTGAGTGCTCCTTGGAGGCCGTAATCTGCCTGGAAGCGGTCGGCCGAGGTATCGCTCCTTCCAAGTGGTGGGGAGGCGGTGGCCATGACTGGAGAAAACTGGCGGCCGAACTCTCCACCGCGTCGGCTGTCGCTGGTCCCAGGACCGCACGCTACGTAACACCCATTGTCTCGTCCCTTTCTTCCGCCGCCATCGCTGCTTGGACTCCCGGCATGCGATACCGTGCCCCGTCAATGACCGGACCCGATGCGGCCAAGTGGCTAAGCGAGGCACGGTTGGTCTACCAGGCAACGGTTGGGCAGATGTTGCTCGATGGAGTCCTCTGATGTCATTCATTCATTTTGACGAGGGCAAGAAGGCGGCGTTGGAGCACGTTAGGCGGGCCGTGTCTGAGCGTTCTGCCATCGAGCGTGCGCTCCTCGCCGCGGATCTTTTTGGCAAACTGCGTATAGTCCTGTGGTGTCCTCCCGAGCTTTTCGAGGCCGCGCGGGCAGGGATGTGTGGCGGCCTCGAAAGCGCCTGCGGGTCGTGGTGGACTGGCGAGGTCTTGAACGTCATTGGGGCGGAAGAGAACGATCATTTCTTGTGGGAGCACGCCTGGGAGACCGCTCGCCGCGACTCCGACCTCGACCGTTTGCGAATTCTGGACCGCCATCGCAGCCGGACCGCGTGGTTCATCGAGAGCCCTGATCCGCTCTGGAAGGCGCCGGAGGAGGGGGCACCTATCGTCGTTTTCTACTCGTTCAAGGGTGGGCTTGGGCGGAGCACAGCCCTGGCATCCTTTGCTATGCGGCGAGCGCAACGCGGTGAGCGCGTTGTGGTCGTGGACTTTGATCTGGACGCGCCGGGTGTCGGGAGGCTTCTTGCGGCAGACGAGAAGGGGGTGACATCCCCTTGGGGAACGGTGGACTTCCTCCTTGAGCGAACTCATGGTCCAGTTCCGCTTTCGGACTACTACCACCCGTGTCGGCGCGCTGCGAACGAGGGGGATATCATTGTCTTTCCTGCGGGCAGGATCGATGGCGAATACGCGGACAAGTTGGCGCGGGTTGATTTCGATCAGACGCCGAGTAGTGCGGACTCGTCCCTGATCCGTCTCCTCGGAGACATTCGTACCGATCTCAAGCCAAGCTGGCTTCTGCTTGATGCCAGAACGGGTGTCTCAGAACCAGCGGGTTGCCTTCTGTCGGGTCTGGCCCATCTCCATGTACTCTTCGGGACAACCTCTGAGCAGAGTTGGCAGGGCCTGACCCTAGTTATTGACAAGCTGGGCCGGCAGCGCGTCCTCGATGGAAGGCCCCAGGCAGAATGCATGCTTGTGCAGGCGCTAGTCCCAGGCGACGTCGAAGCGGCCCGGCTTGCGACGGAGGCCTTTGCCGAGCGTGCCCGTAACGCATTCACGGACCTGTACTATGCTGAGGAGCCCAAAGACCCGTCCGACGAGGGCTTCTGGAACGTCCGGGACCTCGACAGCGAAGACGCGCCGCACGTACCCGTGCCAATTGCCTACGAATCACGCCTCGCGCATTTTCGCGACATCACCGATGTCGCCGATCTGTTGGTCGAGTCGACAGCCTACCGAACCCTCGAGGAGCGGATCGCTGGCCGCTTCGAGCAGGAGACGGAATCATGAGTAGCAACTGGACCGAACGCCGCCGCGACCTGCTTCAGACGCTAAAGACCATTGGTGGACAGGGACGAGCGGAGTCTGAGTCGGTCGAACACCTTCCCAGAGGTTATTACCCAGTTTCCGAGCACCTTCGCACCCTTGATCCAGACGTCGTTCTGATCGTGGGCCCCCGGGGGGCCGGGAAGACCGAGACCGCCCGCGTTCTCACGGAGGCGGGACTAGCCAAAGCTGTGGCGCGCCACGCGCCAGCAGTCCGGTTGCCATCCGGGGAGACGGATTGGCTGATTGGCTATCCGCTCCAACGACAAGGATTCGATGTTATTGGCCTGCGGCGGTTTCTCAAGGAAGTTGATAGCCGCTTGGACTCCGTCCGCGAACTCTGGTTTGCCTACCTCATTCGCACCCTTCAAAAGTCGCTCGATGTGCAGGCTCGATCGGTGCTCAAGCGACTCTTGGATCTTCAGGGCGGTGCAGTTCAAGAGAACCATCGGGCGTTTCAGCAAGCTGGCGAGGAACCCGTCTTGGCCCTTGACCGGCTCGACCAGAGCCTCGAGAGGAAGGACAAGTTCGTCTTCATAACCTACGACGAACTCGACACGCTCGGGGCCGATGATTGGGAGGTGACCGCGAAAAGCATCCAGGGACTAGTGGCATTCTGGGCAGCCTACGCCAGAAGGTGGCGTCGAATCCGGGCAAAGATCTTCCTGCGCACGGATCTCTATGATCGACACGCGACAAGCGGTGGTGCGGACTTGGCCAAGCTTGCGGCGGGGCGCGTCGAGATTTCCTGGAGCGATCGCGATTTGTATGCCATGCTGCTCAAGCGCATTGCGAATGCCAGCGATTCGCTCTATGAGTACGTCAGGGAAACGAAATCGAACACCCAATGGAAGGAAGACCCTGATCTTGGCCATATTCCGATCCTCGGTTCCTGGAAAGATGTCCGCCCTGTAGTGGAGCGTATGATAGGTCCCTACATGGGTGCGAACCAGAAAAAGGGATTGGTTTACCGATGGCTCCTGGACCACGTACGCGATGGGCGAGGTCGGGGACTTCCCAGGCCCTTCGTAAGGCTCATAGAAGAGGCCGCGCACACTGAATACTCCACGCTTCATCCGCTTAAGGAGCCACGTATTCTCGATCCGGGGGCTGTCCGCCGTGCTCTTGATCATGTTTCCGATGAACACGTGGGACATGCACTCAACGAGTGGCCTTGGCTGGATCTCATCAAGGAGCGCTTCAAGGGGGAACTCGTACCGTGGGATCGGGAAAGGGACGTTGTTCAACTCCTGGATGGCCCTATGTCGTCCACGGATTCATCCAGGAGTCTTCCGCCATTCAAAGGACGCGACCTTGTTGATTACCTCGCCGAAGTAGGCATCCTCCGCCTGCGCCCGGATGGGCGGATCGACGCTCCTGATCTGTTTCTCTCGGGCCTTGGGCTCAAGCGAAAGGGAGGCGTGAGGCGACGATGAGGAAGCCTTGTAAATGGGGCACGTAGGTCCTGCTGCGCATTGTTTGCAGCTGTGCATCCCAGCCGTCAGCTCCTAGCCGTCAGCCGTTGGCCACTGGCCATCAGCGTTCAGCCGAATGCGGGACCCGGCCACTATCGTCACCTTGTACTAGAGTCTCTCTGACCACCCCTCGCCAACCCCGTCTCGATGGCCCCAGGGCCATGCGGAGGCGTGGGGGGCGGGATTCCGCTTGACCCCGGCGGGCGCCCGGGAGTACGCTTCCGGCAGTAACCCACCACCGCATCCGCGCAGAATCGGTGTCCCGCTGGGGCGCCCATCCCACCACGGCCCCCCGGGTCACCGGGGCTCCTTTGCTCCAGCATCGCTATAGCCATTTTCCTTGGGGGGGAAGTCGCGCCCAATCGGTCGTTCGGTTCCTCGCCGGAGGGAACTGCTGCGGTCTCAGTGCACGGCGTGAGATCGATCGATCCCTCGCGGCTTCCTGGCGATCCGGCCCAACTCGGTGTACCGGTCCACCGTACGGGCTGAGCATCTCGCGCAGAGGGGATCCGGCCGCTCGCAAGGTGACGAAAGTGGCAACGTCCCCCATTACAGTGCAGCCGCACTACCTGTCGTGACTAGTCGGGTGCAAGTCCCGACGATGGGAGATTTCCCGTTCGCCCATCTAGCCTGACTCCCAGCACTGCCCGGCGACGGTCAGTGCCCAAAGCGGGAGTGACATGGTACCTCAGCAGGCGGGGCAGTACGCCTCGTCGTAGCCAGCCAGGAGGGCCGGGCAAACGCACGGGCTGCAGCATGACGCGAACGATGCAGCCTCGAAAGGGACCCCCGTCAAGGATTGCTGGCAGAGACGGGGCTGTGGGTGGCGACTCGCTCGTAATTCGAGGGAGCCTGGTATCGCTGCGTCCGGATAACGGGAGGGACCAGCGGACCCACCGGGGTAAGGTCGACGGCACGTGCGGACAGCGCGCCAGGGAAAGTCGGGAAGGTCTCGCGGGTCGCCTCGGCGCTCCCGCACAGCGAAGGCGGGGCCTATAAGCGAGGAGGACTCGTGAAGTGGCCCCGTGCCTGCGAGACTGGCGGATGGGGTCGTACTAAGCCGTGATGGACCGAGACAGCAGAACTCGGACCGGAGCTAAGGACCCCTGGGGTCAGCGGCGCATCCCGCGGTGACGATCCCTCCGGATTGCCCTTCGGGGCTAGGCACCGGAGTAGCGTGGATCCCGTAGCCGGGGGGTGTGCGAAGGCGGGAGCAAACCAGGTGCTGATCGGGGTATGCGGGGAGCACGCTTAACCCGGTCGTCGCTTGGGCAGGCTCCCACTGACAGGCTGATCTTGAAGCCGTACTGGGGAAAACCCGCCGTACGGAATTTTAGGGGAGGCGGTGGAAACGTCGGCATCATTCGAAGCCCGGTCCGCGCCACCGCCTTACCCGACTCCGCGTGCTCGGGCCGCTCGCGCGGCCCATCACGCGGATGCAGCCGGCAGTCGCTCCGGCGAGTCCCCTCGCCACCCCGCCTGCGGCTGATCCGCCGCCCCATTCGCCATCCGAGGAAAGGGTTGACTGTCCGGCCAGTTTATGGCTATACTTAAGCCAGAATGAGATACAGTATAACTTTTGCGCCGGAGGCGCAGGACGACTTCCGGTCCCTTTCGGCGTACGATCGGGCCGCGGTCCGCGATGCAATCAACCATCACCTGCCGCACGAGCCGATGCGTGAGAGTAAGAGTCGGATCAAGCGCCTCCGGGAAATGATGAAACCACAGTACCGGATCCGCGTTGGAGATTTTCGTGTCTTCTACGATGTTTCCGGTTTAGAGGTCGAGGTGCTGGCTATCGTTGACAAAATGCGCGCCGCCGAATGGTTAGAGAAATGGGGGATAAGATCATGAAACAGGTTGCGTTAGCTGTGGTCAAAGACCATCTTTCGCAGTATCTTCAGGAAGCCGGGAAGGAGCAGATTGTTATCACAAAGCATGGTAAGCCGGCCGGCGTGCTGATCGGCTTCAAGTCTGAGGACGACTGGTTTGAATACAAACTGGAAAATGATCCCCGGTTCCTTAGACGTATCGCCCAAGCCAGGGAAAGTCTGCGTCAAGGCAAAGGAATACCATGGGAGAAGATCCAAGCGGAAGAAGATCGGCGAACAACCGCTTCCAGTCGACGCCGCTAGCGCGCCGCGCCTGAAGCGGGACGATGCGCCGACGCGCGCGGCCGTCGCTGCGGTCCATGTGGCTGACCCCAGGTGGCCCCATATCTCCTAGGCCGGTGGCTCACGGGAGGTTATCCGCTGCCAGCACCGGCGCTACGCAGTCGGCGCATCGGGGCGGCGGCTAGAGTTCCGCGTGCTGGGGCCGCTCGCGCGGCCCATCACGCGGCTGGAGCCGTCGGTCCTGTCGGCAAGCAGGTTCGCCTCCCGGCCCGCGGCTCAGCCGCCGCCCCGTTAGGCAAGGAGGATCTGTATGGAATACATCCCAATTCGAGTTAGCGATCTCATCCGGCAGGTCAACCGGGACATCTACCTGCCGGCTATCCAGCGTGAATTCGTGTGGGGTACCGACCGCATCGAGCGTCTGTTCGACTCGATCATGGCGGACTTCCCAATTGGCTCCTTTCTCTTCTGGCGACTGGAAGAGAAGAACAAGGATGAGTGGCCGATTTACGAGTTCATTCGTGACTTCGATGGAGAATCGCCCCACAATCCGCCCGCGAACATGGCGGGAATCACGAAGGACATCAACCTCGTATTGGACGGCCAGCAACGAATCACCTCGTTTTTCATCGGTCTACGTGGCTCCTACCGCTACTTCTATTATCGCTGGCGAAAGACGCGCCTCTACCTGAACCTCCTAAAGCCGCCGGTATCAAACGAGGACAATCCCGAAGAGCTGACTTATGGCTTTTCCTTTAGAGAGAGTGCAGCTCCAGACGGAGACGGGCAACAACTATGGTATCTGGTGGGGCAAATTCTAGACTTCGATGATGCCGAAGATGCGAAGATGGACATGAAGCCGCAACTGGCGGCGCTCTCAGAGGAGCAGCGGGACAACGCCAATAGGCTTATCGGTCGCCTGCACAACCGCATCCACACGACGCTCGTCGGCAACTACTACCAGGAGAAGTCCCAGGAATACGATAAGGTGTTGCAGGTTTTCGTTCGAGCGAATTCGGCGGGGCAAATCCTCGAGTATTCCGATATCCTACTTGCCACGGCCACGGCAAAGTGGGAGACCATGGATGCACGCAACGAGATTCATGATTTCACTGACTCTATCAACGACATCGGCAACGGATACAATTTCGGCAAAGACTTCGTGCTTAAGGCTTGCTTGTACCTCAGCGACACCCTCCCCATCCAGTACAAGGTCAAGAACTTCACAAGGAAGAACCTGCACACCATCGAAGGGAATTGGGAGAAGATCAAGGACTGTCTATCGGCGACGGTGCGGCTTATCTCACGGTTCGGATTCAACGCCAAGAACGTCGTGGCTCCCTTAGTGTTGCTGCCGATTGCCTTCTACCTCATGAAGCGTGGCAACTTGTCATTCGATACTTCATCGAAAGTTGGCGACGCCGATGCACAGGTCGCCATCCGCAAGTGGTTTATCTTCTCGACCCTCAAGAATGCTTTTGGCGCATCGTCCGATACAACACTCACTCGATTGAGGGACTTGTTGAGCACATGCGGTCCGGCGACCCCCTTTCCTGCCGACGTCCTCTATAAATCACTGGGGATTGAACCACGGTTTAGCGATGCTGAAATCGAGCAGATCATGGGATATGGATACCAGGGGCGGTACACGAACCTCGTGTTGTCGTTGGTCTACCCTGACAGGGACTGGAAGGATGCGGTCTTTCATGAGGACCATATCTTCCCGCAGTCCGAGTTTCAGGTGGGGGCGTTAAAGAAGCGAGGATATGACGAGACAAAGGTACAGGCCTATTTGTCGAGCTACAATATTCTCCCCAACCTTCAGCTACTCACCGACTCGGAGAACCTGTCGAAAAACGCCACTCCGTTCGATAAGTGGATTCAGACGCGAGATCCGGCCTTCAAGAACCGCCACCTGATTCCGGTTCTTCCACAATATGGGTTTGATCTCTTCGAGGAGTTTTCCAAGGAACGAAAGGCTCTTATTGTATCCGCGTTGAAAAAGGTCTGATTATGATGGTGCGTGCCATCGTGCCTAACACGGCCATGCACTCGGCCCGCCTTCACGCTTCGCGTTCCGGCGGCCGGTGATGGCCAACGTTGTACCACTGCGAGTAGCTCTTGCGAGTAGCTTGACAGATGTATAAAGGTTCAGGATAATAAAGACAATGTGATAGACATGATTACACAAGGAACAACAGATGCCAACTTGTAAGTTTGAAGACATTGATACAGGAGAAGGAAAGTACAGCACACTACACATGAAACGTGCTAGGGTGCCAGGCGGCTGGCTCGTCATCGTTTATAATGGTAACGACGAACAAAATTCCTACGCCAAAAGCGTCGCATTTTATCCTGACCCAAATCATAGCTGGAATGGGAATTCCCTGCCGCCAAAATGAACCTAACAACGTACAACAAGGCGCTGCACCCGACCGCCTACAGCTTCGGCTTTCCGCTCCGTTCGTTCCTCACTCCGCTCCAAGCCTGCGCTTCCGGCGGCGGGTGAGCTTACTCGATGCGCCGACGCGCGCGGCCGTCGCTGCGCTTCAGTCGGGGGACCCCGGGTGGCTCCATATCCCCTGGCCCGGTGGCTCCCGGGAGGTTGGCCGCTGACCGCGCCGGCGCTAGGCTGTCGGCGCATCGGGGCGGCGGCTCTCGCGCGCCGCGTGCTGGGGCCGCTCGCGCGGCCCATCACGCGGCTGGAGCCGGCACGCGCGTCGGCTAGCCCGCTGGCCTCCGCGCCTGCGGCTCAGCCGCCGCCCCGTTAGGCGGCATCTATCGAAGGCGAGGGATAGTCCACAATGGCTGACGACAACGGACCTCTTCTTCCGCTGAGCAGGCGGTGGCGATTGATAATGAGCACCGTCTTGCTCGGTATCGCCGTCGCGCACGTGGTGTGGCCGTCGCTAGCTATTGACGCTCTCTCCCTGGGCCTTTTGGGAGCAGCTATTGTCGTGATTTTCTTCGACATCGAGAGCTTCGAATGGCAAGGGATTAAGGCCCGACGCCTACAACAAGAGGTGAAAGAAGCCGAGAAGGTTGTCGATTCTATCCACGTGCCGCAGATCACTCCTGCCCTTCCAGACCCCACTACAGAGCCCTCGTCACTCATCGTTCGGGCCACTTCAGTGTTGGAGGCAGTCCACGAGGAGCCATTTGACCTCATGCCTCCGGTGGACCGTCTGGAGCGACTCCTTTGGGGTGCGGAACAGATCCGCGCAGAGCTGATCATCATCGCGGGCAACGGTGGCCAGCTACCGGAACGCACGAGTTGGGACAGATACCGATCACCTGAGCTTGCGGAAATTCTCGCTGGAAAGGACATGATTCCGCATGCACTGGTGGAGCCCGTTCTCACTGTCGTTCAACTCCGGAATTCCGTAGTACACACCACTCGCCGGCTTCCGACCGACCTGCTGGAGTCCGCGTCTCGGCTTGCGATGGACGTCCTCGTGAAGCTTCGCCAGGTCAAGCGTAATTACATTCGCGTGCGCGTCCCCAACGTCATGCTCTTCCGAGATCAATCTCTAACGGCACGCTATGACGTTGCGGGAGTCATGCTCGCGCAGCTAGACGACGAGGGCGCCGTGCGACACATTGCGGTTTATCCGCGCCTTCCGAACTACCAGATGGGACGCTTCGTGTCTTGGGAGTGGTCACGCGATCCGACGATTCGCACCGAAGCGTGGTACCATGATCCGCGGACTAACCGCCCTGCACCCGCCTTTCGTCAGTCAATGACGTTTGTCGGGCGCGAATACCCACAGCAATGGGGAATCGAGTATCGGTTCCCTCGACCCGACGTTGGATTTGTGGAAGGGGATGCCGCCTAACCCGGCGCTGCACCCGACGGCTGCATGAAACGTAGGGGGCCGCAGGTGAGCGCCAGGCCGATGCGCCGACGCGCGCGGCCGTCGCTGCGCTCCAATTGAATGACCCCGGCTGGCTCTGTATCTCCGAGCCCGGCGGCTCAGGAATAGGTTGACCGTGGACCGCGCCGGCGCGAGGCAGTCGGCGCATCGGGGCGGCGGCGTTGGGACGCCGCGTGCTGGGGCCGCTCGCGCGGCCCATCACGCGGCTGGAGCCGGCACGCGCGTCGGCCAGCCCGCTGGGCTCCACGCCTGCGGCTCAGCCGCCGCCCCGTTATGAGGTGATGAAGATGAACGAAGAAGTCTCTGAGCTTATTGAGGAATCTGTCCAGCTTGAACTGAACGTTGCGGAACTATACCTGGTATTCTACCATGCATTTCCGGATGATGCTGATTTCTGGTGGAGATTAGTTATGGAGGAAAAGAACCATGCTGCCTTAATCCGGTCAATAGAAGAGGGCTTCATGCCTGCAGGCATCTTGCCTGGTGAATTGCTGTCATCATCGGTTGACAAAATCCGGGAGGCCAATACTGCAATAGTTACGCTAATCACCAGATTCAAGACTGCTCCCCCGTCAAGAGGGGACGCATTCAGTATTGCCCACAAACTTGAGGAGTCGGCTGGCGAGATACATTTTCAGACCTTCATGAAAAAGGAAGCAGAATCAGGAATTGATGAGATGTTTCAAAGACTAAACCGAGCTGACAAAGACCATGCGAGCAGAATTCGTTCCTATATGGAAAAGCATGGCATCGAGTCGCAAGAAGGAATTGATGATACACCTCATAACAATGCCATGCAGCCGGACGGCTAGACGCCGCCGCTGATGGCCCCCATTGGGCAGAAATTGAAAGGTGAACATATGACGGAGTTTGGTGAAATAAGGCCTGTTGACATCCGGGAGATCTGGCCGAACGAGGCCACAGATTTCACTCCATGGCTGGTTGATAACATCGACCGTCTCGGAGAAGCACTGGGAATGGAACTTGAAGTCCAGGAACGTGAGGCTGATGTAGGTGACTTCTCTCTCGACGTTATGGCCAAGGATTTGGGTACCGGACGAACCGTTGTCATAGAGAACCAATTGACAGAAACGGATCACGACCATTTGGGTAAACTTCTGACTTACGCTGGCGGTTTCGATGCAGGTGTACTCGTGTGGATCGCAAAGGAACTCCGTGATGAACACCGGAAAGCACTGGAATGGCTAAACGAGCAGACAGGGCCGGATGTCGATTGCTTCGGGGTGGTCATTGAGGTCATCAGCATTGATGATTCCAAACCAGCGTTTAACTTCAGGCCAGTAGTGTTCCCAAATGAGTGGCAGAAGGACAGAGGTGGCGGGCGAGAGGTTACGTCGCCGAAAGCCGAAGCGTATTGTGAGTATTTCCAAGGTTTAATTGATGAGTTACGGACGAAGCACAAATTCACAGGAGCCAAGGTGGGGCAACCACAGAACTGGTATTCGTTTTCTTCCGGCGTTCGAGGCCTCATCTTTAGCAATTCCTTCGCTCAGGGGGGAAAGGTCAGAGCGGAAATCTACATTGACCTTCAGGACAAAGACCGAAACAAGAGACTCTTTGACCGCCTCCGCGAGCAAGAGTCAGAAATCGAGAAGGAGTTTGGTGAGAGTCTGTCCTGGGAACGTCTTGATGACAGGCGAGCATGTCGGATTGCCGCCTACCGCGAGGGCAGTATAGATGTGCCAACCTTCACCCGTGACGAACTCCGAGAATGGTCCATTGAGAATCTTCTGAAACTCAAGAAACTGTTGCTACCTAGAGCCAAGGCACTCCTGGATAAGGACGGAGAATGATCTGCCCAACAACCGGGTCCAGGCGACGCGGCAGGCCCCGCGCCTGACCCCAAGCGATGCGCCGACGCGCGCGGCCGCTGCTGCGGTCCAGTCGGGTGACCGCGGGTGGCTCCATCTCCCCGAGCCCGGCGGCTCACGGTCGGTCGGCCGCGGACGGCGCCGGCGCTACGCAGTCGGCGCATCGGGGCGGCGGATGAAATCATCCGCGTGCTGGGGCCGCTCGCGCGGCCCATCACGCGGATGCAGCCGCCACAGGCTTCGGCGAGCGAGCTCGCCATCGCCTGCGCGGCTGATCCGCCGCCCCGTTAGGCAGAACAAGCAATGAGGCTTGGTGACCGGTTACGCGAGTGGTATCGAGGGAGGTATGTTCCTCCGCCTCCTAACGATCCGAGCAGCCGGCTTGTAGTGATTTCGGCTGGCCACTACGAGCAGCCTGTGCTGGCCAAGTGGCTTGGCCTACTTGGTCGCTCTTGGTTGGCGCACTGGCAGTGGATCATCGGCACCTCATTGGCGATCGTTGGCCTCTGGCTGGCTCTCCGAAAGAAACCGTGAAAGCGTGGCTATCTGAGATCTTGAGACAGCAGCCCTTCTGGGCACTGCTTGGGGTCGTGCTCGGATTTCTCCTCGGAGAAGGTTCACGCCTAATCCGTGAGTGGTGGCGGCTCAAGCGGCTAAGGGTGGCTCTTGAACAGGAGCTCCGATCCATCCAGACTCAGATTCCGCAAAAGATTGACGTCATCAATCAAATGAGAGAGTCGGCGAGCCAAAGGCGCATCCTTCCGGGCCTCTCTGTCGCCATCGCCGACACCATCTATCGGAACCATGATGTGAAGCTCTATCCACGTCTCACCTTGCTGGAGCGAAACTGCCTGCACGTCATATATGAACGCCTCGCGATCGCGGACAAGGTCCTCAGCACCTTCGAGCAGGACGTTCGTACCGCGATCTCTGAGGGTCTGATCAATGATCCGTTCGTGGCCTATCACGAGCGCTTAGGCGAGCTCTTGGAATCGTATGATGTGGTCCAAACGCTCATCCGAAGCTACTTGGCGAGGAACCCGATCGACGTATTCGAAGTCGGTGCCGCCGAGACGTGTCGAACTCTCTGAACCATGGGCGAGTCGGCCTAACCTCGCAGTGCAGTGGACCAGGCGCTCGCGTTGCTCGCGCCCTGGCCGCTGACCGCGCCCGTTGGGCAGGAGAGATCATGCCTAATCGACCGGTCCTTAGGTTGACCTTGGACACGTGCTGCATCAATCTGCGTAAGGCAAACCCGGCACTCAACGAACTTGAGCGCCTTGACGGGCAAGGTATCATTCAGATCGCTGCGACGCCGGAAATGCTTGTAGACCTGGAACGCGATAAGTCGCCGCATGCGAAACGGAAAGAGAAGGCCAAGCGGCTCCATGATCAAATCCACGATGAGTCGGCGAAGCCGATCCCGTCTGGTTCTTTTGAAAAAGCTCTTGAAGATCCTAATACACGCGAAAAAGTTGAACGCGGATTACTGCGTTGGTTGGAGATCCTTTTTGAATCTGGACCGCCGAACGAGAACATGGTGGATGACATTCTCCATGTCTTGATTCACAGGGTGTGGAAGCGAGACATATTCGTTACCATGGAGACTGACCTCCTCAGCCGCAGAGAGCAACTCAAGAAACTGGGTGTGATCGTTTGTACACCGGAGGAGGCCTTGCAACGAGTGAGACATCGAATTTCTTCTTCTCCCTGACCTTAGCCGTTGTTGGATAGACAGCCTATGAGGGCTTAGGGGACGCTCGAAACTTTGAAATGCAATGGGTTAACACCTTACAATGACAGCCCAACGAGGCAATCCAGCGGACGTCTTGCAGCCGCCGCTGATTTCTGTGTTCGGTGGAGGGTACAGGTGCTATGAATGACCGTCAGTTCTTCTGGTATATGGTTTCCCAATGGGCCGTGGCCGCTGGAACAATTGTCGTGGCAGTTGTCGCTCTTTGGGGTCACATGATCCGCGCCCGTTGGTTTGGCCCAAAACTCCGCTTGGCCCTAAAGAACCCAAAGGGGGAACTCAGTCTGTTCAGCGATGGTGTAGTCTCGCGTTATTACCACCTTCGAATTTGGAACGAACGCCGCGCTTCGCCCGCCCATAATGTCCGGGTGGTCATAAAGGAACTGTATAGACCCAATGCCGATGGGACGATGAGTCAGACACCCCTTTCTGGGCCACTTCAGCTTGCGTGGCAGTTTCAGGGTTCAAACCCTCAGTTTCAGACCATAGGCGCAGAGTCGACTTGCGACTTGGGTTTCCTCAGACGAGGAGAACCGTTTACCCTAAGCACGCTGTTTCGTCACATCTCCTTCGACCCGACTGTCCAGCCGAGACAAAAGGCGATCGTTGTTCTTGTGGCTCTGTCGGACGAAGGTGAGTCTAACGAACTGAAGCTAGAGATAGCTTGGGACGGCGTGTGGAGTGACGATTCGGACGAAATAGTCAGGCACATGGTCGTGAAGCGGTTGAATTGAGGAACGGACCGTTGGTACGTCAAAAAGGGACCACCGAACCAGGCGTTGCACCGGATATGCGGGAAAGGGGGCCCGCCTCCCGGTGAACTTCCCGTTCGGCGGGCGAGTAGAGCGATGACAGACGAGGAGCCGCGATTCCGATACGTTCTCGATCGCCCCAGGGTCGATGCGGTCCCGAGGGCCGTCGTGATCGGGGAGCTGAAGGCCGCGGCACAGCATTTCGGTCAGCGCCGCTTCTCACGACATGAGTTCGACAAGGTCGCGACCAGGTGCAAGGGTTCAACGGTGCTGAAGCACTTCGCCACCTGGTCCGCTGCTTTGGAGGCCATCGGGGTCTCCCTCCAGCCGCACCGTCCAGACAGGAGGCGGCTTGCGGACGGGGAGCTGCTCACAGAGTTGGCCCGGGTGTGGAAAGCCCTCGGCCACCGGCCCTCGAAGATCGAATGGGAGGCCGCCGACTCGAGGTATTCGTACACCACCTACAAGCAACGATTCGGCGGCTGGACTCAGGCGTGTCTGGCGCTGGTCGAGGGCCGGACCGACATACCCTCCACGGCAACCGCGCTCGTGGCTCCCCGCAAGCCTCTGGCTATCCCAAAGGAGCGGCGCCGGGACATTCCGCTGAAGGTGCGTCTCCGAGTCCTTACGCGTGACGCCTTCAAGTGCGTGCTCTGCGGCAGGACCCCTGCTCTGCACGCCGGCGTCGTTCTGCACGTGGATCACATCATCCCCTTCTCAAGAGGAGGGCCGACCAAACTCGATAATCTGAGGACGCTGTGTGAGGACTGTAATCGTGGCAAAGGGGCAGAGGCGTAGCCCGCCGCCGAACAGCCGCATCAACCCGACGGTCGGTCCCGTCACGGTCCTTGCAACGGTGGCAAGGCCCGCGCCGGTCCCGCCCGCGGGTTATCCGGACCGATGCGCCGACGCGCGCGGCCGTCGCTGCGCTCCATTTGGATGACCCCGGCTGGCTCCATATCCCCTAGGCCGGTGGCTCACAATAGCTTGGCCGCTGACCGCGCCGGCGCTACGCAGTCGGCGCATCGGGGCGGCGGCTAGAGATCCGCGTGCTGGGGCCGCTCGCGCGGCCCATCACGCGGCTGGAGCCGTCGGTCCTGTTGGCAAGCACACTTGCCTCCATGCCCGCGGCTCAGCCGCCGCCCCGTTGGACCTAATCACTCAGCGACTGCGCGGAGAAACCGATGATCAGGGTATTCAAAGCGATACTCATCTTCTGCAGTTTGGTTATGCCGCTCCCAGCCCTTGGATGGACCTACTACCTTCAAGCGGACTTGGGAGTAAGAGGACACTAATGCGTTACTGCAAGTACAGTAACGGCAAGATATATACGGTCAATGCAACGGAAATCTGTCAGATATCCATAGAGGATAGCGCCCCGGGTTTTGGTCAAGGTCAGGGCTTCCTACAGGGCGAATACCAAGATGGAATGACCAAGGTCTGCATCTACGACGTTCTTGGGGAACGAAGGGCACTTCGGCTACCCAGTACATCCTTGTGCCCCCTCAACCCAAGGTTCTGAGAAATGCTGAGGTCCAACCTGGTGCTCAACCGGACGCGCGGGAAGCATAGCATGTTGTTGTCGGCGTCTGCAGCTGCGCGCCGGTTAGCGCGACGATGGGCCGACGCGCGCGGCCGTCGCTGGGGTCCAGTCGGGTGACCCCGAATGGCTCAATCTCCCCGAGCCCGGTGGCTCCCGATAGGTTGGCCGCTGATGGCGCCGGCGCGAGGCAGTCGGCGCATCGGGGCGGCGGCCTCGGGACGCCGCGTGCTGGGGCCGCTCGCGCGGCCCATCACGTGGCTGGAGCCGTCGGTCCTGTCGGCAAGTACGCTTGCCTCCATGCCCGCGGCTCAGCCGCCGCCCCGTTAGGCCGCTTGGAGAGACGATGCCAGCCCTCACGAAGCAGCAACTCGACTCGGCTCAAGAACTTGCAGCGGCATCCATTGCTGCATTGAGGTCGACAAAAGGCATTCATCCCGGAACAGTCGTGGCGGCGACAGCTCGGATGGCAGGCACCTATCTCTTTCGCTCCTTCCGGCTTAACCTTCCTGGAGTTCAGCCTGGCCAAGCGGTGCTGTCTGACAAGGCGAATGTCCTTGGACCAACCCTCATCGAAACGGCGGGAAGGTTGCTCTCGCGCATCGGTATCACCCTGGACGCTTCAAGAGCGGGAAAGCCAGTTGACCCGAAGGATCAACCAACTATCAGCTTCCTGGATACGCAAAGACTCCTGGAGCGGGCGTTCTCGACAATTCGTAGCCGCTACGGCTTCGATGACGAACAAGCTGCGTACGCCGTGGCAGCAGCAACATCGCTCCTAATCCGACACTGCACCAAAGCACTTTATCCGCACATCGCCTTTAGCATCGCCGCTTTAGGATTCGTCGAGGGAACGAAAACCGCGCCGGACCCGGTTGTTCAATCGAATGAAGCGGCCTAACCCCTCCGTCGAGGCGAGGCCCAATGGCGGCCTTCGGCCACCGTCGGCCCCGCCTCACGTCGAACGTTAAGCCCTGCTCAGGGTGGGCCTCGTGCGGAGAACCCTTTGAGAAGGAGGTTGATATGCCACTTCATGGGAAAAATGAGGGCACCATGGCATCTCGTCGCGCTCTGACTCGCTGCTTGTTAGGCATGGTGTGGCTGGCCGCCGGGGTGTTCGTCCCGGCCACATACGCGCAGCCACCAGCACGGGCGCCCGTGCCATGGGTTGATGTCCACATGCACCTGATCGGCGGGCGTGGGCAGCAACAGGACTTTGCCGGCGCTGTCGACGCGGCGATCCATGAGATGGAGCGCTTCGGCGTCGCGATGGCGATCGTGCTGCCGCCGCCGCAGGTCGACCAGCAGCCGGTGCACGACGCTTCCGCCTTCGTCGGCGCGTTACAGCGTCATCGCGACCGATTCGCCTATCTCGGCGGCGGCGGCGCGCTTAATTCGACCATCCACCGGTATGCGGATCCGGCGACGGTCACGGACGCGGTGAAGCGGGGCTTCGCCGCCGCTGCGGAACAGATCATCGACAGCGGCGCTATCGGCTTCGGCGAGATGGCGTCGCTGCACATGTCCGCCACCACGGGACATCCTTACGAATTCGTTCCCGCCGACCACCCGCTGCTCCGCGTGCTCGCCGACGTGGCTGCCAAGCGCGACGCGCCGATCGATCTGCACATGGACGCCGTAGAGGGCGAGATGCCGACGCCATCCCGCTTCGCGGTGCCACCGAACCCGCCGAAGCTGGCAGATACGATGGGGGGGCTGGTGCGGCTGCTGGCCTACAACCCAAAGGCCAAGATCGTCTGGGCGCATGGCGGCTCGGATCCGCTCGGGGCCATGACCCCAGCCGCCATCGGCCGCCTGATGGATGCGCATCCCAATCTGTCCGTCAGCCTGCGCATCATGGGAGCGCAGGCGCCCATGATGAACAAGGCGCTCACGGGCACGGGGCTCGATCCGGATTGGAAAGACCTGCTGACCCGTCATGCCGACCGCTTCATGATCGGAACGGATTCCTTCATGGTCTCCCCTTCCGTGCGCCGCGGCGGTCCGGGCGTGAGCTTTGCCGAGCGCAACACGCCGAAGCTTCAGGCGACGGTTCACTTCCTCTCGCTGCTGCCGTCGGACGTGGCGGCCAAGATCGGCCGCGAGAATGCGATGCGGATCTACAAGCTGCCGCCGAGGTAGGCGCTACGGCCGTGGGCGGCGGCGGGTCGGAGTGCCGGCAAGCGGCCGGGCCCGCCTAACATCGCGCTCCAGCGGACCGAGTGCTCGCGCTGCTCGCATCTCGGCCGCTGACCGCGACCGTTAGACAAAGTGCCACGGAGGATTGGAAATGCCACCGCAAGTTCGTCTTTGGAAAGTCGAAAGTGGTGACAAACTAGGGGAACTCGCAAGCACCAGCCTTGACCTCGAGGTCCGTATAGAGAACTGGCTTGTCGAGGACATCCGCGTTCTTGATCCCGAATTGCTGGTTGTTGGAAGGCAGGTCGAAACCGACTTCGGTGGAGTTATCGATCTGCTCTGCGTCAACGAAGCGGCCGACCTGGTAATCGTTGAACTCAAGCGAGACAAGACCCCGCGGGAGATCACCGCACAGGTTCTGGATTATCTTTAATGCGGGACGTTGTTGACTCAGTGGACTCTTCCTGATACGCTCCACCCGCTCCAGACAGGAGGCCGAGACCGCCGATGGCTCGCCAGGCGGGGCTCGATGCCCCCGGGACGGCGCACCACGTCATCCTCCGGGGGCTGGAACGTGGGCAGATCGTGGCCGATGCACAGGACCGCCAGGCGTGCTTGGCGCGCTTGGGCGCCCTCGCTGTTGGCGCTCACCTGAACCTGGATAAATCTGGACCCCCAGCCGAATACAGAGTGGCAGACCAGCCGATTTTCAGGTAGGGTGCCACGACCCCGGAG
>Ga0315285_10000269_pt1 | contig 52977 bp, 46 predicted proteins | sample YL17G09_36_MG_FD_203698 | JGI IMG/M metagenome (GOLD analysis project Ga0315285, IMG submission 203698) | Sediment microbial communities from Yellowstone Lake, YNP, Wyoming, USA - YL17G09_36 | ecosystem: Environmental > Aquatic > Freshwater > Lake > Sediment | place: USA: Wyoming | collected... | reverse complement strand
GCGCGGCGGTTCTATCAAGGTACTCATGCCATCATTCTCACCACAGGCCTCGCAAGAGATCCCCGTCGTTGCCGTCGTTTATGTCCTTTTCGTCCCTTATGTCCCTTCCTTACGTGCGGATTTGGGGCTATCGCCTATCGTTGATTGAATCGGCCCCTGCGCGTAGAATTGACCCGTGGAAATGAACGAGGAAAAAAATCCCGGGGCCGCGCGGGATTGCGCGGTGCTGATGCTGCTGGCGTTCCTCGTCCGGGCGGCGTTTGTGGTTGCGACGCCGCAAGTGCTCGACACCGCCGATGCGATCCACTACCTCGAGTCGGCGCAGCAGATCTCGATAGGCCATTTCTTTGGGTTTGACGCGAAAATCCCGGTGTTGTACCCGGCGCTGACGGCGCTGGCGGGCCTGTTTATTCTTAATTGGGAAGCGGCGGCGGTTTTTGTGTCGTTCGTGGCGGGCGTTTGCCTGGTTTTGCCCGTCTACGGGTTGTCTCGCGACATGCACGCCCGCGGCCCGGCCCGGATCAGCGGGCTCGCCGTCGCCCTTTGGCCGTGGCTGGCAGACTACTCGAACCGGGTCGGGCCGGATATGCTGGCGGCCACGCTGTGGTTCACCTCGGTGTGGTTGCTCGAGCGGGGATTGCGCCGCGGCGGATTATACGTGCCCGCGGCCGCGCTCGCCTTCTTCCTGCTCCACCTGACGCGGCCGGAAGGGACGTTTCTACTGGCTGCGGCGCCGCTCGCCGCCCTGTTGCTGCTCGGCAGGGGCGAGCGCAAGAAGCTGTGGCGGCTGATTCCTTACGCGGCGGTCTGCGCCGCTCTCCTCGGGGCGTACGCGGCCTATATGAGCCGGGTTGCCGGCCACGCGGCCATCAACTATCGCGCCGACAGAATCCTGATGGACTTCGAGTTTGTCGAGATGGCCAAAACGGCCGTCAAGACGATCTCGGAAGTCCTGCCCGTCATGCTCGGGCCGGTCCTGCTGCTGTTTATCGGCGTGGGGTTCTTTTATCGTCCTCAAGAAGACGAGAGAGAGGGACACCCCCCACATACTGCCGGGGGGCGTCCCGACGGCGCGCCGGCCAAACGCGACCTGCGCCTCGAGTTTTTCGTTCTGTTCTATGCGTTCTGCCAGTGGTTCTTGAGCCTGTTTGTGCTTTCGCCGGAACCGCGGTACCAGATGTCGGTTCTGGTTGCGCTGTCGATGTGGTCGGCTTTGGGGATTGTGGTGGTGGCGCGTCGGGCGCGCGCGCTGCGGTTTGGCAGGCTGCTGCAACTGGCGCCGGCCGCGTCGCTGGTTGTCCTGATGCTTTTTGGCGTGGCGCTTGCGCTCGCCGCCGATCACATGCACCGCCAGCCGACAAAGCCGCTTGAATACAAAACGGCCGGCCTTTGGATGCGTGAGAACCTGGCGCCGGGCCTCATCTTTTCGCGCAAACCGCAAATCGCCTATTACGCCGACATGCCGTCCACCGGCCCCGACCTCAACGATACGCTCGAAGGCGCCGTGGACAGGGCGAAAAAAGCCGGCGCGCGGTACGTCGTCGTCGATGAACGTTACACGGCGCAGATGGCGCCGGGTATGGCGCCGCTACTCAACCCGCGGCTCGCACCCGACGACCTCCGCCTGATCAAACAGTTCGCCCCGTACCCGCGGTCGCGCGTGGTCATTTACGAAGTGGTCCAGCGTTCTCCGTGATGCGCACGCTGGTCATTCATCTTGGCGGAATCGGCGATTTCCTATTGTCCTGCCCGACCTTGTCCGCGCTTCGCGCCTGCGGCCCGATCGAACTGCTGGGCAACCGCGAACGGCTGGAGGTTGCCGTCGACGGCGGCCTTGCCGACGCCGCACATGACGCCGATGCCTGCGAGTTCGGCTCCCTGTTTTCCACGCCGTCACCCAGGCTGCGCAGGCTGCTGGCCCGGTTCGACCGATGCATCGCCTGGCTCCGCCCCGACGACGCCCTGCTCAATGCCATCCGCGACTGTGCCGTCGCACAAATCCACGCCCACCCCGGTTTGCCGCCCGCGGATTGGGCGCGGCATGCGTCGGCCTACTATCTCGACTGTCTCGACCTCGAGGATCCGGGCCCGCCGCGGCTGTCGTTTCAAAACAGCAAAGATACGGCCGATCTCGACGTGGTTATTCAACCGGGCAGCGGCGGCCCGCACAAGAATTGGCCTTTGGATAATTTCCGCGCCGTGGCCGATGAGCTGACACGCCGCGGGCGCCGGGTTGTCTGGTGTACGGGGCCTGCGGAAGATCAGATGCAGGGCCTGAGCCCGTCGCTCCCCCCGATGTCACTGGCCAGCCTCGGCAAGACGCTAGCCCGGGCGCGCCTCTACATCGGCAACGACAGCGGCATCACCCACCTTGCCGCCGCCGCAGGGTGCCCCACCCTCGCCATCTTCGGCCCGACTGATCCGGCCGTCTGGGCGCCGAGAGGCGAAAACGTTTCAGTCATTCAGGGCAAAGACGGTTTTCCCACTGCGCAAGAGGTTCTAGTGCGCCCCCTATAGGTCCTTTGCGTCCTTTACGTCGTTTAGGTCCTTTCCTAAGCCAGCTTCCCCCTGACAAACACCGCCTGCGGCACTGCCCTGCCCTCGTCCACTCTGAACACCAGAAAATCGGCCTTTTTCCCCGGCTCGGGCATGCCGCTGCCGCATTTCAGCCCGAGTACGCGCGCGGGCACGTCCGATGCGCTTGCCAATCCCTCCGCAAGCGTCATGGCGCCGGTCTGCGCGGCGTTGACGACGCCCTGCAGCAGCATGAGCGAACTTCCCCCGAGCAGATCGGTGCCGCTCAGGCAGATCCTCCCGCTGTGCAGCAGTTCCACGGGCATTTCGCCGAGCATGTACCTGCCCGGCGGCCGGCCCGCGATGTGAACACAATCCGACGCCAGCACGATGTTTCGCGGGCCTTTTGCCCGGATGAACGTTTTCAACATCGGCGCGGGCAGGTGCTGTAAATCGGCGAGGAGCGATGCCGCCAGCCGGTCGTCGGCCAGTTGCGGCCACAGGGGGTTACTATGGCGGTGGATCATCGAGGCGAGCCCGTTGCCGAGGTGCGTGCACATCCGCGCGCCCGCGTCGACGGCCCGGGTGATCTGCTCGCCGGCTGCGTTGTGATGCCCGAGCGAAACCACTACGCCGCGCGCCGTGAGTGCGCGGATGTACTCGACCGCCCCCGGTAGTTCCGGCGCGACCGTCGTGTATACGATGCGCCCGCCCGCCGCGTCGTATAGCTTGTCGAACGCGCGCAGGCCGGGTTTGCGCACGTATTTGCGCGCATGGGCGCCCCGCGGGCCGTCCTCCGGCGAGATGCACGGCCCCTCGAGGTGAATCCCCGGCACGGCCAGAGCCACTTCCCGGTCCTGTTCGATTGCCCGCGCGATGACGCGGCACGACCTCGCCATCGTGCCCGGCGCACCCGTCATAATGGTCGGCACAAACCGCGACACGCCCCACGCCGCCAGGTAGTCCGCAATGCCGCGGACGTCTTCGATGCGCAGCGCGGGACTTTGCAGGTCCATCCCCATCACGCCGTTCACCTGGATGTCGAACAGCGTCGGGGCGATGATCGAGTGGCGCCCGCCTATGTCGGCGCGCCCCCGCCCCGCTTGCCCCACCGACACCACGCGCCCCGCCTCCACCACGATGTCTGAGACCTGCGTCTCGTCAAGCAGGTGGCCCCGCACAATCAGTTTCATCCTGAAAATCCTCTCTGCCGAAGCTCAGCCGTCCGTAGAAGCGGCGTCCTCGCCGCTTCAACTCGTGGTGCTGGCCTGACGCGACGGGGACGTCGCGTCTACTAAAACGCTCCCGTGCGCCAGGCGTCCACGAAATTGTGCACCACGTCGGTGTGGCAATCTTCCTGCCAGCCGCCTTCGCGCACGCGCGGCTCGCCGGTCTGATCGCACGGCACGCCGTCCTCGCGGATAAAATACGTCACCCACGTCAGGTTTCGGTACGCGATCTCCTTGTATTTGTCGCCGCCGCCCACCGCGTAAAACATCGCCGCGACGCCACCCAGTTTCGAGCACGCCCCGCCCCACGCACGCCGGTCTGAATCCTGTTCGCCCATCAGCATCACGCCGCCGGGTCGCGGGTCGCCGAAGTTGCGGATCGCGAAGTCGATGCATTTCTCCGCATCGCGTTTCCAATCCGGGTCGAGCGCTTCTTTCTTCTCGATGAGATAGCGGGCCATTTCCAGCGGCGCCCACGAGTTCCGGTTGTCCTCGGGGGTCATGTCCTCGAAAAATTGTATCCACAGGTTGGATGCTCGATCCTCCGGCGCATCAAACTGGTACGTCTTGATCCATTTCCACAACCGCTCGCGCGGCGCCCGGTACTGGTCCATTTCGAGCGCCAGCAACTCGTCGAACAGCCGCAGGATGAACACCATGTTGCCGCTGCGCTGCCCCCAGAACTGGCCCGTGGTCGAATCCACCCGGAACGGCCACGGCGAGCGCGCCGCGTCGCCTTCGATCATATTCCTGGCCAGCACGTCCGCGTTGTGGACCGCCTGATCCAGGTAGCGTTTCTCGCCGGTTTCCCGGTGCAGCAGCACCAGCGCGTACCCTGCAATCCCGCCTTTGTCCGGCTCGATTACGTTAGGCCCGTACGCCGCGTCGCCCTGCGAACTGCGCGTCAGCGGGAAATCCGTATTCAGGCCTGTCGACCGCGTGAAGGACGGGTACGGCCCCTCGTTCGGCGTCAGGGTCTGGTCGACGAGGTAGTCGCCCATCTTACGCGCCCAGTCGAGGATCTTTGGATTCGATTTTCCATCGCGCGTGCGCGCCCATTCCCAATATTTGAGGTACGAGATGATGCCCATACCGTCCTGCGTCGCCGGGATCACCTCGGGTTTGTACGGCTGATACAACTCGTCCATAAAGGTCGTGAACACGAAGATCGGGTAGCCGTGCGGGTCGAGCGGGCAGTCGAGGTACCATTTCATCTCGCGGTCCACCGCGTCCTGCCACGTCGTCCATGGGACCAGCTTGCCGTCCGCGTCATACTGCGCCTTGTGCCAACCCACGCGTTCCGGCAGGTCTTCCCCCACCTCGATCGCCGCCGCGCCCTGGTCAAACAGCCCCTGCACGTCGGCGCCTTCCGCCCACACGCCCAGTGCCGCTACAACAACGACGGCCAATATGCACCCGCGCATCATTCTGTCTCCTTTTTCCCGACGCGTCGTCATATGGAGTGCGGCAGCTTGCTGCCGCTTTTCCAGTCTCCAGCCTATTTCCGCAATCCCATCTTCCGGAACGGGACGGGCCTGAAACCCACGCGCCACGCCGGCGATTCCGCGCTCAGCGTGAAATCCTGGCGCGCCACGTCCACAAACAGCGGGTCCTCGCCCACAATATTATCTTCAAACCGCAGGTAGGGTCGCGCGATTGGCTCGACTTCGTCCCACGTCCCGCCCCAGCAGATGTTGCGGGCGATGACATTGCCTTCGGGCGCCTTGGGTTCCTTGTCGAGGATGGTGATGAGCCGCGGGTAGCGGGTACTGTACGGCGGCTTGTTGTAGGCCATGCCGCATAAAGTGCCTTTCTCGTACGCTTCCTTGATCCAGCCGTCGGCGTGGTATGCGGCCCAGTTCAGCGCCCGCGCATCCACGTGCAGCGCCGGTTTGCAGTCGATGAAGATGTTGTTTTCAACCGTGCAGTCGCGCCCGCCACCGAGGAAGGCCGCCCGCGTCACTTCCCAGAACACGTTGCCGTAAATGACGGCAGACGCGAACATGTCGTCGAGGTACACGCCCACGCAGCCCCGGTCTTCAAACCCCGTCACGTGGTGCATGTAATTGTAGCGGATGATGTTCCCCCGCATCGTCCAATCCCGCCCCGAGTAGATGGCGCCGGCGTCGTTGGATTCGAGGCACACGTGATGGATCTCGTTCAACTCGATCGTGTGGTCGTTGCCGCCGAACCCGATGGCCATGTGCGGCGCGTTGTGGATCAGGTTGTGCGTCACGCGCGCACCCACGCCGCCAATCGAGATGCCCGGCGTATACATCCGGTTGATCCGGCCGTAATCGTGGATGTGGTTGTTGTCCGCGTACATCCCGCCGCTCGTCAACGTGGTCCTGTCTCCGCCGCTCAGCGAAATGCCCCCGCCGCCCGCGCCGTACACCTCGCAGTCCGTCACGCCGTGCCCTTCGCCGGACAACGACGACGCCGATCCGCCCGTGTTACGGATCGTGCAGGACGTCATCAGCACGCCTTTTCCACCCGACACCGTGACGCCGGCGCCGCGGCACATCTCGAGCGTCAGCCCGCGCAGCGTCACGTGCGACACCTCGCGCATCGTCACGATGTTCGGCAACATCGACACCGCAACCGTCGCCCCCGTCACGTCCCGCGGCGGCCACAAGTAAAGGATGCCACGATCCCGGTCGATGTACCACTCGCCGGGCGCGTCCAGTTCCGAGAGCATGTTGAACGCGTAATACCATTGGCCTTTTCGGTAGCCGTAGCCATGCGCGGGCGGTTTTAACGTGATGATCGACTGTTCCGTGTCGATCTTCTCGATAGCCTGCCGCTGGTCCGACCAGTCCCAGAACCAGTAGCCATGCAGCCACGGCGCCGGCTCGTTCAGCCACCGTTTCGGCCTGTCCCCCTCGTACTTGAACTGCGGCGTCATACTGCCCGGGATGCCGTGGATCTGATGCCCGTCGGCCACCACGATATCGACAATCTTCACAAAACCTTCGTTCGGCCAGCGCGAGAGCGTCATCGGCGTGTCGTTGAAGAAAAGTTCCGCCCCGCCCCCTTCCGGCGGCCCGTAATCGCTTATTCCCTGTGCCTTCAAATCCGCCTGCATCACCTCCGGCGGCAGCCCTTCGAATGTCGCCGGCACAAACCTCGTCACTGCGACCGCCCCCGACAGCAGAACCTCTTCCCCCGGATGCGCCGTATAAGCCACCGGCGCCGATTCCATGCCCGAATCTTCCGCTACGAGCTCAAACGGCTGCTTCAGGCAGTACGTCCCGCCGCGGACCTCTACCTCGACGCCGCCGGGCGGCATCGCCCCGGCGCTTTTCAGCCTGCGGACCTCGTCCCGCGCACGTTCGAGCGTCGCAAACGGCCCGTCGGCCGCCTCGGCGGCCGCCAGCCGCCCCGACCACGCGTCATTCCCAGATTGCGATACGTACAGCCGCAGCGGTTCATCCGCGCCTGCATACGTCGCCGCCACGACTGCCAAAAGTAAGAACATCCAAGCAAAACGTCGCATGGCACAACCTCCCACTGCCGTTCAAGAAACAGCCTGCATTATGGCCGTTCCCGCTCATTTCAACAAGTGGGAGGCTCCCCACCACAATCCGCACGTAAGAAACTGTCCGGGCGGCGTGTCAACCAGATTGTGCAAAAACCACGTCATTTCCCGGCGGTTTCCGCGCGAGGGTCCCATCAAGGCACTCATGCCATCATTTTCACCGCTGGCATCACAAAAGATCCCCGTCGTTTATGTCCTTTTCGTCCCTTATGTCCCTTCGTTACGTGCGGATTCGGGTCTCCAGCCCGGGAAAAAACCAAGCCGGCGGGTGAACTTATGCTCACCCGCCGGCTTAAAAATCTTTGGTAGCGGCGGACGGGATCGAACCGCCGACAAACGGATTATGATTCCGCAGAAGTCCGAGGCTAACACATTAGATTCCAGTAACTTACAAGTGACACCCGGCCTTGCGCCCAACTCAGCGCCCAACTCTTCGCCCGAAAACACCCAAAACCCAGCCCCCGAAGCCACGCCGACCGCTCCCAACGCGGACAGTATCCTCGATGCCTTCAAAGACATGTCGGACACGGAACGGGGGAAGCTTTTGGCGGCGTTGCTTGGACTGGTCGATGGGCACAAGTGACTACGGAAAGCACAATTACACTGGACCATTTCTGACGAGTATTGGGAACTTCAATGGAGAATTGCGCTCTATCGATCATTTGGCAGTGCGGGGAACGGAGTGTCCGCGTAGTCGTTCCCGAGTTTTTGCTCATGAAGGGCGAGGCTCTTTTATGCGGCGAGGACTCTGAGCGAGATGGTTGTAAACAAGCAAGTGCCAGAACGGACCCGACCCTGGTCGCGTTGGACAGGCAGCCGCCGTCTGATCCCGTGTCGGAACACGGCGTGCACGGTCCTTTGCCGGCAAGAACACTGCTGGGCGGCATCATCTCGAAGTACATCAACTGTATGAAGACGAGGCGCACGCGCCATGGTGTCACGGCCGATCTGTCGTATCTTCGCGGAATCTTCGGTCCGGTTTGTGTGGAGTTGGAGCGAAAGAGAACCAACACGCGACGAAGAAGGGCGCATCTGGACCAAGAGCTTCGCGAACCTCACATTGAAGCCGCGTGCCTCGAAGAGGTCACGACTTCGCAAATCGCCGACTTCATTCGCGAGAGCATCCAGCGTTATGAACTTCAGTCCAAGACGGCCAACCGGTACCGGGAAGTGCTGCACCGGCTGTTCTCATGGGCCATGGACGAAGGCGGCGTTCGCATGCCAGCGGGCGTAAACCCGGTCGACAAAGTGAAGCGGTATAAGGAAAGCGCGCCCCAGATTCGTTTCCTGTCGCTCGATCAGATTGATGAACAGCTTGAGGTCTTGAAAGAGCCTCCTGTGTTGTGCACGCTCGTTGCGGTCTATATCTACGCTGGCCTGCGCCGTGAAGAAGCCCTTTGGCTCACAGCGGAGGACGTGGATCTGAATGCGGGCAAGCACGGCATCATACGGGTCCAAGCCAAGACCGTTGCCGGGGAAACGTGGCAACCCAAGACGAAGGTAAACCGTGTGGTTCCTATCAGCAGCGTTCTACGTACGTTTCTCGACCACTACGAGAGGCCAGAAGTTCCAGGTCGTTGGTACTTTCCGTCGCCTCGGGGAAAGCGTTGGGATGCGAACAATTTCTCTGAAACTCTCCGGCGCATCAACCGGGCAGCGGGTCTTTCCTGGAGTTGCCTACATTTCCGTCATGCCTTCGGCTCTCTCTTGGCCATGAAAGGCGAAAGTCTGTATAAGATCTCGACACTGATGGGTAATTCGCCAGACATCTGTCGGAGGCATTATGCAGCCCTGAGTCCCGAAGCGTTGGTCCAGAGTGTCGAGTTTGATGAAAGAGTCAGATAGAACTCTCAGGCCCACCACCCAACCGATTGGCAAGCCTCCGCGCGCGGTCTCGGTCAACCCCTGCAACGCAGACACCTTGTGGCACTCGCCCAAAGGTAGACACGGAAAAGCGTTCAATGGCTTGAAGAGGCCATCAGATCGCCGCAGATTCCGGCGAATTCCTCAGACTGCGTCGGCTTCACATAAGTCATTGGCTACCAATAAGTACGCGTTTTCGGGAGGCACAGGCGGGTACAGATGCTATATAATCTGCCAAGTTGTCATAGGACGTGTGTTGGAACAGCGTTAGTGATTGGGAACAAAAAGGAGCGAAGACGTGATTCAGAGTATCGACATTCATAGTAGCGTGGCCGTCTATATCCAGATAGAAAACCACGTGCAGTTCGCCATTGCCTCAGGCCGCCTTAAGCCAGGCGACAGGCTTCCTTCGGTTCGTGAACTTTCAGAGCGATTGGGCCTGAATCCCAACACGGTCGCGAAATCATACAGGGATCTGGAAGTAATGGGCTTGTTGTACACCCGCCGCGGTGTGGGCGTATTTATCAACAAGGACGCGGAGGTCAGGTGTGGTCAGGACTGCCGTAGGCGCATCATTGGGCGGTTTTTTGAAGTCGTAGCTGAAGCCAAGGCCGCGGGCATGTCACGCAAGGAAATACTCTCGGTCGTCGAAGCAAGCATTGCCATCGATGCCCCCCCATACGGCGAGACGCCCTCTTCACTGATCGCGCTGGCAAAGCAGGCAAAGAAGACCTCCAAGTAAAATCAAGACTGTCCCGAAATCGAAAAAGCGTGGCTGATTCCAAAACAACGTTTGCCTTCTGCCGTACTGTCGCGGGGGGATTCGAACTGCCGTCCGCGGACAACCTCCGCGGACAACCTTTGGGTTATGAGAGAAACAAGGCGGATCCCCGTAAATCCTTTGATAGCAAGTAATTAACGCAGCGCCAACCACTTAGCAATTTTCAAATGTGATCGACATGGGGCACATGTTGGAGCGAAAAAAGTGGCACACAAACTGCCACATCTCGCCTGGGTTCTGAACCCAATAAGGGGGGCGGGCAAGACCATCATCTGGGTTGGGGGTGCGGAAATGTAGGTCATCCTGATATCCTGTGTTATTGCACCTCTGGGCTGGCCAGGCGCCACGGAACGTATCAGTATGGAAGACCTCTTTTTCTCGCTCTTGACCCTCGTCCTGCAATGGTTTCGTCCTCGCTACAATGCTCACCTTCAATTGTTGCAGGCGCAGATCCGGATTCTGCGTTCCCGCATCGATGTCAGCCGTATTGTACCAACTCCGAAGGAGAAAGCGGAACTTCTGCGGCTGGGGGCACTGGTCGACCACAATGTCGCGGAGGTAATGCATGTGGTTCAGCCGGAAACGTATCGCAAATGGGTGCGGCAGTCGAAGCGGGGTGAGGCGTTCAAACCTTCTGGCCGACCGCGAATCCCAAAGGCGACAGTCAACCTTGTTTTGCGTATGGCGCAAGAGAATGTCCGCTGGGGCTATCGCCGGATTGTCGGTGAGTTCAAGAAGTTGGTCTTGACCACAGTAGTGATACGCTTGCTCAGCTATGGATTTTCTGTCAGAATGGGACTGCGTAGCGTGGTTTATCATAAGGTCCGGGGACCTGTGACACTTACGAGGATGTTCTCTTCGATTGGCAAACCAGATAGGAAATGGCCTAACGATGGAGAATCCCAAACCATATGTCTTCATAAGCTACGCTCATGAAGACGCTGGATTTGCGGAGGGTCTCGCAAAAAGACTCAGCCAAGCAGGGATCTCCTATTTCCGCGATACCGAATTCATCGACTGGGGTGAGGACATCCCGGATAGTGTGCACGCGGCTCTCGCTGCGGCGACTCATTTGATGGTTCTGATCTCCCCGGGGAGCGACCGTTCACAGTGGGTGGCATACGAGATGGGGTACGCTCGCGGCAAAGAAATCGTTTTGGTGCCGTATCTCCTTCATCCAAGCATGAAGGTTCCCGGTTTCATTACTAGTGTCCGCTATCTGAAGACACGGAATGAGGAGAGGAAATTCATTGTGTCACTCCAGGACGGACTGAAGCGTACTGCCAAATCGCCGAAAGGGAAGCGAATCAGAGGGGATTCGCAATCCATCTCAGACACTTCCCGTACAGTGTCCGATGCTCTTAAGAACGCCAGGAGCATTAACCCGCAAGTGCGCCAAGATGCCATAGATGTTCTGGTTGAGAACCATGCGTCGTCAGAGATGATGGCGCTCTTGGATCACCGGAGCCCGGGTGTACGTTCCAGTGCCGCTTGGGGCCTTGCCCGACTTCGTCATGGGCCTGCGTTGAGGTATCTGCTTGAAGGGTTGCGCTATACCTCAAGACAGTCCAAGACTGCCGTAATCCCTCAAGTTGAAGCTTATTTCATTCTCTACGGCCAGGAAGGACTTGATTTCCTACTGGATAACATACCCAAGCAACTCGATCCCTATCGCGAAGGAGAGCGATGGGTTCGGGCGCTTACGAACACTGTCGATGAAGAGAACATTCATGTCCTCCTTCGTCGAGCTTCGGCTACAGGTCGACGCGAGTTTCTTGAAGCGGCAATCGGAAGTGGGCTGCCCCTGAGAAGGTCAGATCTCGAGGGCGCAATTGATGCCTATGTATCAAGTAACATCAGGGATTTGCATTACGCCCACGCTAATGTGGCTGAATGGTCGCTCAATTCGCACTCGCAACAGACTGAAAGATGGATTCTTGCAGTGATTGGGCGCTGGGTTGCTGCGGACGTGCAGCAATATGGAGCACGCGCCAAGAGTTACGAATGGTGGAGCACGGAACGCCTTGTGAAGGCGGCGCTAGTTCTTGGCGCGGTGACCCCCACTGAGCTTGCTCGCATCAGCAACGAGACCCAGAATCTGGATTTGAAGGAGAGCCTTGAGGAGATCGGGTACCAGTGGACTGCAGTGCGGTCACAAAGAGGTGCCCGAAAGCGTGCTCCTTAGCGGCCAGGGCATGTATTCGTAGTGACGTATAACGTCGAAACATATCAGAGGTACCCGAGAGAAGGGCATTGAGGGGTTCTCACTGAAGAACATGTTGCACATGTTGAACCTTTGGGTTATGAGAGAAACAAGGGGATTCCCGTAAGTCATTTGATTGCAAGTAATTAGCGCAATGCCAACCACTTAGCAATTTTCAAATATGATCAACATGTTCCCCATGGGGCACATGTTAGCAGGAGATTTCCCAAACCTAAATGAGGACTAACAATTCGCTCCAGTGGACGGCGCAAAAATGCGCGGTGCCGCTGAGACCAAACGTTAGGCCGATCAAGGAGCGCGGGGGTGGCACTCGTTTCCAGCATCGTGATTTGGACCGGAGAGCCGTTTAACGGGATCCGTGCGGCAGTAGAGAGTTGCGTTCATCTGGATGACGCAGTTCAGCAAAGTGGCGTTTTCGGGACTCGCTACACATCGGTACTAACGACCGTTCTACAGAACACGGAGGACCCTCATGTCAAGCAGTGGGCCGAAGCCTTCACACAGCGATGTGATGCGCGCGGGCTGGACTTTTCCGCGGTCCGGTTCGACCCAGCTGACCCGATGCAGACGCTGTCATCAGGCAAACAGCATCTCCTGAGTTCCTCGCTTCGTTATCTGGGTGACAGAGTCATTCTCCATGATATTCCGCTGGACCGTGCCTTGGCGTCGTGGGCGGTTCGGCAGTTTCTTTCCATTGGCTGGCCGACGGACGACTGCCTCGTCGTCGTCACTACCCCGCCGGACGGCGCCATTCATCTGGCTTTCTGCACCTCAAGGGAGGCATACCTTGAAATGGGCCTGTTGATGTTTGACGTCGCGGATTACCGAGCACTTGGCCGCATTTCGATTGCGACACTCCACGACCTTTGTTGTTTAATGAAAAGCGCGGCGCACCGCAACGGATGGGGAGTGAAGGAGTTGCGCTGGCCGCCGCCGGCCCTTGGTTCTTGGAGGAGCCACCCTTTTCGCACTTTTGTCGTTGCGTCTGTGCTCTGGGGAGCCGGCGTTTTTGGTCCAGAAGTCCCTTTGCTGTCGTTTCTTGCGGCCTTCGGCATCCCGCTCGTAAGCGCGGCGTGTGTGGTTGTGATGTGGCGGCAGAAAGTACGACTATGGCGCATTAGTCTTGCCATGCTGCTATTCTTGCCACAAGCTGCCCTCTGGTTCGTTGTGGTCTTGAACACAGTCCTCGGATACCTGGGGTGATGACCGGCCTAACAACCGCATCCATCGGACGGCGCTGCGCGCCGCTGCTGATGCTGAGCGTTGGACGTGAAGCGGAGCAGACAGACGGAGGAAAGGCAATGAGTCTTCTCGATCTATTTCGATCGAATAGGGCACCAGCGACGGATGGATATTCGGGAACGAGAGGAGAATGAGCATGTCGTTCTGGAAGAACCTGTTCAACGCGCTCGGAGCCCCAGAAGAACAGCTTTCCGAAGCTGGCGTTCGAGGTTTGCTGGCGCATCTGCCACAAGTTCACACGGAGATCTTGCAGTTCTTTGAACCAACTTGTCGGGTCATGATCGGCCAGGAGGTCTTCGTTGCCAATGTGCTCGGCGAGTTTCGCGATCCTTCCGTCGCCATCGTCTACGGCGAGGGGCGCGGGCACGCCTTCGTGCGCGCGAGTGCGGTTGCAAGTGTTGCTTGGAGGCTACCGCCACAAGATCGAACTTGGAATGCGTTGGTTCGCGCGCTAGAACACCAAGGCTTCCGCGTGAAGCACATCCGGTACTTTTTCTGTGAAGGATCGAGCGCCTAACAACAGCATGCAGCGGACGGCGCTTCGCGCCGCCGCCGATGCTGCGCGTTGGCCGTCAAACAAAGAGAAAGAGGAGATTTGCACAATGTGGCCGTTTGGATCCCGTAAACACAAGACTCTTTCGCACGCAGTTCTAGCAGGCGATATACGAGCTGTCCGCAAGATGCTCGACCAAGGCACCGACCCGAACAGGTGCGATCCTGATGACAATGCCTACCCAATTCACTATGCACTCAATCATGGTCCCGACATGGTACAGTTATTGGTAGACCACGGCGCCGACGTCAATATCCCCAGTCCGAGAAATAATGTAATGCCGTTAGCTTTTGCTGAAGCACGCGCGGGAGACACCGATGTGCCGTGGGAAACCTATCCATTTAATACACCATCTTGGAGGCGGGTACAGTATGCCGAGGTAGCTTCGATTCTTCGACAAGCAGGAGCCCGCCTACGCACAGGCCATGAGGAGTTCGCCATGGATCCCCGCTACAGACTTCAGATAGAACCGAAGATTAGTTGGCTTGTCGTTATTGCACGCATGAATTTCCCCACAGAGAACCCCGAGCAAATAGCAGAACGCGTTGAAGAAAAACTCAACCTCGAATTTCCAAAAGATTTGCCGCTTCATGAGCAAGAGACAATTCGGAAGGATGTCCACGCGCTCATCAAGAAGGAATGTGGGGTGAAGGACTACCTTCGCGGTGTAGAAAAGCCTGTTCCTTCACCCGAAGAAGTCATGGCGAAAACAGGCATGTCGGAGGATGAGCTACTCCGTCGCTTCATGGAGCATTTGATTCAGCAGGGGAAGAATCCGTTCAAAGATGTGCCTCAGCACTTTCTTCGAGACGCGGAGAAGAAATTCCCCGACCTTGTCGAATTAGCGCGTCGAAAGTTCGGCACTAGCCAATAGGTACGGAGACCACAGATGAGTGAACAGAAACGGGTTCCGCGAACTTGGGACAACCTCCCATCAATGGTGATGGCGCCAGTTCCTAGAGGCTTTTCCTATTCTCATCAGGTGAGGTCTATAGCTGATCAGGCTCCCGACAAGCAACTCGTTTGCCTTGTCCACTGGGGCTGGACAAGTTCGGAAGAAGACGCGGCTCGGCGAATTCAACTTCTCTATGAATTCACCGACAACCCCCGGCTTGTTCTCATGCGCTTTCTTGCCCCGATTCCTGGTGAAGAGCAGATCATCATTCGGGCATCATTCATGAGGGAGACCGCCTCTCAAGTAACTGCATCGAACCTCTTTGACCTCGCCGAACGTCTTTCGCAATTGGCGAGAGAAAAGGGCCTGAATACGACTACCGTAGAGTAGCTTAATGAAAGGGACGGCTAACAGCATGCAGACGGTGGAGACGATATAGATGGACGAACAACAAGATCTCGCGTTGCTGTTCACAAGCACTCTATTCGAGCATCTGTATCGGAGTGGGTTCACTCACTACCGGACCAGCAAGGCGTCGCTCGATCAGGTCCCCTCGATCAAGGTCAATGATCCGGATGCCAAGCGTTGCCTTATCGAATTCTTTAATACGTTCTACCTTCCGTCCGACGATCCGTTGATCCTTCGATTTCATACATTGGACGGACGCATCCGACCGTGGGTGAACACATTCCCTAAACCTGAACGGGTGATTCCTGCGCTCCTGGACCAGGACATGTTCGTTCGATTCACAGCGATTACCGTCCTGGGGAAGATCGGCTGGCCGGCGCCTTCTCCATTATTGTCGGCGCTCGAAACTGGCGAGTGGATGGTCCGAGGAGGCGCAACGCATGCGATCGGCATCATTGCTAAGCGTGGAGAATTTGGGAGGGCCCTGGGAGCCGTTGACATGCAGTTCCGAGGCATGGGGGAACCCGCAATACGCATTCTTGCGGCGATGGCCACGGATGGTTTTGTTCGCCTTCTCGATGACAGTAGTGGGTACGTTCGCGCCTGTGCCGCCGGTGCGCTCGGCACCCTGCGACAACAGCGAACCATTGACCCTCTCATCGAGAGGATTGCAGACGCCTTTGGGCCGGTCAGATGCCTCGCGGTGGAATCCCTCGGAACGATCGGCGGTAGCCGGGCCTTCGACGCCATGCTACAGGCGACAAATCATCCGGACGCCGACGTGCGAGAAAGCGCAGCGAGATCACTAGGTCAGATTCACGACCGGCGAGCGCTGCCGAGGCTACGCGAAGTGTCTCAGTTCTGGAATCCTCGCGAGAGCCGCCATGTCAAGAAAGCCGCGTATGAAGCGATTCGGAGAATAGAAAGAGATTAAAGCATGGATGCCAAGTCCCTAGAAGTCGATATTCAGCTGGCGGTTGGGAAGCTTTACCGGCGTGGAGGATTGGAAGAAGCCGAGCCGAGGCTGCAAAGGGTTCTGGAGATGGACCCCGCCTGCTGTGAGGCCTATCTGGAACTGGGATACCGATACTTCTTTCGACACGATTATGAGCGAACGATTCAGGAGCTTCAAAACGCGGCTTCCGTCAGCCCCAATGATGGGAGGCCCTATGTGACGATGGCAGAGGCCTTCCTCGCTCTGGGTCGGGAAGAAGAGGGAATCCATGCCTATGAAAAGGTGCTTCAAATCAAGCCAGATTCCATCGATGTACTTCTCGGCCTTGGGAATGCCTATCTGAGACGGAAGGATTACGACAGAGCACTTGAGTACTTCCAGCGGGTATCGAACATAGATCCCAAAAACGTGGACGCTATCATCGGTTGTGTGTGGGCGCGCCACACTCCCGAGGGCCTCGATCATGTCATCGAGATCCTGCAGGCGGCAGTCAGGCAAAGACCCGATAGCGCAGAGCTTCATTACTCGCTTGGAACAGCATTTCGGAGACAAGGGGAGATCGAAAAGGCCGTCGCTGAACTGAGAGAGACCGTCTCACTCGATCCGGGCAATGCGGCTGTCCGAAGTGATCTGGGGTCAGCCTATTGGCAACAGGGGAAGAAGGAAGAGGCCATCAGGGAATGGCAGGAGGCCCTGAAGGTTAAGCCCGCGCAATTCGAGGCGCACTTCAACCTGGCTAATGCACTCGCACGATCCGGGCGTATCGATGATGCCCTGCAACAGTGCCGAGAGGCGTTGAGGATAAACCCCAGTTTTCATCAGGCGTATGCTCTCATGGGCTCATACTACCTGCAAAGAAAGGATTATGACCCTGCCGAGGAGGCGCTGGAAAAGGCTCTAGCGCACAATCCGGGCGACCATCTGGCACGATGGAACCTTGCGCTATGCTATCGTGCGCAAGGGAGAGAAGAATTGGCCGAGACAGAGATGGCCAAGGTTATACAGCCCTGTAGCGAAGCCTTAATAGAGCTTCAGGGCCGGAAGAGCGCCCCTCATTACCCCTTCCACGACTGGACGATGAAGTGGCTGCGCGACCAGAGAGGATCTTCTGAAACGGAACAACCAAAGAGCTATGCGGAGTTCCTGCTGGCATACTCGCGGGTCTGCTACACCTTGGGAAGGTTTGAGGAGTCCAAGCACCTCTGTGGGGAAGTCCTCACGATCGAGCCGGATAACAAGATGGCCCATCTTTTCCTGGGGAACACATGCGGAAAGATGGGGCTCCAGGATGAGGCCGCAAAAGCTTACAGGGCCGCCTTGTCCATCGATCCTGCCCTGTCCACGGCCCGCTTCAATCTGGCCGGGATCCTGCTGAGCCGAAGCAATGTCCAGGAAGCGAAAGCCGAGTATTTGAAGCTCCTCGGTATGGACCCGGATTACCTGCCTGCGCACGCCAATCTCGCGCACATCTACCTCCAGGCACAATCGTATGAGGAGGCGGAAAAGGAGTGGCGGGAGATCTTGAGACTGGACCCATCCGATGAGAACGCGAGAAAGAATCTCGCAATCCGCGACTTCAACAAGGCTTGTGAATCGGCGGCTGGAGACTTCCTCCGGATGCGCCAGTTGCTTCAAAGGATCATGCAGGAGATGCGCAGCACATGGGGGACGGCTCCACCGGTCTTCGTTGAACTCGATCGGGTACTGACACTTGTCAACCGATCATCCCCGTCATCCCCTTCCATCCAGGAAGTTGAAGCCGACCTTGTGCACGTGAGCTGGGCACGTGCGGCGTTTGAGGGAGTCCATGGCGCATTGGAAGGAATGATCCCTGTACACATCTCAAAGGAGATGTCTGAGCTTAGCTGTGCGTTGAAAGCCTTTGAGGGGTCCCTGGTCAGGCTGAAGGACAGCTTGAAGACACTCCCAGTTGAGTGAGCGGCATGAAACTGAATTTTCTCACAAGAATGAAAGCCGTCCATGTCTACCAGCTTGGGATGAACGCATTGGAAAGTGAAGATCCGGAAGGGGCGGAGCGCCAATTCCTGAAGGCTGCCGAGCACGATCCCGACTGGTGGGAGCCTCATGCGCGTCTGCTGGACATCTACAGGGTAACAGGGCGATTGTGTGAAGCGATGAAAGAGAACCTGGTGCTCTGTCGGCTTGTGCCTGATGAAATCAGGCCAAACTACTACAACAGCTTGGGCGCAAGGTTCACGGAGCAACATAACCTCGACGAGGCGGTCAAGGCGTTCGAAAAGGCTATTGAGCTCAATCCGCACTATGCGCTTCCCCACGCGAATCTGGCCAATTCGTACTTCGCAAAGAAAGAGTACGACGTCGCAATGATCGAAGGCAGAAAGGCCCTGGAGATCGACCCAGATCTTCCTGATGGGCACTATTTTGTGGGGCATGTCTTCCTGATCAGAGGAGATTTCGACCAGGCATTGTTTCATCTAGAGAAGGCCGTGAGCCTGGCGCCCGTGCACCACTTGTGGCCGACGGAGCAAGTGCAGAAGAGCATCCAGGCGACCCTCTGCTTTGTGCGCGCACATATTTCCATGAATAAACAGCGCCTCGAGGAAGCAATTCATCACTTGAATCAGGCGATCGAGCTCGAATCCGATGCAAAGCAGCGCGCGCAGTTCCATCGCATTCTTGGTGTCGTATATACGATGCGGGGGGAGTATGAAAAGGCGCTCGCCCAAGGCCGGGAGGCCGTGCGCCTGAATCCCGAAGAGGGCCTCTACCACTACAGTCTCGCTGTTGACCTTACCAATCTGAAGAGGTGGACGGAGGCCTGCGTAGAATATCGTAAAGCCCTTGAACTCGGCCTGAGCCCGGAATTTGAACATCAGGCTCGGCACAACCTAAGGAATGCCGAATATCAATTGAGAGCGAGGCAGGGGGAGAATGAAAAACTGAAGCCAGCGGGCCTGAAAGATGCACAGGAATTCATCGAAGAAACCCAATTGCTCAATCTCTCGATTGCACAGGGCTTCTCTTTGTGCGAGGAACAGGCCCGGAAGTACATGGCCATAGGGGCTTCTGAGAGCGCCGGATGGCTCTACACCTTCCTTGCCTACATATACCGAAGCCACGGGCACGTGTCCAATACCCTCCGGTGCGCTTCAGAGGCCTGTGCGCAGTACAGGAAGGGATCGGACCATCCCGCCGGCCTGGCCGAATCCCTCATTCTTCTGGCGGATTGTCATGCGAAGGTGGGGGAGACACAGGAGGCGCGCAAGGAATGTCATGAAGTGATTGGCGGTGTCAATCCCCAGGTGTGGAAGGCGGTTATCGAAGGCACAACGGACGGTGAAGCGCTGCCCCTGATCGTAGAGAGACTGGTGGACCGAACCTTTGAAATGCCGCACCGTATGGCCGTCGAACTGCTCGATATCCTGGGAACGATTTCCCACAAAGAAGGAAACCTGAAGGATGCAGATCTCTGCTTTCAGGGGGCTCGCCGGATCCTTGAACATACCGAATTCTGGCAGGACAAGGCGGCCATGCTCGTTCAGGTGGGGAAATCGGCCAGGGAGAACGGCGATTACCGAGGGGCTCAGGGTCTCTTCGATATGGCCATACAAGTTGCCCGCGAGTCCAATCACAAAGGGAACCTCGTTCTGGCACTGACTGAACAGGCCGATGTTGAAACATATCTGGAGGATGGGAACCTGGAGCAGGCGCTGAAGTGGATCGACGACGCGATTCTCAAAGAAAACGAAGAGAGCCACTGGGATCCTGGTTTGAGGGCGCATTTCTTCTATACAAGGGGAAAGGTGCTGCAGAAGCGCGCGGGATCGATGAGAAGTGCAAGCTCCTTGCAGGACATCCGTTCCGCCTTTGTCGACTACGGCACTGCCGTCGAACTCGTGGAAGATATGCGGACGACTATTGAGTTGGACAGCCATAGGATTGGATTCCTAGTGGACAAGCTCGAAGCGGTCCACGCCATCATTCCCCTATGCCTGGAGTTAGATCGACAGTTTTCGGGCAAGGGTTTCCGGGAGAAGGGGTTTGAATACGCGGAAAAGGCCAAATCACGCGCCTTGCTGGACTTATTGGAACAGTCGCTTTCACACGAGCATCTCGATCAGGTTCAGGTACCCTCAAAGACATTTGCGACGAAAGGCCCATTTCAAGGGCGAATAGTCAATGTTGAGGACGCGCGAAAACTCCTGCAGCCCGGCGAGGCATTGATTGAGTATGTGTTGATCGACTCTCTGTTCGCCGCTTTTGTCGTTACTCCTGATTCCTTTTCCGTGCCGATCTTCGAGTGGGTGGACTCGCCTGGGAAGAAAGTAGCCGTTCATCCCAAGACGCTCCGCGAAAAGGTGCGCAAATTCCTGGAAGCAATCGGCCATGAAACGAATGAGGAGGGCGTTCCCACCTATTCAGGAAAGCCACAGGTGGACGATGTGAATGCTGTGAGGGAGCTGGGACGGCTGCTATACGATGTTCTGTTGCGTCCTCTCGAAGGGTGTCTATGGCGCGACGACATGAAATCTCTCCATAGGCTCGTCATCGTGCCGCACGGCATCCTGCATCGTCTGCCGTTTTCCGCGCTGTTCGACGGTTCGAAATACCTTGTGGAGAAAGTTCCCACGGCTCAGGTCCCGAGTGCAAGTGTGTTGAGCCGATGTTGCGAGGCACGTCCGCAGAGCCCCGTCCCTTTCACTTACTTTGGGTTAGCCAATCCCTTTCCCACACCGTTAGACATCCGGGGGTGCGAGACCGTGGTGCTCGCTATGGCACGGAAACTTAGTAATGCCGGGGAGTGGGATGGGAACCTCGTGAGAGACTCAAAGGAGACTGTCTTTGCGGTCCGACGCGAAGCGGCTACGCTCTCCCTGGTTCTCGAAAAGGCGCCACAATTCGCATGTGTAGATCTGGAAACGCATGGGGAATTCACCCTAGGCAGCCCGATGGACCATCGGTTTCTCATTGCCGGGCAAGAAAAGGAACTGTGGTTTACGGCGAGGGAGGTATTCCAGAAGCTTCGCCTACGCTCCGAATTGCTCGTCGCGGCCATGTGTCACAGCGGCAGAATGGAGGTTGCTGGGGGAGATGAACTGCTTGGGCTCTTGCGGGCTCTCATGTTTGCGGGTGCTCGCACCATTTTGCTCTACCCGTGGGTCATGGTGGACGATGGGGCCGTTCTTCTTATGAGTAAGTTCTACGAGGAGCTTATCGAGACAGATCAGAAGGGAATGCCTTTCATGAGGAAGGCCAAAGACAGGGCGCTAAGAGCCGCCCAGATGGCATTCATTTCAAGCGGCCGAAAGAACGAAGGCCCTGGCATTCCGGACTCACAGGGCAATCCTATTACTTGGGAACATCCCCATTATTGGGCGTGGATCCTGTATGGAGACCCACAGTAGCCCGGCAGAAGCGGCCACGGTTTGTCGAAATAGGTGGCCGCTGGCGCGTGAATACCGAAACGTGGGGCCGCTACTACAATACCGAGCGCCGTCACACCACTCGATTACCGCACGCCCCGGCAGTACTTCGAACAGACGACCTCGGCCTCCGCAAACGCCTTGGGGACTTTGCTGTTGCGTTCACACAGCCAATTGCTCTAAAGTCAGTACTAGCTTCCGCGGCACAATGGAGGAACACAAAAGAATGGCGATTCAGTTACCCACAAAGCGAAGTTATTACTTCGGTTGCGTCACAGAGTCGGATGACATCCTATGCTGGATCCCGGCCGAAGAACTTCTGAACATGGTTAACGACGGGACGGCCCCCTCGAATATCCTCGATGATTATCCGTGGGGACTAGAGGTGCCTGTCGACGATATTGTACTCTCTGACCTCGGCGTTGCTCTACCAGTTAGTGCGGCGGTGATCAAGCAAGCGTTCCAGCTCCTTAGAGCCGAGAACAGATTGCCCGAATCGGGCCCGGTGATGGGAGAGCACGTCGAACGGCTCTGTGAAGACCTTGAGAAGCGATCTGACTATAGGTCTTTGCGTACCAGAGGCCCTAGCTCGATCCCCCGGGAATCCTTGCCGTCTCCCCCGATGTCAGATGGGGAAGCGCCTCTGGCCGTTTTCCAGAGGCTGGCGTCTTTGAGGAGGTCCTAGGCACAATGCCACCGACATCGGACACTACGCTCCGGGTATTCATCGTCAATGTTGGTCAAGCAGACACATCCGTAATTGTCACTCCAATGGGGCGATGGGTCGTCATTGATGCGTATAGACCTCAGAAGGTCGTTAATCTGCTTTCGCGGCTCGGACTTCATCCGGGCGGCGAGATAGAATGCCTGCTTGTTACCCATCCTCACAATGACCACTACCTAGGCGCCTCGCGCTTGGTCAAGGACTACAGGATACGTCAAGTGATTCTGGCTCCGTTTTGGCACCATACCGGCAATCCAGGCTACCATTCTGTTGTGAATGCGATTCACGATCGAGATATTCCTGTCCGCTTCGTATCCGGCTATGAGCGCATCCCGCTTGACGCGAACGAGTTTCCGGCATGCTCTCATGACGTTGTGCTCGAACTCATTGGGCCGTCCAATAACATGCTAGACGTTCTTGCGGATGCAGGGGAACTTACGCCCAATCATCTCTCAATCATGGCTCGACTTGTCTGGAAGGACTTCGCTATGGTCTATGCGGCAGACGCGCAGATGGAGAACTGGGCTCACTTTGACCATGAAGGCATGCTGAAGAAGAGGTGCTCAGTGCTGAAGGCTGCTCACCATGGCAGTTGCAGGGGAACCCAGTGGGAAAGGCTGGAAAGGCTGTCGCCCGAGTGCGTGATCGTCTCCTCAGACCCCACAGCCCAACACCATCTTCCAGATCTTGTCGGAGGCTCAGTATTTCTCAAGTACTCAAAGGAACATGTTGCTGCTCTAACGAGTTCAACCGGCACGGTCAAAATCGAGGTCGAGACCTCTGGCAGTTATCGCGTGCATTGCTTTGGCGATGACCGGATCAAGGACGTCGACTTGGGGCAGCAGCAGGGCTTGACTTTGGCTTCGAACCCAACTGACTGGCCTGCGCTTGTGACAAGCAGGCTAAACGATTGACTGCGGGCCCGGATCAGTCAATAGCGCCGTGGAGTCGGAAAGCAGCCCAGTTGCGCAGGTCGGAGCGGTGTTGCTTTAGCGCCTCTCTGAGCGCCAAGCCTTTGTCGAGGCCTTTCCTCTTCCATCCCTCGTAGAAGCTCAGCGCAATGCTCTCTGCGGTACTTGCACTTACCGGCCATAAGGCTGAGATGACGCTTCGGGCGCCAGCGTGAAGAAAACTCCTGACCATACCCAGCAATTCGCCTGATCCCGCAAAGAAACCCGACCCTTGCCAGCAACTGTTCAGGAACACGAGGTCACAATCTATGCCACAGGCAAAGATCTCCGCCGCGGTCACTACCCGATCCGCCATGTGTATGCCGGAGCGGACTGCGTTGGTTGCATTGATGCTGCCGTGGCATGAAACGTGTAGGAAATTTAGCGGTTTGGCCTCAATCGAGTTCAGGAATTCCTTGCTGGTGCACTGTCGTCCAACAAGCACCCGGGCGCCAGTTGTCTTCCCGATCTTGACGGCGGAGGCCGCGGACACGGCTAGGTCGTTCATCGAGTCGGCGAAAACGAAGGCGTCTTCAGTGTCGGGCCTCGTACGCTTGCTACAGGCCATACCCACCGCGAGGCTTGGCACGTAGGACACAACCTTCGAATCAACCAGGAATTCTTCGCCGTCACCACCTCCGCCAGCCTTTCTGGCAGCATGGAGCGGCATGAAGTGAAGAAACGCATGAGGCGCCACAATCACCCTTTTCTTGTCGACTATCAGTTCCGCCACGGGTTCCACGATGGCACGCCATAGATCGTTAGTCAAAAAACTCGGGTCCGGTTGGAACCCTAGGGCTAGTCCTGTTCCATACAATCTCTTGAAGTGTCGCTCTAAGGCGTCCCACCCAAAGGAACGATCTGAATAGCGTATCCACATCCCCTCATGGGTGAAAGCAAAGATACAGATATCCGATTCACGGACTATTAGATCGAGTGCTGCGGTGTCCTCCCTCAAGAGGCCGTGGATCACTTCATCGCTCGACAAACTTGCGGAACGCCACTGCCCCATCCGTCCTGCCTTCGCACGAGCATGCTTCTCGGTCTCCGCGTACAGATACAAGGCTTCAGCATGCTGCTCTTCAGCTAGGAAACCTTCCCCATGTTCAAGTTGTGCGGCCGTCAGAGCCACGCTTGCAAGCCGGTGTCTCAATTCTGACGTTCGAAACCCGGTACCTGCTCCCACAAGTCTAGCCTGGGAATCAAGCATCAGCTCTGAAAGAACAGGCGCTTTCATGAGTTGTGCATTTTGCCAAGCCTTCTCCGGGTCTCCCACTTCCAGTGCTGCCTCAAGGGCCTCGAACGCCGGCGTGGTTACAGACCTCATGAGATGTAGCCTCTCGGGCTCAGAAGTAGCATTTTCGGCAATCTGAAGAAGAACCCTCACCGTTTCGGTACTTCTCTCGAGCCTCTCGCATGGGGTTCGGGCCAGGGAAGCAAGGATCTCGAGACAGCCGGCCGCAGGCGACGAAAGATGCTGTTCTTGAGCGATGGCAAGAGCCTTCTTTAGACTCTCTTCGGCGGCCAAGCGTTCACCGCGCTTCATCAAGAGCTCGCCCTTCAGTCCCAACGCGTTGACCTTAGGTTCCGCAGCCTCTTGAGCCAACAGATCCGGAAGTAGGTCATCCAAAGCGGCTTCTGCTTCAGCATGGAGACCCATACGGAACTCTGCTACTGCAATATTCAGCCCGGAAATCGCGGCGCCCCCCACAGACCCAAGCTCCACTGAATGCGTTCGCGCTTGGCGGTACGTATCTACCGCCTTTTCATATTGCTTCTGACGGAGAAAGAGATTCCCAAGTTGATTAAGGGTCAGGTCAACGCCTGATCGGTGGCCGGCAGCAGCATAGGCACTCAGACACAGCTTCAGAGCCCTTTCAGCAGCTTCATAGTCACCGAGATATATGTCACAGCGCGCCAGCCAACGTTTATAGTCGATCGCGCATGTGTGTAGTTCGCTGGATCGATGTCCCTCCCTTATCATTTCGAGTTCCAGTGCGTCACACCCCTTTTCGAAGCAGGCCCGGGCGCCTGGGTAATCGCCGATCTGGCGTTTGCAGTGCCCCATCATTGAGTAGATGAGGTGGTGGAGACCTTCGGGAGTCGTCGGATCACGGATGAGTGAAGCTAACATGTCCTGTGCCCTGTCGGGCCAGTTCTGCATTATCGCGCTTTGTGCTTCCTTCAGACTGCCGAGCCACGACGGAGGTTCGAAGCCCGCGTTCTTAATAGCCTCCTGTAGCGCCTGTGCTCTCGACGTGGCGGCAATCTGTTCGGCCATCTCAAGCGCCTGCATCAGAACAGGCGACGCCAACCGGGTCGCCTCGAGGCCATGAGCATTACTCCATTGTAGCGCATAGTCCACAGCTTCCCGGAGCCTTCCCGACGCCCATAAGAGGTGGATCTTTTCGGCGAATAAGCCGACGTGAATATCGGCAGGCCAAGAATTCTCAATACACTCCAAAGTGTTGATACATCGCAGAGCGACCTGAGGTTCGCCTCTACTTCGTGAAAAGACATGAATGGTTGTGCCGAATCTCTGGTGAAGCGTTAACTCTTTAGGCATGCCGACGACTGCATTGATTATGGCTTCTACCTCCCCTCCAGAGTTTGCTTGGCTGATGGCATGGGCGGCTTCACGAATGGTGTAGGCTTGCGCTCCCGCGTGGCGAATCTCAAGCGCCTGGATCATCTCCCAAAGCTCGTCATACCCCCAGACACAGTGGAAATCGGTAAGCCCATGACTAAGCAAGAACTCAAGCATAGGCCGATGGCGACAGAGTGGAAGCTCTGTGCTTCGGTACCGAGCTAGTGCTTCGAAAGAATCTCGCGGGTATTCCTCCCGAAAGCACATAATCCTGCTCTGTCGGGGTGCATCGACGTACACAAGACATGTTGGCGTAACTGACCAGCGACCGCATTGGGAACAATGTCCGCGGTTGAAAGCCTCCCAACTACGGAGTGCCTCATCTCGAAGGTCTGGTCTTTCCTCCGCGTTCACGCACACCCAGAAGTCAGAGAAGAAGCGGTGGGAACAGTGTGGGCATACGACAAAGTTCCGATCGGAACATGACACCACCGGCCCACAGAAGGTAGGATCTGGGGGGACTAACCTTTCTCTGAAACGCTCTTCCCGTTGAAGTTCCTCCAAGAATCCACGCCATTGGGCCTGCGTTGGGTCCTGTGTGACCGCGATCTGCCATTCTCTGATGGCTTCAGACCTTCTGCCCAGTAGCAGAAGAGCCTGGCCGAGGGAGAAGTGCCACCAGGGCTCACCATGCGATAGACCAAAACCTCTCTCGAATGCGGCCACGCTCTCCTCATAATTCTTTGATTCGAGCAAAGCGCTGCCTAACAGGCCAAAAACCTGCCAAAACGAAGGGTCTCTGGAGAGCGCAGTTCTGTATTGTTCCGCCGCCCCTTGAAAGTCCTTCAATTTGAGCAAGGCGGTACCCAAATTCGCAAGCCAGCGTGCATCATCCGGGTCGAGGGCAATCGCCTTCCGGAAGTACTCCACGGCCTTCTGCATGTCACCGATTTTGTCGCAGACTGCGGCGAGATTCGTGTAGATGAGACTCTCTGACGATACGCCAAGTTCCAGGGCCTTCTCATATGCTTGTCGAGCATTTTGATATTCACCTTTTCGGTTGTGGAGGTCCGCAAGAACGGCACGGGCATCGCCAGATGCCCCATCTATCTCGATGGCTCGCAGCACTTCCACTTCTGCCGCCGCTTCATTTCCCAGTTGAAGCGCAGCATCAGCAACGCTCGCGTGATAGATGGCTTCTGAAGGCTCCAAAATACACGCCTTCTCATACTCGATTTTCGCTGCCTGCCAGTCAGCCTTCAACGCATAGACACGCCCAAGACGGTGATGAAGCGATGCGCTCAATCCCCCATGCAGTTCAATGGCACGTTTGCAGGCACGCTCTGCCAGTGCGGCGTTCTTGGCACGTATCATGTGCTCAACCAGAAGGACGTAGTAGCTCTCAGCGGACAGCCAGTCAGCAAGACGCGCATTCTGTTCCAGTTGCTCAACGGAAACACGTCGAAGGTTCTGCCACCCAATCGGGAAGCTGAAAAGGGACAGTGCCAATGCCGCTTCATCTTCCTTGTGTGGTGTTCTCTCCAGGTTGATCCAGGAACACAGGAGTCCCGCTTCGTTCGAAGGCGGGCCTACAAAGATGACGCAATGCTCTTTCGCTGGGTCTCCCAGAGAAATCACGTGTGACACCGCGTCATTGCGGATGGTGTCTGCGCTCTGCTGAAGCAGTTGAAGTTGGTCTTGTTGAAGCTGTGCTCGAAGTAGTGCCCAATGGGGATCTCTCTTAAGGCATATCGAGAAACTGTAGGTTCGCTGGAGTTCATCGACTAGATAGACTGCTGCGCAGCGTGCTCGTGCTGACCTGCCCCCAATTTATGTACCAACCGCAGTGAGAGTATTTGCCTCGGTTTGCTGGTCTGACCTCGGCGGCTCGGCATTGCCGCAACGCAAGGAGGCCGTAAGCCGACTGGAGTTGCGGCAATGCGCGGCGAATTCTGCCGGGGTCATGTAGTCCAAACTGCTGTGGGGACGTTCTTCATTGTATTCATTTCGCCAAGCCTCCACCACCTCCTGAGCATGATGGCCGTCAGTGAAAACGTGCATGTTCAGGCATTCGTCGCGAAACTTGTCGTTGAAGCTCTCGATGTACGGATTCTCCCAGGGGCTGCCTGGCGTGATGTAGATGGTTCTGGCGCCGCGTTCCTCGAGCCAGGTCTGGAGCGCTCGGGCGACCAGCTCCGGGCCATTATCCGAACGAAGGTGCGCCGGCACGCCGTGGAGTAGGAATAGCCATTCCAACGAGGCGATCACCTTAGCCGCCCCAATCGAACGGTCGACGCAGATATGATGGCACTCCCGCGTGTACTCGTCCAGCACGCACAGCATCCGCAGTTTCCCGCCCCGCACGGTGCGGTCCTCAATAAAGTCATAGCTCCACACATGGTTGGCATACTCCGCCTTCACGGGAAGCCCCGCCGTGGGCCCGCAGGCCCGTTTCTTCTTGGCTTTTCGCTTACGCTGCAAACCTTCTTCCTTCCAAATCCGATGCACCCGCTTCTTGTTAACCCGCCAGCCTTCGCGCCGAAGCATCGCAAGAATCCGCCGGACCCCATAGCGTTTGTGCTTGTCCGCGAGCTTCCGAATACGCTTACGCAAAGCGGCCTCGTCGTTCTTCACGCGGCATTCGTACCGAACGGTCGAGCGTGGCGCCTCGATGACTTCACACGCCTTTCGCTCACTGCATCGCCCCCGCTTCGCCAAGTCCCTTGCCGCGGTACGCTTGGCGGCGGGGCTCACCACTTTTTTGAGTTGATCTCCTTCAGCAACTGGATGTCCATCGCCTGCTCTGCCACAATCACCTTCAGCCGCCGGTTCTCCTCCTCAAGCTGCTTGAGCCGTCGCAGCTCGGGGACATCCATCCCGCCGTACTTCGTTCTCCACCGATAGACCGACTGCTCGGACACCCCGTGCTTCCGGCATACGTCCGCCACCGCCTTGCCATCTCCGACCTCCTTCAGGATCCGAATGATCTGCTCCTCGCTGTACCGTTTCCCTTTCATGCAAGAGTCCTCCCAGGCTCAATAGCCTACGATTTCTCTCACTCCAAGTGGTACAGTTTTTGGGGGACAGGCCAGCCGTCTCTTTTTTTTTCATTGCCGCACCTGGCACGGTACTGCTTGGCATACCCAATTGCGGGACGATAAAGGATTAAATTCCGGAAGGGCTAAGGCATTAGGTATCCTGCTGAATCACTTGCGTTCCTCTAGCAGAGTGATATTTGGTTTCCTCCCAGCAGTTTTGCGTGCCCTGGGTGACATGTTACAACAATAGTCTGGTTTCTCGACGCAAATTGCTTTAAGACTTCACAGGCAGCTTTCTGCCGTTCCGGATCCATATCGACAAGCGGGTCATCCATTACGAGGAAGCCGCCAAGGTCTTTGAGAAAATGCGAAGCCATGGCAAGCCTTATTGCCAAGCCCATTCCGGCCTTAGTTCCAAGAGAAAGTAGCTGATATGGGACGTGAAGCCCGCCAGTTCTTACGGCAGTTCCTAAAGAATCCTCGTCTACCAAGGCGGATTCGTAATTGAAGGCGGTCAAGAGAGGAAAGAGCCGCCCCATCTCCTTCACCAAGGGTTCAAGCGTCATTCCCGCTAATTGAGCTTCGGTTCTCTCGAGGGCATCCAAAATTGCCAGAAGTGCTTCTCCCTCCGCCATGCGTTGTCTGAACTCCGTCTCCGCCTCCGCCAGTTGGCTCTGGAGCTGTTCAAAAGTCTCGTCCGGGGCTTTTGCTTCCCACCGCGCCTTCTCAACCCGGAGACTGGGCAGTGCGTCTTTTACTCCCTCAAGTTCTTCTTTCCGCTGTCTATAATTGTTTAAGAACTCATCCTTGTCCTTGATTCCTGCAGGCAGCTTCAATTGTTCTTGGAGGTCTTTTTCCAACGCGCGAATGCTCCCTTTTTCCTCAAGCATACTGTTCTGCAACTCTTCCAAAGACTCATACTTCCATTGCCAGTCACGAATCAATTCCGTCTTTTCCTCTATGGCATCAGACAGCGCTTCCAACTTGCTCTGGGCTTTGCCGTGTTCTTGTGCAATTGCTACAGCAGGACGCTGCGGCTCTGAGGCTTTTGGAATCTTTTCCAGCACTTTTTTCAAGTGTCCTATACTTTCCCCCTCCAAAATGTCATCAAGCCTTTCCTGCTCTTTCTGAACATAATCCTGCTGCCGACGATAGTCATCGAATAGTCTTCCTGCTTCCTTTGGCGATTTTACTTCAAGCAGTTCAAGAAGGTCCTGCAGCTCTCTCATACACCGCTGGTAGTTGGCAAGGAGCTTTTCGACGCCCGCCTCCCCAGTTTTTATCTCGATGGTAAGTGCTGGATGATCAATCTTTAGGCGGCCGCCTGCGTTCAACTCAAGAGGGCCGCCTGGCACGCGTTTCATGGTGGACGTGGCACGCGCGATCCGGGGGACCGGCACAAGCCTTGTGCTGGCCTCACATCCACGAAAGGGCGCGGCTGTCAGCGGACTCGTTGATCTCGATTCTGTTTCGGGCGGCGCTGCATTCGTTCGCTTGGCGCAAACCGTATTTTGGCTTGAACGTCACACGGACGATCACAAGTCCACCATCGGGGGCATGACCGGGCCGCAACCTGTCGCGGCAAACCGAACGATTCACATCTTGAAATCCCGCCACGGGCGGGGGCAAGGTGCGCGCGTGGCGTTCGATTTTGACGGGGACATGCTACAGTTTCGGGAGCTTGGTTTAGTGGAACACGAACAAAGGCAAAAACGAAGGGCTTGACATTTTGTAGAGGGTATGGGATAATCATATCATGTTTAGCGTGACACAAGCACTCAAGGAAGCAATTCGACAAAGCGGCTTGTCTGATCGACGGCTTGGAATGCTGACAGGCATTCACCGGCAGAGCATAGGCCGGTTCATGGCCGGACAGACAGGCTTGCGGCTTGATCAAATTGACACGTTGGCGAAGTTTTTCAAACTTGAGCTTCGGCCCGTGGACCCGCCGAAACTGAAGAAAGGACGCAAGTGATGGGAACGTTACGACGCAAAGCGGGCCGGGAAGTCTGGACGGCAATTTACCGCGACGGCGACGGCATCAAACGGGAAGTCTCGACGGGGTGCAAGAGCAAGGATGCGGCAAAGCAGGTGCTGGCCGACTTGGAACGCGACAAGGAACGGATCGTGTCGGGCGTAGTGTCGCGTCAAGAGGCGCGGACGGCGGAATGGTCGGCGGTACCGTTATCGGAACATATCGAAGCGCACGCGCAACACATGAAGGGCTTAGGCCGGGCAGCTTGCACCATTTGCGACCAGAGGCGGCTTATGAAAGCGGTAGCGGATGGGTGCGACTGGAAGCGTTTGACCGATCTGAACCGCCCGTACCTGGAGCGTTGGTTGAGCGCGAGAGTCTCCGAAGGCATGGGTGCGCGGACCCGCAACGCACATGCGGCGGCTGTGATGCTCGGCAATTGGTTAGTGAAGGCGGGGCGGCTTGCCGTCAATCCTTTCTCGGGCCTGCCCATGATGAACGTGAAAGCCGACGTGCGACGGGAACGGCGCGTGTTGAGCATAGAGGAATTTGGCACTTTGCTGGAGGCGGCGGAACGGCGACCGTTGATCGAGGCATCCAAGAACCGGGGCAGCGAAACACAGTTGAAACCGCCGACTGTAGACAAGCTGCTATGGCTTGGCCGGACGCGGGCGATGGTCTATCGAGTTCTCATGTTTACGGGGCTTCGCTACGGCGAACTGCGGTCTATCACGCTTGGACAGGTGCGGCTTTCCGAACCGATACCCCATATTTCATTGCGGGCGGCGGATGAAAAGGCGCGACGCGGCGCTAAGGTTCCTCTACCGGAGGGTCTGGCGGGTCTCTTGGGGCAATACGTCTCCGAACGGCGACAACGCCTTGTGGGGCGTTCTGGCGCCTCAGTGACTCCCTTCCCCGGTACGCTCGACAACGCTTCGTTGTTCGACTTGCCGAGTGGCATGACCCGTGTGTTCGACTTGGACTTGAAAGCAGCCGGCATTGCCAAGACTGACCCACAAGGACGGACGCTGGATATTCACGCGTTGCGGCACTCGTTCTGCACGATGGTTGCGCAGAGTGGCGTGAACATGCAGACCGCGCAACGCCTCATGAGACACGCCACGCCCGCGATGACGGCCCGTTACACGCACTTGACCTTGAGCGACCTTGGCGGCGCACTGGCGGCTTTGCCACAGTTGCCGGAACTTTCCCAACGCGCGATTGCCGCAGTCGAAACCGCGCCCAACTTGCGCCCAACTCTGCGCCCAACTATTCCCCGCATTCCGGGGTCACAAGGTGCAATTCCCTGCACTTCTGACATCCAAGATAAGGGAACGATTCAGATGGCCAAAAACGACGAAACCCCCAACGTTTCTTGGGGTTTTCGGCCATTTGAGAATGGTAGCGGCGGACGGGATCGAACCGCCGACAGGCGGATTATGATTCCGCTGCTCTACCAGCTGAGCTACGCCGCCATGGCGTTAAATGATACCACAATGCATACTTGATATCCACCGCCCACGTAGGCCCACAATCCGCACGTAAGAAATTGTCCGGGCGGCGTGTCAACCAGATTGTGCAAAAACCACGTCATTTCCCGGCGGTTTCCGCGCGAGGATCCCATCAAGGCACTCATGCCATCATTTTCACCGCTGGCATCACAAAAGATCCCCGTCGTTTATGTCCTTTTCGTCCCTTATGTCCCTTCGTTACGTGCGGATTTGGGTAGGCCGACTTCGCCGAAGTCGGTCCATTCCGCACAAGGCGCCCCGATCTTCGAACCTCCGATCGCCATACTGCCCGAAAATCAAAGCGACTGCCACTCGTCACGCTTCGCCCAGACCCCGCAGCCCTGACCGTTGATTGGCCGACTTCGGCGGCGCCGACCTTGTCGGCGCGTCGGCCTACCAGCACGCCGGCGGAATATGCCCGGCGGGTTCAGCCGTTGTAGGATTCGAGGTGTGCTTGCGGGAGACTTCTCGGGCCGTGTCGATGAAACCGAAGCTGAACAGGGAGGGGCTTCGCCTGCGGCTGAAGGCGCTGCAGGAGGAGAATCCCGTTGCAGGTCCATCGCACGAGGTGTTGCGGGGCCTGCTGGCGGAATCCGCCGCGCCGGGGGAAGATTTGGCGTGGCTTGCGGCGTACGACCTCGATCCGGAAGTCAGTTCGGGCGCGTTTTCGGCGCTGTTTTATGCGCTCCGCGGCGAAAACGTAACGGGGCAAGTGCGCGACCGGGTGCGTGAACGGGCGGCGCCGGTCTTGCTCAATGCGCTGAAAAGCCGGCGGATGCCCGACTCCCGGAAATATTCCATCGGGCCCCTCTACAGCTTCTGCGTCGGAGAAATTCCCGGGGAAGACTATCGGAGCTTCTTCGAAGACTTTGAGAAAATCACCAACCGCATGATCGAAGACGCTATCCAGGGCCTGCGAGAGGATCCAAAGAGCGTCGACCGGGTGTTGACGGGAATGGAGGCGCTGCTGGACCGGGATGCCGGCAGAGGAAGCCGGTTTGCCGCCGCTCAGGAGCTGGCCGAGCACATGCTTTCCGGAAAACCCGCCGCCGCCGCGACACTCTGCGGAGCGGCCATCGTGACGGGATGGCTCCAAGAGGATGTCAGGGACACCCGGCTTAACCTGGCGTTCAAACTGCTGGAAAAAACAGCCCAGCCGCAGGCCGTCTGGTTGCTCGAGGAGATGGCCCGCTGGCCCGGAATGGGCGAGTTGCAGGACAAAGCACGCAGGGCCGCACGCAAAATGGAGTTGCAGGGTGTCTGCCCGGATTACCCGATGCGGCCCAAATTCTCGCACGGTCTTGTGACCGCGCCCGACGGCCTGGGATCGCGGCAGATGGCGCTTTTCTATGGCACGCCGGACGGCGGCGTCGACGCGCTGTTGCTCCTGTACAGCGAGTCGGTGGGCCTGAAGGACATCATGTGCATTTTCGAAGAGGGGGCCGAGGTCGAGCGGCAACTACGGGACAGGGCGAGAGACCTCGCCATGGCATCGTGCGGGCTCGATCTGGCCAGGGAATTCCTGGCTGATGCCTTGGCGAGGCACTACCAACTCAAGACGGCGCCCCCCGCAAATCTCATCATTTACCGGCCTTACCTCGGCACGCTCCCGATCGGCCCACGCCACCGCACGCCCAACTTGTCGATTTACGGGTTGACGGTCCTCGACCCGTCGCCCGATCTCGTCGCCGATTCCGAACGGCTCGCCGCGTCTCCGTTCTACCGTATGTTCATGTTCACCTCCGACAAGGCCTACGCCTATTTTCAGAAAACGGCGGAAAAGAAGGGCACCCCGAATCTGCCCCAAAAAACACTCGACCGGTTCCTCCGCGAAGTCGCCATCGAGGAACGGGACACCATGCTCGACCGGCTCGCGGCAACACTCGAAGTGGAGTCATGGGCCGGCCGCGCCCGCCACACAATCAACCAGACCGCCGCACGCACCTGGCTGGGCATGACCGGCAACCTCCTCCCATTCGACCAGGTCCCTTACGTCCGAGCGGTCGGAAAAATGTCCGCCCGGATGATCATCGAAAACCTCCAGATGGGTTTCCATACCCAGGAAGAAGTCAACGAAGCCGCCCGCCGCGCCGAACACCGAGGTTAGTCTGGAGACCGGAGACTGGACTTGTCTCCAGTCTACGGTCGTCTACGGTCTCCGGCCTGTTATTTCATTGCGGCGCCGATGGCGGCGAGTGGTTTGGCGAACGGTTCGGGGATCTGGCCGTTGGATTTGATGGGGACGTCCCAGGAGACGACGCCGCCTTTTTCGACAATGGCGCGGGTCGCGCTGACGGCTTGCTCATCAGTAAAGCGCGGCGGGCTTGCAGCCCACCGGGGGCCGAGGTAGCTGAGCATGTGGAACTGGGCCTGCTCGACAAGCGGGCCGGTGCAGACCACGCGGGAGTCCTCTTCGATTTCGCCGGCCGTGTAATCTTCCTCGGGCGTGAGCGTGATGATGGGATACTTTACGCCGGGATTGAACCCGAGAATGCTGTCGGGGTTGCCGGCTCGGGCGGCGTCGGCAAACGACTTGAAATTAGGCGGGTCGGCGTGGTTGTACATGAGGTCCGAATAGTAGCAGCCGTCGAACCACCAGCCCGAGACTTTCGGCCCCCATCGAAACGACCATTCGCGGATCACGTCTTCCCATTTGCGCTGGAACGAGGCGAGGCGGGGGTCGGGCCCGTCGTTGCCGCGCTGCCACCCGAGGGCCGTGACGGCCTCTGGATCCCGATCGGGCGCGCCGGAAGGAAGGTACACCATAAGGCGGATGCCTTTCGGGTGGAGGGCTTCGTAGAGGTCGGCGACGAGGTCCCTGCGAGAGCATTTTGAGGGGCTGATGCCGGTGTGCCGGTCGTAGGCGGCGTTGGGTGAGCAGTAATAGCCGGAGTTCTGGCCGAGCGTGATGATGTAATAGCCGGCGCCGATTTGGTCGAGCAGGTTAGCCAGAGCCGCAACGTCAAAACGGTCGACGGCCGCATTCCAACTTTCGAGGGAGATGGTTTCCGGCGCAAGCACCGTATCGGCCATGTAATGGGTGAACACGCCCCAACGGGCCTGACGGAACCAATCGGCGCGGTGCGGCTGTCCCTGGGCAGGAACAGGCGGCGCCAACAGGCCAATCCCAACCGCAACGATGAGGGCGGCGGCGCGAAACAGGAAATAGAAGGTTGGTAGTTCAACATGCTTTTTCATCGTTTTGTACCTTTCCACCGGATCTCTTGCGGCCACCATGGTTTTCTTGCCCAAGGCCATTATGGTGGGCGGCTCGGGAATGTTCAAGTCGGGGATATTTTTGGGGTGCAAGTATTTGCTTGACAACCGCGTATGAAATATGTATATTGGGCGATTGAAAGCGGGCCGAGTAACTGCCTCGCCTCGCGTAACGAATTTGGCTAATAGTTGTAGTTTTGAATGGAGGCGTCGCTACATATAGCGGACGAGTGTCTTTAATGTAGCGCCGCAAAGCAGACAGCGGAGGGCGTGGGAGCCCGAAAAGGAGAAAAACAATGGGATTGCTGAACACGGCTGACTGGGATCTGGGTGGGATCATCGTGAACTTCGTGACCAACCTGTTCGACTGGCTTATCGGCCTTCTCGAAGATGCGTTGGGTCTCTGAGAAACGGTTGTACACGTTAAGAGGAGAGATCAATGGATATTCTGGGGCTGTTTGACATCGACCTGATAAACGAAGTCCAAGAGTTCTTCGGGTCGATCTTTGCCTGGATTCTGGGTCTGCTCGAGGACCTGACCGGCATCGATTTATTGGACGACTAAACGACTTCACATCGGCAGCGCCGCCACGATCAAGGGGTTCGTGGCGGCGTTTTTTATTCGCCGATGGCCTTGATGACGACCCTTTTTCTTCGTTTTCCGTCGAATTCGGCGTAAAAGATCTGCTGCCATGGCCCGAGGTCGAGCCGGCCTTCGGTGATGGGGACGATGACCTGGTGGTGCACGAGCAGGTTTTTGAGGTGGGCGTCGCCGTTGGTTTCGCCGGTATTGTGATGCTGGTAGTTGGGATTGAACGGGGCAATTCTCTCGAGCCACTGGTCGATGTCGGCGATCAGGCCGGGTTCGTCGTCGTTGACGTAGACCCCGGCGGTGATATGCATGGCGCTCACGAGCACCATCCCTTCCTTTATGCCGCTCGTGGCGACGACTTCTTCGACGGCAGGGGTGATGTTGATGTACTCGCGTTTCTTGGACGTGTTGAACCACACGTAATCGGTGGCGGATTTCATGGCGGCAGCCCTCCGTTGGTGCGGGCAGTATAGCCCGATGGGCGCGGCGAGTGGAAGACCGCGCAACAGTCCCAAATCCGCACGTAAGAAATTGTCCCGGTGCCCTATCAACGAGGCTGCGCCGAAACCACATCATTTCCCGACGGTCTCCGCGCGGCGGTTCTATCAAGGTACTCATGCCATCATTCTCACCACAGGCCTCGCAAGAGATCCCCGTCGTTGCCGTCGTTTATGTCCTTTTCGTCCCTTATGTCCCTTCCTTACGTGCGGATTTGGGACAGTGGGTAGTTTTTCTGTAGGCGCGGGTCGGAAAACCGCGCCCCGTAGCGGGTGGGGAGTTTTCAAAAGGGGGTGGATTTAAGGTAGAATAACATTCTCTGAATTGCGTGGGCTTATTCCCTGAATATGTTAAGGAGGCACGGTGGCGACAAAGGCTAAAGCAGCGAAAAAGGCGCCGGACATCCTGCATGCTCATGAGGCGAAGAACGATTGGCAGCGGCTGGTGGAGAGTATCCGCGAGTATCCGGTGCTGTGGGGCGCGGGAGTTCTGTTTGTGGTGGTGTGCCTGGTAGCGGGTTTGGTGTACCGGGTGAACACGGCCAACAGGACTCTGGAAACGACGACGCAGTTTGCGCGGGCCATCACCACGGAAGATCCGGCCCTGCGGACGACGGAGCTCGAGCAATTGAGCCAACGGGGGCCTCTGGCGGCGGATGCGGTGTACCTGGCGGGCGAAGCGGCGTACCAGGCCAAGGATTATGCGAAGGCCAAGGCGTTCTTCCAGCGGTTGCGCACGGACTTTCCGCAATCGAAGTTCGCGCCCGATGCCGTGGAAGGGCTCGGTTTCATCGCGGAAAACGAAGGGGATTTGGATGGCGCGCTGGCCGCTTATAAAGAAGTGATCGAGAAATGGCCGGCATCGGTGGCGCGGCGCCGGCAGGAATTGAACATTGCCCGCGTTCAGGAGCGGAAAGGCAATTTCAAGGAGGCGGTGGACGCGTACAAGTTCCACAGCGAGAACTACCCCGAGTCCAATTTCATGCCTGACGTCAACAAGGCGCTGGACAGGCTCAAAGAGAGTCACCCCGAACTCTTCCCTGCCGAGGTTGATGCCAATGCGCCCGCGGCGGAAACGTCCGCGGCGGTAACACCGGAGGCCGCGGCCGCGCCCGAGCCGGCACCTGAAGCGCCAGCGGCCGCGCCCGAGCCGGCAGCAGCGCCTGCGCCTGAAGCGACGGCTGCGGAAACACCTGAGGCCACTCCGGAACCTGCAGAGGCGCCTGCGCAACAGTAGTAGGAACGAGTCGAGACGTTTAATGGCCCTGCCCTTGCGGCAGGGCTTTTTCTTGTCGTCGTCGCGCGCGTAAAACCAACCCGACTTCGGCGAAGTCGGGCTACTTCGGCGGCCCCGCTGCATCGTCGCGCCGGGGACCGGCCCAAATCCGCACGTAAGAAATTGTCCCGGTGCCCTATCAACGAGGCTGCGCCGAAACCACATCATTTCCCGACGATCTCCACGCGGCGGTTCTATCAAGGTACTCATGCCATCATTCTCACCACAGGCCTCGCAAGAGATCCCCGTCGTTGCCGTCGTTTATGTCCTTTTCGTCCCTTATGTCCCTTCCTTACGTGCGGATTTGGGACCGGCGCGAACCGTTGACGATCTTTTCATCAGGAGCCTATAATGGGGTTCCGGCGCACCTGCGCCTGGAGACTTGGCGGGATTGGCCTTCGGGGATAACGCGGGACTGTCCCGAATGGCACTGACTTAAGCAAGTTAACAGTCTCTTCTCAGAACTTGAAACTTGTTGCTAAAGCAGTTTTGAAGTCACGCTAAAGCGCGCTGTCGACAAGGGCAAAAACCACGACCACGGGTGCAAAGAGGAGCCTGCTAAAACAGGCTAAAACGGTGGTGCGCAAGTGCCGGCTGCCTTAAGTCAGTGCCATTCGGGACTGTCCCTGTAAAGGGAGGTAGGGGAATGCGCAAGTCTGTGATATGCGTCGCATGGGTCTGTCTTGCCGTGTTTGCCTGTTATGGCCAAACACCGTGCACGCTGTCTGAAGCGGCGGTAGTATCGCCCCTTTCGGGGAGCACGGTGTACGTGTCGGCGGGCGCGGAAAACATGAAGCTGCCTTTGACGGCTTGGACGAATTGCCCGGGGGACTCGAGCGAGGTGACTTTTTACGTGGACGGGGCGGTATGGGCGACCGTCAACACGGTTTCGGGCGGCGGTTTGTACGAAACGTTGTCGTCGCCGGTGTATGCGCTGGGTTACGGCCAGCATACGCTGATCATATCTGCGGTGAGCCTGACGGATCCGGCGGCTGTTTTCGAAGACACGTCGGTTTTTTATGTTTCCTCGGCTTCGGAGGAAGCGGATGAGTTGGGTTTGCCGGGCGGCAACGGCCTGCCGGACTCGGGTTTTGATTACCTCACTCAGGCGGGCGACGCGTGGCTGGACTCGAAGGTGGTGGAGGGGACGGGCAACCGGCGGTTGAGTTCGGTGGTCCGGTGGGATGGGTCCGTGCCGGGGACGGTCTCGCTGTACGACCCGTTGGCGCCGGCGCAACACGTGACGGCGACTGCGCCTCGAGGCCTGTTGCGTCCGGACGAGACGGCGCTCATCATTTTGCAGACCGCGCCGGACCTCGCCACCCTTTACGGCCCGGTGGAGGCTTCGATATTTGCTCCCGAGCCGGGTGAGTTGCCGGCGGCGGGCGGTTATGTTGAGTTGAGCGTTGCGGTAAGCATGGACACCGGCCACAGTTTTCTTGAAGTTTCGCCGAGCCGGCTGTCGGCGTACCCGGTTCATTTGACGATGTCGGGCCTGCAGTTTGCGCCATCGGGACAGCCGCCGCTGTCGGAACAGCGGGCGTTGTACGGGCACCCGACGCACGTGGAGTACACGGCCGCGCAGGGCCTGCATGTGATCGCGTGGGAAGGCTCATGGAGCGCGGGCGGAGTGCGCAACTTCGAGGTGGTGGATGGGACGATAGACGCGGACCTGGCGTCGCTTTCTGCGCTGGCGCCGTTTGAGGGCATAACAATCCCGCCGGCGCTGAGCGTGTCGCCGTCGGGCGAAACGGCGTATGTGTTCGGGTTTGTTGAGGTGGGCGATTACAAGGAGGCGGTGTTCACGCTTACCAACACGGGCGGCGGCACGTTAACGGGCGAGGCAAGGGCTTCTGCGCCGTACAGCATCGTGTCCGATGCTTCTTACACTCTGGCTTCGGGCGCGAGCAAGCAGGTTGTGGTGAGGTTCGGCCCGACCCTGCCCGGCGTAATGACCAGCACGGTGTCATTTTCGGGCGGTGGCGGGGCGGTTGTGTTGGTTGTGGGGACGGGGTATGAGGAGCCGGCGCCGGAGGGTTGCACGGGTGGGGCCGGTTTGGCGGGTGGCGGGGGAAAAAGTGGCGATGCGAGAGGCACGGCGGGGGTGGTGATATTGTTGCTGTGCGCGGTTCTTTCAGCGTTCGCGCGGCGGCCTGTCAGGTTGATTTAGGTTGGGGCTCGTAGGGGATGGGGTCTTGGGCGCCTGCGGCCCGGAATGCGGCGATTCTTTCGACGCATGTTGGGCAAGTGCCGCAGGCTTTTTGGCCGCCGCGGTAGCATGACCACGTGTGGGAGAAGTCTACACCGAGTTCAATGCCCAACTGAACGGTTTCGGCTTTTTTCATCCGGACAAACGGGGCGTACACCTGGACGGGCTTGCCGCGGTTAAGCGCCAGAACGTGGTTGAGACGCTCGACGAAGGGGGTGGTGCAGTCCCAGTAGCCGTATTGGTCTTGCGCCTGTGCGCCATAAAACACTTCATCGATGCCGGCGCCTTCGGCGTAGGCGGCCGCGACGGACAGCAGGATCATGTTGCGGTTGGGTACGTACGTGGGCGGCTGAACAAGTTGGTCCGCGGACAGATCGCGGAGGTCGGGCACATCTTCTCCGCCGGCAACGAGCGACGTGGACGGTTTCAGCAACTCTCCCAGGAACGAGACGTCGATAATCCCGTGTTCGGCGACGCCGGCGGATCTCGCCTGACACCGGGCGCATTCGAGTTCTTTTGAGTGGCGCTGGCTGTAGTTGAAGCTGAGGGCGTGAACGGGCCGTCGCCCGAGGTTTCTGATCACGTGATGGAGCAAAACGGTGGAATCAACGCCGCCGCTAAGCAGAACTACGGCCGGAGTTTCGTTTTCCGCCATGGGGCATCGGTCTCCTTCAACCCATCCAGTATAACTTACTTACTTTACTTCTTGCGGAATAAGAAAGTAAGTAAAGAAAAACGATTGTGTGGGCGAGAAATGTTCAGGAACTTTTGCCCAACTTGGGCAACATTCCCCGGCGCGCCGCTCGAGCTGTGTCTGGGGTCAAGGTGGAATGCCGCGGGTAAGTCTTTGTGGGGACGTGATTTAGCCGGGGTACGCGGAGTTGCGGGAGCGGGAATTGGCGTTGCGGGCACGCGCATTGCACTGGGGGAACCATGACGTTGAAATCGCGCGAGCAATTCAAATGGCTTCTGGGTCATGAGTTGCTGGTGGCGGCGCGCCACCGGCATTTCGTGACGGTGGTGATGGTTGTGTCGTGCGAAGGCGGGATTGGCGTGCTCCAGTTGTTGCGGGAGACGCTGCGGTCGTGCGACGGGTGCCTCGAGGAGAACGGGAAGAGCGCGGTGCTGATGGTGCACACGACGGCCGAGCAGGTGCGCCAGGCGATCAGCCGGTTCAAGGGGCGGTGCAGCAACCTGATCGATTTCCGCTACTCGATTGTCAGCTATCCGCAGGACGCGGGTATGGCGTGCGACCTGATCGACATTTGCGAGGAGCGGCTGGACCGGGCCAAGCAGGCCGGGTTCGGTGCGGTGGTCGCGGGGGAGGGTGCGCGTTCACTGACCGAGGGTTTTCTGTAATGGTTACATTTGCGGCTTCACCGGGAATGAGCAGAGGCTCTGCCCGAAAAAACATAAGAAACGCGACCAACACAGAAAGGAGGAGCTCCATGAAGGGCATGATTCGCTTTCTCAAGGACGAGAAGGGGTTGGAAACAGTGGAATATGCCGTGATGACGGCGCTGGTGGTCGCCACGCTGGTGGCGGCGATTGGTTATCTGGTAGACGCCATCGAGGGGCGCTTCGGGGAAGTGCAGGGGATTATCGAAACCATCGAGTAAGACGTTGCGGGGCCAAACGTGATGGACGTATTGCAGACAATGCCGTTATGGGATCATTCCCTGCCGCCAGTCCAGTGGGGCGCCGCCATCGGCGCCTCACTGGCAGCCGCGGTTTGCGATGTCCGGACCAGGCGGATCCCGAACCGGCTGACGGGCGCGGTGCTGATATCGGGCCTGTTATGGGCGTTCTGGCTGCGCGGTTGGGAGGGCCTGGCGGAATCTTCTTTGGCGTGCGTGATTCTGGGTGCGCCGTTTGTAGTGCTTTGGGCGTATGGCGGGGGCGGCGCGGGCGACGCGAAGTTGATGGGGGCGGTTGGTGCGTGGCTTGGCTTGGCGAACGGCCTGGTGGCGTTGATGGCGGTGGTGGTGTGGGGCGCGGTGCTGGGGATGATGTTGGCGCTTTTCCGGGGCCGGCTGGGTACGGTGCTTGGCAATCTGCGTGATCTCCTTTTCTTCTGGGCGCTTATGGTGTGGCGCGGGGCAACATTCTCAGGGCATCCGCGGCCTCCGGCAACGGATGGCGTGCCGATGCCCTACGGGGTTTCGGTACTCTGCGGCGTTATAACGGCCGCGGCGGGAGTCTTACTGTGGCGCAATTACCTTTAGCCAGAACCGAGCGCGGGGCGGCGCTGGTGGAACTGGCGCTGGTGCTGACGCTGCTGGTGCTGCTCACGTTCGCCGTAATGGAGTACGGCTGGATGTTTTTCCAGATGCAGCAGGTAACCGCGGCGGCCCGTGAAGGGGCGAGGGACGCCGTGGTCCCTGACGCGACGGCGGCAGATGTTCTGGCAACGGTCGACGGTCTGATGACTTCATTGGGACTGGGCGAGAGCGGCTATACGGTGGACATTTCGCCGCTCAACATGGAAGAGATCGATCCGGGCGAGCCGGTGACGGTGACGGTGGTGGTGCCTTACGGCAATATCGAGTTGCTGGGGATGTCTTATTTTCCGACACCCCCGACACTGACTTCGCGGGTGACGATGGCCAAAGAAGGACCTTGAAACGTGAACGCTGCGCCTTTCAAGAGGCTGAGGGCATACCGGCGGGCGCCGGTAGACCAATGAGCGAGGTGAGACGATGCGGATACGATTGTCGGTAATCATTCTGGGCATATTGGGTTTTGCAGCGGCGTTTGCCGCGGCGATGCTGACGGCTTCCATACAGGCGAAACCGTTGCGGGACGCGCGGCGCCTTATCAGGCCGGAAGAGCAAATCCTGGTTGCGGCGAAGGACCTCGAGGCCATGACGGTGCTGGACGCGGTGTGCCTGAGGCAACGGACCTTGCCGGGCGACCAGGCGCCTGAGCATTGCTTTGCGGATCCGGCGCAGGTGGTGGGGAAGCTGCTGACGGTGCCGGTGGTCGAGGGCCAGGCGCTGACGGCGAACCTGTTTGCGCCGGAAGGTTCGGGCCTGCACCTGGCGGGGCTGTTGGAACCGGGCATGCGCGCGGTGTCGGTTTCGCTTTCGGACTATTCGGGCCTGGAGGGTCTGCTGTATCCGGGTTGCAGAGTGGACGTGATAGGTACGTTTGCGATCACGGGCGCCAACAAGGCCGGCAGCGCGGTATCGACGGCGCTGCTCGAGAACGTCGAGGTGCTGGCGGTGGGGCGGCTGGCCGTTGGCGCCACCGAGGGCGACGGGCAAAGCGATGCCGACAACAAGGGCAAAGGGTACAGCAAAAAGATTCTGGTGACGCTGATGGTCGACGCCAACCAGGCCGAGGCGCTGCAGTTGGGCATGGAACACGGCCAAATCTCGCTGGCGATGCGCAACCCGCGCGACGAGTTGAAAGGCGATCAGGACGCGACCTTATTGAGCGAGGGCCGGCTAGCGCAACTGGCGAAGCTGCTCGATCCGACGGTCAATGTGACGGGCGCGCAGGAAAAAGGACTGGCAAAACCGGATGGCCAACCTGCCGCGGCGTCTGCGGTCGTGGCGGCGCCGGAGCCAGAGCCGGCGAGACCGGCATCGAGGCAACGGCGCGACACGCCGGAATTGAAGATCAACGTGATTCGAGGCATAGCGACGGAGACGGTTTCATTTCCATATCCACAATCATGAGGTGACGAACCTTGGCTACTGAACGTATCCAGTCGAACGCGATGGGGAAAACGATACTTGCGCTGGCTGTAATTCTCGCAGGCTTTGCGGGGACCGTTCCCGCGGCACACGCACAGGGGGCCGGCGAAGCGCCTCTCGGGGAAAGCGGCCAGACCATTACGCTTGAGCTGGGCGGGTCGCTGGCGCTGCACGCGCCGGACCTCGTCAAGCGGGTGGCGGTGGCGGACCCGCAGATAGCCGACGTACAGATGCTGGACCCGACGGAGGTGCTGGTGGTGGCCAAGGGGATCGGGTCGACGGACCTGTTTATCTGGAGCCGGTCGGGCACGGTGTGGAAGCGGCGGATCGTCGTGGAGGCGGACGTCGAACGGCTGAACGCGCAGCTGGCGCGGCTGTTTCCGGGAACGGACGCGACCGTGACGGGCATCCAGGGCACCTACTTTGTTTCGGGCACGTTCGACGATGCGGATCAGGTGGCGCAGGTGCACAAGTACTTTGAGGCGACCGGCCTGCCGTACGTGGACATGACGCGGCTGGCCGGTGTGCAGCAGGTGCAGATCCAGGTGAGAGTGGCGGAGGCAAACCGGGTCGCCGTTCGAAAGCTGGGCATCAACGGGCTGTACGGAGAAGACAGTTTCTTTGGGGCTTCCCTGATCGGCTCCGAACGCGGCGGCGCCCTCAATCCGGTTAATATCGGCGTCCCCAGAGGGGCATCGGCCAACGGCAATATTCCATTTATCTTCACCCAAGACACCAACGTCAGCCCGCTGGTGACGCTGCTGGCGGGTTTTCCGGAAAGCGACCTGGAGTTTTTCATTCAGGCGTTGGCGGAGAACCAGTTCTTGCGGATTCTGGCGGAACCAAACCTGGTGGCGCTGAGCGGGGAAGACGCGACCTTCCTGGCGGGCGGCGAATTCCCGATCCCGATAGTCCAGGGCAGCACGGCGGCGGGTGGCACGTCGATCACGATCCAGTACAAAGAGTTTGGCGTCCGCCTCAAGATGCGGCCCACCGTTCTTGGCAATGGCGGAATCCGCCTTTATGTGGCGCCGGAAGTGAGCGACCTGTCGGACGTCGGCGCGGTCGAAATCGAAGGGTTCAGCATCCCCTCGCTGTTGACGCGCAGGAGCGAAACGACCGTCGAACTCAAAAGCGGACAGACGTTCGCCATGGCGGGGCTGCTGAATCATTCGGTGAACGCGCGCAACTCGCGCGTGCCGCTGCTGGGCGACGTTCCCGTGGCGGGTGCGGCGTTCCGCTCGGTCAGGTACCAGGATTTGGAGACCGAACTGATCATCCTGGTGACGGCGAAACTCGTTGAGCCGCTTTCGGGGCCGGCGCAAGGGCCGGTTCCGGGCGATTTGCACACCCCGCCTAGCGACTGGGAGATGTTCCTGCTGGGCCGGCTTTCGAGCGGAGCCCGCGGCTGCAATCCCATGGTGACGGATAAGGCGTGCACCGAACCGGAGGGTTTCAGCCGGCTTCAGGGGCCGGGCGCCTGGGCAACCTATCGTTAATGTTGGCTCAGGGCCGCGAACGGTTCTGAATGCGGCTTCTTGCCCGCCTTAAGACAGATGAAGGCGATCAGACAGGATGGATAGATGGATTTCAAGAATCAGATCTACCTCGTGACGCATGAGGCGCAGACCGAACGGCAGGTTCGGGCGGCGCTCAATCCGGAACACCATTTTACGCTGGCCGCCGTGTGCCGCGAGATCGAGCAACTGCGGGCGTTGCTGGACAAGACGGCGGGCCTGGTGCTGGTTGATGTGGACCCGGAGCCCTTGGAACACGTGGCGGACCTGATGCCGCTGATTAATCAATACACGTACAGCCGGTTCGTGATCCTGACGCGCGACGTCAGCGGCAACCTGGTATTGAGGGCAATGCAGGCGGGGGTGCGGCACGTCCAGGCCAAGGACGGGATATCGTCGGAGTTGCCGGCCGTGTTGCACGACCTGGCGCCGGAGTCGCCGCTGGGCGGGTCGCATGGGCTGGTGCTGACCGTGCTCTCTGCGAGCGGCGGGTGCGGCACGACGACGCTCGCGGTCAACGCGGCCAACGAGATCCAGATGGCGGTAAGGCAGGACGTGCTGCTGATCGATCTCGATTACAACTACGGCGCGGTGGCCAGTTACCTCGAGTTGCACAACCCGTACGGGATCGCGGAGGTGCTCGCGCACAGGGACGTCATCGACTACCACCTGATTCGAAGCACCGCGGTCCGGTATGCGGAACGGTTGCACGCACTGTTGAGCCCCGCCAGCGTCAATGGCGCGATGGCTCCGCCCCTGTCTGCGGAGAAGCTCGAGCAGGCCCTGCGGGCTTGCCGCCAGGCCTATGCCATGACGGTGGTCGACGCGCCGCGCGTCGGACTGGATGTGGCGGCGACGCTGGCGCACTCGAGCGAGGCGGTGTGGATCGTCCTTCAGCCGGCCGTCAAAGACATCCGGATGACGAAGGCGCTGCACGCGGGGCTCGAGGGAAGGGGCGTCCCCGCCGGCCGGATCCGGCTGGTAATCAACCGCTACAAGAAAAGCCGACAGATGATTTCGGTCGAGGAGATTCAGAAGGCCCTGCGAGACGTGCCGCTGGCGTTGTTGAGCAACGATTACGCCAGCGTAATTCGAGGAATCAACTATGGTCAGCCGCTGTCGCAGGCCGCGCCACGATGCCTGTTGAGGCGCAACCTGATGGATCTTGTTGCGCCGCTGGCCGAGCAGTTGGCGCTGCGCTTCAAGGAGCAGCGGCTTGCACAGGCCGGAACGGATGGCGGTCCAACGGGCACGATGGACAAAAGCGAGACTTTTAACGGGATTTATACATGGAAATGACTCACAAAAAATACGGCCATTTGATGTCGCATGATATCAAGGCGAACGTGCGCCACCGGCTGCTCGAGACGATCGATTTGGCGGTAGCCCGAAAACTGCCCACGGACCAGTTGTACCGGGAATGTTCGCGGCGCGTGGATGTGCTGCTGAACGAGCAGCACTGCCCGCTGTCGGCGCCGGAAAAAGACCAACTGCTGCGCGAAGTGATGGACGAGATCTTCGGGCTTGGCCCGATCGAGGAATTCCTGAGAGACCCGCTGATCTCGGACGTGCTGGTGAACGGGGCGGACCAAGTGTACATCGAGCGGTTCGGCGTGCTTGAAAAAACGGGCGTTTTTTTCCACGACAACGACCAGTTGCTGCACGTCATACAGCGGATCGGGGCGAGGGTCGGCAGGCGGATCGACGAAAGCTGCCCCATGCTGGACGCCAGGCTGCCCGACGGCTCGCGCGTCAACGCCATTATACCGCCGCTCGCCCTGGACGGGCCGGCACTGAGCATCCGCCGGTTCGGGACGATTCCGCTGAGTATTGACAAGCTGATCGAAATCGGCACCGTGGCCAAGGAGATGGCCGAATTCCTCGAGGTCTGCGTCCGGTGCAAGATGAACTTCCTGATTTCCGGCGGTACCGGCACGGGAAAGACGACGCTGCTGAACATTCTCTCGAAGTGGATTCCGGCGCACGAGCGTGTGGTCACCATTGAAGACGCCGCCGAACTCCAGCTCCAGCGGGAACACGTGGTGCGCCTCGAGACGCGGCCACCGAACATCGAATCGAAGGGCGAAGTCACGCAGCGCGACCTGATGCGCAACAGCCTGCGCATGAGGCCCGACCGCATCATCATCGGCGAAGTCCGAGGCACCGAAACGCTCGACATGCTGCAGGCCATGAACACCGGCCACGAAGGTTCAATGACGACGGTTCACGCCAACAGCCCGCGGGACGCGTTCCGCCGGCTCGAAAACATGGTGAGCATGGCGGGTTTGAACTTTCCCGTGCAGGCGATCCGCCAGCAGATGACTTCGGCGCTGAACCTGGTGGTTCACCTGGGCCGGCTGACGGGCGGGCGGCGCAGGATCATGAGCATTGCCGAAGTGGCCGGAATGGAAGGCGACATGATCCTGTTGCAGGACCTGTTCCGTTTCAACCAGACGGGCATTGACGAAGAGGGCCACGCCGCCGGGGATTTCGAGGCGTGCGGGGTGAGGCCGCACCTCCTGGCGCGGCTGCAAGCGGAAGGCGTTTCTCTGGGCGCGCGATTTTTCACGCACCGACTTCTTAACTGAAGCACGGTTGAGAGGACCTTATGCTCGAGACAGGCGCAGACACATTTGTGGTGTGGGTGACAGCGGCATCGGCGTTTGTGCTCGTGGCTTCGATATGGTTTGGGATCCTGCTGCTGGCGAGGCTGAGGCAACAACGGGCCGCCGAAAAAATCCAAGCGCGCTTGCGGGTGGACGAGCGGGGCCGGCGCGACGTGCCCTGGTCGCTCGAACTGTGGCGGGACGGCCAAATGGTGCCGGCGATATTCCCCGGCCAGCCGTTGCGGGAGCGTTGGGAGGCGCATTTTGAGATTCTGCGGAACGCGATGGGCTGGCGCATGTCGACCTCGGCGATCATCCTCACCTACGCCGCCATAATCCTGTTGGCACTGGTGCTGGCGCTCTTAATGACGGAAAACTTTGTTTTTGCGCTGATGGCGGCCGGGGCCGCCGGGGTCGGCCCGTACGTTTACGTGCAGCGGCAGATCGACCGGCAGAATGCGCTTTTTGAGCGGCAGTTTTCCGAGGCGCTGGGCCTGGCGACGCGATCCCTGCGCGCGGGGCAGCCGCTGATGGGCGCGTTTCACCTTATCGTCGAAGAGATGGACCCGCCGGTAAGCCGGGTCTTCGAAGAGATCTGCCAGGAGCAGGCGTTGGGGATGAGCCTGGACACGGCGGTGCACCGGGCCGCGCGGAAGACGATGAGCCCGGACATGAAACTTTTCGCGGCGTCGATGGGCATCCAACTGAGGAGCGGCGGCAACGTGTCGGAAATGATGGAGCGGCTGGCGGACGTGATCCGCGACCGGATACGCCTTCACCGGCGGGCGCGTGTCCTGACGGCTCAGACGCAACTGAGCAAGCGCGTTCTGACAGCCGTCCCGTTCGTCATCTTCATCGCTCTTTACGTGATCAACCGCAATTACCTGGCGCCGCTGTATGAGACGGGCATCGGCCGGGGATTGCTGCTGACGGCGTGCTTTCTGCTTGTGGCCGGGACGTGGATCATGAACCGGATTGCCGTTTTACATTACTGAGTTGGCAAGAAGGCAAAGGAGCCGTACCGTGAATTTGCAGATTGTTATTCCAATTCTGGCGTTTTCGACGGTGATCTGCCTGGGGGCGGCGGCCATCTTGAACTCGATTCACCGCCGCAAGCCGATCCAGGACCGGCTCGGGTATCTTCCGCCGGAGCGCCGCCCGCAACACGGCCAGGGCCGGCCGCCCATCGCGTTGCGGCTTATGTCGCGCCTGGGTACGGGCACGTTTTCGGACGCGTCGCCCCAACTGAGGGCGCAACTGGCACGCGCGGGCTTCTACGGCCGTGGCGCCATCGGGTTGTTTTTCGGCGCCAAGGTGTCCCTTTTCCTGGTCGGGCTGGCCTGCGGCGCAATGGCGCTTGCGGCGACCGACATAGCCTTAACGGCAAAGGCTTGCGCGGCAGTGGCGGCAGGCGCGGCCATGTTCTTTCTTCCAAACCTTTACGTGGGGCTGGTGGCGCGGAAACGGTTGATGGACATCAACGATCACCTGCCGGACATGGTGGATCTGCTCGAGGTGTGCGTATCGGGCGGGATGGGTCTTGACACGGCGTGGAATGCCGCAACCGACGAAATACGGTCGGTGTGCCCGGTGCTGGGCGACGAGATGGCGCTGACCAACCTCGAGATCCACCTCGGCGAAGATCGGGGCTCGGCGATCCGGCACATGGCGCAGCGGACTGGCGTGAGCGAGCTGTTGTCGCTGGTGGCGGTGCTGGTGCAATCCGAGCGGTTTGGGACAACGATTTCGGAGGCGTTGCGGGTGTTTGCCCAGAGCATGCGCGAAACGCGAAGCCAGCGGGCGGAGGAACACGCGGAGCAAATGGCGGTGAAGATGCTTTTCCCGATGGTGGTCTTGATATTTCCGGTAGTCCTAATCGTGGCGGTAGGCCCTGCCGGCATCGCGCTGGTGAGGATATTCAGCAACTGACGGCCGCGGGGCCAAAGGAGAGGCTTCATGAGAACAGCAGACGGCTTGGGCGTTTTGGTGTGCCTGGGATGTGTTGCGGCCGTTTTGGCGGGTTGTGCAATGGACCCGCAGCAACGGGCCCTGTGCGACCCGATGCAACGTCAACTGGCCATGGCGCGGATGTATCACGATTACTTTGACGAGGCGGCCGCCAACGCCGTCGTGAGGCAGGCGACAATCTTTCCATATCATTTCGAGCCGCGGACCGCCCACCTGACCGAACTGGGGCGGCAGGAACTGGCGATTCTGGCGACGTACCTGCGCGCATTCCCGGGGGAAGTGCGGATGCCGCGGGGCTCGGCGGACGACCCGCTGTATTCCGCCCGGTCCGGGGCGGTGCTCACGTTTTTGCGCGAACTCGAGGTGAATTCGGAGGCGGTAAGAATAGTTGATGGCCAACCTGACGGGGACGGCATGGCTGCGGAACGCGTCGTGGAAGCGCTGGCCGCGGAGAACAAGCGCGAGAACAACCAGTCTGAAAGGATCGGCATTCCGGTCATAAGACAGGGGAGGTCCAATGGGTCGACTTCGATTCGCACCAACATGTAGTGCGGCTCTGACCGCAATCACGCTCCTGGCTGCGGGTTGCGCGACAATGCCGGGCGCGGGCGTCGAGGCGGGGTCAAGACCCGCTGATGTCCATTATCAAGACCCGACGGCCAAGACGTTGTACGCGATGTCCCGGGTGCTGCAGTCGCAGGGCAAACTACCCCAGGCGGAGATCGTGCTGCTCCGGCTCGTAAAGGAGTACGGGGATTTTGTGCCGTCCTATTCGGACCTGGCGGGGCTTCGCGTGCAGCAGGGCCGGCTCGACGAGGCGCTGGCGCTGCTCGAGGCCGCGGCGAAAATGGCCCCGAACGACCCGGTGATTCTGAACAACAGGGGCATATGCCTGCTGATGAAGGGGAACGCCGAAGGGGCGCTGCCTTGCTTTGAAAAAGCGGCGGCACGGAACCCGCAATCGGCCAAGTACCGGGCCAACGCGGCACTCGCACTGGGAATGTTGCGGCGGGATGAGGAATCGCTCGAACTCTACAAAGAAGTAGTGCCGGTAGCGGAAGGCCGGCAGAATCTCGAAGTCATCCGAAGCCTGAGGCCGGATACGGCGGGACAAGCCGATGCCTCCGCGGAAGTCCCCGAGCCTGTTGCGGCGCAGCAAGAGGCGGAACGGCTGGCCGCGGAAGACGCCGCGCGGGTTGCGACGCAGCAAGAAGCGGAACGGCTGGCCGCGGAAGAGGCCGCGCGGGTTGCGGCGCAACAAGAAGCGGAGCGGCTGGCCGCGGAAGAAGCCGCGCGGGTTGCGGCGCAACAGGAGGCGGAACGGGTGGCCGCGGAAGAAGCCGCGCGGGTTGCGGCGCAACAAGAAACGGAGCGGCTGGCCGCGGAAGAAGCCGCGCGGGTTGCGGCGCACCAGGAGGCGGAGCGGGTGGCCGCGGAAGAAGCCGCGCGGGTTGCGGCGCAGCAAGAGGCGGAACGGCTGGCCGCGGAAGAAGCCGCGCGGGTTGCGGCGCAACAAGAGGCGGCGCGGTTGGCGGCGCGCCAGGTCGCGCAGGAATTGGCCGCACAGGACGCTGCGGCGCGGCAAGCGAAAGAAGGGGCCGCCGGGGAAGACGCCGAGAAAAAAAAGACTGAACCAGGAGGCGCTGCCGCACCAGATTCGCCCAAACCAAATGCGGCTGCCGCGGAAGGTGTGCCTGCTGCGCCTGCCGCAACGGATGACACGGGGCCCGGCCTGGGTGAAAAAGCCGGCGCATCGATGGCGGTGGTCGACGTACAGCCGCTGGGTTAATTGCGGATTGCGGATTGCGGATTAACCTGTCAAACCACAAAAAACGCAAAGATTACAAAGAGTAATTCTTGCATAGCATCAAGAAATGTCTGTAGTACAGACGGTGCATTGAAATTCCCCGGGAAAGAACTGGTTTTTCTTATATAGTACAGAACAACGCAATGATATGTTCTTGTCACGGCGGCCATAGCTGCTCAAACAACGTTTATCGCAAGTGTGGGGGAATGGCGGGGGGTTAAAAGTTGTTTCGAGACGAGCAGGGGTTGCAACTCTACATGGCTTGAGGCGGTAATCTATAACTCGCGCGTGAGGTGATTGACGGAGCAGTCGCCCACATCTCCGCAGCAAAAGGGTATTCCTTATGGCCAGGGGGCGGGTTTTAGTAATAGACAACGGCGCATTGCGGGATGCATTGCTTCATGTACTCCCGGACCTGGAATACGTGGAGCACGCCGTGGCCGAGGGCACGCCGGACGCGGTATTGCGGGCCTCGAGCGGGGTTTTTGACGTTTTGGTGGCGGATCTTTCGGGGGCGTGGGTGTGGGAGCGGCGTACAGTGGCGCGCGTCATGGAGGCGTGCCCCGATTTGCCGCTGGTCGTGGCGCTGAACCCCGCCGAACTGGGTGTGGGGGAAACAGAGTGCGCGGAATCGGAGATATTTCGCGAAAAACTGTTTGAATGTCTTCGCGTGCCGGTCGAGCCGGACGCATTGCGCCGCGCGGTGTTGAACGCGGTGGAGAAGAACCGGTTGTCTGTGGAGAACCGGGTGCTGATTCAGCGGCTGAACGCGGCCGGCCACAATGGCCGTAACGGGAAACGGCGCGCGAAGACTGCGGCGCACGCCGGTGACGTGGCGGCGATGCTTGTGGGGGAGAGCCGGGGCATCAAACAGGTTCGGCGGCTGGTTGAGGAAGTTGCGCCGACGGATATGACGGTGCTCATTGCGGGGGAAAGCGGGACCGGGAAGGAAGTGGTGGCGCGGGCGATTCATTCAATGTCGCGGCGCAGTCAAAAAGGTTCGCTGATCAAGATCAACTGCCCCGCGGTGCCCGAATTGCTGCTTGAATCGGAGTTGTTCGGGCATGAAGCGGGCGCGTTTACCGGCGCGGTCGAGCGGAAGCCGGGGCGCCTCGAGTTGGCGGTGGGCGGGACGGCATTCCTGGACGAGATCGGCGAGATGCCGCTTGCGGTGCAGGCGAAGCTGCTGCAGGTGC
>Ga0315285_10000268_pt1 | contig 52984 bp, 94 predicted proteins | sample YL17G09_36_MG_FD_203698 | JGI IMG/M metagenome (GOLD analysis project Ga0315285, IMG submission 203698) | Sediment microbial communities from Yellowstone Lake, YNP, Wyoming, USA - YL17G09_36 | ecosystem: Environmental > Aquatic > Freshwater > Lake > Sediment | place: USA: Wyoming | collected... | reverse complement strand
CGGCCGTGAGGTCGTCGATTGCTTGATTCAGAAGTATCCCATAAGAAGCAGCCGTCAACTCCAGGCTACCAGAATCATGGCACCTGAGAGCAACAGCCGCCTGTAGGTTGGCGAACGTCGTCATCCTCTCTCCCTTCTAACAGTTCGGGGCGGCCCTTTACGGGCCGATGGCCCGGCCGCCCCGGAGGTTGAAACTTCTTCCGGCCCTGTTACTGGTCCGGGCCCGGCTGGTCGCGGCTCACGACTGCATCAAGGTACATGTCGTCATTGGCCGGAAGTACAGCATTGATGTCAAACACCCGCACGGAAAACCCGGTCGGGATCAGTGTTGGATTCGGCAGGGGTATGAGGGCCTTCTTCAGGCCTGTCTCATCCTCGATAAGGGGGAGACCCGGCGCCCAGGTCACGTACCATGTCTCCCCTTGACTGACGACATCGCCCATGATGGCCGAAAGGACGACAACTCCCGCCGTGTCACGTATCTGGAGAACGAGTTGCCGGTCGTCCTGGTTCTTGGCGTCAGCTATGTACATGCAGTAGACTCGGAGCAACTCATAGACTTCGCTATCAGGAACTGTGAATAGGATCTTGTCCGAATCGTTCTCGGCCCAATCCTGGAAGGCTTTGAGTTCAGGAAAAGGTATCACTGCACGTCTCCGCGGTGTTGCCCCTCTATTCGCCTGGGCAGATGCGCCGTACCAGCGCATTCACGAGCATGTGGTCAACGGCTACATCCACGCCGTAATAATCCTTCACTCCCACCGTCCATCCAGTCGGGATCGACAGGGGGCTTGGGAGAGGCGCAAGCATCAGTTTCACGCCAGTCTCATCCTCCTGGAGAGGGTACGAAGGTGCCCAGGTTATCTCCCATACCTCGTTGGCCGTGACGAACTCGCCTGTGTGGATCTGGAGAACGAGGACGGCGCTGTTGTCGATGACATCGACACAGAACTGCCGGTTGCCCGCCTTGGCGGAGGCGGTAACTTGAATGTGAACCCAGAGAAGCTCGTAGACTTCGCCTGCGGGCACCGTGAAGATCGCCTTAGCTGAGTCATCCAGGGTTAAGTCCTGGAAGGCTTTGAGTTCTGGGAAAGGGAACATTGTCACACCCCTATAGTGTTATCCACCTACGCGCCCGGCTGGTAGCGCCGCACCAGCGCATCGAGGTACATGCTGTCGTTGTCCGGATCTATGGCGCTAACGTCCTGCACCCGAACGGCATACCCAACCGGGAGTAGCAGTGGGGCCGGAAGAGGGACAAACATTAGATTCACGCCGGTCTGATCCTCCTGGAGGGGAAGATCAGGTGCCCAGGCTATCCCCCACGTCTCACCGGCCTCGACGAACTCGCCTGTGAGAGCCTGGAGAGTTAGGTTCCCCCCAGCGTCGTACACGACAAGGCGGAATTGCCGGTCGCCCACGTTGGCGGTGGCCACAACCGCGGCATGGACCCAGAGAAGCTCGTAGACTTCTCCATTCGGGACTATGAAGATCACCTTATCCGAGCCAGTCGCGTCCCAATTTCGGAAGGCTTTGAGTTCGGGGAAAGGGATCATCGGCGGTGCCTACTACTCCTCGCCCTCTTCACCCTTGGCGGCCCTACCCGCCCTGCCCGTAGCCTTTGCCGCACGGACCAACTTCTCTCCCTCGCCGCCTGTGTGCCCAGAGAGTGTGCCGCCGGTGAGGATCTTGTCCACGTCGATGCCCGGTGGCATCGTGGCCTCGCGGTTAGCTAGTGGAACCTGGGCGGCCTTGAACTCGGCCCAAGCCTCGGCCATCGGGTTGCTGGCATCACAGCACAGCCCAACCCTGGCCTGACACCGGCGCGGGTCCGTCTCCTTCTCACGGTGGTAGGTGACGTGGAGATCCTCATAGGGGCCGTGCGCCTCACACCATGAGATCACTTCGGGGTCATCTGTCGCCAGTACTCCGTTGTGGAACTCGGCGAAGATGTCACCATCACGGGCCGTGTCGCGCTTGCCGGTCGGAGAGTTGGGGTCTCGGAAAGACATCACCACTCCGGCCTTGATCAGGAAACTAGTGTTGGGATGCTGTGGACTAATGAAGACCCGCAGACCGGGAATGGGGTCAGGAACGCGGCCTTCTTTCCGGGCGGTCTTCATACCCGCAGCCGCCTTTGCCTCCACTGCGTTCCTGGCCGCTATCTGGGCCAGGGCCTCTTTGCGCTGGTCCTCATCTAGGACGATGCCAGCGCCGCCGTCTTCTACCATTGGTGATGTCTCCTCCTTTTGCATAGGGGCCTCCGGCCTATCCAGAGGCCCCACAAACTACTTATGTTGGCCTAGTCGCCGCTCCGTGCCACGAGGCGGCACTCCAGGACGATGTGGTAGCCCTGACCTGCGGTGTCCGGAGTAGTACGGGTGAACTCGGCGTTCAAGGCGTCGTCCGAGTCCAATATCTGCGAACCCCGCCAGATTGTCGTACCACCTGGAGCGACATTCAGGCCGGTGACCTCTAGATCCTGTGCGGCCACGAGGTTCGCGGTGGTGCCAGCCGAGACATCGCGGAACTCGATGTCCAGCGTCACAGGGTCGGTGCCATCGATTGCGAGGACGTTGGCCCCCACCGAGATACTGAGCAACTCGACGGATATACTGAAGCCACAGGGGACGAGAAGCAGTCCCACATCCGTTCCCGACGGCGCAGCCGCCAGAATCGGGTCGGGGATTGGCACGTTGACCAGGAAGATGTCTCCAACTCCCTTACCAGCCATTGGTTTACTCCTTTTATAATTTCACGTGCGAAGGGGGGCTCCGGGCCGGAGGAGAAGGCGAGGAGGTCAAGCCCTCGGCCCCCGATTCGCTATGCTTAAACTACCTCGCCTACGTTCTCCTCACCTATTCGGTAGGAGGTTCTTTGTCCTCCTCAACGAACTTCTCGTAAAGGTCTAGTTGTTGCAGTGAGAGAGTCTTCATGGCACTCGCCTTCTTGAGCTGGGTGGCGATGATCGCCTTGGCAGCGGGGCCAATCTCGATCTCTGTCGGAACATCGGCTTCCTGCTTCCACGCAACTCGTCCCGGTGTCTCCTGGTTAAAGGCGAGGGCCGCCGTTTCCTCTTCGTTGAACCCCAGGTTCACCTGTAGAGAGCGGACAAGGCGCAATGCCGTAATGTCGCCCTCTATTGGAGCTAGGAGGTTCATCAGCATGAGCCTCTCAGCTACTTTCAGTTCCATCTCGTCTCTCCCCTCTTTGGTAAAGGGGCCCGATTTGCAAGCGCCGGGCCCCTGTTGGCGCTACTAGACGTTAGTTAGGTGCCCCGCTGCTTGCCCACAACCAGACGGGTGTAGCGCCGACCAAACACCGAATCATCACGTCCATTGTGCCAACGAGCTGGTCGCCGGTTTCGACAACCATGCGTCCGCTGTCGTGGGCGCTGGCAACGTCCTCGTTCGCAAAGTTAAAGAGGTTCAGTGGGGGCACCGTCGAACTCCGCAGTCGTATGAAGGACCGAGCAGCATGTGCCCCGTGGGTGACGTTGGTGTTGATGTCCCTCAACTGGAGAACGGCATAAATGCTCTGGTCTCCAGTGTTTATCGTGTTGACCTCGAACTCGCCAGCACAATAGAAGCCGGTGACGACTTCCCACACACCCGGCTGATCAGGTACGACGATGTTGACGGATGCGTAGATACCTGCCAAGCGCCGACCATCGGTGCCTGTCGGGGTCACGGAAACCCGTAGACCCTCCAGACCACCCGTCTGGGTTCCAGCAGGGCCGGGAAATTGCCCAACGACATTGATGGCAAGACCGGCCATGTCGTTGGCGTAGAGAACGCTTGCCGGGATGCGGCCTATGTCGATGTCCAGGTAGGTCCGTTCACCGGGCGAGGCCATCGCAGGGCGGGGCCACGGCTCCAGGTTCTCCTCCCCGTTAATGTAATCTTTGGCCATGTTCGTTTCTCCCTAGATATTCGTCCACAGGTCGCTACGTTTCTGGAACAGGAGACCCGTACCTGTGCTCAGGTAGAGGGAGCCGTCTGCAAACTTGGCGTCGGCCCCGATCTCCGAGACGATACCGGCATCATCGGTAGCGTTACCGATTGCCAGTACCACGGGTTCTCCGTTGGCAGCGTAGCCTATTGTGAACGGTCGATTGGGGGCATCACCAGCCGGGGCGTTGGGTTGTGGTCCCCCGACCTCTTCAACCCCCGTAATCGGATTCTGTGGCATTGACTTGCCTCCAGGGGCGGGGCCAATCCCCCGCCCCCGTTTTATCTCTTAGGCCTACGCCGCGGTGCTGAAGCCACTGATGCGGCCCATCGACTGGACACCCGACACGATGATGGAGGTGTCACTGTAAAACACCTTCTGCGAACGGGGACCGACGATGGAAGGCGGCAGTTCCTCCAGGTGGGGGCGCCCACGCTGTCCGTGGTGGCCGACCTTGATCTGGTCACGGTTGATGAGGTACATGTCGTCCACGGCCAGCGACGTGTGAAGTAGGATCTCCACCACACCAAAGTCGGTGTTGATGCGGTCAACGACCACACCGGCATCGGTTACACCGGGGCCCAGCCGCTCGGACGAGGACCAGAACGAACTGATCTTCCTCTTCGCCCAGGCGCCACAGAGAAGGGTCTTCGCCATCTTGTCCGCGCCGACCTGGTAGAAGAGAACCTGGAGCCTGTCGTCAATGTCCTTGCGGGTTAGAGCGGCCCCACCAAGGGCGACAACAGAGGCTCCGAGGGCCGACGTGACGTAGAAGATCAGGCCTCCAGAGGCCGACGGAACACCGGCTGTGCCTGCGAACCGCTGGCCCGTAAGGACGGTCTGCTCCAGTGCCACGAACTGTTCGGCAACCAGGTCCAACGCCCGGTAGTCCAGGTCGGAACCGCGCATATTGAGTAGCGCGGTCTCCTGGCGCCGGAAGCTGGCCTGAATGCCATCCTGCTGAATCTGGGGGTAGTTGAACGGGAAGTTGAAAATGGCGGTGGGACGGAACACGTAGTCATCGTTCTCGTCCATAGAGTGGCCCGACACGATGATCTCGGCCGCGGCAGCCACGGCACCTGCCCCACCAGTGGCGGTCGTATAGATGTCGCGGGCGATGGTGAGGGTGTTCGCGTCGGCGTGACCGATGACGCGGACATACTCTATGTCGCTCGGAATGTACAGGATGGTGCCGACGGGGTAGCGGTGAGCCGCAGCGGTCACGACCAGGGCGACGGTGCCAGCCGCAGCCAGACCACCGTGCGACAGTCGCCGGTTCCATACGTCATCTTCCTGCCACTCGACCTTGGTGGTGCGGAAGTCGAAGGACTCCGGCCCGCCCACGTACTTGAGCAGGTCGGCGCTGCGCTCGCTCATGTTGACCAAGAGAGGCGCAACGAAACGCACCTTGCTCGTAAGGGATGTATCAAACTCCGCCGGAAATCCGGCGTCGGGCATACCTGCAATTCTCTCGGTTAAAATCGTCCCTGGAATTGTAGTATTGACAACCGTAACGGAACCATGTTATGGTTTAGATGAAGGGAGAGAGCCCATGTCTAAACCAGACGTTATCGGAGAGTGTGGTCATCCCGTATATCCGGGATCCAAGATTTGCCGCCCATGCTGGTTGGCCAAACAGCGTAAAGAACCAGCACGGTGTGAGGATTGCGGACACTATCTCAACAAGGGCAAACACGGCGGAGTTGCTCTATCCAAACGCTGTTGGCCTTGCCACCAGAAGCATGTACAGAACATGCACCCATGTCAGCAATGCGGAAAGCCGCGCCCTAAACTCAAGGGCTCAGAGTCCACAGGACAACTGTGCCGTGAGTGCTGGTTGAATCGACCGCGTAAGCGGCGCCCCTGTAAAATCCCTGACTGTCCTCACCCACACCGGGCGCGTGGCCTATGCATGGAACACTACAAGACCTGGTACGAAACCGAACACGGTCGGCGGCGCATCTACGGTCGAGATGCTACAGCATGTAGGGATACAAGAGCGGCCCCCTGTCGGCTCTGCGGGTATAACAAACTACCCTCTGAGGCCCATCGCATCAAGCCTGAGTTGGGTTATGTAGCAGGAAACCTTACCCCACTCTGTGCCCGATGCCATCGGGAGGTGACACGCGGGATCACCGCACTCCCCGATATTCGGTTGTAGGTTCCTTACGGAAGCCTGGGTTCTCCTTTTCTTTCGATTCGGCCTACGCCGTGTACTGATTCCCAACGGAGGCGACGGTCTAAGCCTTTCGGACTTGGATCGACTCCGTTGGCAGGTTGTTCAAGTTTTCAAGCATGGCATCTCTACCCTGCTTCGGGTTGAACTCATGTTCCTTGGGGGCAGGAGTTCCACTGCCCACATCCGACGGGGCCGTTAGCCCTGCCGGGGTACTCGGCGCAGGCTGCGCCGGAGCGGGGGCCGCCACATTAGTCGGTGGCGTCTGCGGTGCCGCGGCGTGTATGCCGCCCTTGGCCAGTTTCTCGAAGTGGTCCGCTTTGGCGTCCCGGCAGTACAGTTCCATCTCGTCGATGGTCTTGTCTTGGAGGTCTTCCTCCTTGACACCGTACTGTCCGTACCCTGTGGTCAGACGCACAACCATCAGGTCGTGGTCGTAACCCTTGAGGGTCTCGGCATACGCATCCAACTCGGTCGTGCGGTCGTCGTCGGCCCACTTCTTCAAGAGTGCCTTCTTGTCCTCTTCTTCCAGACCAGTGAGCTGCGTCTCACGCAACTCTGCGCGGATAGACTTTATCTGAGCCGCGTGGTCTTGCTGGAGGCGGGTGATCGCTTGATCCCTGCTACGAAGGGCCTCGCGGTGCTCCTTCTCCCGCTCTTCTAAGAAGGTGTCCAGTCGTCCGAGGGCCGCAGCGGTCTCCTCATCCTCGGCACCCTCCGCAGCCGCAGATTCGGCGGGCGGGGCCTCAGTCGGAGTCGGTGCAGCGGGCGGGACTTCTGTGGTAGCCGGTGCAGCCTGCGGGCTGGCGACCTCTGTGGCAGGAGGAGCGGGCGCCGCGACTGCTCCCGAAGCAGCAGCCCTCGCCACACGCGCCTCATCCGTCAACAGGGGATCGTCTTCCGAATCAGGATCCACTACTTCCATCCGAGTTCCCGTCACCTCGTCATTGATAACGTTTACCATTGGTAAGGAACCTCCTCTTAGGTCTCTCCACTATTAGGATAACCGAAAGTGGTGTCTAATTGTCAAGCGGCTTGAGCATTTGAACTGATTACTTCGCTCCCTGCACAGCCGGAGGTATAGAGTAGGCGCGGTCGGGGTACTGCGCCATAAGGTCTTTGGCCGTCTGCACAGCCGCCAAAGTCTGAACCTTATCGACATACCCCTGCCGGTACAGTTCAACGTCCAGACGGGGGCTGGCCTGCCGGAGGGCGGTTCGCAGACTGGAAAGTGTGCGGCCCTTCCCGTACCTAGCCTCAAGACCCTGGTTCAGCATTTCATCCACCACCAACCACGTGTCGGCGCCACCGGCACGTGCTCCCCTTTCCAAGAGGGCCTGCTGTGCGGCCTTTTGCAGGGTGGGGAGATCAACCTTGAGGGCCTTGGCCACAACTGTACGTGCGTCCAGATAGCCGGAGGGCTTGATGATCTCATCAGAGGCCTTCTGGAAATCTCGGTGTAGCTCGCTCTCATGCCGGGACAGATACCAATCCACATCGCCGCGGTCTGTGTCTGAGAGTCCAGCAAGAGCCGTCTCACGGTCGGCATAGAAGCCTTCCCAGTCGGTTTGCATGGTCGTCGGGTCGGTGTAGTTGGTCAGGTCAACGGCGAAATAGGCGTTCAGGGCAGCGTCTACAGTGTCCGGAGGCGCATTCTTGTCCGTGAAGGTGATGCCTAACGTGTTCTGGATACCTGTAAGTTCTCCGAACTCCTGTGTCTGGAGGGAGGAATACTTGTTCTTGTATTCGGCACCAGTCAATGTGTGATTGCGGGCGGCGGTATCCAATGTCTCTTTCTGGGTTCCGTAGCTCGCCCGCACGTCTTCCGACTGCTTGATGTATTTGTCCCAGGCGGTCTCTGGGCGGTATTGCTGCATGGGGCGAACGTACCCCTCCAGCACGGCCACGACATCCGGACTATCGTTGACCCGTTGGCGGGCAACGCGGTTGTTTACCAACTTGTCGTAGTCCATGCCGTACATCTGGTTGGAGACTTTGTTACGGATGGCGGTTTGGGCCTCACCGCCTGTCTCCGGGGAGGTACGGAGACCAAAGAACTCAGCCATCGACCGCGGCAACCTCCGTTGCCAGTCACCTTGTCCCTGTAGGTAGGCGTTAATCGTGATGGGCGTGAAGTTGTCGGTGAAGTAGTTGAGTAGTTTGCTGGGGTCGTCCATAAAAGCCCCGATGTCCACCTGCTGCCCGATGTAGTCCGCGCCGTTCAGGAAATCAACCAGTTTGGTAGTGGCGGGGGCCCCACGGGACCGCCAGCCGCGGGTAATCGGGTTATCCCAAATGCCGTTCGGGAGGTGCAGGCCGCCAGGCGTGGTGGCCTCCCAGTTGTCATAGTTCCAGTTGTCCTTGTCGGCGAGTCCGGCTAACATAGCGAATCCGGACCGGTAGGTGCCGCCCAGTCCGTACCAGTTGCCGCCGATGTTCATAGCCATGAACTTCTTGCCGGACCTAGGATTGATGGCCGTAGCGATGTCCTTGAGGATCTGGTCCTCGGAGTGACCCTGGAGTTTCCCCACACCGGCAACGAGTCCAGCCATAGTCGCCATACCGCCCATGAGCATCTTTGCCAGGATGACCCGCGCTTGGGCGGGGGTGTATCCGGAACCGGCAACGTAGGACAAGGTGCCGAGGAAGGAGCGCGTGTACCGCGCAGCGAACCAAACCCAGGCCGACTCGAACTTCATCTGGCTGGGCGAAACCACGCCCTCAAGCATGGGTTGGCCAATCAACGTGTCTGTAAACCGAGCGACACGGTACAGTTCATCGTGTAGGGCTTCCCCGGCCAACTCAGCGGGTGCCCCGGCTACTCGCGCCGCCAAACTGGGGGCGTGGGCGGCATCGGCCATCGCATCGAATGTGAAGATGCGCCCGTAGGCCAGGGAGGTCTCGAAGCCCACCTCCAGGCGGCGTACAAACGTCCGCAATGGGTAGGAGGCCACATTCCACACGGGCCCAACCACGGGTATCCCACTCGGTCCCAGCATCTTGGTGGCCTCGAAGAACTCAGTGTCCAGGCCCAGGTTGCCTCCGTACATAGCGTACCGACGGGCGGCGGGGCTGTTGGCGACGAACTCGTAGAAGCCACGGGGGTTGGCGATCATGTTGTAGAAGCCGCGGGCCATCGCCTCCACCCACTTCCCTGGTCCGGCGGGGCTGAAGGGCATGGTCATAAGCTGAATGGCTCCCCAACCTGTGTCCGCTGTGCCGGTCAAGAGGAGGCGGAAGACTGAGTTCACCTTCGAGGGGATCGTGATGAGCGGGTTACGCGTAGAGGGCCCAATTATGGTTGCCACATCCCGGAGTTGTTCCTTGTTCATCACCCCACGGAAGCCAAACCCCAGCTCGCCTATGGGACGTTCCCTAAGCGTAGGAGACCCGATCCGTGTAACCCCTTGTTGTTTCCACCACGCATCTACAAGTCCATTTCGTGCAATCCTCTGCATTCCTTGGGCGTACAGATCCATCTGGCTGACCACACCCGGCTTGTAGCGCAGGCCGTGTTCGGCGATAGCCTCCTGTTGCTCCTCGAACATACGCCGGAAGAGAGCGGGCGGACGGCCCCGGCCGGTGAGTCCAGCCCCTATGGACCAGCGCCCCGCCGTTGGGTCTTTCACGAACCGCGGCCAGTAGACCTCGCGGGTGGCAATCTTCTCTCCTGTGGCGGCCTCTGCCTCAACCGTAAACTGCTTGAGGGTGCCTGTGGCACGCTTGATCCATGAGACCTGTTCCGCCGAGAGTCGCGGGAGGTAGGTGCTTTCGCCGCGCATTACGTTCTCGAACACGTCACCGACGGCGATCCATGAACCTTTGGTGCTGCCTACCGCCTCCGGCAACCAGATCTGGCCGATCTCGTTCTCGATGAACGGCGCCTTCGTAGCACGGTAGGATGCTAGGGCCACTTCCCTTTGTGCGTCCTGCCACTGTTTGGACAGCACCCAGCGAAACGCACCGGCGAGATGGGGATCCTCTGCCAAGGCCATTCGGTTGATGGCCTCGATAAGCAGTTTTGCACCGGGGATATACTCGGCGAGGATGTTGGCGGTCTTCCGTAGGAGATCCTGCGCCTCTGGGCGCTCCAGAATGGCGCGGGCCATGTTGTTCATCACATCGGGGGTGAGCATATTCGCCCCACCTGCTATTGCGGGCAGGGGAGCACCCTCTACGATGGGCTTGATGCCCGCAGGATTCGTAACGCGGACGGCCCCACGATCGGCAGCCAGTCCCGGAATCTCCGAGGGTACAATCGCATCTGGGGCGGCCTCAACCGTGATTACACGCGGTTCCCCGCCGTGTATCCGGGCGGTCGTCTCGGCATAGACCTGGGCATCCTCCTTGATTGGGGTCAGGAATGCCCCCTCCCCCAACGGTTGGTCGCCCAGGGCAGTAGAGGTGCCTCGGTACAAGACCCGTGGCTCTGTGCCGAGGGCCCGGCTTATCTCATCGGCGCCGGTGACAATCGCACCTTGCTGACGGAGCAATTCGGTGGCGGGGGTTCCTACCTCCGGGCTGGCCATTGCCCGCTCTAGGGTGGCGCGGATGCCTGCGCGGGTGAGCCCAACAAGGCCGGGGAGAGCAATACCGCCAACCAGTTGTCCGACAATCGGTGGCGCTCCTACCGCTTCAGCTCCCTCTTCGCCCGCGGCCATCCCACCAGCGACCTCCCCCATCATCAGGGCCTTTGCACCAATGGTCGCACCAGGGAAGATGGGGAGTGTGGCAACGAACAGTGGATCAAAGACAGTCTCCGCGGTCTTGGCCAAGATTTCAGTCAAGGGGCCCGCCGGAAGATGCGCACGTATGAGGACGGGGCTCCAATCCTTTATGTTGACCGGGGAGATCTCAATGAAGTTGGGTGGAGTCAGGAGACCAATCTGGGACCGCTTGAAGAGATCCTGAAGCCCCGCATCGGAGGCCAGATAGGTGGTATAGTCGTCCGGCCTCTCTTTGGCGATAGAATTGACGGCATCGATGACGGCCTTACGCGGGTTGAGGGAGGCGACACTCACCGTGTACCCAGTCGCCGCCCGCTTGAGATCTTTGACCGACGTAGGATCGTAGTTGGACACCTGATCGAGCAGGGCACCCATATTCTTCTCGACGGTGAAGATGTTTCCGTAGGCATCGTAGACATCCGAAGCCGCCCCACGGGGGCGACTGATGCCACCGGCACCCTCCCACAACTGGATCTCCTGCTTGAGTTCGTCTTGTGTTGCAACCATATCTGCGGGTTGCCACGGTTGAAACGTAAACTCACGTGGCGCAGGTTCACTTGGCTTGCCCAGCGCAGTGACGTAGTATGGGGTTGGTGGCAGGGCAGGGGCGGCGGGTGGTGATGCCTGCTCCTCTACTGCGACCCCCGGAATAGGTGTGCTCGCAGGGGAGGGCGTAGGAGTAGGCGCAGGCGAAGGAGGCGGAGTCGGGGTGGGTGTGCTCGCAGGAGCGGGCACAGCCGTAGCCACTGCCGCCCTCGAAGAGCGGACACGCCGTATGGCGGCATCCGCCGTTTCGCCAGGTAATGTGAAAGGCACTTAGACGCCTCCAGATAGGATCTGGCGGGCTCGGCCCAAGGGTGTTGTTGCTACAGGTTGAGCGGGCGCCGCGGGTTGTGCCGGGGTCGCCTTCTGGAGTCCCGACAAGAAGGTTGCCGCCTGCTCCAACATCGCCTTACGCTTGTCTGCGGCCACCGTCGGAACTGGACCCGGCACGGTAGTAGGAGGTTTCGTCTGCTGCACCACAGGGGACGCAGCCGCAGGTGCGGCTGGAGGAACTGCGGGACCGGCAGGAGAAGTCGGGGCTGTGCGCTTCAGTCCTCCTTGAGGGACGCCACCCATGTCGTTGCCCGGCGTAAAGCCCAACTTCTCGCGGATCTTGTTGATCTGCGACCGCTTGGCCACCAAGTTGCCCAGGATACTTCCTGAGCCACCTACACCCGACTGTCCCATGACTATTTCCTCCCCGAAGAGAACTTGCGGACGGCCTGGCGCCGTTCCCGAAGGTGCGACTGTACAACCTTCACAGCATCCTGGGCCATCTGCCGTAACTTCTCCTGTTCAGATGGAGGATGATCGCGTGCTGCTAGAAGCGCAGCCACGAACCGATCTGCACGTTCAGCGATACGCATCTATCTCACCACCCGCGGTAGAACGATCGGAGGTGCCGTAGCAGTCGCAGCCTCACGCCTCTTCGTCCCCCGCTCCCCCTGGTACAGCATCTCAAGATCTGTACGCTTCTGGAGCCACTCCAAGGGAGATATGGCGTAAGCAAAGTTCAGGTTAGGGCGGGCGTAGATCTCCTCTGTCTGTGCCAACTGGGAGAGTTCCTTCTGTTTCTCAGTGGTCGCGGTTTGCTGCTCAGTGGTGGTTGTTGTCTGACGTTGGGTGGTGCCTCCACCCCCACCAGCCCCAGCCGCCTGCACAGAGGTCGCCGCCGCTTGTGCCTGTTCCTGGGCCTGTTCCAGCGCCTTAGTCTCCGATTCCGTCTGGCGCGTCTCTACGGCACCAGGTCGGGTGCCAAGAAACTCTGGGGCGCCGCCAACACCTACAGGCTTGAAGATCTGTTCGCCCTTAGCAGCACGGGCCCCCAGGTCTGCCATGTAGTCGTTGTAAAGCACCTCTGGATTATCCAGAAGCCAGAGACCGGCCCCGCGGCTGAGTGTGCCCGCCTTGACCTGGGCCTGAACGTGCGTGGCCAGACCAGTCTCAAACTTGTTCAGGAACTCCTCTGGCGTCGGAATGTCCAGATATGCGCGGGAGGTGCGCTGCTCGACCGAGACGGTCTCCTGCTGGCGCTGCACCTGCGAGGTGACGTAGTTGGAGATAGACTCGGCTACGTTGCCCCCCGCCTGCGCCCCCCACAGAGCATTTGCCCGATCTATCAACACAGTCTTTGCTTGCTGGACTGCGGGTTGTTTTGCTATATCTTCGAGGGAGGACGGCCCCCAGGGAGACATCTGTGCCGCCGCATTCTGCGCATCAAGGTAGGCCTGGGCTGCATCCGTTACATCCGTAGTGTTGATAGGAACATCGATGCCCAGACCCTCTAGCATCTGGCGCAGAGCAGCCCTATCGATAGTCCCCGCCGTGCCTCCTCCAGCAAGGATGTTGTTAATGATGTCTTCGAGTGTAGGGTCAGCCATTACCAGCCCCTCCGTAAAATGGCCCCAATGAGGGCACCCGCCGCCGTAAAGATGGCAGCAACGATTCCAGAGATACCGCCAACACGTGCAAGACTCGGTTTCGAGGGCGGGTGGTTGACGGTGTGTTCAGTAAGGCGTTCGTCCAGACCCCCACAACGTTGATCCACTCCAGTAAGGCGCTCGTGCAACAGTCCAAACTGCCCCATCATCCGAACGTCCACTTCATGGAGGGCTTTGTAGAGCTGGGCGCCGCTCACACGCTGGCCGTTGGGTTCATCTATTGTCTGCGGGATTTCGTCTACCATCACACGGCCCCTCGTTCACCAAGTTGCCCCATAAGACCGGGACCGACACCCTCTGCCGCCTGACCCTGGCCGGTGCCGGGGTGCTGGGTAGCCGCCGCAACGCCGGTCTCGGCGGGCATCGTCGTGTTGCCGGTCGGCATGGCCATTGTCTGCGAGCCATACGCCTGCGTTTGGCCCGTCTGCTGGCGGAACTGCATCTCCTGAACGTAGGCCGCCCGGAACTCGGTGGTGCGGATACGGGCCGCCATGTCATGTTCCTGCCTGCGCTCCAAGGCCTGGGCGACGTGCTCCAGGACGATCACTGGGTCGGTGTTGGCGATGTCCTCCCAAATGCGGTCGATCTCGGCCGCCGGATCGTCTATCTGGAGGATGTTCTCCAGGACGGTCATAAGACTCAGGACCGGGCGCCGCGGGTCGAGGGCGAACCGGGCCGCCTGGATGCGCAGGGACATATCATCCGGCAGGCTCGGCTTGAAGACCGGCCGTGGACGGTAGCGGCGCCCGCGATCCAGATCGATGGCCGGGTCAAACTCGACATTGAAGAAGGTCTGGCGGCGAACGATGGACGCGGACGCAGGGGCGGTCACAGTAAACTTCTTGAGTGAGGTGCCCCCAGACTGGAACTGCGCCAGGATAGACGTACCCGCCCGCGTGCCGAAGTTCTCCATGCCATCATGGAAAGGCTCCAGGGCATTGAGGGCGGCGTTGGCCACCTGTTGGAACATGATGCCACTGCCCTGGAAGGGCACGACGGCTTGGAGGATGTTAGAGAGGACACCCTTCTGCCGTTCATTGTCAAGGATGGCCACCAACCTGTAAGCATCCGGCGTCACCGGCGACATCTCGGCCCGGCGCAGGTCTTCCTCTGGGCGGATGGCGACCTTCGCCTCGATGCCGGGTGTGAACTCCGGTAGTTCACCGGATGGGGTCTTGAAGATCCAGGTGCCGTAGGTGCCGATGCTGAAGTGATGGAAGATGGTGGCAATGAGTTCGTTGTACTGTGGCACCTGCTCCTCGACTGCCGACAGCAGGGAACGTCCCGACTCGGAGACCCAGGAGTTGCTGGACAACTGCCAGAAAGCCCCATACTCACCTAGCCCCATCAGGCGGGCCTTCTCTCGGTTCCGGTCCATAACGAGGTTCATAATCGAGGGCTTGGTGACGACGTTGACCCCGTTCACGGCTACACCAACGACGGGTAGCGCCTGCGGCGAAAACCCATGCCTGTAGGGTGGGATGAGCCACTTAGCCGAGGACAACGGCAGAACGTTGTTGGGGTTGTAGAGCTGGTAGGTCGGAACCGCCGATCCCAGCACCCCAGTCACACCGGGAATCTCCCCGCGATCGTTGGACCAGTATTCAAACTTGACCGCGGGTCGGTTGGGGTCGAAGTTCTTATCATTGTATTCGTCGCCGTAGGATTCTGGGTAGAGACTCGCCAGGTCGCCCATCGTCGTAGACTTCTCGATGATGACGTAGTTGATCCCCATCGCATCCAGGTACGGGTAGACGGTACGGGAGTCGTAGACTTCAGCGATGAGGGGGGCTTCGCGGTACTTCAGGGCCTCGTCGGTGACATGCAACTTGCCCCAGATCCAACCACGGAGGAGGGCCTGCATAGCCACCTGCTTCCAGAATGGCATGAGGCCGCGCATGGAGAAGTTCTCATCCACGTCGTAGACGATACCCTGGAGGGTACGCTCGACCTTACCGATCCGGCGACGCTCATCCATATTCTCGTCGGTGGCTTCGTTGAGTGGGATGCGCCAGAAGGACTCGTTGCGGGTCAGGATAGACTGGGCTGCGTCCAGTGCCGTCCGGGGTTCGTTGCTGATGAACCTTCTGTATCCGATAGGCTTGTACTGTTGTATTACGTCTAGGAGGAAATACATTGCGCTCCAGTAATCTTGACGTACATGCAATGGGGACCAGAACCTTTTACCATAGACTAACTTTGTGGTAATGCTCTGGCGCAGTTGTTCTGCGTCCTTCTTGTTCAACAGCGCACTTCTAGGAATGGCCATCGCTAACTTGCTCCAATACGCAGTCAAGATGCTCGCGCTTATCTACCAGATAGGGCCTAATCTGTTCCCCGACGGCCACCATGTCCTCCTTGCGGACAATGTGCCACCGCCAGACAGGAAGATGACCCAGTTTATCTGGCCGCCGATCTGGACAGAAATATATCCTCCCCACACCAGTAAGTCGGAGAAGGGTAGATAGGATCTCTATCGAAGTGTTGGTCACACAGAAATTGGCGGCAGGCGTATAACCCTCGCCGCGGCTACGCAAACCGATGTGGCCCTCACCCTCGATCATTGCACCCACCCAAGCCGCTTCGACCGCAGTCATCCGTCTCGCAGTGGATACACGATTCTTACAAGCCCACCGGCAACCCTTAGTAGTCATCTATTTCATCCACCACTGAGATCCGCCTTTCTTCTGGCGGTAGGGGTTGATGATTTCGCCGTGGCCTCCCACCAGGATCACGTCGTCTTCGTCTTCGCGCTTGCCGAGTTTCCTGCGGATCTTGGCCTCCGGCGCCATGAGGAGGCATCCAGCCACGGACATAAGGATGTCGTCGTGTGCCTGGGCACCGGAGGCTTGCGCCTTCATCCGGTTCTGGGCCTTCGTCCAATCAAAGGTGCCCATCTCCTGCATCTCCAGAGCATCTCGCGTGACGTAGGTGTGGTTTACCACCGCCACCCGGAGACCTTGAAGGAGTTTCTCTCGCATCTGGGGGGTGGGGTAAATACCCGGCTTCACTTCTTTCTTGGGCTGCATCGGGTCGTAGTGGTAGTAGATGTTCGGGTAGAGAAGTTCGCGTACCCGATCCAGGCACGCCGAACCATGTCCGATGCGCTCCACACCAAGGAGTGCGTTACCGTAGTATTCTCCGATAGCACAGGCGATGGCCGCTGCATCGTTGGGAGTGACCTTTGCCCGAAAGCGGGCGGCCTTGTGCATCGTCCCCACATTAAGGACGTTGATGGCTGTATAGTCCGCCGAGTCCCCTTGCTCACCGCTGGCACAGTCCACATAGACTGTGTAGACCTGCGCGGGATCCGGGAACTCCCAGAGGGCTAGGCGGCCGCTACCAAAGAGCACCGGAGACTTGTTGTAGGGCAGAACCTCCATCTCCAGGACAGGAGGGGCGGTGAGGTTCCTGTACCACTCCAGGTGGTCTATGCCATCCGGGGTCTGGAAGTAGTTGCCACTGATGGACAGGAAGCAACTCTCCAAACTCTCAGGGAACTCCTGGGCGAAGGGCGTGGTGGTCTTAGCCAGGTCTGCCATCTTCAGGCGGCGCCAGAGGATCCGGTCGGGGGTAAGATCCGCCTTGTGCATGAGGCGCTCTTCCTCCGGTGTCGGCCGAAAGTTGATCAGTTTCTCTTGCAGTTCGTATACGGGGATCAAGATGTCCACCCCAGGCCCGGAACCCACGCGGTAGCGCGGCTCCATCCACCACGGGTAGAGGTGGACAGTCCAGAGACCCTCTGGATCATTCGGACGGGCAGTAAGGATCTCACCGTAGAAATAACCTTCTGCCCCATTTGGTGTACTCTCCAGGACGATTGACCCAAAGGGCGGGCCCGGCACAGAGGGCTTCAGTCCCCCCATCAGCGGACCGACGGTCTCCGGGCGCCAGTGGGCTACCTCGCTAAAGTGTACTCTGTGTGCAGTTCTTGAGCGTCCGATTATTCTCTTTTCGCCAGACTGGAAGATGACCCGGCTCTCAAGGCCTTTGATGGCCAACTCATCGTCGTTGTCAACGGACAGGGTGTACTCCAGACCGTGCGCCGCCAAGTCTCTCAGGTGGTGCTTGATGCGGTGGCGGAATGCCTGTGTGTCCGGATCATTGTGGACGCCGGTGATGGCTGTGTAGCCCCAGGTCGTGGTGAGTTCCCGCGTCGTGACCATCAGTTCTAGACTGGAGGTCCGGGACTGCCTGCCCTTCACCGTAACGTCGCGCCCCGTATGGTCCTCCAGCATTTGTATCTGTTGGGGAAAGAGTCTGACATCTACGATCTGCTGCTGAAGGTCCGGGACAGTCAGGAAGGTCTCACACCAAGCCTGGATGTCAGCAGGCGAGCGGCCATAGAAAAGAGGCTGGAGGGCCGGGTCTAAGTCAGTCCCCAGCTTCTCAACTGGGGGGAGTTGTGCCGTCCTCACCATCTGTCTCTACTTCCTCTATGCAAGGGCAACCATCACGGACGCAATGACAGAGAAGGCAACCTTCCCCGCTACACATGTCATCAGGAAGGCACTCATCCTTATGGCAACCGCAGGAACAGGAGCAGGACATGGATCCTACTTCTTGGCCTTCATCGCATTCTTGGCGAATCCCACCTTACGGATCAGGTCAAGTCCTTCCGCAGTGAGTTTGCCGTCCTTGCCCTTCATCTTGCGGGCGGCGTTCGCCAGGGTGGTGAGATCCGCCTCAGTGAGGGTGTCGTCTTTACCCTTGAGAAGCCCGCGGCGCTGGGCGATGGCGCGGAGGTCGCCCGTCGTGCCCTTCTTCTCCATCTTGGCCGCTACCGGCCCCATCCAACGATCAGTCTTTGCCATCGCTATTTCCCCTTTGGAACATAAACGCCGTGACGCCGCAGACGGCCGGTCCTCTCCATCGAGTAGGCTTCTGCGGCTGCCTTCTTGCGGCCCTCTGTTGTATTGGGAACCTCTCCTTTGTCCACGAGGTACTTGATCTTCTCACTGATGCGCCGTTGCGCCTCTGGTGAAAGGTGTGCTTGTACCTTCTTCCGGTGCTCCTGGAGTCGCTGTTGGGCACCCACGGACTATTCCTTCCGGGGAGCTGCGTTCTCTTTGGCCTGCACCTGGGTCGGTGCCGGACGGCCGGGCGGGTTTATGCGAGATGCGGCCAGGATTGCGTTCACCTCACGTAGGAGTTCCGATTCCCGGTTCTCCAGATCAGCCATTTCCTTATCACGCCCCACCTTTTCGGCATCGTAGGACGGACGGGTAGGAGGAGTTGGGCGTACCGAACCCCACTTGTTGGCCTTCCACTCTGCCGCCCAGAGTTCGCTTAGGCGCTGGCGGGTGGCGTTCAGGTCATCGATCACGTCTTGGATGGCACGGGGAATGGCCGGGGCGGGAGCCAGGGCACCAGCACCAGACCGGGCCAGGGATTCCTTGGCCGCCTTATCCGTATCCTGTGGTTCAGTGCGGGGGGTAACGGCCCCTGTAACCTTTCCGGGCCCGTAGATGTCGTACATGGCAAACTCCTAGAGCAAAAGGATCACTCACCCTCTCATTATTAGGATCGCAAATTGGGTATGCAATTGTCAATGGGCTTATACAGGTGCTACGATAGGGGCGGAGGTAGAGGTGGCAGAACTTCAGGGAGTCAACATCGAGCGAAGGTTCGTGCCTCTAAAGCCCTATCCGGATGGGGAGCCGCACTTCCACATCCCAAAGGCCATAGGGGATCGCTACAAGGGGTGGACGATCAACGATACGTTCGTTGATCTGGTTACAGGGAAAGCGTGGATGCTGGTGGTGCGGAAAAGAGAAGGAGGATCTGATGAACAACAATGATTCCAACAAGCCCCGCCAGCCGCAGTCGATTGCTTTCTGCGGCGTACTACAGCCAAAGGACGGACACCTCATCTCCGCAGAGGAGATTGAGGACGTAACGTCGCGGTTCCTGGCCGCCTTCTCCCGTTCCCGTGGTAAGGAATACTACATGGAGTTCGGGATTAAGGCCATTGACCGCCGTGATGAATGGAAAGTGCCACCGGAACAGGTAGCGGTGGACCCAATATAGGCAAGAACTAGTGGATACGGTTCCTAAATGCCAAAGGAACGCCCGGAACCTGGATTCCTATTTGTGTTCCTTGGGACGATCATCGTCCTGGGGATTCCCCTTATCCTCTTCGCTCTCCTAATAGACTTCATCCTACACTAAGAAAAACAGGAGCCGCGGCTTGCGCCAAAAGCTCCTGTTACTCACCGTTGCCACTAGTGCAACAATGAGGTGGTATTGGTGCCTGTTGCCTACACCATCTGCCGCCCCTCAGTTGACGGTGGTTAGACCGCCGCGGCCCACCCTCGAACAGCGGGCACCTTCTTACACTTCCATTGTCGGAAAGAGGCGCGGGAATTGTCAAGCGGAGTTAGCATTTGAGGGGGTTGACATCGGGCCGAGGGGATGTTATTAGAGGGGTGCTTGGTGGAAACTGGCTCCCCGACCAGGATTCGAACCTGGAACCTAGCGGTTAACAGCCGCTCGCTGACTTTGAATCTGACAGAGGACTTCGGCCGCGCACTCATCCTGGAAGGGCTCCGGCCCTCCACCATCTACCACTATGTCCGGGACGCCCGGCGCTTCTGTCTCTACCTGGGCGACCGAGACCTCACCAAGACCACACCCGCCCTGCTGCGCGAGTACCTCATCCAGTTCCGGACCGGGCGCAAGGACAAGACCCTGCGCGAGGCCCAGATCGCCCTGCGGCGTTTCTTCCGCTGGCTGGTGGAAGAAGGGGAACTGGATGAGGATCCTACGCGGGGGATCCCGCTCATGTCCTTCCGCACCACCCCGCAGCCGACCTACAACACAGAGGAGGTCCGCCGACTACTGGAGTCTTGTTTTACTAAAAGTCCTTTGGGTATAAGAGACCGGGCCCTTATTCTCGTCTTGTATGATACCGGCGTCAGGGAGGGGGAACTGGTCTCGATGCGGGAGGTGGATTGGGAACGCAGGGCGGTTCAGGTCACAGGCAAGACCGGAACCAGAACCGTACCTCTAGGCCTGGCGGCACTTCAAGCCATAGAGAGGTACATCCGGCACTGGACGATCTCAGAACCACCACTCTGGCGTGGCATCCGAGGCACCCCCCTCACCGGCTGGGGCGTACTCCAGATCATCAGACGGCGCTGCTTGGAGGCAGGGGTCCAGCACAAGGGCGTCCACGCCTTCCGCCGGTCGGCCGCCTGTCAGATGAAGCGCCTGGGTGCCCAGGACAGTGACATAATGGAGATCTGCGGCTGGAAGTCGGTGGTAATGTTGCGCCGATACACGGCCGCCTGTGCCGAAGAGCTGGCGCAGAGGGCTCACGCCCTCTACTCCCCCGCCGATAATCTGTAGGGATAGTGTTTACGGTTATTAGGAGGCTTGCATCCCCCATGAATATCTGTTAACATTAAGTCCGCAATGTAGCTCTCTCCCTTCAAAGGCCGGGGTGGTGGCGTCTGAGGGTCGCCGCCTTCTCCACCACAATACACCCCGCGCCTCAGAGAGCGGAGGGCGTCGGATCCTCTATCCGGCGCCCTCTGTATTATCTTCGACTTCTAGGCAACCTCCACCCTAATATCGGCCTAATCGTTGATATAAGAAGCGCCCCGGTAAAAGACTTTGTTGCAAATGCCGGAATCGCCCTGCTACAATCAAGAGGGTAGGCGGAGGCCAAGGCAACGGGTGGCCTCTGTCCGAGGAGCCTCCGCTAACCCCGCTACCCCGCCGTCGTGAAAGCCACGGCGGGCTAACAGGAACCTCCGGGTTCCTGTTGACCAGCGGAAAGCCCAGGCGAACTATGGTACACGGGCCCGCATACTAGTGGCGGGTGGCCCCGGTCCAGATCTGCCGGGGAGCGAGAAGCGGCCTTTGGGCACGCACCTGGGACGACGGGGTTATGGGGTTAGACCCCGATTAGTATTTGGAGGGAGAGGGCAATTCCACACCCACCTGCCCATTCCTGGACCATAGAGCCAACCTTTCGGCTCCTGTCACGCTGCGACCGATGCCACCGGCGCCGTCTCTTCGCCCCCTACTTCGAGGTCCACGGCACCGTGGACAAGGACCACGCCGAGAACTGCCCCCAGTGCAGCTCGCGGGAACCTGGACATGGTGTCTGGTGGTGGGAGTGCTACCTGTGCCTACTGGACACCCTCACTGGCCTGCTGGAAGAGCGGCGTCCTGTAGGTTAATGATGAGAAGGTTCTACTGTCACTTCCTATCCTTCCTCAGTTGGCTGAAAGACAGGCCCCCCTACACCTCTGGACACGACTTGATGGAGCGTGAGGACAGCGACCTGGAGTGCCGTCGCTGCCATGAGGTATTCCACTGGTTCGTCCCCGCAGTCGGGGGCGGGCTGGTCTGTACGAAGTGCCGGACAATCCAGGTATAAGCGTCGGGCCAGCCCACACCTTCGGTTTCGGACGCAGGCGCCGATAATAACGGCAGGAGCAGAACATGGTTCTCTTCATCCGCTGCCTAGCCCTCGGCGCCGTCACCTGGCTCATCGTCAACGGTGCCCCCGCCTACTTCCTCATCAAAGACCACCTGTAGACCAGAAGTCCGCCACCCTGTTACCCTGGATGTGAAGGGAGAGGTGACATGGGCGGTGGACGTAACTTGGCCTCCTACCCGCGGTGCCCAAAGTGCGGACTCAAGCGGGACGTAAGCCGGAGCCTAGTTCCAGGTGCCGATGCCTGGAACTGCTATCCATGTGGCCTATACTTCACAGTCCGGGACGGCCAATCGGTCGCAGATGGCCTAACCCCGATCCCCGCCGACATCAAGCGGGTGTTCTATTGCCACACCCACTACCGAGAACATCTCGGTCAGTGCCCCCGCTGTTCCCCAGTAGCAACTCCCAAGGCACCTTAGTTGCATTTCCCCAGCAACAACCAACAGCCGTTGCTTTTTGCTGGGGCCCCTGGACGATATTTAGTCCACCAACTAAATTTAGTCCGTCTCCTAATAGGCCCTAAACATGGCCTGGGGAAGGTTCCTGGCCAAAAACCTCCCAGAAATTTTTAGATTTTTGCACGAGACATTAGATACAGAAGCGAAACAGAAGCAGAAATCAAACGACACCGTAGAGAAACCAAAGCCATGTCAAACCAGAACTAGACTAGAGAACCTCAGAGCAACAGGCAAGGATAGATGAGCCAAATGCTAAGGGGCATAGGCGGATGGCCCCTATCTCCCTGGACCATGCCCTCGCGTAGCGCGCAACGCAACACAGGATAGGGCATACCCCCTGTCCCAAGTTTGTTGCCTGTTGCTTGTTGCCCTAGAGCAGGGGGCAACGTTCGTTGTCCCTTGCCTGTTGTCCTGGGGCATGGGGCATGGGGCATGGACGCTACCTTTATTAGGAGTACGAATCTGAGTCCTTAAGGGCATACACTTTCTTGAAAGTTGCTGGCCAAACCCCTTGACAAGCCTTCTCCGGGGGTCTATCTTTATTAGGGACGTAACGCAATCGTCACCGTAACGTTATTAGGATTAGGAACAACAGGCCGATACTAGAGGTGACAAACCCAAAGGGCCACGTGGACCGGAGGGAATGGACACAAGAGCACTAGGATGGCCGCATAGGGGCAGGGACGCCCCCACCTCCTCTACTTGAAGGGAGGGGAGTACAATGCCCAGATTCGATGACTTCTCAGAAGCCGAGGACCGGCAGCTAATCGAGCTGTATCATATCGGCCACATCACGGGTGACACGCACCATGCCCGCCTGTGCTGGGCCGCGCGGGAGTTTTGCAAGGAACGGCCTGCCGTGCGGGAGATACGGGCATACAAAGAGCTGTGCGCAGCCCTAGAACACAGGCCAATCTAAGCCCCGGCCTTTAAAGGGAGAGAGTACAATGGACAGAGGACAGATCATGTTCCGGGGCATTGCAAAGCTCGTTGGCGCATCCAACGCCGCAGCTCTAGCCCTACAGCAGAACCGAGAGCAAGAGTACCAGGCAGCTCGGCGAGCGTTCTGGGCCACATGTGCGGAGTCAGACCGCTTGTTGGAGGTTGCTGACAGGGCCCTGGCCCACGTTTCAGAGCTGGGGCCACGGTAAAGGAACCTAAGTTGACAACATCGTTGTTAACCTTGATGATCCGGTGGCGATGCAATCCTAATAAAGGTAAGAAGGTTCCCGGCTAGGTTGACTGTTGCGTGGGCGTTGGCTTTGAGCCCAGCGACAACAGGCAACAACAGGGAATGTAAACGGAAAAGGAGTCAGACACGATGAAAGACCTGAAGGTATGGATGCGGGTAGGCGATCAGGACCCCTATCACGACTTCGACAGCCCGGAAGAGGCGGCCGAAGATGTTGCCGTGTTGCTCACACTCAGAGACAGGTCGCCCATTCAGGTTCGCCGACATTCCGGTTCGGCCCTTAGGGGTGTGGATCTTGTTGGCACGTGCTACACCGGCGACAATGGGGTGTCACTGTTCTGGGGCGATGAGGACGCCTGCTTTGACTGCGAGTTGTCGGATATGGAGTTGGAGGCGTTCACGAATACGTTGAAGGCCGGGTAGCACGGGGTAAGGGTCCACAAGCAACAAACACAAGCCGAGAGTTGTAAACGAAAAAGGAGATAGGCAATGGGATATGTCAATGAGAACCTGAAGGTGGGCGATTGCGCCTATGATGTCCGGGTCAAGGAGTACGTGCTGATCAGCAACGCGATCTGTACGCTTGACCACTCTGGCCCGGACGCATTCAAGGCCAGCCACGGCGAGCATGGGATGGGCGCATGTCTCTATACGCCACACGAAGCAACGTGTTTGCGCGTTGCAGACGTAGCAGAGAATGGGCGACCGATCCTGTCTTACGTGATTCGTGGCGTAGAGGCTGGCAACCTGGAGGCGACACGCCCGGACATAGCACGGGCGGTCAAGGAGATGTTTGATCGGGCATTCAGCCGACGGCGTAGCGCATACTGGATTGGCCGAGTGTCCTAGCAACAACAAACACAAACCGAGAGTTGTAAACGAAAAAGAGGAAAGGACATGCCGGAAGTCAAGGAAAAGAAGTACACAGTTGTCGGGCTCTACCCAGACAGCATCGGGCCAGATGATTTTGTTGAATGGGTAGAGGCGGAAAGCGTAGAGGATGCTATAGCAAATGCCGTAGTGATGGCCGACGGTCGGGACGAAGACAACATAGTGGCGGTCTTCGAAGGCCATCACCTTGATCTAACGGATCGGTAGCACGGGGTAGGGTAGCCTGTTGAGTTTGCTTGTTGCCCGACCGCTTCGACAGCGACAAGAGGCTCCGACCAAACGGTTATAAGGGGGCTTCCGGGCAACAGGCAAGGTTAAGTAGGAGGATTCAGGAATCCGGCCCACGTGCCGATAGTATAGGGATGGCCGTTAGGGGTCGGCGAAACTCCTAGCCTGCCACCACAACTGAAGGGAGAGGGGCGCCATGCGTAACACCTACCGCCGGGCAAGGACCGACTACCCGAAGGGCGTATTCGCCGTGTATGACAACGGCGGCAAGACGTTCGACCGCTACACCGTCGTTTATACGCCCTACCCGCTGCCATCCGAGGACTTTCCCCATAAGACCGGGACGCCTGTGTTTGAGTACGTCACAATGTCCGACTCACCGTTTCACCCACAGGGCTTCTGCCAGCATGGGGAATCGGTAGGCCAGAGGCCAACCGGCGGATGGGGGGGCACGTGTGGCAAGGTTATTCGGTTTGAGGACTTGCCGGAAGACTGCCAACAGGTAGTAGAAGAAGACCTGAAAGACCAGACCTAAGCTACCGGGTCCGGGGACCTACGGCGAATAGGCCCCGGTTCACCACTGAAGGGAGAGAGCCATGCCCCACCCAATCGAAGACTACCTAAACGAGTGCCTATCCCTGTTACAGGTGTTCTGGGATAAGGCAATAGCTGAATACCGCCGATGGGAGTCCACGGCAGGCCCACACTGGGAAACGGCTCTTCGGCAGGCTTGTCAGTACGGCCAGGACAGTGACTTCCTGCTACGTGTCCTGGGGGCGCGGTGATGAAGGCGGCGAGTCTAGGCGTTGCCGTCTATTGCCGTACGATTCAGCCAATCCTAATAGAGATCGCGGGCATGGCGGCGTATCTAGTGCGCGGCGGGCGGGCGGCTACTCCTAATAGCGGAAAGCCTACAGCCTGTAAGCACGGGAGAACGGGCGAGAGCGCCCGCCACTACCACCTGTAGGCCACGGGAAGCGTGCTCACCATGAGCGCAGAGGGGAGAGGGCCAAGATAATGCGCGTCAAGCTACACCTAAGAACGGATAAGGAACCGTGCCAATCACTAAGCGGCTGGGCTGTGTTCCGCGTGGCCTGTGGGCGTTGGGTGATTCTAGCCGCCACTACCGACGACCCCAAGCGTGCCGAATGCGGGAACTGTCGCAGAAGGAAGAGAGTATGACAACACCGACGATCACAAGACACAAAGGGAAGGTCTGCGTTCCCGGTCTGCCATTCATGTACGGCGCCGGGTACGAGGGCGCAACAGAGGAGCTGGATCGCCTTGTGGTCCGGGCCGCGAAGATGCTCACCAAAGCATACGGCCTAGACGTAGAGATTCGATTCAACACCAACCGGCGCAGTGGGGGCGCATGGCTACACAGTGTCGGGAAGGCGGGGGGAATCGGGCTAGGGGGCGGCCTCGGAAAGCAACGGCCGAACGGACTCACCGATCAACAGTGGCATGAGATGCCCCGGCCGGAATACTATGGCCTACCCGACCACCTCTACATCGACACCTTCATCGACGCCGCCTACTGTGCGGACCCGGCCATCGTCAACGAAGGCAATCCCGGTTTCCGCTACGCCTACCACGAACACAAGACGCTTGCGGCCGGGCTCCGGTGGCTGAAGCAATACGCCGTCGTACCAAGACAGGAAGGCAAGGGGCTTGAATGACCGTCGAATGCGCCTTTTGGGAGTCCCGGTTAGAGAGAGCCGCTAAGGAAGCGGAGAACCAACTGGACAGCATCGGCTACATGGTGGCGTGGCGGCTGAAGAACCTGGCCGGTGAGCTGATGGCCCGGAACCGTAGCGGCCAGACCCCAACCGAAGCCATAGCCCAGCGCCGCGATCACGCCAAGGCGCAGAGCGAACGAGGCGATCCGGAGGCAAAGCTAGAGTATGAGCTTCTAGCCCGCCTCCTAGCAGAAGGGGGGACACGTGCGCGGAGTATAAGGCGGGAAACAAAGGCGTTGCCGGTTACAGAAGTCCACCAGTCTTCTTAGACCCTGGCACGCCGGGCCGGACAGAGCCTCCGGCCCGGAAGCAAGAGCCTAAGAGAAGGGAGAGGGGCAAGTGGACGAAACCACCAGCGTCATACACGAGATCAAGGTCAGCTTCGGGCAGGCATTCAACATTGGCTTCGGCCTCATCCTTGGGGGTCTGACTGCCTTTGTCCTCCTAAGTGCGATTGCTACCACCGTCGCCCTCTTGGTCCTGGGGATCGTGGCGGGCGTAGGGGATGGCGGAGTACAAGGCATAGGTCAACGGTAGAGGAAAAGGGCGCGTGAGAACGAGTACGCCACTGAGAAGGGTTGTCCTGGGGCCGGACTTCACCAACCCGACGAGCACACGGCTGGGGCGGGACAACAGGTTATCTCCAGTCGGCTTCGACGTGGCGGCGACTAGGTTTTCCAGACGCGGGGCTCGGCCCTGCCACATTTGCGGCTCGTGCGTGCCATACCAACACCGCTTTTGGTGGTGCCAGAGGCGGTTGGAAAAGGAAGCGGCAAGGGGAAGAGGCCGTGCTTCTTAGAATAACAGTTGATGCCAACGTGGTACATCACGTTTGCGTACAATGCGCCGAGGAGAACGACATCCCCACCGAAAACGCAACCCGGTCGAAAGTCGGGTGGTGTTTCCTGTGTGGGTGGGTGCCCGACGCAGAGGTTGACAACGACGGCCACCGCCGGTCTGCCCTTCGGCACCTGGACCTGACCGGCACTGAAACAGAAGGGAGCTGAGACGTGAGTAGAACAAGGGCAACGGAGCTTCTGCGGTTTGTGGATTCGGCTCTGGGCCACATCGCCAGGGCACAACTAGACCCGTTCGACGACACACGCGGACGAAGCCTAGAGCAGGCCATCGCCAGGCTGAATGGCATGAAGCTCAACCTGGAAGCCGAACGGGATGCCGTCACCGAGTCGATAGCCCGCCAGCGTGCGGCAGGAGCTTAGGCATGGCAGACATCACAGATGCGGACCTCGGCCCCACCTCCGAACGCGAACTCAACTGTTACTCACCAGACGAGATCGCCGAGGGCAACGAGTGGGAACAGTGGAAGATGCGGGTTTGGAATCAGATGGCCCGCCACTTCGGGCACTATCCAGGTCTGGCCCCACTCGAACAATGGATGCGGCGGTCGCACAAGGAGCGGCGCTGTATCCAGTGCGGAGAGCCGGGGGTAAAGGAAGTCAAGAGCGTACTGATAGCCTGCGTACCGTCCTATTGGACGTGCGCGGAGTGCGGGAAAGAGGAGGAAGAGGCATGACCAAGTACGTCGTAACCTACACCTGGGAAGAGACCTGCTATGTCGAGGCGGACACGCCAAAGGAGGCAGAGAACATTGCCGACAGCATAGAGATGGTAGCCCTTGACCTGGAACTCCGAGAGGGCAAGACACGAGTGCGAAAGGCCACACGTGACGAGCGGTTGGTTATGGATTTCGTGGGTGCGGAGGAAGAAGAAGGAGGCGAATTGGAGGTTGAAGCATGACCCAATACGACATTGAACTTGGTAGGTCGGCGCCGCCGGAGGACACCGGCCCCGCTCGGCACCTAAACCGGGCGGCCGCCTACCTCTTAGGGGCGGCAGCAGCCTACCGGCACGGTGGACGGTGCCATGTAGACCGCTTCCTGAAGCAGGCAACAGACGACCTAGAGCGGTTCCAGTCCGAGAGGGCGGACAAGTGATCGACTACACCGCCTACCAAATAGGCCACTGCTACCTGTGCGGCAGCCAGCACGTGTACCCGGAGAACTTCAGGCGCTACGGCGGGTTGGTTTGCCTACCGTGCGGGGAGGCGCTGGTGAATCAGCACAAAGGCGGCCTGTCGTTTTTCTGGTATTGGGAATGGCTTGAAGCCTACGGGCTCCGGGCCTGAGAGGAGAGGCATGAAGGCAATCATCGAGAGAGCAGCCATCCAAGTAGACCAGTGGGATCGGGTCGAGAAGGGCAAGGGGCCGGGCCTAGAGAACCTGCCGGAGCGGGCCGAGACCCTTATCGACGTGCTCCGCGAGCTGGCCGCAGCCAAACCGCACGTCCTTATCGTACTGGACGGCGGCCTAGTGGACTCGGCGAAGCTGTATGCCAGCGAGGAGGCCACCCTACTTGCCGGGCAGAAGGCTTGGCATGAGCGCACCGATCTGCTCTCGATGGCAACGGACCGCGACGAGAGCGCCGAAGACATGAAGACGCAGGAGCCCGGCTACGATAAGCGATGGGGCGGCGTGCGCCGGGGCCACGTGATGCACTGGTGGAATGACGACTTCGACATCATCGTAGACGAGCCGGAATGACCGAAGACAACGGCAAAGGCGAGTCGGTCCTGGACTACTGCCAGAGTACGCGCCGTCAGTGTCCGGGCGGAAGACGAGAGGTCTGGCGCTACCCCAACGAACAGGGTAGTCTGCTCCTCTGCCGTAAGTGCTGGCCCCACCGACAGGCCATCGTAACGGCCGGGAGCTACCGCCGGAGGAAGGAAGGCAACGTATGAAGGGGCTGACGAAGCCGGGGACCAAGGAATACGGGCGCCGGGACCACACCGTAGCCCAGCGAGAGAAGCCAGCCAGAATCGCACGTCGGCAGAACCTGTCGGCGAGCGACCGGCGGGGATTCAAGGAGAAGGAGACGAGTAAGCATGGATATGAAAGCGGTTGAGTCCTCGAACATCGTGGCCATCGGCTACGATGAAGAGGAGAAGAAACTCCGGGTGACGTTCAAAAGTGGGGCGACCTACGACTACCTGAACGTCGAGCCGGAGACCCACGCAGCTGTGATCGGCGCCGACTCGGTAGGCAAGGCGTTCCACCGACTGATTAGGGCGCAGCCCACCACGTACCCGTACCTGAAGGTCGTCGAGGACTAGACCGGGGCGGGGTGGAAGGTCTAACATATAGGTAGGATGGGGGAACGACTGCCCACCCGACCGGCGAGGCGGGTGACAAGCAGCCTCCACTGCCACTGAAGGGAGAGGGCACCCGTGGACGACATAGAACTGGGCATCCTTGCGCTCTCCGACACCCTGAACGAAATCGAGAGGCAGACCAGCACGTTGCAGGAGGTTGCAAAGCAACTCCGGCACGACTACCTAGCGCAGACTGCACCCGAACGTGTCTGCCCCAACTGCGGCGAGTACACAGCCAACGAGGGCGAGACGTTCACCCCCTGCAAGAAGGATGAAGACTAGCCGTGGGTCTGCGTATATCGCCCCACGGTTTTGAAGCCATGAGAGACCGCGACATCCTGCCCGGCGAGGCCGATGCCGTGGTCGAAGACCCGGAGTGGAGCGGCCAGCGGCCGGACGGCAAGATAGTGCTTTGCCGCGGCGGGATGGCCATCGTCGTTAGAGACCAGACAATCATCACATGCTACAAGATCAAGAAAGGGAGAGCGGCATCCCCGCCATGTTAGCAATAGGAGTATACCGCCCATCGAAGGCGGCCCTTGATTCCAGACCGACCAAATGTGGACATTGCGGCAGGGAAGGACGAGAGCACTTCTGGTTCGCCTGGGACGCATGGGGTGAGACCTGGACCTGTCTCTGCTGTGGCTGGGTGCTGGACGTAATAGACACACTGCCGCTGATAACGACTCACCCGGTCGGCGGTCGGAAGGCTAAGGAACCGACCCTCATGGGAGCGACCCTGTGACAAACCCTCTACGGATCAAATGGGACTGCGGACCATTCGTATATCTCCGTCGGTACAATCCTTGCCGATGGGTACGGATAGCCGCTATCCGGGGGCCGTGGGGTTCGTTAGGGCTGCACCTACACGTCTGGCCGCCGGTGCAGAGCCACCTTGATCTACACATCTTCTGGTGGGTGGTGACACTTGGCCCTGCCGCCATTGCATTACGGGAACTCGACACGACAGCAGGGCTGTACATAGACCTATGAACCAGGCGCAACCACCATTAGTCCGGGTCATCAAGACTCGCTACTACACCGGCCCGAAGAAGGGCGACGTGGGTACGCTGGTAGAGATGAAGGGCGTGGGCACCCTAATGCCGGTAGTCAAGGTTGACTTCGGGAAGAAGGGCATCTGGCACATGCGTCCGTGGGAACTGCGGCTGGTGACGGAATGATAGAGGACTTTCTGTTCGTAATCACGGTTGGCGTTGTGGTCGCCGCCATTCTGTTCGCAGCCATCGTCGGCTGGGGAACAGGAGGGCAGCAGTGACGCAACCTCTAGAGGCTAGACTGCTTCACCTGCTGTCGGGGCCGAGCCGCAACTGGACGATGGAAGAGCTGAAGGCTGACCTCCACGCCAGCCGATCCGCCATCTGGCGGGCGCTCGATACGCTGGAAGAGTCGGGCTGCATCGGGATAACGGAGGAGGAGACGTGAGTTGCACAAGGATTACCCATAGCAAAGTTGTACAGCATACATTCCGTCTCTACCTGGACAGGCGCACCACCACAGGGCGGGAGTATGCCTGGTGTGACGTGCTCGCCCAAGACGAAGTGAGTGCCGTTATCAAAGCAGGAGACGCACTCGGATTGCCTTGGGTAGTAGCAAGTAACCCGATTAGGGTTCAACACGTAGGTTACTGCGCCAACGGAACCCATCCGATGCGGTCGCTGGGCAATGGTGTCTGGCGCGGACTCCCCGTCGAGTGATGGACTGCACCATCGTCATCGAGGACAACCTCTGGGCCAGTACGGACAGCGGCCCGCCGGGAGTGCGGGCACTTGTCCGGGACGCCCTTACCTATACCCAAAAAGGCTACATTTTTTCCAACGCCTACAAGATGGGCTACTGGGATGGAACAATTTGCTTGGTGAAGAAGGACGGACGGTTCCCGGTCGGGCTGGTGGGCCACGTGGTCGAGAGCCTGAAGGTCAGCGGCATCCAAGCCAGCATCGAGGATAGGCGCACCCGCCCAGTGGGAGATCCGGGTCTATTCCCATCGCTGCCAACCCTCAAACTCAAGACCTACCAGGAAGAGGCTGCGGGCGCCGCCTGCGCCACGGGTAGAGGAATCATCCACCATCCCGTCGGATCGGGCAAGACAATAGTGTTACTCGAAATAACAAGGCGTCTGGGGGTGCCCGCCCTCGCCCTTGTTCACCGGAAAGACCTCCTCTACCAGTTAGCCGAGCGAGCACGCGATATCTACCACATCAAGGCGGGAATCGTTGGCGACGGCCGGTGGGAAGACGGGGAGGGACTAACCGTCGCCACGTTCCAAACGATCTACTCCCGGCTGGTAAACCGAGAGACCAACAAGGAAACGGCTGAGTGGTTGCGCCAATTCCGAGCGGTTCATGTGGATGAGTGCTTCCCCGCCGGTACACGGATTCGGATGCGTCGCGGCTGGGTTCCTATTGAATGTGTGACCCCAGGAGAAGAGGCACTGACCTATGATCATCGGTCGGGTCAAACAGAATGGAAACCTGTGATCCGGCATATTCAGCAACAGCTTGACCAAAACCTTGTGACTGTGTATCATAGTGGTGGAAGAGCATCATATAAAAGCACAGCAGACCACCGAGTTTGGAGGAATGACCTTGGCCACTATGCCGCCGCCACTCAAGGAGCAGAACTGCTCTGCCTGCGGGAGCAAATACCTAGCCACGAAGGGCCAGAGGGATCGCGACAAACTAAGAGGCTATCCGTTATGCCGTCCCTGTTCCCAAAAACGGCGGGCCGAGATTTCCTCGGTGACAATGGCGCAGACCAACAGGTTGTATGCGTCGGCGCGGATGCGAGAGCGCAATCCGATGCGCCGCCCCGAAATACGCCAGAAAGTATCGGAGACCCACAAACGGCGAGGCCACAAGCCGATACTGCGCAGCGGGAACGGAAGACCTCCGCCGATCCCGCAAGAACGGTTGGCCCTACTTCTCGGCTGGCCGATGGAGGTCACTGTTTCGACTGGCGGCAGCCGGACAAGGACAGGGGAGGGGCGCCGGAAAGGAATACCCAGCCACTACAAAATCGACATAGCCCACCCGTGGTTGCCCCTGGGCGTCGAGATAGACGGGGGATCACATGCCCGCCTGATTCAACAAGAACGGGATCGAAAGAAGGAACACTTCTTAGAATCGCAAGGGTGGACTCTGTTGAGATTTACCAACCAACAGGCAATGGACGACACACTGGCCTGTGCCCAAATGGTGTTGTCTACGACTTGGAAACTGCTGACAACCACAACTACTTCGCCGAGGGAGTCCTAGTCCACAACTGCCATCACGTTGGGGCGGACACCTACGAGTACGTGATGCAACACCTTTCAGCAGCGTACTTCCGCTTTGGTTACTCAGCCACGCCCACGAAGAGTGGGGACAAAGGCACCTACCTGAACGTGATGGCATGGACGGGGCCGGTGGTGTCATACCTGCCAAGTGAAGGGGGAATCAAGGCTGGGCGCTTGGTGCCAGCCGACATCTTCCTCGTCGGTCCACTCTCTGGCCGGAAACCCATCGACCTCGACTATCAAACCGCCTACGAAAGTGGGATTACGAAACATCAGGTACGCAATGATACGATCATTCTTATCGTCCAGGCCCTACGTAAGGTAGGCTCGACGCTCATCCTCGTAGAGAGGATTGAGCACGGGCAACTGCTGGCTGATGCGCTCGGTGTTCCCTTTGCATCCGGCTCCACGCCGGGCGACAAACGTGTGGACATTTGGGAGGACATGAGGCAAGGGCACCTAGATTGCGTCGTAGCTTCAGTGATAGCGGACGAAGGCCTGGACATTTGCAACATCGAACACCTCATCCTAGCCGGTGGTGGTCGAGCACCGCACCGTGTCATCCAGCGGGTGGGCCGCGGGATGCGTGCCTCACCGGGGAAGGATAGACTGACGGTATTCGATTTCATCGATGCTGGCTTCTACTTGGGACGCCAGTATCGTTCCAGACGCCGCACATACGAACGGGAGAAGGCGTACCAAGTGGCCGAAGTAAAGACAGAGGAGATCGAACAATGGATGGGATAGGCAACAATGGCGATCCCACATACCAGGAGTTCAAGAGAGACATCCCCCTGGACGATCTGGGGATCAATGAGAAGAGGGCAGTGGAGTCTATTCAGGCCGCCCTCGCCGAGGTACTGCCACATCCGGCGAAGGTGCTGGGAATGGTGTTCGGGATCATGGTGGAGGACGACGCCATGATACTGACCCCCGACGGCAAGCCAGCCAACAACCTCCTGATACTCGTGGGTAGTGTTCAGGCGCAAATAGGCCTTGTACGTGTCCTGATGAAAAGGCTCGCCGAGATGTGCCAGGAGCAACAGGTGGAGGATGTTTAAATGGTGAACCCACACACGATCCGGAGCATCCTGTCGTCATCGATGCTCATTAGGAAGATCCTCCGCCGGATCTGGTGCCGGATCCTGTGGGGAGGAAATCACCCCTACCGCCGGATCGTGGGCACCCTACTCTATGAGTGCCCTGTCTGCGGTAAGAGGGCAGAGGGGAGTCAACTGACGTTCCATGCGTAGAGACAACGACGCCTACTACACCCTCCAGGCACAGACCGCCATCGATGCACTTCTAAGGTATGTGCCGGTCGCGGGCAGGATCTTCGAGCCCTGCGTCGGGGAGGGGCATCTGGTTCTGGCCCTCTCCCGCCATATAGAAAAGACGGTCGCCATAACCAACGACATCGACAAGACCGTAGAGGCATATTACCATGAGGATGCGCGGGAATCCCACATTACAAACGCCATCTACGATTGGGTGGTGACTAATCCTCCCTTCTCCCAAGCATTCCCCATCCTGAAGAACCTCCTTCCCGGAGCCCGCCAAGGCGTGGCGTTCCTACTCAGACTGTCGTTCCTGGAACCCACCTACGAGCGCGGGCCGTGGCTAGAGGCACATCCGCCAGACCTGATCATCGTGACCCCAAGATTCTCGTTCACGGGCGATGGCAAAACAGATTCAGTTACGACGGCGTGGTTCGTCTGGTACACAGACAAACATGCCGACCAGTTTCTGAAAGGAATTCGCGTTGTTCCTAAGTCCCGCCCAACATGAACTCCAAACCCCCAGGGTTAGGCCAATGACACCGGCCGAGGCCGCCTATGTTGGGGCCTTTCTTGATGCCGAAGGGAATCTCCAGAGGAATGCAAACACCCGCCACTGTATGATCAAGGTAGTCAACGGCAATATTGAGATCATCTCCGCCCTACTGCGGGCGGTGGGCACCGGCCGGGTTGTCTATGCAGGCCACAGTCGCCTGGGGAAGATGCCCCTCTGGGTATGGTGCGTTCACCGGCTGGCCGATCTAAATGTTCTGCTGCCCCAACTCGCCCCCTACAGTATGAAGGCGCAAGAAGCACTGGCGGTGAACGTGGATGCCTGGGCAGACCGGCAGACACGTCTCGCCACCTGCCGAAAGGGACACCCGCGGCTAGAGAAACGGACCTATCTTCGCAAGAACGGTGGCGGCGCCTGCCGAGACTGTGCAGCCAAACTCGCCCGCGAGAGGCGGCGAGCCGCGAAGGAGAAGTGAACCGTGTGTCCAATATTTGAATACGAATGTCCGCGGGGTCACAAGTTCGACAAGATCGTACCCATCGCCCTTATGGGCGAGTACCAGGAGTGCCCTGGTAAGCTAGCGTCACGGGGATACCGAAAGAGAAAGCCGACAGTTGTGCTCTGTCGGGCCCCGGCCAAACGCATCCCGGTCCCATCCAGCCCAGCTCACTTCATCATGCACTAGGAGGAGAACCATGTTTGGAAGGAAACCCACGCCCCTGAAGGATAGAGAAGTAACTCTTCTCCCGCCTCCCTTGGAGGAGCGCATCGTCACCTGCCAGGACTGCAAGCACCTCCTCTACAAGAAAGACACCCAAGAGGTTCAGGTTGTGACAATAGCCATCCATTGGGTGGCGGTGGGGCGGTGGAGCGAGGAGCATATAAGGTTGCTCTACTACTGTCCGGCCCACCAGAAGGCCTACGACTACGTTGACTACAACCCGGCGACCAGGCAGGCCAACTACTACCGCACCATCCCGGCCTCCCCCGCCAGGCACGAACTGGTCAGCGCCGGTGCGCCTCCCAAGGAAAAGTGCGAGGCCAAACCAATCCCATTGGCATAGGAGGAGATCATGCCCTACATTGAAAAGACACGACGGTACGAGCTGGACAAACAGGGCGCCGCCCGGCTCGGTGAGTTCTGTGCCACGTCGGGCGAACTAAACTACACGATCACCCGCCTCTGCCTCAGTTACCTGAACCGCCACGGCAAGAACTACGCCACCCTGAGCGCCATCCGTGGCGTCCTCCACGACGTACACGATGAGCTGTACCGCCGTGTCGTGGTCCCCTACGAGCAGCAGAAAATTGAAGAAAATGGAGATGTGTACCCATGACCTACCCTGACGCAATCGACGAAGCGCGGGGGGCGCTGAGGAAGCAACTGCAATCACTTGTGCGTCTGCCCGGCTACGCTCTGCCATCTGCGGAGTCAGTGATGGCTGCCGCCGACCGCCTCGCGCTGGCGGCGTTCGATGCGGGCGTGAAGGCCGATGGATGCACGAGCGACACCGTTCTGGGGCTGCGACCATGTATCTGTTATAGCGGGAAGCGGTTGTGCCGGAAGGCCCTGCGTGCCCGCTTCTTGAAGGAGGCCAGCCGTGCACAAGCCGCTGACTAAGGAAGCGCGGGAGGCGATACGGAACCTTGCTCGCAGGGTAGTAGATGGCGTCGAGGAGGGCCACGTAGCAAGGATACTAGCCGAAGGGATACGGCTCCTCCTCGCCGACCTTGACGCGATGGAGTTGGCGTTGCGCTGGATCAGAACCTACGTTAAGAACCAGCCCCTCGATAGTCTGGCAGAGTTTGTAATCCTTGACAAGGTGGATGAGGCCCTTGGGGAGAAGTACCTGCGCCGTGCGACCGAGGCAAAGGGGGAATGATGACGTATCGTGGCGCTCGACATATCGCAGAGCTAGAAGCCCAGCAGGACGAGGTACTGGCCCTCCGCGCTGAGAACGCGGCGCTGCTCCGAGGGCTTGCCCAGTGTCCGTGTTGGAAGAGGAAGTACACGGGGACGGCGTCCGAGGACTTCACTACCTGTGAAACCCTGAAAGACTACCTGATCACCATCAAGGAAGACTGGTGCCCTCCCTGCAAGGCCGCCCGTGCCCTCCTCTCCCCGCAGCCAGCGGAGCCGGTAGAAGGGGGCGCGTGATGGCTGAGTGTCCCCAATACCACAGGTTCAGTCTTGACTTTGATGCAAGGACGAGGCGGGCTCGCTGTCTTTACTCTGCGGACTGTGGGTATGCGACCTCTCCGGGAAGTGTATCCTGCCGAGATGATTTCTACACACAGTTCGGGCACGGCGAGCGCCTAGTTGGAGAGGAGCCACCCCTGGGCAAGCCGCCTGAAGGGGGCGCGTGATGCCCTACCACGGCTACACCTACATCGGCCTCTTGGACAACCGTCTCAGCCGGTTCCTATGGCGCAAGGTGTTTTGCGTGCGCGGCTGGCACTTGTGGGACGAGTCGTTGGGGGATGCCAGACACTACTTGTCCTGTGATGCTTGCGGCGTTGCGGTGGCGCTGGGCGTGGAGCCACCAGAAGGGGGCATCCCTAATAATGATCACAAGAATTAGCCTATCCGAAAGCGCACCGTTGCATTGTTAGGAGTTGACAGCCATTCCTAATAAGGGTAGACTAGAACTGAGGAGAAGGGGTATGCCCTTATGGTGTCAGCTTCGTATCCCTAATAGGGTTAGGCTTAGAAGGCTGGGGCTAGAAGGTGCCTCCCTACTAATGCTGGTGACCTGTACCCCTGGCATTAAGAATAGAGTACGTCACACGTAATAAAGGGAGAGAACCTTTGCCGGAAAGTTTCGGCCCCTGCTGCCAGCGAGATGAGGAGTTCAAACGGATACCGGGCGTGCCGGATTACGTTGTCTCCAACCTCGGTCGGGTGCGGCGGGACACGGTAGGCAAGGGTACTTATGTTGGGCGGATCATCAAACCTGTACGGAGACCCGACGGACACCTCTACGTCTATATGCCACCGGGCAACGGCGATAGGTTGCGGAACACCGATAGACCCCGGCCGAAGAGTCTCTTTATTGCCCTACAACGGCTGGTGGTGGCGGCGTGGTTGCCACAGATGCCAGAAGCTCGGTGGAAAGACCCGCACCAGATTACCCACCACAAAGACTGGAATAAGGCGCATAACTGCGATACCAACCTGGCGTGGAGAACGCGAGCCAAGCATCTGCGGGAGCACTATGCCCAAAGGCGGAGGGAGAAAGATGCGGACGACACTGACGGACGGCCACCGAAGGTATTCCGTGTACGTCCGGAGATCCGAGTACCGCCCGACCCTTGGGAGTGAGGCGGCGCCGGTCAACACGGTCGGCGAGTTTCTGCACTGGTTCCGCCAGCGCGGGATAGAGTGCCGCGCCTCCTGCCCTCCCTTCGATGCCGAGGATGCCGGGATAGTGAAGCGGTTGCTTCTCAAGCACGGAGAGGCCCGGCTGAAGGAGCTGGCCGAGTTCTTCTGGTTGTGGGAGAGTACCCCCCTCCAGGAAAGGTATACACATACGATGCGCCTGTTCGCGTCTAAGATACCAGAGTTGGAGGTGGCTCTTCGATGATGAACAAAGCGCGGATTGAAGTAGACCACAGGCCGGATTCCAGTTGTCAACTCTGCGAATACGACGCCCCGAATGCACACCCGGTTCCCGCCTTTATTCTAATTGGGCCAACGGGTGTTGGTGGGTGGGTTGTGGCACTCTGTCGCCGCCATGCCGGGGCCCTGGCCCAATGCCTGTTGACCGGCGCACCGTGGAGCGAGGAAGCATGATGGCTGAGGACGACGAGACTGAGATCTGCGCCTGGTGCGCTGCGGACTGCACCACCGATCTCAACTGTCCGCACTGTGGGGCCTACTGCTGCTCGGACGGGTGCCTGGAGGCGCACGTCGAGACCTGCGAGGTAGAGAACCCAGATGACTGACGACGTAGCCTACCGCACTGTCTACCTCCTACTGCACGACGAGGAGTTTCTCCGGGCCCACAAGAACCTAGAGCCTGTGGTGTTCCCGCCAGGACCAATGAAGTTTCTAGCTGACCTCGCCCTCCGGCAGTGGGCCAAGTACCGCAACACAGTCACGTCCTCGGTCCTGAACCAGGCCCTAGAAGTAGAGTGCACCCAACTCCGGAAGATGCGGGCGACGGAGGAAGCGGTCATCCGCCTGTACCTGGACCTCGATTCCTATGCCCCAGACGAATCCGCCCTGCCCTACATCCGTGAGGTGTGTACGGCATGGCTAGAACAGTATTCGATGGGTGCCTACGTCGAGCAGGCGGGCGCCGCCCTAGATCGGGGCGACGTGGAGAAGGCCAGGGAGAAACTAAGCACAGCCCTATCCAGCACCGTGGACACCGAAGAGAACGTGCGGCTCTCTGCGTTCATAGGCCAGCCGCCACACGGGTTCTCTGGCGGCGCTATCCCCACCGGCCTCTACGATCTGGACAAACTCTGGGAAGGCGGAATCCACCCCGGCGAATTGGGGATCATACTGGGGCCGACCGGCACAGGCAAGAGCATGATGGCCGTCGCCTTGGCAGTGGAGGCGTTCTGGAAGTCGCGTAGTTGTCTCTACTATACCTTCGAGCTGACGCCCAACCAGATCCTCCGCCGTGCCGTGACGGGAATCCTCCAGAAGGGTGCCCGGTCGCTGAAGTGGGGGCGCAATGAGCCTCTGAACGCCACCTTATGGCAGACGGAACTACTCCGGGCCAGCAAAGGACGGCACATGAACGCGCCCCCGACCGCTGACATCGACGTGCGGACGGGCCTGATGACCATACGTGACCTCATCCACGACATCGACCAGTACATCGCCGAAACGGGCGGGCCTCCGGGGTTGGTGGTGTTGGACTCGGCGGATGAACTTGTGCCGGAGCGCCAGAGGAAAGCGGGATGGGAAGAGCTACGGGAGATCTTCAGTACCCTTCGCGGCGAGGTAGCACAGGGGAGGGAAGTACCCATCTGGACCACCGGCCAAGCCACAAGAGAGGCGGTGGACAAGGCCCGCATAAGTCTCAAGCATGTGGGGGCGTCCTTCGCCAAGGCGCAGAAGGCACACTTTGTCTTGGGCCTGGCTCAGACAGACCAGGAACGGGACGATGTAGAGGGGCCTTGGATGAATGTTTTTGTACTCAAGGACACACATCACGGCTGTACGGGGGGCTGGTTGCGCTGTGTCGCCAGTTTCGGGCGGGGGGACAATGGGTTCCCGGCGCTCGAAGTACAAACGACACACGGCCTACCTGTGCTGGTAGGAGGGGAAGAACCATGAGCGACTGCGAACATACCTGTTTCCGCTGTTGGCTGTGGGAGAAGAAGGAAGTCCTAAAGGGGTGGATGTTCCACCACATGCCACTCCGATGGAGGCACCGGCGACGCATGCGGGCGGCGATGAAGTGGCGCCGTCTCTGGAGAGAAGCCGTAGGAGTACACAAGTACCTGATTGATCCAAGAGTAGCCCACTCTCAGCGAAGAATGCTTCGGACCATCACACGATCAATGGAAATGACACAGTTTCCCGCGCACCTCGTCCTGGAAGAGGCGGGGGAAGAGGCGAGGGTAGCGGAGGAACTGACCAAGGAGATTTTGGACGAGGCCCTACAGCGCATGTATGACGACGGCGCACTTCCCCCAAGGCGGATGGACGAAAAGCGAGGATGAGATGCCCTGTCCAAGATGTAACGGCATTGGCTACGTCTGGAAGGCTGGATTGGAGGGATTCTTGGCTGTCCTTCTAAAGGAGAAGTGGAGCAAGCTGTGTCCCCGGTGTGGTGGACGGAGGACAGTATGATCGATCCCGACGCCCTGATAGAGTTCCTCATCGACGGCGGCATCGAGGCCGAGTTGGTGGAGGACGGCACCGAGGTTAGGATCCCCTGCCCGCTCTGCGGTGACGACCGCAGTCGCCTCTACATCGAGGCGGAGACCGGGGTGTGGATATGCTTTCGGTGCCAGGAGAGGGGCGACCTGTTTGACTTCTTCCACCGGGCCCTGGGAATGGAGCCCACGGAGGCGTTCGAGGCCCGGCGCAAGGTGCGGTTCCGCACCGAGCCGCGGTTCCGGTTCGGCGGCAACATCCCCGCTCCGGTGCCGGGGGTGGAGTTACCACTAGACTACAAACCCATCAGCATACTGGATCCAGAAATCGGTGCCGACATCATCTTCTACCTTGACAAGCGCCATGTCCCTTACGCCCGTGCGATGTCATACCAGATCGGCTACTGCACGGATGGACCATACACCAAACGTATCATCATCCCAGTCACGTACCGCAAACGGCTCTACACCTTCGTCGCCCGCGCCCTAGACCCGGCGGTTGAGCCCAAGGTGCTCTACCCAAAGGGCAGTCGCCGGAGCGATGTGGTGTTCAACCTCGACCGGCTGGAGCGTTTGCAACATCCGCGGCCCCTCATCATCACAGAGGGTGTCTTTGATGCGTTGAGGATGCCCAACTGCGCAGTCGCCATCCTGGGCAGCCAGATGTCGGCGCAACAGATAACACTTCTTGGACGCCTGCCGGTGGGGTGGCGTCCCTTTGTGATTTTGATGGATGGCGACAAGGCCGGACGTAGTGCCAGCGGCCAGATACACAAGTCCCTGTGGTCTCATGGGATCCCGCATACCGAAGCCAGATTGCCGGAGGGCACGGACCCCAGTGATGCACCACCTGGGATTCTGGAAGGCACGATCAAGGAAGCCCTTGACAATTATGTAGGGTGATCTGGCAGAATGAAAATGGAAATGAGAAGGCGGCGACTTCCCCAAATCCTTGGGGCTACGGCAAACATCGCTGGTATCGGCGGACTCCTGGTCTTCTACGGAGTCCAGGCTGTAACTGTCTTTGTCCACCACAATGTGTCCGGCCTCAGCCTCCCCGCCTTCATCGCCTTGTTCATCGGTTGCTTAGGACTCGCGGGCACCGGCCTGAGCGCCCATTCCTGCATCTTGACGGCGGTCAATCTGGTGGCTGCGGTTTGTGCCTTAACCACCAGTGTAGCAATCCTGGTTTGGCAATAGTCTGAAGGGAGAGAACAGTAGTGAAGAAGTACGCACTTATCATAGGGCTGGCGGCCCTAGCCGGTGCGTTGGCGAAGGCGGCGACGACCGTGGGGGCATTGGGTTTCAGTGCCAGCACCACGGCGTTCCTGGTCATCGTCATCGTCGGTGCCGGTGAACTGGTGAGGGACTACCTCAAGAAGGTGGAGGGCTAACGTGTCTGGATGGAGAAGGCCTGACATACAAGCCTCGGTTGAGGCGGCCAAAGCCCTGGCGGAGAGCACACCGCTGTTCAGGCCGCAGTCGGGGCCCGGCGGCAAGTGGGGAGACAACTGGATCAGGATCCTCCCGCCTAGGGACGACCTGCCCGCGAACCCCGATACAGGCAAGACCCTGTTCTACTACCCCGTTGCCGTCCACTTCTACGGGGCGAACCGGGCACCGTTTGTCTGCCTGCGGAAGATGTATGACGAGTCCTGCCCGGCCTGTGCCCAGGCGAGGGAACAAGGCGACGGTAAGGGGCCGCGCTGGTATGCGGCCATGAACGTCGTCGAACTGAAGGACGACGGCACCCCAAAGGAAAACCTTGTTCGCATCTGGCCGTGTCCGAGAACAACTCTGGATGACCTTACCCAGGCCATCGAGGAGTTGCCAGAAAACGAACGGGACATCACCGACCCGGACACGGGGCGGCCGGTGCTCATTCGGCGCAAGGGTACAGGCGTACAGGACACCCGGTATCAGGTGCTCCTGGCTCCAGATGCGTTGCCTCTTGAGGCACCGGAACTCCTGGAGAACATGCACGACCTCGTGGCAAACTACGAGGTGCTGACCGCAGCGCGGATGCTGGAAATCCTGGCGGGCCCTGCTGATCCCTTTGGGGCGGCGGCTGCACCGGCGGCACGCCCCCGGTTGGGTGCCGGACTACCACCTCCGCCAGACGAAGAGGCGGTGGAAGGCGAGTTCGTTGAGGTGCCGCCGGAGGAGGAAACCACGACGGCACCGCCACCGGCGGCGGCTTCCAAGAAGGCCCCGACCGCGGAAGAGGCGGCGAGCAGGGAGTCGCTCAGAACCAAGTTGCGGAAAGCGCAAGCGGCGACCGAATAGGGTTCTCGCGGTGGGTGGGGCCGAGGACGGAAGGGTGGGTTGGCCCAGGCTGCACGTGCGTGTAGGCCTCACCTACCGCAGACCAGAAACAATAGGGGCGGCGAACCCCAGCCTACGAAGGGAGAGAGATGGCGCGACGGAAGGCGTCCCCGCCAGAGGACGCGACCGGCACATTTGAGGAGCGTCTTGCTGCCAAGTTTGAGCTGAAGCTCGCTTCTCAGCCCCTCAGTTCGGACATAGCCGACTTCATCAGTACCCAGTGCGCGATGTTGAACTTCATCATCGGACAACCGGGTATCCCCGTCGGCCGTGTCACCGTGTTCTACGGTAAGGAAGGGGCCGGGAAGTCCACCGTCGCCTACCACATTCTGGCGGAAACGCAGCGCCGAGACGGGTTGGCGATCCTCATCGACGCCGAGCATCGGTACAGCCGAGACCGCGGCGAACGCCTTGGTCTCATCCCCACCCGGCTGGTCATGCCGACGCCCACAACCTTAGAGGCCTGCTTTAAGGACATCGAGGAGATCATAAAGTGGGTCCGAGAGGAAGACCCTGCCCGTCTGGTGTGCATCGTCGTGGATTCCCTCTCGGCGCTGCCCGCCAAGCAACAGTTGGAGGCCGCCATCGACGACCAGCCGCAGCCCGGCATCATTGCCAGGACGATAAGCCGTGAGATGCAACGGTTGGGTCCGATGCTGGCCCAGCACAGGATAGCCCTTATCCTCGTGAACCAGCTCCGGCAGCACCTCGACATCATCGGCGACCCGCGGAGTAGGGAGCGCCGGAAGGCTATGAAACGCAACACGATGGCCGGGGAAGGGGCCCTGGTCTTCTGGGGCTCACTGCTCGTGTACTTCACGAGCACCGGCGTCATCAAGAGTGGCGAGGATCAGGTCGGCATCACGGTGCGAGCGGAGATAAGGAAGAGTAGCATCGCCCCGGAGGGAAAGCAAGGGTTGTTTGACATCTACGCCCTCGGTGGCGTGGACGACAGCAACAGCCAACTAGACCTGCTGGAGCGCCTGGGAATCGTCACACAGGCCGGATCCTGGTACGCGCTGGATGGCGTCAAGTTCCAGAGAAAACAATTCTCTACTGTCCTAGCGGAACGACCGGAGTTGCTTCGGATGATTCAAGAAGCGCCGTTACTGTGGCGCCCGGATCCGAACGAGAAGGCAGAGGAAACGGCGGATGCTTGAGCAAGCGATTGCCTTTGCGGTAGAAGCCCACCAGGGCCAAGTAGACGCGGCTGGTGAGCCTTACATCCTACATCCGCTACGTGTGATGCTGATGGTGCGGGCTTTCGGAATGGACGAAGAGGAGCAGGCGGCGGCCCTTCTACACGATGTCGTGGAGGATACTGACGTGCGGATCGCCGACATCGAGCGCCACTTCGGACCCCGTGTGGATGATTTGGTCTACGCCCTCACCCGACAGGAGGGAGAAGACTATACCGCCTACATAGACCGCGTGATTGCGGCAGGAGTAGCGGCGCAGACGATCAAGAAGATCGACCTGATGGATAACTTGGGACGGATTGGGCCCATCATCAAACTCGACCCCGCCAAAGCTAACCGGCTGGTGGCTAAGTACCGTGGTGGTCTACGGAAGCTGAAGGAGTCGAGATGTCGCGCCCGGTAGACTTCCGCTACGAAGGACACACCCATTCCTATTTCTTGGGTGGACTCCGCATCCCCAGCGTCACCCAAGTCATGGTCGGTATCAATGACTTCCTGCAAATGGATCCGGAGATTATGGCTGCGGCCCAGGAGCGCGGCACCCTGGTACACACAGCCACGGCTCTCTATGACAAGGATGACCTCGCCCTGGAGGAAATGCAGTCAGATCCGATCCTCGAACCCTACGTCCGCGCCTGGGTGAAGTTCAGGGACGATGTTCTATTCATCCCGGAAGCCATCGAGGTACGGGTCTATTCCACACGCTATCGTTACGCTGGCACCATCGACCGCATTGGTGCGCTGCGCGGGGTCAGGGCGATCCTTGACATTAAGACAAGTGCCACACCCAACCCTGTGGCAGCACTCCAGCTCGCAGCCTACCAAGTAGCCTACAACGAACAGAATCCCAAAGCCAAAGCCAAGGAACGTTGGGTAGTCCAGCTCGGCGCCGACGGCAAATACCGTTTGCACCAATACAAGGACGACCTGGGCGACTGGTCTACCTTTTTATCGGCACTTCAACTCTTCAACTGGAGGAAAAAGAACACATGACGACCAACGCAGCCAACGCACCCAGCACGGACGTACAAGTACAACGGTTCACGGACGACACGGAGAGTATGCTCGCCGCCCTCGGTGCGGCTGTCACCATCACGACGGCCGCAGAGTACGAGGACGCGGCGGCATTTCTACAGCGGATCAAAGGCCGGAGTAAGGAGTTAGACGACCTACGCCGCTCTATGACTCGGCCCCTGGATGATACCAAAAAGAGGATCATGGCCCTCTTCGAACGGCCTATGTCCCTGTTGGCCAACGCTGAGGCAACCATCAAGCGCAGTGTCCTCCACTACCGCGCCGAGCAGGAGCGGATTCGGGCCGAAGAAGAGGCCCGCCTGCGGGAGAAGGCCCGTAAGGAGCAAGAACGCCTGCTGGCGCGGGCCGAGAGAGCAGCCGCCGCCGGTAAAGATGAAATGGCGGAGGCCCTAGAGGACCAGGCAGCACTGGTCCCGGCCCCCATCGTCGTGTCCGACACCCCACGGATCTCCGGTCTGAGCACCCGCCAGACCTGGCATGCTGAGGTAACAGACAAGATGGCCCTTATAAGGGCCGTGGCCGAAGGACACGTGCCGGATATTGTCCTTGTGCCTGACATGACGATCCTGAACGCCCAGGCCCGATCCCTCAAGAATGCCCTGGACTACCCAGGTGTTAAGGCTGTCACCGAGGAGCTAGTGGCCTCCGGCGGGTCGAGAGATTTGGCCCCGCCGCGGCCGAGGAGTTGACGATGGCGACACCCACCTGGAAGAAACGGCTAGAACCATTCGGCGAACTCTACCTTAAGATGCACAGTCTTATAGTCGAGATGGGCGACGATGAACTCCATAACCTGATCAATGCCTGCGACAAACCTTCACAGACGAATTGTGGTTGGCACGTCCACGAGATCGCGCCTCTCGTCAAGAGAGAGGCGCAACAGGAAATTGCCCATCGCGCCTACGTTAGGGACGAAGCCCAAAGGGATAAAGTGAAGCCATGCGCGTAGCAGGCATCGATCCTGATTCGCACGCGATCACCATCTTCGTCGTTGATAACAACGGCCACGACGACACGTTGGTAGACCGGCTGCGCCTGGAGGCCAGGGGACAGCGGGCAGAGGATCGCTTCCTGGGGCTCGTTCACCAGATGCAGGAACTTCTACCCAACAGCATCCTGCGGGGGTGCAACTTCATCTGGGTCGAACGTCCCTTCGTAGGCCCCAACCGGAAGGTGGCCATCGACCTGGGGATGGTGGTAGGCGCCCTACGCTACGCCATAGATCGTCTAGGCGTTCCGCATACTCTCATCGATCCTTCCACCTGGAAGAGCGCCATGCTCGGCACCAACCGGGTGAGTAAGGAAGACATCAAGGCTTGGTCCATCGCCCGCTATGGGTTGCCCGACAATCTGGCCCAGGACGTGTACGACGCATCCGTGATAGCTGCATTCGGCCTAATGAGATTGACAAGTGGAAACGGAAAACGGCCGCTGTAAACATCACTGGCTCCTGAGCGATCCAGAGTACGTCTGGCAAGAGGGGCAGTACATGGAGTTGACGCACCAGATCTGCCTCCACTGCCACACGAAGCGGGACAACCTCTGCCCCTTGGTAGCAGAGGTGTGGACAGATGAATTGACGATGGGACTCGTGCTTCTAGGGATAGAGAAGAGGTGGGTCCAATGAACCCAAATCGAATCCCCAAGCATTGGATCCTAATGCCGAACAGGGATGTGGACTGCAACCACGAGGGAATGGTCGAGATGCAGTTCACCTCCGCTACCTGTATCAACTGCGGTACTCGGTGGGAGGATCCTAAGATCTTTCTACAGGCCACGAGAGGAAAGTAACCAGTGCCTCCCCCGCCAGACTGTAGCCTCTGTCCCGCTTTGGCCCGCTGCCGAAAGAACATCGTCGGCGGCCGGGGAACACCCGGCGGCATTATGTTCGTAGGGTTAGGGCCCGGTGAAGAGGAAGACGCCCAGGGCAAGGCCTTCGTGGGGCAGAGTGGACAACTACTCCGGCTACTCTGTGAGATGGCGGGCATCTCACCACAGAGCGTCTATCTTATGAACGCGACCCGTTGCCATAGTCCGGGGAACCGGCGCCCAACAGTGGCCGAGGTACGGGCCTGCCGCCCATACCTCATCGAAGAGATCCAGAAGGTGGCCCCGCTAGTCCTCGTAGCTCTGGGGGATGTCGCCCTGCAAAGCGTCTACGGCCAGACCGTGGCCCTGAGTTCGGTCCTGGGCCAGACCCTCACTCAGCCAGAGACAGGGATCCCATTCATTCCCAGTTACCATCCGGCCTTCTTGTTGCGCGGCCAATGGCACGTTGCCGACACCGTGCAGGCCCACTTCGAGAAGGCCCTCCGCATAGCGTCGGGAGAGCTGGGCCAGCCCCGCCTTGGTGACTACTCCGCCGTCACCACACTGGCCCAACTCACCGACCTTAGAGACTACCTACTCCATCCCGATACGAAGGAGATAGCCTTCGACACCGAGACTACGGGCCTCGACTGGCGGCATGGCGAGTTGCTCTGCATCAGTTTCTCAACCGAACCCGGCGAGGGGTTCGTGGTTCCACTCCTATCACACCAGCGGGTGGCACCGGACATTGTGGAGATCAGTCCGGGAATAGCAAAGAATCTGCTGGCAGAGAAGCGCCCCCCGAAGACAACGGCCGAAATCCGCTTCATGTCCACACGTCCTACGGGTCCGCCCTATCTCGTGGAGGTGCCGAAGTCTGAGGTTGACTCCCACTGGGCGGATGACGAATGGCCGCAGGTAATCGCCATCCTAAAGGAGATCTTCGGCAGCAACAAGAAAAAGGTGGGGCAGAACGCCATCTTCGACCTTCGGTTCCTAGAACGGCGCCCGGACTGGCCCTTTGTGACGGCTGCCACTGCTTTCGGCATAGAGGTCAAGGGCCAGATCGAAGACACCATGCTGCTGCACCACGCGGTAGCGGAGACCGCCATGCCCCCGGAGGCACGGAAGACCAAGCGGCACAGTCTCTCCATCCTGACGGCCCATTACGCCAACCCCCCGATGCCGTACTACGAGGCAGAGATCAACGCCGTCAGTAGCAACAAGCGAAAGATGGCGGAGGCACCGGACGACGTGCTCTGGAAGTACAGCGCGGCTGACGCGGATGCCGTGGAGCGGGTGGTCCCAGTCCTGCGGGCAAAGGCCGATGCCGAGGGCACACACTGGGCGTCAGAAGCCATCATTCAGCCTCTTGTTCGTTGCTGCTGGGAGATGGAGAAGCGCGGCGTCCTCGTGGACACGGACTACTTCGAGAAACTCTGCGCCCACTACACACAGCGCATCGCGGATGCAGAGGCGCGGCTCTGGGCCATTCCCTTGCCCGACACCAAGCCACCCTGGAACTACATGTACCACAGGAACCTCCAGCACATCCTCTTCGAGGAACTAGGACTACCGCGCAGCGGCTTCAAGACGGATGGTGGCCGCGGCTGTGAGGCCTGCGATGTTGGACTCTGCTTCGAGCACGACCAGACTGGGGCGGACGCCCTGGTTGCCGTCCGTGCCCAAGTTGACCACCCCATCCTTCCCATCCTGATAGAACTCAAGGAACTAAGGAAGGCGAAGGGAACCTACCTCGACGGGAAGGATGGCACGGGTGGCATTGCCCGTTACATCGAGTCAGACAACCGTATCCGCAGTACCTACCGGCCGGGTGGTGCCGAGACCAGTCGCCTATCTTCGGCCGAACCGAATATGCAGAACGTCCCAGCCAACGTGGAGATCCCGGAGTTCGGGACCAAGGACGCCTTTTGCCGGACATTCACATCTCCGGAGGGGTTCGGTCTTATGACCGCTGACTGGAGCCAAGCCGAGGTTTGGGGACTGGCGTACACAGCGGGAGATGATGGACTGCTGAAGGTACTCGCCAGTGGGCAGGATGTCCACACCTACATTGGCCGCGCCATCTGGCCGGTTGACCCGGAGATGACGGATTTCGAGTGGAAGGAAACACACCCCGAACTCCGGCGTAAGGCAAAGACGCTTGTGTTCGGAATCGGGTACGGCCTCACGGATGAGGGGATCGCGGACCGCCTGGAGTGCAGTCTAGAGGACGCCCAGGAGATCCGGGCCCGCTATATGCAGGTCGTGGCCGGCCTGCCTACCTACTTCGCCCAGGCGCGGAGAGACGTGATTGAACTGGGCCATAGAGATAACGTCTTCGGCCAGCGGCGCCACTTCCCGGCGGCGTCACTTCTCAAGGCCATGCGGCGGTTCAACGATCTGGAGGCGCTTATACGCGAGGGCATCAACTATCCCATCCAGTCAGGTTGCTCAACACTGCACAGCGTGGCGCACAACCTCACAGAGAACGCACCCGTGCTGAAGAAGCGGCAGTGTTACCCTGTGATCTCGGTCCACGACTCCATCACGTTCGAGTTCTACTGGCCTGACCACGCCTACGCTGAGGAGACCGCCAGGATCATCAAGCACCTGTGGGAGCAAACAGCCCTGACCTTGATCCTGCCCGATGGTTCCCGATTGGGGTGGTCTATTCCCGTCGAAATCTCTTGGGGAAAGACGTGGGGCGACCCGATCTACAAGTTGACGGCGCGGGGAGACATCCTCGACCTGCGGAAAGAAGAAGGGGAAGACCAGTAGCAGCGGAACATGCTATCCTGAAAGTGTAAGAGGAGCCCAGGCGGACGGCGAATCCCCTGAGCCCTAAACCCCGAAGGGAGAGAGCCCGTGCGTGGGGAACGACCCTGCCAGTTCCCTGGCTGTGGCGATATTTTCGCCCCGCCAAACCCAAACTCCAACGTCAAGTATTGTCCCAAGCATCCGGGCGGTCGCGCAAGCGACAAGCCGTCCGACCCCAAGGTAGATCTGTCCGCGGAGCAACTGGAGCGCCTGTCTGGATTTCTCCAGGCGCGGTCCCCCATTCCCCCCATACCAGACAAGGTACGTGCCACCCGCATCGAGGAGATGGGCTTCGACTCCCTCCAACAGGCGGTGGCACTCTTCTCGGACTTGCATTATCACTCGAAAATAGATCGCCGAGTTACTGGTGGTCTCGGAGAATACAACATCGACATCGCCCGCGAGCGGCTGGCACGGTGGCGTGACGGACTGTTGCGATTCACGCAGATGAGCCAACTCATCTTCTCCGTCGATACCCTCCACCTCTTTGCCCTGGGTGATGAACTGGAAGGGACCGGGCGAATGTTCCCAACGCAGGCCCTTCAGATGTCGGAGCCCATACTCTTCCAGGTGATGGGTTTCGTGGAGGACATGACCAACATCCTCCTCGGCTTCCTAACCCGCTACAAGAAGGTTGTCATCTACAAGGTGCCGGGCAACCACGGGCGCCTGGCCAGTCGTGCTAGGGAAGCCTACACGCCGGACAATGCCGAGTTGTTCGCCTGGGAGATCATCGGCGAGCGCCTGCGGAATGCGGCGGGCGGTGAGTGGAAAGAGACCGCCAATGGGATTCACTCCCTGGAGGGCGGCCTCATCGACCTGCACATCCACCGATCTTTCTTTACGGCTGTCCGCATCTTCAACTGGCTTTGCGTTGGGCGCCACGGCTCCGGCGTCGGCGACCTGATGCGGACGTACACAGGTGCCTTCGACGTGAAGCTACGGATGAACTCACTGATGGGCGAGATCATCCACTACTACTTCCAGGGACATCACCACGAGCCGCAGGCCGCAGAGAAGGAGATCCAGGGCGAGGTCATCCAGAACGGGTGCTTCGTTGGACCATCTCTGCTTGCTATCGAGCGGTCCCGGCCAGAGGCCGGACTACCCAGCCAGGAACTCCTGTTCCTGCACCCGAAGTATGGAAAGACGCACCATCACAGAATCCATTTGGCGACCGCAGAAGAGGTCCGCCACCTAGAGGTCATAGGAGGAAAGGGAGAATGAGGTTCTCACTGTTCTTTGTCCTGGGCTACAACGTCCTTGGCCTGGGGCTCAGTATCGACTGGACGCAGGACGACGCTGGTTTCGAGCTTCAGCTCGGTCCCCTGAACATCTGGACCGCTAAGGGTTGGGGCTGGACGGCCAGTTTCCTGGGCCGGAAGGTCCGGGAGACCCGCATACCGTAGGCGACTATGTGTACCTTTGAGGAGCGCGGCGGCGACCGCCGTTTTCTAGAGAAGTTGGAACAGATCGCCGAAACCCACAGCCAAAAACAAGCAGATTACGGCGCGGGCGACGATCCCTTTGCCAACATCCGTGCCAGCCAGGACTTCGGTGTGCCTCCTTGGATCGGGGCGGTCATCCGGCTCAATGACAAGGTGACGCGGATCAAGTCCTTCATCAGGAACGGGACGCTTAGGAACGAACCTATTGTGGACTCCTTCAGGGACATAGCTGTCTATTCCCTTATCGCGTGGATCCTGTTTGAGGAAGAGGCCGTGAAGTGAGAAGGTGTGTGTATTTGTCCGGCACACTGTCCGGACGGATGTATACCGCCGCCGCCAAGGAACGGCACCAGGCCACCCTTCTCCTACTGGAGCGGGGTTGGGATGTGCTGGATCCTCTTCGAGGACGTGAGATCCTCAGTACATTAGCCGAACCGATGGACGGCCCGGATACCACGCGCCTGTTGGGGGTCACAGAGGCGGCCTTAGTCCAGAGGGATGAAGATGACATCCGGCGTTGTGATGTGCTCCTTGTCCTAACAGGAAACCACGCAAGTTGGGGAACAGCCTTTGAATGGTTCCTAGCCGCAGGAGTTCACCACAAGCCGGTGGTAGTGGTTGGCACACGTTCCAAGGATCACCCTTGGTGCAAACATTACGCCGGTTACTTTGCAGAGACCATCGAAGAGGCAGTGGAGTTCTTGGACACATTCCTGGACCGGGGCTACCGCCTTGTTAGAGGGGAGGACTAATCATGTTGGGAATTGACACCTCTTTCGATGAGGTCTCTTACGAAGAGGCCTGCAAGTTGCGGGAAGCGGGCATCGAGGTTGCCTGGCAGTGCTTATGGACCGGGGCCCAACAACCCCCGCCTCGCGTCATCAACCTCCGGAACTACAGCAGGGCCGGACTCATCATTATGGGCTACACGTCGTTGCCCAACAACTGCCCTGCCGGACAGGGCGCCCGCCATTTCGGGATGGGACGCTCTGGCATACCAGAAGACCTCTGGGCGGCCATGTGCCGCGTGCCCATAGACATCGAACTGCCCGGCATCAAGGAGGTCGCCGTCCGCGAGGCGATTGAGGCGGCCTATACCGCTGGCAAGATGCGAACCATCTACACCAGCTATAACGCCTGGGCAAACTACCTGGGCAACCCGGCCTCATTCACTGACTGTGATCTCATCAACGCCTTCTGGGATGGCGACCCTACAGACAAGGATTTCCTGAACTATCCCTATGGCGGCTGGAATCCAGATCAGGTAATTGGTGAGCAATACACCGGCGGGACGAACGTACAGGGTGTCTACGCCGACCAAGACGTGTATTTCATCACCCGCGAGCGACTGCTCGGCCAAGCAACGATAGCGGTGGTGGATGCAGTCACGGGCCTTCTGACACTCCGTATCGGTATCTTGGAGGGCGGGATGAAGGCCCTACTAGACGGCAATGGACAGGCACTCGTGGACATCGGGAGGCTTATTGGTGGCAAGTGACGACAAGTCCCTGGTGCCTATAGAGGGAGAGGTCGTATCGACGGTCGAGGACTACCTCGGCGCGGAGCGGGGTCTTCAGCGCCGTGATGCTTCTGGACTGATGGCCATACAACGCCAATTCTTCCAAGAACTTCTGGTTCAAGGGAGCTGGCGGAAGGCGTGTGCGACCCTGGAGATCAAGGAACGCCGTGTCCGCGGCTGGCTGGAGAGCGATGAGGCATTCGGTAAAGCCTACGACGATCTCTTCGGCCTTGAGGACACGAAACTCACCAAACGCGAGCTGGAACTTATGGCGGGACGGGCCGTCGGGATGTACGACGAGGCGCTGGAAGCCGAACGTGGTCTCCGCCAAGAAGTCATCTGCCCAAAGTGCCAGGAAAAGTTTTCGATCAATTATGCCCGCCCGGACTGGCGCATACGTCTTCGGGCCGGGGACACCATCCTGCGGTCGGCCAAGATC
>Ga0315285_10000266_pt1 | contig 53044 bp, 39 predicted proteins | sample YL17G09_36_MG_FD_203698 | JGI IMG/M metagenome (GOLD analysis project Ga0315285, IMG submission 203698) | Sediment microbial communities from Yellowstone Lake, YNP, Wyoming, USA - YL17G09_36 | ecosystem: Environmental > Aquatic > Freshwater > Lake > Sediment | place: USA: Wyoming | collected... | reverse complement strand
GCGCGTAATCCGGCGTGACGGCCTCGTCGAGGATGTGAACATCCACGCCGCGCTCCCGAAGCACCGACGCCAGGTAAAGCAGCGCCCAAGGGAAAACGGGCGCGGATCGGCTGCGCCGGTCGTACGCCGGCCGGAACAGGATCACGGACGGCATCAGGGTTTGTCTCCACGTGTTGCGGCGGTCTCGCGCGCCATTTTCTCGACGTATATGTGAAGGACTGCGACGTCGGCGGGGCGCACGCCGCTGATCCTGGCCGCCTGGCCAAAGTTTACCGGCCGGATGCCGTCGAGGCGTTCCTTGCACTCCCTGGGGATGCCCGGAACAGCAAAATAATCGATGTTCGGCGGGATAGGCCGCATCTCGCTGCCCCGCAGTCGCACAATGTCGCGCTCTTGCCGCTCGATGTAGCCGCGGTACTTCAGACCGATCTCGACCTGCTCGGCCACCTCGAACTGAATCGGGCTCGGCGGCGGGCTGATTCTCCACACATCGCCTATCGATACCCGCGGCCGACACAGGATCTGGCCTGCCGTCTGCGGCTCGGCCAGCGCCGGTTCGCCCCGCTCCGCCAGCATCGCGTTGATCTCGGGCGACGGCGACAGCCGGACATTTTCGAGCCGGCGCGTTTCCGCCTCGATGGCGCGCTGTTTCTCCTGGACGCGCGCCTCGAACTCGCTGCCCGCGATGCCGTACCCGGCCAGACGGAGGTCGGCGTTGTCGTGACGCAGCAGCAGCCGGTACTCGGCCCGCGACGTGAACAACCGGTACGGCTCGACGACCCCGCGAGTTACCAGGTCGTCCACCATCACCCCCAGGTAGGCTTCCTGCCTCGGGATGTACAGCGGGGGCTCGCCGCGCAACATCCTGACTGCGTTGAGCGCCGCATAAAGGCCCTGCGCCGCGGCCTCTTCGTAGCCCGACGTCCCGTTGATCTGCCCCGCGTGAAACAAGCCGCGCACCCGCTTGGTTTCGAGCGTCGGCTTGAGTTGCGTGGGCGGCACGAAATCGTATTCGACCGCATACCCCGGTCGCACGATTTCCGCCTCCTCCAAGCCGGGAACGGAATGCAGAATCTCGAACTGGACGTCTTCCGGCAGGCTGGTTGCCAGGCCGTTGACATAGATTTCCGCCGTGGTCAGGCCCTCGGGTTCGAGAAAGAGCTGGTGCCGCTTCTTTTCGGGGAACCGCACGGTTTTATCTTCGATGCTCGGGCAATACCGCGGCCCGATCCCCTGGATTTTGCGGGTGAACAAAGGGGATCGATCGAGGTTTCGGCGGATGATCTCGTTAGTGTGTTCGGTCGTGTGCGTCAGCCAGCAGACGATCTTGTTTGGATTGAACCCGCTCAACGGCGTAAAAAACGAAAACGGCCGCGGATCCTCATCGCCCGGCTGTTCCTCGAGTGCCGAGGTGTCGACGCTGCGCCGGTGGATGCGCGGGCATGTGCCGGTTTTCATCCGGCCGAGGTCAAACCCAAGCCGCAGGTACGCGGCTGAAAGCCCGTTTGCCGCCATCTCGCCGCCCCGCCCGCCCTCGACGCTCGTCATCCCGTAGTGGAGCATGCCCCGCAGAAATGTGCCCGTGCAGACAATCACCGCCCGCGCCGAAATCTCCTCGCCCAGCGCCGTCCGCACCCCCGCCACCGCGCCATCCCGCTCGAGCAGGTCTTCCACAAGCGCCTGGTTCAGCTCGAGGCCGGGCTGATCCTCGCAGACACGCTTCATCTCGAGCTGGTAAGCCAGCCGGTCGGCCTGAGCCCGCGGCGAATGGACCGCGGGGCCCCGCGATCGGTTCAGCATCTTGAACTGGATGCCGGTCCGGTCGATGCACCGGCCCATCTCGCCGCCCAGCGCGTCGATCTCGCGCACCAACTGGCCTTTTGCGACGCCGCCGATCGCCGGGTTGCACGACATCCGCGCCACCGTATCCAGGTAGATGGTCGTCAGCAGCGTCCTCGAGCCTGAGCGCGCGCAGGCCAGCGCCGCCTCGACGCCCGCATGACCGGCCCCAACCACTATTACGTCAAAGTCCCGCGTCACAATATGAAACCCGACCTTTTGATTGCCTCCAGAAAGTATAACAGCCAATCCGCCGCGGCAGGTAGGCGCGGACGTCCCGCCCGCGCCGTCCAGCCCACATACCCTGCATCAACGCCAAATGCCCCGTCTCCAATCAGACCGCGATGAGACCAGAAAATGCCGCGACTTGACAACCCTCAGCCGAGACAGCCCGCGCCGTTAGGACGCCCCCCGGCCGCGCTTCTTAGCGACGCGCTTCTTAGCGACGCGCTTCTTAGCGACGCGCTTCTTAGCAACGCGCTTCTTAGCGCGCGTTGTGGGGGGTGTCCTACTTTGCAGAGCCGGTGGTCTGGCCGGCGCGGGCGAGACGCCCGCGCCTACCGTGCTTGACATTTTCCGGTCCCGGGCCAATACTGCGCCGAAAACAGGAGGTGGTCAGCATGTTCAGACAAATAATTCCGGCGGGTTTGTTGGTTACGGCGGTTTTTTTATCGTTGCCGGCGGTGGCGGACTTCAGTTTCGAGGAGCGACCGGGAGAACTCGCGCTGCTGGACGACGGGAAACCGTGGCTGAGCACGGTCATCGGCCCATACGACCCGGCCCGCAGAGATGAGACCTACAAGGTGTTCACGCATATCTATGATTTCGACGGCACGGGGACGATCACGAAGGGGGCCGGCGGCAAGTATCCCCATCACCGCGGAATGTTCATCGGCTGGAAGCAAACGACCATCGGCGGCAGGACGTTCAACCCCTGGGAAATGAGCGACGCTTACCAGCAGCATACGGGCTGGCTGGCGCGCGATGCCGGGGCGGAAAAGGCCGTCCAGCAGCAGAAGGTCGAGTGGCGCGGGAACGACGGGACTCCGCTGGTGAACGAGGTGCGGACGATTTCGGCGTCGCGCCTGCCTGACGGGCTGCGCGTATTCGATTTCGAGTCCACGCTGTCGGCGCCGGAGGGCGCGGGAAAGGTCGAGTTGCGCGGGGACGTCCAGCATGCGGGCATGCACGTCCGGCTGGCCAACGAGGTCAGCGAGCACGAAGATTCCACGGAATACGTGATTCCGGAAGGAGCGGTCGAAGAGCAGAACGTCCAGGTGAAGGGCGTGTGGTGGGTTTGCTGCAGCGCCGTGGTCGAGGGAAAACGGTGGTGGGTGCTCCACATGACTCACCCCTCGATCCCCACCGGCGTGCCGGATTATTCGGTGAGGAAATACGCGCGATTCGGCGCCTTCTTCGAGCCGGACCTCGAGCCGGGACAGACCATCGACCTCCGGTTCCGTATTGTCGTTTCAGACAAGCCGCTCGACCGCCAAGCCTGCCAGGACCTTTACCAAAGCTACCGGAAGCTGTAGGCTGCACAGGCTGCGGGAGAGAGAATCTCCACGTTGACCGTAAAGTCCCGGAGGGACGGCCGCGAAAACAGCCCGGGACGGCTGAGTTCCCAGGAGTCTTTTTCGTCCCCTATGTCCTTTTCGTCCCTTAGCAACTCCCGCAGTCATCCTTCCAGTCTATTCAAACAACTTCGCACTTCGCACTGACAACTTCGCACTTGTTTCTTGCCTACGGCCTGAATTGAATCGGGCCGCCGGAGAGTACCTCCGGCGGCCCGTGGTGAATACTCAGGCCGTTAGGCGCTGACTATGCTTACTTCTTGCGGAAGGCGAGAGCCGCGCCTGCCAGCATACTGCCGACAAGCAGGCCAAGACCCACGATGCCCGCGACGGGCAGGTCGGGGTTGTACGGCCCGAAGTTGCCGGGGTCGGTCGCGGCGTCGATAAACATGTCGGTTAAGGCTTCCGAAGACGCGCCCGAGCCGAGGTACGCTACCACGGCATCCCACTCTTCGAGGTTGGTCAGATCGTCACCGTCAAAGTCGCCACCGGCCGAGAATGGCGCTTCCACCTTTGATGGAAGGCCATAGATGGCATATCCAGACAGGTCAGCAACGAGAATAGTGCCGAGTGCGTCCTGCATGTCGACGCTCAGGCCGACCATACCGGTGAAGAATTCCGCGTTATCCAGCAAAACGGTGTTTCCCTCAAATTGTTCCCTCCACAGTACGTCATTGGCGTCAAGCGCGCTGTAGACCGGCAAACTGAGCGGATGCCAACTTGTGCAGGCCACGTAGGCGAGCAGGGCAATCTGAGCGGCGTCTGGGAGTGAGTCGCCGTCGAGATCCCACTCGATCCAGGCGTCTGCGCCTCCCAGCGCGAGGACCAGAGCCGCATTGACGCTGGCGGGATTGGCAGCCACGACTTCGGCCTGGTTTTCCATCTGCCAGCCCCATGAACAGACATAGATGACCGGCCCGATGTAGTTGGCCTTGGTCATGGTGTCGGTGCGCACATCTGGGGAATCATTGACGGTCGTTACGGTCAACTTGACCGTGTATGTGCTCGATGGATCCGCGGCCATGTAGATGTGGGTGGGGTGCTGCACGGTACTGTCGACTGTCCCGTTGTTGTCGAAGTCCCACGCCCACGCCGTGATGGTTTCGCCGTTGCCGGTGGACAGGTCGGTGAACTGAACCTCCAGCGGCATGTCGCCGGAGAGCACGTCCGCCTCGAAATCCGCATCCGGCCAAGGAAGGCTCAGCCCGTCGGGGGCCAGATCGCCGTTCAGATCTTCGAAAGCATCCGGAGCCTCGTTCTCACCGGTGGTATCGGCATACGTGCCGATGCTCTCCCACACGGCAACACTCATGCGCGGATCCTCTACCGAACCTTTGTTACAGTCATTCCACTTGCCGTCGTCCTTTATCTCGCCGTAGTCTTCACCGCCGTTCACGCCGTTGGGCTCACCGCTGTCCCAGTTCTGATAGATCATCGGCATCACTTCCGGCGTGGACAGCCAGTGCCAGTGCGCTTTGTTAACTGGCCCAGCCGTATCACCGGTGTCATGGCCGTGATCGGTGCAGCCGATCCATGCCGTGCTCTGGTTGGCCGCGGCTTGAACATAGGCGTTCTCGGCTGCGCTGCGGATTTCCGCCAGCCGCACTTGTATCTTCGGGCCAAACCCCCACCGTACACCGGGATGCGCGACGGCTTCGTCATAAGTCATTTCGCCGGCCGAAGCGATGTAGACGCGGTCATTCGCGGTGTTGTAGCGGAAAAGCATGCTGCTATTGTTCTCGTCCATGCAGGGCCAAACAGCCCAGGTTACGGCCTCGGCGGGGTTGGCTTGCCAAATGATGGCGTTGTTGTAGGCGAACGGGTCGGCCGCCCAGTACTCCAGGCAGTTCGAGACGCCGTCGCCGTCCGCGTCATCGCACATTCCCAGCCAGGAAGCACAGGTGAAGTCATAGTTGAGGCGAAGCTCTTCCTGCAAGCCCGGTTTGGGGTCCCAGTGCGCTGGTTTGTCGCTCGGGACGTGCCAGTAGTTCTTGGGCCACACGACTAAGCTGCCGCCGATCGGCGAACTCCTAAAGGCGCACATGGTTTCGTCGTACGTACCCCATTCGCCCATGGTCAGGTAACAGCCCATCAGGGCGTCGACACCATAGTACTCTACGGGGCTGGTTCCCGGAATCGGCTGCCGGGCGGTCGGCCCCGAGGTCTCGGGCGACGTGGTCAGGGCGATGATGGTTCCAGTCGCGGTCGGGGTGGCGCCTCCTATGGCGTACCGGGCCGTGGTGGCGTTATAGGTGAACGCCGTGTGGATCGCCTCATGGTGAGGCGCGGCCGGGTTGGCCAGGATCAGGCTCATCAGCCCGAACTCATCCACGTCCAGAATGCCGCGGCCACCGACAAACGTCCAGTCGGCCGTTTCGGGATTGTAGAACGGTTCATTTGCCAGAAGCATGAACTGATCGTTGCAGTACTGCATTACGCATCTGAAGTTGATTGTCTGCGCGTCCGCGAAGGCCAGGGACGGCACGGCAACCACGGCCGCCAAAAGTAACAATACAATGCATCTTCTCATCTGTGACTCCTCCCCTGTCTGAAGCACTAACCGCCCCAGACGTTGTTTATTAACGATGCCGAGTATCAACTCTCCCATTTTGGAAACAGGCCCCTCATCCGTGAACCGAGCCCATTACCAATAGTAGAATATAGCCAACCATAACTATTGTCAAGCCCTTTTTGGTGGCGCGGCGCGGGTGTCCGCTCAGTTTTTGACGGGTTGACAAAACTATGACCACCCGTTTATCATCGCCCCGTGCCAAGCTTGACCCGGAAACAACGCGAACTCGCGCAACGCGAGAATCTTGTGCTCGAGACCGCCAGGCGCCTTTTGCTTGAAACCGGCTACAGCGGGCTGACCATGGAACGGATAGCGGAGGCGGCCGAGTATTCCAAAGGCACCATCTACAATCATTTTCCTTGCAAAGAGGAGGTGGTTGCGGAACTGGCGAGCCGGGTGCTTCACGGGAAGGCGGTGTTTGTGGAGCGGGCGGCGATCTGCAAGGGCCGGTCCCGGGAGCGGATTGCGGCGATTGGAGAGGCGGCGATGCTTTTCGTGCGCCTTTACCCCGAAGACATGCGCATCATGCAAGTTCTGCAGTCTCATGTGTTTATGCGGAAGGTATCGCAAAAACAGCGGGACCGGGTCCGCGCTCAGGAGCGGCGCGTGCTAAATGCAATTACAGGAGTCGTGCGCGACGCGATTGCGCAGGGCGACTTGCCCCTCGAGAAGTTCAGCGGCCCGCTTTCCGAGGAACTTGCATTCGGCATTTGTTGCGTGATTGACGGTGGGCACAGCGTGATGTCGCGGCACGCCTCGCTTGAAGACCTCGGGCCAAAAGACCCCTACCAAGCCATTGCGCGGACGCTCGACCTTCTGGCGGACGGGTGCGGGTGGCGGCCCCTGTCCAGTGAAACCGACTTCGACTCTGTCCGGGAACGGGTCCGTACGACGGTTTTCGAGGAAGAGGTGAGGCGCCTGCAGCGGGCGCCGCGGCCACGCGCTACGGCTGACCGCCCCTGACGCAACGTCAAAAACGAGAACGGCCATGGGACGGCGCGGTGGGGGTTTGAATCTTCGGATCTGCGCAAAACAATCAAGGCCGCGGGCCCCAAAGAGGGGTACCGCCGGGAATGCCGTTTCCACGAATTCCCGTGAATTGTAACTACTATCCTACTTGGGTAGCTGGGACGCCTCATCAGCGGGGAGCATCACCGGCAGGAGTTTTTGGAACTCGTCCTTAACGCTGACGGGTTCTGTAGTTTCCCAATAGGAAGTCTTTTGTTTGCGCAGGGCGAACACGCTCGAGATCCAGGCCTGGGTCCAGCCGCTTTCGATGGACCACGCACCCCAGCCGGCGTCCGAATCGCTTCCCCAGAAGTCCCATCTGCGGAAATCAAACGCGCGGAACCAGGCCCCATCGAGTTCCGGGTGGAGCACCGATTTGATCTGAGCGCGGCACAGAAACTGGGCCAGCTTGTTCTCGGCGTCCGCGTAGAGCGCGTCCCCGGTGGCCGCGGCCGCTTCGTGCAGGCCCAGGAACGCAAAGTTCGTCGTGTACAACAGGTCGCAAGCCTGGTCGCCGTTTTTCTGGATAAGCGGGGCCTCGCTTCTGCCGTACTCGTTGTGAGACGACGGCGGCGGCAACTGGCCCTGCCCGGGCGGTCCAAGTTCCTCACGAATCGCCCCGGAATCGTCTTGCAGCGCCAGCAGGTCCTTGGCCATTCTCTCGAGCCATTCCCGGTGTTTGGGCGTATCCTCGACCCGCACCAGCCACGCCAGCGGAAGCAGCATCCGGGCCCGTTCCTGCTGGATGCCGTTGGTCCACCGCCATTTCTCGGGATACGTGTCCATCGTCATGGCGATAGCCGTCTTGGCGCGCTCGAGGAAGGGCTGATAACCCGTCTTGTGATACGCCCAGAGGTAGCAGGCCCAGAGGTAGGCCTGGTAGTGGGGCGCATAAACGAGGCTCTCGCCATCGAAATAATGCCGCCACCCGTTTTTCTGCAGGTTCTCCTCGCTGATGCTGTCCTCGCGGAACCCGTATTTGCCGCTCGTCCGGAAATTGGCCAGCAGGCCCCTGACCACGGATTCGTCGTATTTGTCGGATTTCAGCAGGGCCGCGGCGCCGATCGTCGCGAGCAGGGCCCGCGCGTTGTCGTCGCCATAATAGATGTCAACCTGCGGTGAGGCGGTGGCCCAACCCAGCAGACCGTAAGACGGGCTGTCCGGATTGGCACGGGGCCCCTGCGCCAGCGGCGAGGACACGTACAGGAAGTTCAGCAGGTTTTCGGCGGTCGTTGCGCTCCGGGTGTCGTTGAGCACATTCCCCGCGAGGGCCATGGCAAACGCGCTCTCGGCGGTGCAGTCGGCCCGTTGCCAGTAGCGCACCAGGTTGCGGCCCTGGTAGTCGATCGCGGAACTGAATCCCTCGAGCAAGCCCAGCGATCCGTCGCCCGCCGCAACGCTCACGCCGGGCCACGACGCCACACCATCGGGCGACGCCGCACCTTTTTCGAAGAGGTCTTTCCAGTCGGGGTGGACCAGTAATTTCGAGTTGTAATACCATTCGGCGGCCCGACGCAGCGCATCCTCCTCGGCATTCTCCGGGAGAGATTCCGTGCGGGTGTATGAAGGCTTCACGACCGGCGCCACGGGCGGCAGTTCGATGACTCTTCCCGTGATCAGCTTGATAATGCCCTGCCACACGCCGCACCACTCGGCGGAGGGCGCATACCGGCCCGTGACAAAGTGGCTCAGCTTGGTGGCGGCGAGCAAATGGGGCGCCAGCGGGTACTCGACAAGCAGCGAGAACACTTCAGCGTTGGGTTCCATAGGATGAACCCATTCGGGCGGTCCAAACGCCGCCCTGTCAAACCCCGCCGCGCGCGCCAGCGTCAGGATGGGCCGGGCGTAGGGGATGGGGACGAAATGGCAGTCGTGCAGCGAAAGAAGCATGTACGGTTTGACATTGGGCTGCAGTTCCCAGCCCGTCACCACCACCCGCATCGACTTCGCCTGCCTGGGCTTGCCGAACGGAGTCCCCGACCAGGATCCCACAAACTCGGCATAAATCCGGAATTTCTTGGCGCTGAGGGCATCGACAGTTTTTTCGCTGAATTCCTTGGGTTTGAACGGGTAGTCGTCGGCCAGAATGAACAGGCCGCTGCCGGGTTCGAGCGTCTTGAGCGCCTGGTCAACCGATTCGAACCGCACGACGGGCTGCCCACCCGCTACAAGAAGCCGGTACAAATCGTTGGTTGGGGTGCAAACGAAGTTCAGCTTCACATAATCCGCGCCCCGCGGAGCGTAATCCGCGCCCCGCGGAGCGTAATCCGCGCCCCGCGGAGCGTAATCCGCGCCCCGCGGAGCGTAATCCGCGCCCCGCGGAGCGTAATCCGCGCCCCGCGGAGCGTAATCCGCGCCCCGCGCGCCGGCCGCACCCGCGATTGCCGGCAATACAGTCAGAACACCGGCTAACACCCAAAAAACTCGCATGCGAAACCATCTCCTGATCGTAACCCGCCTCATAAGGCCTTGCTGCGCCAAGACGCTACAAATGCTATCCGCAACGAGTCATTCATTACAAGCCGGGCGGGGCGAAAACCGAGCGGGGGACACAGTCGGGCGGGACCTATTCTTTCATAGGCCGCCGTCGATCCGGAGCAAAACGCAGTTGGACAGGCGTTGGGTCGAGATTTGGAATGTGACCTTGCGGTCTTTGCCGTCGACGTTCTGCAAAACCTCGACCGAAATCCCGGATAACGGCTTGCCGGTCGACAAGGTGTCGAGAATGGCTTTCCGGACGGTGCAACCCGAGCAGTGGACGGTTCTGCCGCATCCGCCCGGCAGCCGGGCGTGCGAGCACTCGAACACGTCGCCGCCGCGAAGGTTGATTATGTGCGGGAGATCTTTGGAAACGGCTTTGCACGCCTGCGTATTCGCTCCCCTGACCACGTTGTCGCCGTCCACTACGAGAATCGGTGCGGGGAGGTTTTCCAGGTACTGGCAGATGTCGGCCACTTCCCGCAGCTCGAAGTATTCCACGCACCGCGGGCACAGGTTGGTCGTGACGGGATTTAATCCGACCGCGTCCGTGCGCGCCATTTCAGCACTGCAACGGGAACACGTGTCCATCGAAGACCTCTTGGCGATCAGTTCCGCAAAGGCATCTTAGCGAAACGCCACGTGATTCGCCAGCAGCCCGGAATGGTATCAATCGAGGGTGCGGTGAACTCGCGTATGAACGGCGCTGTGTCGGCGCTGGCGGGTGAACTCCGGGTCGAACACCCGCTCGGCGAGACGGGCATAGCCGGTTGCGAGTTGGTCGACCGTCATGTGCCTGGGCTGGAAGTTGATGTCGAACAGGCTGCACCTGTCCCACGCGGTTTCATCGAGCAGGCGGCCTTCCCGGCGGAGGCGATCGTAAAGGGGCGTGCCGGGAAACGGCGTGAGAAACGTGATCTGGACTTCAAACATGGCGGTGTCTTCAACAAACTTGTAGATGGCGTCGAACACGTCGGGCGTCTGCGAGTCCAGGCCCAGCACAAAACACCCGCAGACACGAATCCCCCGCGACTGGATGACCGTGACCGCCTCGCGGGGGTCGCGCCCTTGTTTGCGCTTCCAGTTGTTGTGCAGTTCCACGCCGTCCAAGTCAGCCAACTCGGGGCTTTCCAGACCTATCAGCACCTGGAAACACCCGCTGTCGCGCACCAAATCCAGCAGTTCCTCATCTCGCGCCAGCCGGACGTCGGCTTCCGCAAACCACCGGATATGCCTTTTCTGGATTTCAGGCAGGATCTGTTTCCAGTATTTGAGGTTGATGAACGTGTTGTCGTCGGCGAACTCGATGAACGGCCGCGGCCAGAGTTCGCAGATCCGGTCGATCTCCGCCAGGACGCGCTCAGCGGGTTTTTGCTTGTACTTGCCCGAGATGAGCACGCTGCTGGCGCAGAACTCGCAGCGGTGCGGGCAGCCCCGGCTGGTTTCGATGGTAAGCCGTTTGTACTTTTTGACATCGAGGAGTTCAAACGCCGGCATGGGCGACTGGGCGAGGTCGAAATCGGCTTTCAACGAACCATAGACCTTTTCGAGCCGGCCGTTTTCGCAATCGCGCAACACATCCGGCCAGACCGGCTCGCCTTCGCCTATGACGGCCGCGTCGCAGTATTGTGCAGCCTCCTCGGGCAGGCAACTAACATGCGGCCCACCCATCACGACCGGTATCCCGCCGGCTCGATATTGTTCAGCGAGTTTGTACGCGGTGAAAATCTGGGCGGTGTAACTCGATATAGCCGCGAGGTCGAACTGTCCGGGGAGTTCGCCGTTCGGCCCGAGATCTTCCATCTCGAAATACTGGAACTCGTGATCGCGCGGCGCCATGCCCGCCAACGTAAGAAGTGCGAGGCTGGGAAGCGACTGAATGGCCCGGTTGCGGGCGACAAACGCGGGGCTGTCGAATCCGGGGCCGAGACTTTCCCGATTCGCTGCGCCCATGGCGCTCACGGCAACCAGCGCGATTCTCATGAAGCCTCCTGCGCTGCCTCCACGCGCTACTCGATATCCGCTTCGAGCGGCACGACAGCGTCCAGTTCCGTCTTCAGGCGGTCTCGTTCCAGCGCGGCCCGGTTTACGCCGTCCGACGCGGCCTGCTTGGCTTTTTCGATCATATCATCAACCTGATGGCGGCTCTTGCGCAGGCCGAACTTGTCCACGAGGTCCTGGTACTGCTTGCGCAAGATGTCGGGCACGCCCTGGGTTCTGTGCGCGATTTTCCGGGCGGGATTCCCACCCCAGACTTCGTACGGCCCGACATCGCGCGTGATATAGCTGTTAGGCGCGACCACCGCGCCGTCGCCGATCGCGACGCCCGGCCCGATATAAGCGCCGCTCGTGATCATGCAGGCGTCGCCGATCACGATGGGCTCGGCGATATACGGCGTCTGCCGCCAATGCTCGTCGGTGCCGATGACGCAGTGGTTGGTGTCGCGGATGACGGTAAATTCGGCGATGCCCGTCATATTGCCGATTTTGACCAGCCGGGTGGACTCGAAATAGCAGTAGTAGCTGATGCCGGTATAATCGCCGATGATGATTTGGCCCCCGCCCCGCGTGCGCATGATGATGTTGTTGCGCAGCTTGCAGTGGCTGCCCAGTTCCACGTGCCCCTCGACTTCAAGGAACCGCCCGAGAAACCGGCACCGCCTGCCCACGCTCGCAAACTTGCGCCCATGTTTCCACTGCCGCCACGCGCCCGTGATGCCCTGCATTATGCTCTCCCCATAATTACGCGCACCCCTGTCCCGGATGCGGCAACTTCTTGCCCGATAACAACACGCTATCAAAACTCGTTCAGGCAGGACAAGTAGGCCGAAAAAAACCGCATGAAAACCTACCCCACCTCTCGCTTATTCCCTTATTCCCGGCCGGCGCCGGGTGAAGGCATATTCCGTTGATTGAACGCGTCACATCCTTTAGTATACCGGTTTGCGGAGGCGCCGGCCTGGACGCTTTCGAATCAGAACGAGGACGAGTTACACTTCCTGTGAATACGGCTTTTTTCCGACATATAAACCAGGGCATGAGGAGCCCGTTTCTCGACTGGTTGATGCCGCTGTTCTCCGACCGGGGGTTTTTGTTGATTCCACTTGTGCTGGGAGTAAGCCTTGGTTTTTTTTGGGGGCGGCGGAGCGCGCGGGTGTGGCTGCTGGCCCTCGTGTTGGCGGCAGGACTCGCCAATTTCGCCTCCGAACACATCGTTAAGAACCTGTTTGCACAAGAGCGGCCGTACGTGGCCCTGGACAACGTCCACGTTTACCGCAACAACGCCTGGCTTGTCTACAACCCGGCCTGGCGCGAGTTTGACAACCGGCATTCGACCAACTCGATGCCGTCCACCCACGCGGCGAACGTGGCGGCAATCGTGACGGTGCTGGCGTTATGGCGCCGCCGTTCGCTGGTGGTGACGGCGCCGGTGGCGGGGTTGGTGGGGCTGTCGCGCATCTATACGGGCCATCACTACCCCGGCGACGTCCTGGCCGGATACCTCTTAGGCGCCCTGGTCGGCGCGGCTACGGTAAAAGCGACGTTCTGGGCGAGCGAAAAAGTGCTGGGCAGGTTCGAAGAGGCCGCTCCACTCGCCCAGGAACGAAAGCTGGTCTACGGGATGCTGGCCGCGTGGGCCGGCGTCAACTTCTTTTTTGTGTGCATGACGACGTATGGTCTTTCCGGGGACGAAGCCCAGTACTGGGACTGGTCGCGCCGCCTCGCACTTGGCTATTACAGCAAGCCGCCCATGGTGGCCTACGTCATTGCGCTGCTCACCCACCTGGGCGGGCACAAGGAGTGGGTGATACGATCCGGGGCCGTAATGTTCTCGACCGGCAGCCTCGCCCTTATCCACGCATTGGCATTGCGGATCGCCAAAACGGAGCGTGCGGCGCTTCTGGCGGTGGGCGTTGCGCTTGCCATGCCGGCAACGTGGGTCGGCTCCGTCGTTATGACAACCGATCCCATCATGATCTTCTTTTGGGTGCTGGCGATGTACGCGTTTCATCGCGCGATTCACGAGGGTGCGCCGGCGTGGTGGCTGGTTACGGGCCTGCCGCTGGGGCTGGGCGCGCTGGCCAAATACACCGTGCTGGTGTTGGCGGTGTCGTTTGTGCTCTACCTGCTGCTGGCCGACCGCCGGCAGCTAGCCTCGATCAAGGCTCTGGCGGCGGCCGGGGTGATGGTCTTGTGCCTCGCGGGCGTAGTTTATTGGAATGCGACCAACGGCTGGGTTTCTCTGCGTCACACCGCGTCGATCGGGGCCGGGAACTCCGGGTCGGCCGCGAGTGTCCTGAAACACGTGGGCATGTTCTGGGGCGGCCAATTGGGCGTGGTGTCGCCCATCCTGTTTGGCCTATACGTTTGGGCTTTTGTGCGGCTGGCGGCCAGGGCACGGCACGATCGGGACGCGTTGCTGCTGTTTTTGAGCGGCGGCTTGTTGTTTGGTTTTTACGTGATCGTTTCGTTTGTGCGGAAACCTGAGGCGAACTGGCCCGCCGCCGCGTATACGGCCGCCGCAATCGCACTGGCATGGGTATGGGAGGAACGGGAGCGCACACCGGGCATGCGGCGCCTGCTTACGGCAGGCCTGGCGCTCGGGCTCGTGATGGGAATAGCGCCGCGTACCGCCGATCTGGCTTACGCCGCATCGGCGCGGTGGGCCGGCCCGGGAAGAGAAGACCGGCTGCGGATCGCCGGGCTTTCCATCGACCCCGACAAAGACCCCACCAACGAACTCTACGGCGCACGCGAGTTGGGAGCGGCGATTTCGCGCCAGCTTGACGCGGAAGCCGGCGCGCCGCCGTTCATCTTCAGCGACAGGTACCAGACCACCGCGCTCTCCGCCTTCTACACCCGGGGCAGGCCGCGGACGTTCTGCATGAATCCGGGCGGCCAAAGATACAACCAGTACGACTTATGGGGTGGCTGGCAAGATCTCGTAGGGCGGGACGGTATTTTCGTTACGGGCGGCGATGCCGTCCGGGCTGCAATGTACATCGAGGGCATGGTGGCCGCGGGCGCCTTTGATTGGGGCGAACTCCTCGAAACCGTCCGCGTATACCGCGGCAAGACGCTGGTCCGCACGTTCACCATCAGCAGGCTTTACAACTATTCCGGCTATGTCCCCCAACCTGGTGACGAACGGTTTTAGGTGTTCCGCAAACCAGGGAAACTCACGCACCAGCGAGTTTATGGCGTGCAAGGGGCCAGGGACGATACTTCTGCTGCCTGTCGCCAACGCACGGCTTCAAGTTCCCGCAGACTGCTCGTACGTGATAGACGTATACCGCACCTTGAACATTTTACTCATAGGGAAACATCCTACTGTAAAATGCGCGAACCTCCTATTGGCGTATAACCAATAATGAGAGATACTTACATTGTAAGTAGTGAACGGGGTGGTCCTGCCCGGAGCCACAAACAAGGCATGCCGGCGGGACGGCCTTGTCTATCTAATTTAGGAGATGCGAGTATGGTTAACCTTGAATCGCTTGAAGACCTGTTCGTGTACAACTTGAACAAGTTGCGCGACACAGAGTCGGTGATTATAGATGCGCTGCCCAAAATGGTTGACGCGGCGCACTCCGAGGAACTCAAAGAAGGGTTCCAGCAGCACCTGAGGCAGTCGCAGCAGCAGTTGGCACGTCTTGACGAAGTGATGGACAACTTGGGCTATTCGACGATGAATGTCACCTGCAAAGGAATGCGGGCGCTGGTCGACGAATGCGACGAGATAATCAATTCGTCCGGCGATCCCGACGTGAAAGATTCCGCCCTGATCGGGGCCGCCCAGTCCATCAAACACTATGAAATCGCCAACTACGGGACTGTACGCACCTTTGCGCGACAGCTCGGATATGACGAAGCCGCAGATCTGCTTCAAGAGACCCTCAACCAGGAAGGCGATACCGACAAAAAACTGACCAGGCTTGCCGAAGGCAGCTTGTTCACCAGCGGTATCAACGAAGAAGCCGCGCGCAAATAATGCGCGGCGCGGAAGTAACGCATAGCGAAAAAAAACATCCGCAGCCGGACAAACAGCCCTTCCCGGACGAAACCAGATACGGGCGGCACAACTACTCGCCGGCCGGGTGTCAGTTTCAAGGGCTTCAGGCACGGTCCTACCCCGCGGCGAAGCCGGTTTCTCTTGATCCCTGGCAAGGCTTATAGTGGGGTCAACAAAGATCACCACAACATATTGCGCGTAAGGGGGGCCTGTGTTACAATCGCACCCGGGAGGTGTTAAAGGTGCGATTTGGCAAGAGAAACAGGAGCCGGGCTGTTCAACTCCGGCGGGAACTCGAGGGAACCAATGAGGGCATCCGGGGGCCTGTCGCGTCCGAGGAGCGCAGTGCCCTTTTATTCCAGGAAGACGGAGAAAAAGCGGATTCGTCTGCAGCGACGGTCTCACCGAATCCCATAACGCCCCCGCCTGGAGCGGACCCCACGCAACGCCTGCTGACGGCGATGGGACGGTTTCACCGCTATGTGGCGAAAGGGCAGGCGGGGGCGCCACAGGAGTTTTGGTCGGACGACTGCATGAACCAACTCTTGACGGCGGTGGAACTGTCGGTGGCGCAGGGTTGGAAGGAGATTGTCGAGGCGCTGACGGGCACGGCACGCGTGCTGCAGACTTACGAGATAGCGAGCGCCGCACACCTTTGCGTGCCGTTTTTAAACGACAGCTACGAGGTCTTGTGCCTGATGGTAGGGGACCTTATCGTCAACAACACGCGATCGGACGCGATGGCCACGTGGCGCACCCGGTACGACAAGGCGGTTGCCGGCCTCACGGCGGCGGGTCTGGAACTGGTAGAGGACAAGCCGGAGGAGGCGCCGGTTCCGGTGTCGGCTGTTGCCGCCACGGATGCGCAATCTGTTGAAAACGTGGAGAACACGCTCCCATTTCCCATGCCCGACGAGGCGCCGCCAGCCAGGGAACCGATACCTGTTGACGAGCCGTCCATTGATGAGTTCCTGCCGTTCGGCGACGAACAGAAGGTCGAGCCGAAAAAAGAGGCCGAACCGCCGGCGCCGGTCGTGGAAAAAGAGGCCAAAGAAAAACCGATTATGGTTCCCAAACCAACCGACGAGGTTGCGCCGGTGCTGGATGCCCTTTGCGATGATCTCGCCCGGCTCCAAAAGGCCCCCAAGGAATCGTACGGCGAGCGGTTTACCGTTATCGGCTACAGGATCGAGAGCCTGATGTCGTATGCGGGCGACAACGGGTTTGAGTCCCCGGCGGAAGTGAGCAGGCAGATGCTCGAAATTTGTCGGCTCAGCGGAACCGTACGACAACTGGACGAGGCGTTTCTGGACCTGGCTTACTCGTTCTGCGGGGCCTACGCGGATGCGTTTGAAGATCCCCTGGCCCCGGCGGTGAAATCCTGGAATCAAGATCGGCTTCGCGTGCTGGAACGGCTTCAGGAATGGGCCGAGCCCAAGCCGGCCACGTCAACCCCCCGGAAAGAGGAACCGTGGCGCCACGAAGTTCCCGTCGCGACCGAACAGCAACCGCCCCAGGGGCAGCAGGAGAAGCGAGTGGAAGCACCGGAAGCAAAACCAGCCAGCATGGAAGAAGGTTCCCCGGAATCGCTTCTTGTAACGGCCCAGCAGGCAATCGCTCACGGCGACATGCCCGGCGCCAAAGTGCTCGCGCTTCAGGCAGTGGCCCATCTGGCGCGGGCGGAGACGGCCAAGGCGGAGGCGCGCGTTAAAGACGCCGAATCGCAGTTCCAGCAGAACGCCGAGCAGATCGAATCGGCCCGCCAGCAGGTGAAAATGGCCGAGCAGGAGGTGGTGGCCTCTGAGAGCAGGGTGGCGGAGGGCGGATCCGAACTCGCCGATGCCCGCGCACACAACTCGCTGGTGGAAGAAAAGGTCGTGGGCATCGAGAAACACGTAGCCGAGATCGAAAATCAGATACGCGCGCTCGAGGCGGCGCGCGAGGCCGAGATGCTCCGCGTCGACTCGACCCGAAAAGAACTCGAACAGGCGCGGGATCAGGAGAAGGAGGTCGAGGAGGCTTTGGCGCGGCTCAGGGACACGGAGCGTGCGGCCCGGGCACGGCTCGAGGAGTTGCGGCAGAGCGTCAAAGACTTCCAGCGCCACCGGCTCGAACTCGAGGAGATGCTGTCGCGGGCCCGGGAAACGCTTACGCACCACAAGTCGTCGATGACGGACATCGAGAAGACGATCGCGCAGTTGCGGCCAGCGGGCCAGCCGACGGGGGAACCGGGCGAAGACCTTTTGTTTTAGTGCCGGGCTGGGGGCGGCACGGGCCGGCAAAGGAGTAAATGGTGCGGCGGAAGGGAGAGGTTGTCGGCGCAATCGATTTCGGCTCGCGGGAGATCCGCGTGCTGATCGCCCACATGGACAGCGATGGGACAATCCAGATCATCGGCCACGGGGCCGAACCGGCGCGCGCGTGCATCTCGCAGGGGGTGGTCCAGGACCTCAACGCCACGCAGATGACGCTCAAAAAGGCCCTGGCCGCGGCCGAACACGAGGCGCAAGTGACGCTGAAATCGGTGTTCTGCGCAATCAACGGCAAAAACGTCGACACGTTCATCCGCGAAGGCAACGTAAAGCTCGAGAACCAGGTGGTCGAGGCGCCCCAGATGAATGAGGCGCTCAACATCGCCTCGCACGACATTCTGGCGCCGGGTAAGCGGGTGACGTCGTCGGTGACGGCGCAGGAATGGTACGTGGACGATCTCCGCGTGATGGACCCGATGGGCATCAAGGGACAAGTGCTCAAGACGCGGGTGCATTTCACGCTGATCCCGAGCGTCATCATCGACAATATCGCCTCCTGCATCCAATCGCAGGGATTGGCGCTCGAGGATTTCATTTTCACGCCGCTGGCCAGCGCGCAGGGGTGCCTGACGCCCGAAGAGATGGAATTGGGCGTCGGCGTGCTCGATATGGGCAGAAGCATGACGGGGCTGGCCGTGTTCCGCGACTACCGGATACTCGGGACGCAGTGTTTCGAGTGGGGCGGCTACCACCTGACGCGGGACCTCTCGGCGGGGTTGCACATCTCGTTCGAAGAGGCGGACGAACTGATCATGTCGTATGGCGTGTCGGACGACCTGGTGGCTTCCGACGGCGCCAACGAGAAGGAGTCGGCAGGGTCCGCGGCCAATCCGGGTACGCCCATCAAGCTGAAAACCAATGTCCCCGGCTCGCCCAGCATCGTGACGCGCAACGAGGTCGAGATGATCATTTTCGAGCGCGCCCGCGAACTGATGACCAAGGTGCGCCAGTACCTGCAGGCGCGCGGCCTGATTAAGAACCTCGTGTGCGGGATTGTGCTCACGGGCGGGGCGAGCGAAATCAAGAACCACGTCGAACTGGCCAAGAGCGCCCTGCAGGTGAGCGCGCGCAAGGGCATGCCCAACAAGCTCGATATTGCTCCGGCGGCGGTTCGGACAGCCGCGTATTCGGCGGCGGTGGGTGTGGTGCAACACGCGTTTGTGTACCGGGCGGCCGCGCGTAGCGGGCGGATCGACACCGACGGCCCCGGCGCGCCCATGTACCGCAGAGTCTGGAAAAGCGCCAAAAAATACTTCTGGTGGTAGTTTCACATCCCCGGTTTTAACTCTTGCCCGTCTTTTGATAGCATATGTCCAGGTGTTTCTAAAGTAATTCAACAAATGGAAGGGTGTAAGCGATGAGAAACTACAGTTTGCTTTGTTTGGCGTTGGCGATGGTGGCCATTTTTGCAGCATGTTCTAACCCGGAACCGGTGTCCACGCCGGCTCCGCAGCCCCGTACGGACCTCCCGAAACCGGCCCCTGCAGCGGCTCCGGCCCCCGCAGCGGCGCCGGCTCCCGCCGCTGAGCCCGCCGCGGCTCCCGCTCCCGACACGGCGGTTCAACCCGCCGCTCCGGCCGCCGGCGCCACGCTGGTCGGCTCGACTTGGAAGATCGACGAGTTCACCGCCAACTTCAAAGATGCAACCACCGTGTCGCTGAAAGGCGGGGCGCTGGCCTCGATCGCGCCCAACGGGCTCGATGCCAAGTACACCCTTGCCGACGGCAAGATCGAAATCAACGCGATGGGCATGACCAAGACCGGCACGTTCGACGGCACCAACCTCATTATCGACGGCAGCACCGCCGTAAGACAACAGTAAAAATCCATTCCGCGAACGGTTAGATTGAATGCCTGCGAAAAACAGGGACTGACACGTTTTCAAACTGCCGAAAACGCGCCTCCAAACTGCCGGAGGCGAGTCTGTGGAGTTGGTGAAAAAGAGCCCAGTAGTTGTTTCAGGGCCGCGAAAAGCAGGGACAGACACGATTTTCAAACTGCTGAAAATCGAGTCAGTCCCTGTTTTTCGCTTGGATACGCCGTTCCTGCTAAGATCTTTCGCGTTCATGTTTGTTTCGAGGGTTCTCTCATGCCTGATTTTGATGCCGAACGGCGGCTGCAAGCCGAGCAGGTCCGTGCGCGGTTGCTCGAGATCGCCGAAACCATATACGAGCAGCGGACACCGATCAGTCGCATCCAGTCCGTGGTGACGGGAACGGGGCGCGGGCCGGAACGGATGCCGCGATCGGGCTGGAAGCCGTTTCCAATGCACGGCCGCTGGGGCGGCTTCGACCAGACGACGTGGTTCCGGATGACGGCGCGCGTGCCGGAGTCGATGAAGGGCCGACGGGTGGTGGCGCTGGTTCGGCCGGGGGGCGAATCGCTGGCGTACGTGAACGGCGCGCCGTTCCAGGGGCTCGACTTGAACCGCGATGAGCTTTACCTGACCGATAGGGCGCGCGGCGGCGAGACGTTCGACATCGTGCTCGAATCGGTGCCGAGCGTACGGTTTGACGAGTATCACAATTTCGAGTACACGGATCTCGTGGTGATGAACCCGGCCGCCTGGGACTTCTACTACGACTGCAAAGTCCTGCTGGACGTGTGCGACCAGCTTGATCCAAATTACGCGCCGCGCCGGGAGATGATGTCGGCGTTGCTGAACACCATGCAGTTTGTCGACATGCAGCACAAAGGGACGTCTGCGTGTTTTGAGTCATTGGCTGAAGCGAGACGATTTATAAACATTTTGAGGAGGAAGTTTGCGGCGAGCTACGGGCTGGGTGAGTTGACGTTGACGGGCCAGTCGCACATCGACACAGCGTGGCTTTGGCCGTTGCGCGAGACGCGGCGCAAATGCGCCAGGACGTTTTCGACGGCGCTCAACTACATGGAGCGGTATCCCGAGTTCGTGTACATGGCCAGCCAGCCCGTGCAGTACGAGTGGGACATTCTGAGTGTTGAACTGAAAGGCGCGGACCCCCGTCTACCAAAATGCCGCGTTTCTCATGGGTCCCATGGGTCCCAGTTTATCTGCGCACTTCCAACTGCACGGCGGCTGTCTGGCCGGGTTCGAGCAAGAGTTCCCGGAAGTCAAACCGGGCCGCTTCCACGCCGCCCATCACGGCGTCCGGCGTCATGTCCTGTCCTGCCCCCACGACAACCGCCGCGACGGCGTATTCGCCGGGCAGCAGGCCCTCAAACGTGAAGGGGCCGTCCTGCGTGATTTTCGTGGATTGCAGGACGCCAAATTCCATCAGCGTTTCCACGTATTCGGGCGTAATTTCCCGGGGCGGCCCCACTCGGGCATCTACAAGCGCCACGTAACCCCACTCGTCTGGTCCGATCCCACTCACCTCACCGGAGACAGCCGCGCCGGGCAACTCAAAATCTGCGCGGGCCGTTTCGCCGCTTCGCAGCTCGACTTCCATCGTCTGCCAATATCCCGCCGACCGCGGCCCGTACGGCGATTTCACCGCCACCGTGTATACGCCCTCTTGCAGTTGGTCCGTAGCGAAAGAGCCCTCGAAATCGGTGTAGAATTCGGCGGCTTCATCCTCGTTCTGGGTTCCCGCCGCGAGCACCAGCACACTTACCGCCCGTTGCGGCACGCCGTCCACCGTGACACGTCCCGCCAGGCCCGCGCCCGTGCCGCCAATCTCGATATTTAGTTCCGTCATCTGGCCGGCCGCGACACCAACCGGCTCCTTCACCACGTTCATGCCGTCCCTAACCTGCTTTATCACTTCCACGTAGCCCTGGCCCGGATGCACCAGCGGAAGGAAATAGTGGCCGTCGCGGCCCGACGGCACAGATTCCCGCACCCAGGTCCCGCCGTCCACTTCAATGTAAGGCCGCACCCACACGTTAGGCGCGGGCTTGCCGTGGGACGTCACCACACCCTCGATCGTCCCGTACATCGAGGTGTCGACCACGAGGCGGGCGTGAGTGGTTTGGCCTTCGTGCACGACGGCCTGCGTTACGCCAAGGTGTTCCCGATATGCACGGATCTCCAGCGTGTACGAGCCGGGCAGCATCGGCGGCGACATAAAGGCGCCGCGGCTGTCGGTCAGGATCCGGACTTCTTCCGGGATCGTTTCTTGAACCAGGTAATGCGGAAGGTCCTGGCCAATTTGGTTTTGAGTTTTATCGTCAGGCTTTGCATCGATGAACAGGTCGTTCATCGGATTGCCCTCGCCGTCGACCACTTCGCCTTCCAGCCGTCCCGTGGCGCGCAGACGCAATTCATGTTCACCGCTGAACGGCGCCACCGGTCCTGCCAGTTCGCTTATCGTTCCCCCGCCGCTGAACGCCTGCAAGTAGATCTGTTCCACGTCCTTCGCGATATGTATGGCGAAGCGGCCGTCTTCGCCGGATACGGCTGACCATTCTTCTTTACTCACACTCCCGCGGCCGATTACCAAAGCGCCGGAAGCCGGAGCGCCGGAGGTCTCCACAACCGTCCCGCTCACCATCGGCTGCTCCTCCAGTTGAAGGTCCACCCCGCTCAACACCGTTTCCGGCTCAATTTCCGGGAGGGTCATTTCAAACCTGTTGTAACCTTCTTTCTCCGCGCTCAGTTTCGCCTCGCCCAGTGGCGCACCGTCCAGAATGTAGCTGCCATCCGGTAGAGACTTCGTGGAGGAAGCATTCTGGCCCAGTTCCGCCGTGATGCGGGCATTGGCAATTATTTCGCCGGTAGCGGCATCGGTGACGCGCCCGGAGATCCGGCCTCCGGCGACCACGTGCAGTTCCACAAGAGTCACCGGATTCTGAACGGTGACCTGAACCGGCTTGCGTAGCGCATAGGGCATCGGCTCATTCGTCTTGGGCCGGATCGTCAAGCCGTAAACGCCCGGTGTCAGGCCAGATATCGTGAACCGGCCATCCTGCCCAACCTCACACGGCCAACCTGACATGGATTGCCGGCCGCTGATGATTACGTTGACAACGCAAAAACCGCCTACGGTCACGCCCCCGGGCCCGATGGCTTTTCCTTTGATCAGGCACCCCCTGTTTAAGCGGATCACGGCGTCCGTAGTGCCTGTTTCAAAAGGCCCGCCCGTAAAGTTTACATATCCCCGAGCCCCGCCTCTTACCTCGTACGCGCCCGGTTCCAAGTTTTCAAACACGAACCGGCCGGATGCATCACTTATGCGATAAACGGCCCACGTTAACGTCCGCGGGAAGTCATAGATCGCGTCCACCGAAACCAGCGCCCCACCCACTGGCGCGTTGTTTTCGTCAACCACGATGCCGCCGAGCGGGGCGGCCGGCCGCACAACAAGTTCCACATACTGTTCGCGCAGAGGCAGGTTGAGTTTAAACGTGATTTCGCCATAAAAGCCCGGGATCTGCGCCGACACCCTCGCCTGGCACTCTTTCCCGAGTTTCACCGGCACAGAATCAAAGCTGAAGCAGCCCTGTCGGTCTGAACGCGTTGTCAGCGTCACGCGCTGAGGCGGGTTTTCCCCCAATCCGCCCGATAGAAGATAAACTTCCATGTCTCTTTCATTGCTGAGCGTTACGCTGGCCGCCGGAACCGGGTTCCCTGACAGATCCCTGACCCCACCGTAGACCACCGAATAAAAGTCCGGAACAAACGCCGCGTCTTCAGTGGCGGCTGCGGCAGGTGGGTTAGCCGGGGTAGCTTCCGGGTCAGCAGGGCGTTCGGGCGCTTCGCGTGAAGTCTCGGTCGAGCGCGTCGACGAGTCCTGTACCGTGAATTCACTCACGGCGGTGATATCGGGCGTTTGGCGGGCCAGTCCGCCAGGGCGCAATACCAAAACGTATAGCGAGGCAATGATCGCGGCCACCACGGCCAAAATAGCCATTACGTTTGTTGCGGTTGCTCCCGCCACCACCGCCCCTCCCGTCGAAATAGATACCCCTGCTTTCCACCCGCACGGCACGGCCGCAATCGCCGACATGACCCGACTGGACCGGGCCCGGTCCGGTTTGCGGCTGAGGATGTCCTCATCGAATGAACCAAGCAATCGCCGGCCCAGTTCCGCCCTGGCGCGCTGCAAACGCTTCACGGCGGCTTCCGTCGAGACGTCCAGCAGGCGCGCAATTTCCTTCGTCCGCCGCCCCTGGAAATACGACAACACCAATATCTCGCGGTTTTCAACGCTGAGCTTTGAAAGTTCGTTCCAGATCGCCGCGTGCATTTCCCGCCGCCCAAAATCCGCCGCCGCTACACCCTCGGCCCCGATACCCAACTCCCTTGTCGCGGCACGTTCGTTCGCCCGGCGACGCACACGGTCCACCACCAGGTTCTTCGCCACACACACCAGCCAGGGGCCCAGTGTCGATTCCACCGTAACCCGGTCCAACCACTGCCAAAGACGCACAAACGTTTCCTGAACCACGTCCTCGGCATCGGGCACGCTCCCCAAATGCGCGTACGCAAGACCATAAAGCATACCCCCGTACCGGTCCACAAGCACCCGGAACGAGTCCGTATGGCCCCGCAGCACCCGCCGTACTACCCATTGGTCAGAAGCAAGGCGTTCCAGCATGTCCGGCCCCTCCGTTCATGAGGTTACATCATCATAAACGGCTGACGCGCCAAATGCGGACAAAAAATCGGTGGCCGGCGGTTGGTGATGGTGGCCGGATAGCAGCAAGTCATAAAGCGTTGTGCAGCAACCTGTTAGGTATCCACGCCTTGATGGGAAGAGCGCGAAGAGCTCCTCCTGGTCTACTCCCCTTCAATAACGACGACCGCTACCGCGTGCGTTTTGGTGTGCGAGATCGACAGGTGAGCCTGTGCCCCCAGCGGCAAGATGTCCCTCAGCGATCGGCCCAGTTCGATTCTCGGCCGGCCGTTGGGATCGTTTACGACCTCGATGCAACGCAGATCCCACCCCACTCGCAGGCCGGTGCCGAGTGCCTTGCCGAACGCTTCCTTGGCGGCGAGCCGCGCCGCAAGGATCTCGGCTCGCTGGAGCGGCAACGAATCGGCGTGGGCCCGTTCGGCATCGCTGAAGACGTTCAGGAAGGTTTCTCGCCTGACCCGGCGCTCAACGTTGGCGACTTCCACCATGTCGACTCCGATCCCGATGATCATGGCGCCTACTCGTACCGCAGCGCTTCGACGGGGTCGACGCTGGCGGCTTTGAGCGCCGGGTACACGCCAAAAAAAACGCCGACGCTGAGGCTGAACGTGAAGGCCACGGTGACGGACCACATCGACAGCACCACCGGCAGGCTCGGGTAGATGAACTTAATAGCGACCGTGCCCAGCCATCCTATGCCCACGCCGATCATCCCGCCGCACACGCTGAGCGTCACCGCCTCGATCAGAAACTGGAGGCCGATATCCTGTTTTTTGGCGCCCACGGCTTTTCGGATTCCGACTTCCTTGATGCGCTCGCGCACGGAGACCAGCATGATGTTCATGATGCCGATCCCGCCAACCAGCAGGCTGATGCCGGCTATCCCCGCCAGCATGAACCGCAGCATGTCGAAGATCTTGCTGAACGAACCGATCATGCCGTCCTGATCCGTAACCGTGAAATCCTCCACATAATCGTGGGAGGCCGTAAGGATTTCCTTAATGGACGCGATGGCCGGCTTGATGTCTTCGGGGCTGCGGGCGGAGATCAGGATCTCGAACAGTTCATCGCCGCCCGCGTTGAACATCTGCTGGCCGCTGGGCAGCGGGATAATAACCAGATCGTCGAGGTTGATGCCAAGCGTCATGCCGCGCTCTTCGAGAATGCCCACGATCGTGTGCTTGCGCCGGTTGATCGAGATGGTTTCGTTCAGGGCGGGCTTGCTGCCGAACAACTCGCGCCGCAGGGTTCTGCCGATTACGCATACCCGGCTGTTTTTTTCGATGTCCTGGGCGTTGATGAACCGGCCGATCTGCGTGCGCAACTGCCGGATCTCGTCAAAATCTTCCATGACACCGACCACCAGGCAGTTGCGCTGCCGCGCCCCATACCGGATCTGCCCCGCACCGAAAACGTTGCCCGAAACCGACTTCACGCCACGCGCCTTACGCTTGATCTCTTTGGCGTTTTCATGCGTAATCTTGTGGAAACTGCCGGCGGTGATCACGAACATATCGGAGGTCGTTTCCTGCTTGCCGGGTGAAACAATAATGACGTTGCTGCCCATCCCTGCAAATTCTTTCTCGATATAGGCCTGGGCCGCTTCACCCAACGAGATCAGCAGGATAACCGACATGACGCCGATGATGACGCCCAGCGCCGTCAGAAACGATCGCACCTTGTTCTGCGACAGCGAGCGCAGCGCTACAAAGATGCTCTCCAGAAAACTCATAGGTCGTCCAGCGAATCAACCGCCCGGACCTTCACCCCGTCCCGGAGGCCTTTTTCCGTTACCGACGTGATCAGCGTCTCGCCTTCCTCGATGCCCCCGAGCACCTCGCGCGTATACGTATTGCCGATGCCTACCTGGACGTCGCGCCGCACCGCGCGGCCGCCCTCGATCACGTAGGCCATTTCCTCGCGCACCAACGCCTCGCTCGGGACGAACAGGACGTCTTCTTTTTGCTGAACAATAATGATCACGTCGGCCGACATCCCGGCCACGAACTTGTCCTGGCCTTCGGAAATCCTGACGTCGATGTCGAGGGTGCGGCTCAGATCGGGGTTCAGCGTGACGGTGGGCGAGATAAACGTCACTTCGCCGGCAAAATCGACACCCCGGTAGGCGTCAACGTTTACGCGCGCTTTCTGGCCGATCTGGATCTGCGACGCATTGGCCTCGTCAAACGGCGCCTTCACAAAAAAATCGCTGTTCTCAACCAATTTGAGCAGCGGCATACCCATTGCGACGGCCTCGCCCATCTCGACGTTGACCTTGGCGATCACTCCGTCGAATGGCGCACGCACAAACGCCTTTTCGCGCGTCTCCCGGACCACGTCGAGGGCCGACTCAAGCTGCTCGATGCCAGCCGCAGCCGATTTGATTTCTTCCTGGCGGACGAGGTTCTCCTGCTGGTTTGCGAGCGCCGCGGAGTGATCTTCCTTGGCCACGCGGTAAGCCAGGTTGACCTTGTCCATTTCGCTTTGCGAGATGGCCTGCTGATCGAGCAGGGCCTGTATCCGCTGGAGGTTTCGCTCGGCCTGGGCGAGCTGGGCGGCGGCCTGGCTCACCCGGGACACGGCCACCTCCTCGGCGATGCGCGCGCCGATCTTGGCCTGTTCGAGCCTAAACTGGCCCGCGCGGAGGTTGGCCTCGGCCAGTTCGACCTGCGCGTCGAACTCGGCGTGCTCCATCTCGATCAGGAGGTCACCTTGTTTCACGCGCGCGCCTTCTTTTTGCGGGATGGCCCTGATTTTCCCCATCAGGGCGGAAGCCACCATGGATTCCAATTTCGGCTTGACCGTCCCCGCCGAAATCGCCGACACCGTCTGCTCGACCTTGCCGCGGCTGAGCGGGATAGCTGTGACAGGGATCACGTCTTCTCGCCAGTAGCCGTAGTAGAATACCGGTGTGGCCACCGCCGAGACGGCGATCACCCAGCCAAATACTGCTCGGCCCACTCTTTTTCGTTTTGGATCCGCCATTCGTCCTTTACCAGTTTTCCGTCCCTGAAACTCATGATGCGTTGCGCATGTTCGGCCACTTCCCGCTCATGCGTTACCATCATGATGGTGTTTCCTTTTTGGTTCAGTTCGCCGAACAACGCCAGGATGCTCTCGCCGCTGACCGTGTCGAGGTTGCCGGTCGGCTCGTCTGCGAACAGGATCAACGGCCGGTTGATGAGCGCGCGTGCAATGGCCACGCGCTGGCGCTGCCCGCCGGAAAGCTCGCTGGGCGTGTGATACATGCGGTCTTCGAGGCCAACGGCTTCGAGCGCTTCCCGGGCCCTGGCCAGCCGCTCTTTCCTGGGCGTGCCGTTGTACAGCAGCGGGAGTTCCACGTTCGCCAGGGCCGTGGCCCTGCTGAGCAGGTTGAAATTCTGAAAAACAAACCCGATCTCCTGGTTGCGAATTTCGGCAAGCCGGTGCTCGGGCATCTGGCTGACCAGCACGCCTTTTAAGTAATATTCGCCCGACGACGGCCGGCTCAGGCAGCCCAGGATATCCAGCAGCGTCGTCTTGCCCGAACCTGACGGTCCCATGATGGCCACGTACGACCCGGGGTCGATCCTGAATTCAATGCCACGCAGGGCGCGCACTACCGTGTCGCCCATCTCGAAAATCTTAGTCAGATCCGAAACGTGGATCAGGGGTTGTTTATCAATATTCCCGGCCATATAGTCGTACAATTATACATGGAAACGCTGTAAACGTAACAAGAACGCGAGGATTGGGAAAATTGGCCGTGACACCCCACACACAAACAGGGGGGCGTCCCGACGTTGCAGGTTTAGCCGCAATTGTTTAACAATGGTGGCGCGGCATAAAGGAGAGCGGCCCATGACAGACTATTACGAGCGGTCGTTAATCATCCACGAGCACCTTCGGGGCAAACTGGCGGTTGTGGGGAAGTTGCCGATCCGCAACCGCGACGACCTTGCGACGGTCTATACGCCGGGCATAGCCCGCCCCTGCCAGGTTATTGCCGCAGACCCCAAAAAGGCGCGCGACCTCACCATCAAACACAACTCGATTGCGGTGGTCAGCGACGGATCGGCCGTCCTTGGCCTGGGCAATATCGGGGCGCTGGCCGCCATACCCGTTATGGAAGGCAAGGCGCTGCTGTTCAAGCAGTACGGGGATCTCGATGCGTGGCCCATCTGCCTCGATACGCAGGATCCTGACACCATCGTCGAAACCGTCCGCGTGATCGCACCGGTGTTCGGCGGAATCAACCTCGAAGACATCTCGGCGCCACGGTGTTTCGACATCGAACACCGGCTGCAGGACCTCGGCATTCCCGTGTTCCACGACGACCAGCACGGCACCGCCATCGTCGTTTGGGCGGCCCTGATCAACGCGGGCAGGGTGTTGGGGATGGAATTGCGCGACATGCGCATCGTCATCAGCGGCGCGGGGGCCGCCGGAACCGCAATCGCGCGGCTGCTTCGTTGCGCCGACGGGTACACCGGCGGCCAGCGGCGCACCGGCGCCAAGGACATTATCGTCTGTGATTCCAAAGGCGCCATCCACAAGGGACGGGACGATCTTGCGCCGCACAAACAGTCGCTCCTTTCCATGACAAACCGCGAAGACCGCCGCGGCAGCCTGAAGGAGGTGCTCGAAGGCGCGGACGTGTTTGTCGGGGTGAGCAAACCGGACCTGCTCGAGGCGAAGGACATCGCGCGGATGGGCCGAAGGAAGATCGTGCTGGCGATGGCCAACCCCGAGCCCGAGATCATGCCCGGCGAGGCCATCGAAGGCGGCGCCGACATCGTCTGCACCGGTCGAAGCGACTTCCCAAACCAGGTCAATAACGTCCTCGTGTTTCCGGGCATTTTCAGAGGGGCGCTGGACGCCTGCGCCTCCAGGATCGACGGCCGGATGAAACGGGCCGCCGCGCACGCGCTCGCCGATGCCGTTCGAGACCCCGCACCCGACCATATCCTGCCCGATGTACTGGACATGACGGTCGCCCCAACGGTCGCGCGGGCGGTCCGGAATTCGTGGTCGGAAGACCCCCTCGAGATCTGAGCGAAAAACGGGGACTGGCTCGCCTTTTTCGGCAGTTGGAAAAAGGCGTGCCTGTCCCCGCTTTTCGCGGCACGTCAACCGGGGGCGGCCCGGCGGCGTATACATACTTATCTTCTTATCTTGATTGCAGGCAGCGGCGACTTTATAATCGGGGTTTCCGAAGAGAGTCGGCGGGGAAACCCTATCCGGCTCCTTTTTGCAAACGGCGAGGCGTTATGAACCACGAACGAATTTCGCAAGGGTTGTCTTTTGACGATGTGTTGTTGAAACCGTGCCGGTCGAACGTTCTGCCGCGCGACGTGGACGTGCGCACCCAGTTCACCCGCAACATCTCGCTCAACATCCCGATGTCCAGCGCCGCCATGGATACCGTGACCGAAGCGCGCCTGGCCATAGCCATCGCCCAGGAAGGCGGCATCGGCGTCATTCACAAAAACCTGACCATCGCCGAACAAGCCGCCGAAGTGGACCGCGTCAAGCGGTCCCAGGCCGGCGTTATCACCGAACCCATCACGCTGCGGCCCGATCAGACCGTCCGCGAAGCCGAAGACCTCATGGCGCGTTACCACGTCTCGGGCGTGCCCATTACGGACAGCGAGGGAAAGCTGGTCGGCATCCTGACCAACCGCGATCTGAGGTTCCAGGAAGATTTCTCGGTTTCCATCGAGAGCGTCATGACGCGCAAGAACCTCGTTACGGTGCGGCCCGGAACCACCCTCGAAGAAGCCAAGCGCCACCTCCACGAACACCGCATCGAAAAACTGCCCATCACCACCGAAGACGGCACACTCGTCGGCCTGATTACTATTAAGGACATCAACAAAGTCCGCGATTTTCCTCTCAGTTGCCGCGACCAGGGCGGCCGGTTGCGCGTTGCGGCGGCATTGGGCGTGGGCAAGGGCGAGCTCGAACGGGCGCGCGCATTGGCCGACGCGCACGTGGACGTGCTCGTCATCGACACCGCACACGGCCACACCGATCTCGTTATGGACACCATAAAGGTCATCAAGGAAGCCCTGCCACACGTCGATCTCGTCGCCGGAAACATTGTCACGGCGCAGGCCGCCGAAGATCTCATCGCGGCGGGCGCCGACGCCCTGAAGGTAGGCGTCGGCCCGGGCGCTATCTGCACGACGCGCGTCGTGGCCGGCGCGGGCGTCCCCCAGTTGACCGCCATTCTCGAGGTGGCCGAAGTGGCCGCGAAAAAAGGCGTACCCATCATCGCCGACGGCGGGATCAAATACTCCGGCGACATCACCAAGGCCGTCGCGGCCGGCGCCAACAGCGTCATGATTGGCAGCCTGTTCGCCGGAACCGAAGAGAGCCCCGGCGAAACCGTCCTGTACGAAGGGCGCACCTACAAAGTCTGCAGGGGGATGGGCTCGGTCAAGGCGATGCAGCGCGGCAGCAAGGCCCGGTATATGCAGTTCGACGTCGACCAAGCCGCTAAGCTCGTACCCGAAGGCGTCGAGGCGCGCGTGCCGTATCGGGGCCCGCTCGCCGATTACATCCACCAGCTTGTGGGCGGTCTCCGCGCCGGCATGGGCTATTGCGGCTGCCGCAACCTCAATGAGCTCCAGACCAAAACCGAATTCGTGCGCGTGACGGCCGCGGGGCTGCGCGAGAGCCATCCCCACGACGTCACCATCACCGAAGAACCGCCCAATTACCAGGTGTTGAGGTAGTCACCGATGCAGCCGGCTGGCAGGCCCATTGTCGTTCTTGATTTCGGCGCCCAATACAGCAAGCTAATCGCGCGGCGAGTCCGCGAAGCCGGCGTGTTCAGCCTGATCGTCCCCTACAACACGGCCCTCGACAAGCTCCGCGCGCTGAACCCCGCCGGCATCATCTTCAGCGGCGGGCCGGCGAGTGTCCACGCCCCCGGGGCGCCTCTGCCCGACCGCGAGATATTCGGGCTGGGCGTGCCGGTGCTCGGGATCTGCTATGGGGTGCAACTGTTCGCCCACATGCTCGGCGGAAAAGTCGAGCGGTCGGACCGGCGCGAGTACGGAATCGCCCACCTCGAACATAGCGACTCGGGCGGGTTGCTCTACCAGATCGACGCCAGGACCCAAGTCTGGATGAGCCATGGCGACGCCATCAGCTCGATGCCGCCTGGGTTCGTCACGATCGGCAAAACCGAGAACTGCCCGCACGCCGCAATCGCCGACCCCGCGCGAAACCTGTACGGCGTCCAGTTTCACCCCGAGGTGGTCCACACACCACAAGGCTCGAGAATCCTCTCGAACTTCGTGCACCGGATTTGCGGCTGCGCGTCCCACTGGACCATGGGCTCGTTCATCGAGCGAAGCATTGCCGATATCCGCGCCAGGGTGGGCGACAAACGAGTGTTGTGCGGGCTGAGCGGCGGCGTCGACTCGAGCGTGGCCGCCATGCTCATCCACAAGGCGATCGGCGACCGGCTGGCGTGCGTGTTTGTCAACAACGGCCTGCTGCGAAAAGGCGAGCCGGAGTTGGTGCAGAAAGTTTTCCGCGACCATTTCCACCTGGACCTGCATTACGTCGATGCGGAAGAGCGGTTTCTCACGGCACTGGCCGGCGTGCGCGATCCCGAGGAAAAACGAAAAAAGATCGGCTGCCTGTTCATCGAGGTCTTCGAAGAAGAGGCAAAACGGCTCGGCCACATGGATTTCCTCGCCCAGGGAACGCTTTATCCCGACGTCATCGAGAGTGTCTCGGCCACGGGCGGGCCCTCCTGCACCATCAAGAGCCACCACAACGTCGGCGGGTTGCCCGACATCATGAACCTCGCACTGATCGAGCCGTTGCGCGAACTGTTCAAAGACGAGGTCCGCGCCGTCGGCAAGGAACTGGGCCTACCCGGCGAGATCGTGTGGCGCCACCCGTTCCCGGGGCCGGGGCTCGGAGTCCGGTGCATCGGCGCCGTCACCAAAGAGCGCCTCGACACGCTCCGCGAAGCCGATGCCATCTTCATCGAAGAGATCAAACGGGCCGGCCTGTACGGCGACATCTGGCAGGCGCTCGTGTGCCTGTTGCCGGTGCGTAGCGTCGGCGTCCAAGGCGACGAGAGGACCTACGAAGAGGTCTGCTCGCTTCGGGCCGTCACCAGCGAAGACGCCATGACGGCCGACTGGTTCAGGTTTCCGCCGGACGTGCTCCAGCGCATCTCAAACCGGATCTGCAACGAGGTCAAACACATCAACCGCGTCCTCTACGACGTCACATCCAAACCACCCGGAACCATCGAGTGGGAATAACGCCAGACTTCGATCACTTCCGTAGGCGCGGTCGTCTCGCCCGCGCCGTCCAGCCCGCTGGCTTCTGCATCCATGCAGTCTGATTCAGACGGGCTTGCAGGCATCGTGGCAGATTGGGGACAGTAGCGAATCATTTGACCAGGGAGAGCCGAATTGGGAAGTGCGGGGGACCAAGGCAACGTCGAGCTTGATCCGCTCGCCAGCCGCTACGAAAATCGGGTCTCGTGGTTTCAGGTCATCTGGTGGTGGGAATCCAGGCGAATCCGCTACTATGTCACTCTCTTCATTCTTGGCGCGATCTCCTTCCCCACGTATTGCTTGTTCTTGTACCTTGCTGACCGGCTAAAACCGGGCGAGGATGCTGTTGAGCCGCTCATGCTCATTTTCGGGCCGGTCATAGTAAACGTCCTCTATACGGGCGGTTGGACGGGTCCGTCTTTTTCCATTTTCATAGTTGCGTTTCCCGCTGTATGGGAAGTGGCTTATGTAGCTGTCACCCCCTCACTCACCGAAGTAGCCCTTAAATGGGCGACCCATTTTTTGAAAAAACAGAAAACGGGGGTCAACCACCCGAGCCGAGGAATGAGGAATAAGTCGATGACTTGTTTTTCAGATCTGACGAAGGGACTGTCTTCCCGGCCTTCGTCTGGGAGTTCGTCCTGCTCGAGCCATTAACAACGCTATTGCGCTCATGACAACTACCGTGGTGCGAGCGCTTCCGCTATAGCTTGTAGTTAAGCCTCCAAAACATCCACTGCCCGCTTCTCCCTCGCCCTCCCCCTCGCCTTCGTCGCCTCCTGACGTGCGCCAGATAATAATGTCTCGCCATGAACCGGCGAGAACCAGGGCGGCGTCCCGAGAAAAGGCCACGGAAAACTCAGGAAACGCAAAGAAATCGCCGTACGAAAACGTGCGGAGTTCCGTGCCGGTGGCGGTATCCCAAAGAGTTACCGTGCCGCCACTATGGGAGCCAGTCAGTACCTGCGCGCCATCCGGAGAAAAGATCGCCGAATACAGTTCGGAGTTGCCGAACGAGCGGAGTTCCGCGCCGCTCGCAGCATCCCAAATTCTCGCCGTCCCATAGTTAACTGTGACGACTCGCGAACCGTCCGGGGAAAAGGCCACACAATCGACACACTGGCTGGGGAAGGTGCAGAGTTCCGAGCCGGTGGCGACATCCAACAGTACCGCCTCGTCGTGAGGGCCAATGACAATGATCACCTGCGAGCCGTCCGGAGAAAAGGCTGCGGTTCCCGTACTGCCATAGCAGCTAAACGTGCGTAGTTGCACACCCGTGGCGGCCTCCCACAGTCTCGCCGTGTCGCCGCTGGCGGTAAGCACAAACGTGCCATCCGGCGAAAAGGCGACGCATTGGACTGCTTGGTCGTGTTGGAACGCCCGCAGTTCCGCACCGGTGGCGGCGTCCCAAAGCTTGGCCGTGTTGTCGTAAGAGCCCGTAAGCGCCTGACTACCGTCCGGAGAAAAGGCCACCGATGTTATCGATTCACTATGGCCGGAGTATGTGCGGAGTTCCGCGCCAGAGGCGTTGTTCCAAAGTTTGGCACAGTCGTTGTAGCCGACGAGCGCCTGCGCGCCGTCCGGAGAAAAGGCGATGGCGTTCGCGAGCTTCTCGTAGTAGAACGTGCGGAGCTCCGCGCCGGTGGCCGCGTTCCAAAGCTTGGCCGTGCCCTCGAAGCCGGTAACCACCTGCGTGCCTGTTGGAGAGAAGGCTGCGGTTCCCGTACTGCCATAGCAGCTAAACTTGCGTAGTTGCACACCCGTGGCGGCGTCCCACAGTCTCGCGGTCCAGTCATCAGAGCCGGTGAGCACCTGCTCGCCGTCCGGAGAAAAAGCCACGGAGGTGACACGGGAAGTATGGCCGGAGAACGTGCGGAGTTCCGCGCCGGTAAGTGCGTTCCAGAGTTTAACCGTCCCGTCGACGTGGCCAGTAAGCACCTGAGCGCCGTCCGCGGAAAAGGCTACACTGAGACATGCCCTATCGCCGGAGAAGGTGCGGATTACCGCGCCCGTGGCAATGCGCCATAGCTTCGCCGTCCCGTCAGCGGAGCCGGTGAGCGCCTCCGAGCCATCCGGGGAAAACGCCACGGAATTGACGGACGATATATGGCCGTCGAACCTGCCGAGTAACGCGCCAGTCGCGGCATTCCACAATCGTGCCGTTTCGTCGGCGGATCCGGTGAGCACCCGTGTTCCATCCGGCGAAAAGGCTACGGACCAGACATACGATGCATGGCCGGAAAACGTGTGGAGTTCCGCGGCGCTGGCGGAGTCCCACAGTTTCGCCGTGTTGTCCATCGAGCCGGTAAGCACCTGGGTGCCGTCCGGAGAAACAGCCACGGAAGTGATCTGATAGTCATGCCCGAAGAACGTGCCAAGTACCTCGCCGCTAGCGGTGTCCCACAATGTCGCGGTCCAGTCATCAGAGCCGGTGAGCACCTGCTCGCCGTCCGGAGAATAGGCCACGGATACGACCATCATTGTGTGGCCACCGACGCCGAAGCGTCGCAGCGGCTTGCTGACTATGTCGGCGAACGCGGGCAGTGCGGCAAGGAGCAGGAGTGGCACCAGCATGCATGGCCATGCGCGTCGAAGTCCCGGGGATCGGTAAACGTGGTGAATCGCCGCGGCCGCCGTTCTTATAATCAATTGCGCGGCGGGGCGGTAAGTGGAACGTTCTTGAGTTCGGTCGTCATTGCGCTGGTTCATGTTATGTCCCCTCCCTGACTACCAACCTGATGACTGCGTAAGTAATTGACAGGTTAAGGAAAAAGAAAAAAAAAGTCAAGGCCCTTTAGGGCAATTAGGAAAAACACTACGGATTCCCGACCTGGATCAAGACCCTTTTTGCGTCCGTTTTGGTGGTAGGCTTTCCGAATGAAATCGGCGACCGATTTGGGCGAGGTTTCGGTATCCGGCATCTGCACGACCGCCGCCGCGTCCCCCTCGAGAAAACACTGGAACCGGCCCTCGAGCCGGACCCGCTCCATCGGCGAAAGTTCCCTGCCCCCGCGAACTCTTACGCCCGGCGTATACGCGGCATCTTCGTTGTCGGCATCCCCGCCGTACCGGCGCGGGCGCGGGTTCCCGCGTCGTCCTCGGCCCGTTGCCTCCACCACCACGCCCGGCGCCACCTCTTGGCGTCGTCCGTAGTTCCGCAGCAGCCGGGACGCATAAACCTGGTTGTAGCCGGTTGCTTCGACAAACTGTGCCAGCAACCAACCTTTCTTCTTCTTTGGCGACCGGCGGTACTGCTCCGCCAAGGCCTTCGTGACCGTTTTGCGTTCTGCCATCGTCAACCTCATGCTCAGCCTCCATTCCGCTATCTTGGAGGCATTTATGTCCCGTTTCTCACTCCAATTTCGAACACTTTTTTCTCATGAGGCAACGAATCGCGTTCAGATACATTTATTATGAGTCAATTCGTGGTATTGACATCGACCGTGAGTGGATATACAATGTGCCTATCGTGGCCGTGATGGTCGGGGACACGGTCATATGGGAAATGTCGGCTTCCGTAGCGCACAGAAGACAGGAATCAAACGATGAAATGCAAATCCTGCAGTACCGACTTTGATTTCCGCAGCCCAGTCGACTTGCCGAAAGTGCTGGGTTACTGCAACCAGTGCTCAAGAAAGGAATGGGCTGGGATGTTGCATGCCCATGTTGACCACGTTTTCCCATGCACGCTTCTGGATTCCAGGTTTCTACCGCCTACATTGCTGGCAAGCGCGAATTTGGGGGTGAATTGTCCGACTTATTGGCAAGGTGTTGCCGGGATTGGAGAACATGGTGTCTCCATTGGCATGGCCAAAAAATATGGCCCCAATTCATTTGCCGATCCTAGTGTCGCACTGTAAATTTCATTGGCCGATATCGTCGAGGTGCGTCAAGGACCCGGAGATGAGGCGGCTGGTAAACGGCGAGTTCTGCGCGTTTCTCAGGCGGCCGCATCAGGAGCCGCCGCTATACTTCTTACTGTTACGTCCTGCAGTGTTGCACGTTTGGGGGCGCCTTTTCCGGAATTTCTTGTGGGAACCGGCGCTGCCAGCGTGGGTTTCGGTTTAGAGCTTATCCGTAAATAACAATTTGCCGACGAAAGACAATTAGCGCACATGCAATCTCCAATAATCCTTCGTAACTGTCGGCGCGTTTCTCATATCGTACCAGCAGCTTGCGGTAGCGATTCATCCACGAGTGAGTGCGTTCCACAACCCATCGTCTTGCGCGACACCGGGGATTTGGTTTCTTGGCGAGCGCCTCTTCACCGCGCGGCGGGACGTGTGGAATATAGTGCTGTTTCTTCATTTCTTTCTCCGCAGGCTTTCCCGCATACCCTTTATCCGCGCACAGGTGCTCGTGTCCGTTCTTTGGGCGGCGGGCCACCACTGACATTAGTGTCCGCGTCAGGAGCTTCACGTCGTGCCGGTCCGCTCCGTCTACGACTAGCGATAGCGGGATTCCACGAGCGTCTACGAGCAAGCTGCGCTTGGTTCCTTTTTTTCCCCCGATCGGTCGGATTGGGACCAACAGCTTCCAAGGCCAGCGGGGCTTTCACCATCGTGGCGTCTATGCTTTGCCATGACCAAGCAATGCCTTCCATCTCATCGTATTCTGCCAGCCCTTTACGCCACATTCTTATGAAAATGCCGCCACGCTTCCATTCCAAGAAGTATTTGTGTACCGAACTCGCGCTTCCATATTCTTTCGGCAACGCTTTCCACTGGCAGCCGGTGCGCAGCACGTACACAATTGCCTCGAACACACGCCGTGGCTCTATCGGTTTTCGTCCTCCGCCTGGTCGCCGCTTGTACCGCACTCCTTTCGGCCGTTTGACCTTTGGAATCAGGGGTGCTACGCGCTCCCACAACGCATCTGACACTGTCCATGACTTGAGTGTGCTCATGCGCAGCAGCATAACACAAGTGGTTTTCAATGGCAATATTTATTTACGGATAAGCTATTAGTCACTTTTGCGATAAACTATTTTGTACGCGTGAAGAGTCTCTACCGCAATGTCATAATCAATGTTGAATTCCAGCTGCAAAACGACAGGGCGTTGTCAGTTGGAGTTGATTCACGTTGGCTGGAAGCCATGCTAAAGACATTGACTTCTTTTGGAGTCAAGACGGACTCCAGCGTGGAGCGCCGGCAGGTCTGATCCGCCAGCAGACCGGCTATCGTGCTCGCGGTGGTCGCGGACACGGTCATATGGGAAATGTCGGATAATGCATAATACATACAGTTCAAGTAACAGCTTGAGTGACCTACTAGCATCTATTGGCATTAGGGGACAGTGGAAGATAGAGCGGGTCTGCCGAAAAGTCACTCACAGAAAGGAGAAGACGCAATGAAGAGGACCGTTCGGTTATTCGGGACTGTACTTCTGACGACGGCGCTGATGGGCTGTCCTCCGGCGCCGCCGGAGATCACGAGTTGCACTACCTTCACCTATGATGGACACACCATCGAGCTCGTCGGCCCCATCGATGGAGGCACATTCAATCAATTCAGCACGACGGTCTACAGGGATGGAAGCCTTCTCGGAAGGTTCAATGTGATTATGTTCGGCGGTTGCCTGGCTTCGGTCAACCTGATGGAGGAAAAGCTGTGCGAAGAAGAGGAGCCGGCATCCGTAACAGAACAGATTGAAGAAGACGGCACTTGGACAGTTATAGAATGGTTTGATGCCGAAGATCTGTAGCTGCTCCCATGAATTCAATGGGGGCTTGCTTACTCGAAAACGAATTTTGTGATCACACTTTTCCGATTGCGGCCGGAGGTGGCTGCCGACACTCTCCTACTCGGTCGGCGCGGCTAACGTTCCGTAAAGCTGATTTTGCGTTTTCGAGATTATATACGTAATTGCGCTTTACAGTGGTGGTGTATTGCGTTGGGATTCGCCGCGTGACGCGCGCAGGCGTCAGGAGGCAGTGCGGGGGGAAATAGGGGACAGCGGAGTTGCTGAAAAAGTCCTTGACAACGGTCTTCTAATGTGATATTTAACTGTCACGTTAAGAGGATGCGCACATGGTGGGTCGGCAGCAGCGGGGGCAGGAAGAGCTTTTCGTGGCGGGGCCGCTCCGGGACCTGATTCCGGACGACCACATTCTCAAGCGGGTGGACCGGGTGCTGGACGCGTCGGAAGGTAAATAGGGACAGTCACCGTTTATTTTAGACTCTTAAATGGTGCCTGTGCCTATTTAAACTCAGCAACAACCCCGTCTCGCCTGCAAGTGCTGCGGCAACTGCCTACGTGGTAAGAGCCTCCACCAAAATTCTGCGCGCCCCGGTTTGTGCGTTACTGCTTCCTCGTGATGATGGCTCTTATTGTTGTCCAAGTGGCCACCGTGCCCGCCTGCAAGGAAGTTTACCGCAACTGGGGCAGCGAACTGCCGTTTGTGACTAACTGGGCGCTACGGGTCGCTGAAGACTCGGGTTATCTCATCTTGCTCGCCTCGGCCTTCATGATTGTGACCGTTGCGAGCATGCTCTACCGGGTGTCGCCGGATTCACAATGGCGCCGCCTCGCTTGGTATATTCCTGCCGCCGGCGTGGCCGTAATCTTTCTGTCTCTCTTGGCGTTGTTTTTCCCCATGCTTTCCTGAGTTATCATTCGTACCCGCGATTTCTCCGTGTTCTCAGTGACCTCCGTGGTAAACCAAACCCCAAACGCCAAACTCCAACCTAATTTCCGAGCGGCTGGCGGCCGTCTTGCCGGATCTTCCTGAAAAAGTCCGATAGCAGCGCCCCGCACTCCGCCGCCATCAGCCCAGGAAACACTTTGGGCTGGTGGTTGAACCGCTTGTCTTCGAGCAGATTCATCAGCGTCCCGCAGACGCCCGCCTTCGGGTCGTACGCGCCGAAATAGACCTCTTCAATCCGTGCCAGGATGATGGCGCCGGCGCACATCGGGCACGGCTCGAGCGTCACGTAGAGTTTCGCGTTCTCGAGCCGCCACGACCCCACCGCGGCCGCCGCCTGGGTTATGGCAATTATTTCGGCGTGCGCGGTCGGGTCCTGCAGCGTTTCCCGCTGGTTATGCGCCTTGCCGACGATGTTGCCCTCGTGGACAATCACGCACCCAACCGGCACCTCGCCCGCCTCGAGCGCCCGTTGCGCCTCACGGATCGCGTATTGCATATAGCGGGTGTTGTCATCAAGCATGATTTGATTGTCGGGAAGCGGAGCGGGCAAGTCAAGTGAGCAAGAGACCGCTTGGATCGCTCGCGGTTCCAACCGAGGGGATCCTCACGCCCGCCCAGGGGATGTTGGAGAGGCAGATAGAGATCAGCGGCTGGGGCGGGCTCAGGATGACAGACTTTGATCCTTGGTTCCAAAGGCTGTTTCACATCCAAAATCGTGTGCTCCTGATGAGCGAAGAAGCGCTGTGCCAACGCTTTTTGGCGTGAAAAAAACCAAGATCAAAGCCTGTCATCCTGAGCCTTGCCAGACATAGGCCTATGCTGTTGCTTCAGGCGCCTGATGGCAAGGCGTGAGGATCCCCTCGATCGGAACCGCATGAGACCCGATCAATCTGCCAACCTTTTCCGCCAGGCATGACACCATTCCCTAAAATCCGTATAATCATCTTCATGGTAATGCTAAAACCTTGTGTGTTGTGGATTTGCGTGTCATCGGCCTTCCTGTCGGTTCCCGCGTTTTCGCAGGACATCGTCGACCCGGCGTCCGTCTGGGAGCGCGCAACCCTCTACCGCGACGAATGGGGCACGCCACACATCTACGCCGACGATTTCCAGGCTCTCGCCTTCGCGTTTGGCTGGGCGCAGGCCGAGGACCATCTCGAACCGATGCTGGCCGCCTACCGGATCGCCAACGGCCGCGGCGCGGAAATCTATGGCGAATCCATGGCGGAATCGGACGAGTTTGCCCTCAAACTGGGCCACGGCATGCTCGCCCGCAGCGCCTTCCCCAACCTCGATCCCGTTACCCAGGAGCTCTGCGTCGGGTTTGCCACCGGTGTCAACGCCTGGATTGTAGGGCATCCCGAGCAGACACCTGCCTGGGCCGATGGCGTAAACCCGGAAGACATCCTCGCGCTGCTGCACTGTTACCTGATGAGTTTCGCCCCGTTCGACCTGCCCGGCTCTTACCGTCGCGGCGCGCCCGCCATCACCGGCAACGCCTGGGCCGTCAGCCCCGCCCGATCCGCCACCGGCGCCGCCATACTCGCCATCAACCCCCACGAGTACTACGACGGCCCGTTCCGCTGGTACGAGGCCCATCTCGTGTGCCAGAACATGAACGTCTCCGGCGCGACCCTGTTCGGCCTGCCCGTCATCATGCAAGGCCACAACGAGTCCCTCGGATGGGCCCTCACGCCCAACCAACCCGATTTCGCCGACATTTTCATTGAACCGCCGTTCGGCATCGACCTTAATCGGGATCCCAAATCGGTCATGGCCGGCGCACAAACACAAAGCAGCGAGCGGCTCCTGCACATGATGATGCTCGCAAACACTCGAACCTATTTCGTCGCCACGCCCGACGGCCCCGTCGAACGCGCCGTCGTCTGCCTCGACACTGCGCGCGGGCCCGTCGTCAGCGTTGACGGCGCCCGCATCCTGTCCTATCAGATCGGCGGCTACCGCGACTTCGGCACAATTGCCCAACTCGCCGCCATGGCCTGCGCACAGGACCTGCCCGCCTTCCAATCCGCACTCACCATGCACCAACTGCCCTGTTTCCACGTCGTCTACGCCGACGGCGCCGGAAATATCTTCTACCTCTACAACGCCAAAATGGGCGACAAACCCGCCGTCGAAGTACCCCTCCAGATCGAGGAGGAAACCATCCCGCCCGCGGTCATCGATTGGACCACCCCCATGCTCGCCAGCCGGTTTGGCTGGGGTGATATTATCCCGCCCGAGGCGCTGCCGGCCGTCGTCAACCCCGCTTCCGGCTACCTCCAGGCCTGTGGCAACCCGCCCTGGGCCGCTACCGAAAACAGCGGCATCCTCGCCGAAACGTTCCCGCAGTGGTTTTGCGCCGACAGGGATACGTTCCGCGCCCAACGCGTTCGCCGTTTGCTCGGCGCCGGCCAGCGGTCGCCTTCCGATTTCCAAGCCATGCTGTTCGACCCCGTGGCTCCCCTGGCGGCCGACGTCGTGCCCCTCATCTTGTCCGCGGCCGAGGAGCGAAAAGACACCGTGGCCAACTCGCACCCCGACACATCTATCGGCATCGCCGCACTCAAAAACTGGAATTATGCTGCAGACGTCTCAAGCGCCGGAATGACCTTCTTCCACGCCTGGTGGGCCTCGCTGCAGGCCCAGGACCTGTCCACCGTCCTGGCGGGCAAGGATTTCATTGCCGCGCTCAAAGAAAAATCACCCGCCGCACAGGATGCCGCCATCAACGCTGCCGCCGATGCCGCCCGGATGATGCGCAACGAGTTCAATTCGCTTACAGTCCCCTGGGGCGACGTCCACACCCTCACCCGCGGTGGGAAAGAGGCGCCCGTTGCTGGATCGACGTCCGGCGAGCCCATTTTCGTGTCCGGCGATTTTGTCTACGACTCCAAAAAATGGCGCGCAAATTACGGGTTTGCCTACGCCATGGTGGTCTCGTTCGGTGAACAGTTGACCGCATCGAGCCTGCTGCCGTTCGGCGCCTCGGAAAACCCCGCGTCGGCCCATTACGCCGACCAGTTGGCCCTCATGACGTCCGGCCGGCTCAAACCAGCCTGGTTCTCCATCGAGGACGTCCAGCGGAACGCCGCCACCGCCCGCGGCAGAATCGTCCACCTCCGTCCCGGCGGTATGGAAGGCCTGTTTGCTCTGCAGGCCGAACAGCCCATCGAGGCACAACTTGACACCGCCGTCGAGGCCCCCGCCGAACTGCCTGCCGGGCTGGCCCCCTTCACACTGTTCGTCAAACCGGAACAAACCCCGCGAGCCGCCCCCGTGCAAACCAACATCGAGATCCGAATCCCCGAAGTCCTCTGCTCAAGCCAGGACCTCGAGAAGCTCTCCGTCTACGCCCACGACGGCGCCGCCAAGGAGGGCGCCGCCAAGGAAGGCGCGGCCAAGGAGGGTGCGGCGTGGAAACCGCTCGAACAGCAGGAACTCAACCAAGAAATACGCACCTTCTCCGCCTACGACGATCAGCCCGGCCAAACCTACTGCGTCCTCGGCCCCGCACAGTTGAGGGCCGAGCGTATTCCCATACCCGGCGAGCCCGATACGCCCGCGTTGCCGCCACAAGTTGAATCCAGCGCGCCGCAGGCGGAAAATGTCCCTCAGCAGAACGAGCGAAAGTGGTGGTGGGGCTTGGTGCCGCAGCCACTGAGGCCGCAGCCGTCCCCACGGCCCGTCATTCGGCCGCCCGGTTCAAAAACGCCCGCGCCCGAAAACGTCGTGGGCGAGCCCGAACTGCCCAAACTGGACATCGCGCCGCCCATCATCCCGACAGATGCGGTCGACGAGGCGAGGGAAGCCGGCGGCGAGGAAAAACGGGTCCGCCGCAACTATAACGTTCAACTGCCCGGCGCGCGGGAACGGCAAACCGCCGCCGATCTAAAGAAGGAAGAGCGAAAAGCAAAGAAGCAGGCCGCACAGATGAACAGGCAGGCTAAGAAGAACAAGAAGAAAACGAAATAGGGGCTGGGAGAAATGGGTGTGAAACGCAACCGAATCACACGATGGTTGCAGGACGCGGCGGATGCGCTCCAACGCGGCAGACGGTTCGTCACCCACGATATCTGGCACATTGGCGGGCCCGGCGAACAAGTCTCGCCCGGCCTCATCATCAAGCACATCCGCGTCGCCATCCTGCTCGTCAAGGGCGTGCTCAAAGACGACCTGCTCCTGCGCGCGTCCGCCCTCACGTTTGCCACCATGCTGGCGATCGTCCCGTTCCTGGCGCTGATGTTCTACATGATTCAGGCGTTTAACGTGGAGGGCTCCGTCGCCGATCTGCTCTCGATCGTGCTCGGCTCGACGGTTAAAGGCCCGTCCACCCGCCAGTTTCTCCTCGACTTGTTCCGGCCCGCCCAGGAAACCGCCGAAAATCCCACCGCCATGATCATCTCGCTCGCCGAACGCGGCGCAAACCCCGGCACGCTCACCCTCGCCGGCCTGATCTTCGTCCTTACCACCGTATTCGGCATGATGATGAACATCGAGAGTTCGCTCAACACCATCTGGGGCATCCACCGCCGCCGGTCCTACTACCGCGCATTTGGCAACTACATCAAGATCATCGTCCTGCTGCCGTTTCTGGTGGTCGCGGTGATGACGGTTCAGGCAATCCTCAACAGTCCCGACTTCGCTTTCAGGCTCGGCAGGCTCGAATATTTCCTGCACTGGTCGCAGTACGCCATCAGTTGGGTTGTCTTCACGGTCTTTTACTACATGGTGCCGAACACCCGTATAAAGTTCCGCTATGCGCTCCTTGCCGGCGTGATTGCCGGCACCGTGTGGTCACTGCTCTCGCTGGCCTACATCAAATTCCAGTACGGACTCCCCCGATACAGCCTGATGTACTCGACGCTCGCGCAGGTCCCGGTCCTGCTGATGTGGGTCTACATGAGCTGGCTCACGCTCCTGGCCGGCGCCGAACTCAGTTTCGCCTACCAGAACGAGAGCACCTACGCCATGGAACGCCTCGTCGAAAACGCCAGCTACGCCTATCGAGAAGCCGTCGGCGTCTGGGCCATGGCCGAGCTCTGCAGGCGGTTCGACGCCGGCGAGCCCGGCCTCACCATCGAACAGGCCGCCATGAGCTGGAATGTCCCCTCCCGTCTCCTCAACGACACACTCCGCCTCCTCGAAGACGCACACCTCGTCGTCCGAAGCGCGTCCGAGCCGCCCCTCTACCAGCCCGCCCGTTCACTCGACAAGATCACCGCCGGCGATGTCGTCGCATGTCTGCGCGAAGCCGGCCGCGACCCATCCACCCTACGGCAAGACCCCGCCTACGAGCAAATCGCCTTGCGCGCGTTCGGCGGAACCGCCCCTTCCGCGGAAGTCACCATGGCCGACTTAGCGCGGTCTTCCGCCGGCCGGCCTGATCCCGTCAGTTTCGACACGGGCCGCTCCGCTCATACGGGCGCATAGTGCATGATTTCATAGTAACGATCGCCGCAGTAGACGACCGGGACCCGCTCAAAACCGGTCCCACTCTGTCGGCTGTGGATAACCAACGTGGCTACTATAAGGCCGACTTCGCCGAAGTCGGCCAACCAACGGTAAAAGCAGCGGCTTCGAGTAAAGCTGATGAGGGGAAGGGGCTTCGGGTTTGGGCGGTCGTAGTGATCCGGAGTCACCAAATCGGATAGCCTTGAGTGGAAAGGGCCGACCTCGGCGAAGTCGGCCTACCGTTATGAAAAGGAGCATTTAGCCAAACATGCCCGCGGACGACGCGCAGTTGGACCAGGTCGAGGGGATCGTTGAGCGGATCGTCTACGAAAACCCCGACACCGGCTTTTTCGTCGCCCGCCTGCACGAAGAAGGCCGGCCCGAGCCCGTCACGTTTGTCGGGAACCTGATGGCCGTGTCGCCCGGCGAGACCATCCGCCTCTGGGGCCACTGGGTCGAAGACAAAAAGTGGGGCCGCCAACTCCGCGTCTCGAAGTACGAAACCCTCATGCCAGCGACCGTCGCCGGAATCGAGAAATACCTGGGCAGCGGCCTGATCGAAGGCATCGGCCCCGTCTTTGCCAAACGGCTCGTGAACCAGTTCGGCCCCGAGACCCTCCGCGTCATCGACGAGCATCCCGAACGCCTGCGGCAAGTCTCGGGCATCGGTAGAAAACGCGCCGGCCAGATCCGCGAAGCCTGGCAGGCGCAAAAAGCCATCCAGTCGATCATGCTGTTCCTCCAGGGCCACGGGATCGGCACCGGCCAGGCTGTCCGAATCTACAAGAAATACGGTGACGGGGCGGTCGCCATCCTGCGCGAAAACCCGTACCGGCTCGCTCGCGACATCCACGGCATCGGGTTCAAAAGCGCCGACAAAATCGCATCGAGCCTCGGCATTCAAAAAGACGCCCCGCAACGTATCGAGGCCGGCCTGCTCTACGCCCTCGAGCAGGGCGCGTTGGACGGCCACGTCTACCTACCCCAAGACCGCCTCATGGCGGAAACCACCAACCTGCTCGGCATCGACGAAAACCGGCTGCACGGCCCGCTGGCCGCATTGACATCGCGCGGCGACGTGGCCCACGCAGCCGTGGTGCGCGAAGACGACAAGCTCTTCCTCAAATCGCTACACAACGCCGAAATTGGTTGCGCCCGCTACCTCAAGCGCATCATGAGGACGCCCGCCACCGCAATCACCGATCGAGTCGAAAATGCGATCACATGGGTCGAGAAGAAAAACAAGATCGAGCTCTCGGCCGAACAAAGAGAAGCGGTCCGCCTCGCATGTTCCGCCAAAGTGCTCGTCATCACCGGCGGGCCCGGCACCGGCAAAACCACACTCATCCGCAGCCTCCTCGACGTCTTCGAAAAGAAAGCCTACGGCCCCCTCCTCGCTGCGCCCACCGGCAGAGCCGCCAAGCGCATGGACTTTTCCACGGGCCGGCCCGCAAAAACCATCCACAGGCTCCTCGAGTTCAGCCCGAAAGAAGGAAAGTTCCTCCGCGACGAAAACAACCCGCTCGACGCCGACCTCATCATCATCGATGAGACCTCGATGGTCGACGTCTACCTCATGCACAGCCTCCTGCGCGCCGTACCCCCGCAGGCACGCCTGTTCCTCGTCGGCGACGTCGACCAACTCCCCTCCGTCGGCCCCGGCAACGTCCTGTTCGACATCATCGCCAGCAACATCGTACCCGTCGCGTGGCTCAAGACCGTGTTCCGCCAGGCCGCCGAAAGCGGCATCATCCGCAACGCGCACCGGATCAACCAAGGCCTGTTCCCCGAGTTCAACACCCGGGATTTCTTCTTCGTCGAACGCAAAGACCCCGCTAAAACACTCGAGACCGTCGTCGAACTCGTAGCGTCGCGCATCCCCAAAAAGTTCGGGCTCAATCCCATGCGCGACATACAGGTCCTCGCACCGATGCACCGAGGCGAGGCCGGCGTCGCGCGTCTCAACGAGGCCCTCCAGGAAGCACTCAACCCGAACGGCGAACCACTCCCCCGAAAATCGTTCCGCCTCGGCGACAAAGTCATGCAGTTGCGAAACAACTACGAACTCGATGTCTTCAACGGCGACATCGGCACTATCACCCGCGCCGACGAAGAAACCCGAACGCTCGAAATCCGGTTCGACGAACGCCCCGTCCTATACGCCTTCGACGACCTCGACGACCTCACGCTCGCCTACGCCGCTACCGTACACAAATCACAAGGCAGCGAATACCCCGCTGTCGTCGTCCCCCTGCTCACGCAGCACTTCCTTCTCCTCCAAAGAAACGTCCTCTACACCGCCATCACCCGAGCCGCAAAAATCGTCACCCTCGTCGGCGACGAAAAAGCCATCGCCATCGCCGTCAAGAACAACCGGGTGACGCAACGCATGACACGCCTCGCCGAGAGGCTGAGGATGTCCAAGTAGTCCTGTCAATCCTGTTATTAGATTTCTCGCAAAGACGCCAAGACGCGGGCAGTTGTAGGTCCCATCTCTGAATGGGACCGATCCCACGGCTCATCCGGTCCAAATCAGAATTGGGGGCCGAATCAGAATTCGGACCTACATTATGCGAATCGAGATCCTCACAGGCGGGCTCAATGTTCGTGTCCATTTCATATGCCTCTGTTTTATATAGCTCGAGTTGGTGCCGTTTTTGGGGGCGAGAAAGCAGGCGTAATGGGTTGAATTTTGCGGAACAAGGGGGAATTGGTTGACAAAACGGGCGACCGCAATATTAGAGATAAGAATAGGTTAACCACAAAAGGCGCAAGAAGCACAAAAGAGATTTTTTTGGCGACAACTGTTCGATGTCTGATAGTTAGAGGCAGGAAGAAGTTTTTGTCAGTCAAAATCCGACAATGTATAAACCTGGATAAGGCAGTCGGGAGTCAGAATTCAGGAGTCAGAATTCAGAATATCGAAAACACTGGATTTCCATATAAGACTGAGCGGTATTTGTGCTAACCAAGAGGATGAATACTTCCGCGCCTTTGAAAGGTGTCGTAACCTGTTGCCATTCCGACTGCTGACCCCCGAGTTTCTATTGGCCCATCCAGGATAAAGGCCATCTCCGTGTTCACTCAACACTTCGTCCTGCTCCAACGCAACGTCCTCTACGCCGCCATCACCCGCGCCGCAAAAATCGTCACCGCGCTCGCGCGCCTCGTCGGCGATGAAAAAGCCATCGCCATCGCCACAAAAAACAACCGCGGCACACAAAGAATGACGCGACTCGCTGAACGCCTCAGAAGATTAGATGGCCCTTGATAGGCCAATGGATGCGCCCCTTGCAGCGCATTTCAAACACTCTTGTACTATTAATCGGCTAGTAGTAAGATCATCGGGTCAAGAAAGGAGGGAAATAAACGGTGACTGTCCCCGTTTACCCCTGGGTCTAGCGTTCTTCGTGGCGGGTTATTGAGAAGGTGTGCCAGGTTGGAGAAAGGGGGGGGCTTTCCTAAGTCAAGGGAGATTTATCCGTGCGGGAGAAATTAGTTCTGTGGTTTCGAGCAAACTGCTTTGTGTCAGCGTCAATGTATGGGCTGTATGTAGTTGGGGTCATCCTTTTCTGCGAACAGACACACGCTCAGTTGCCAACTGTTGAAGACCTATTGGCGCGACACCGTGCAGGGCAGCAGTGGAAAGAGCATTTCCAGCTTCAGGTACAGCAACTGGAACCAAGCCGCGCATTCATGAACCCAGGCATGAGGGACGAAGAATTCGTGAACGAGGCAATCGTACGCGGCAGCGGCGGCAAGATACGGTGGACGAACACTCAAAAAGGCAGACCACAGCCGCGGGAGTTCCTCTTGACGCAAGTGGATGACAAAGATACTTTCTTTGAGTGGACAGACCCGCAGGGAGTGGTGGTGTACCGCGGTGCTCCCCGACAACGTGGTAATTTCTGGTTGAGCTTCGTGGCTGGCCCCACAGTTTCCGGAGTCTGCGCAGACACCACCTTGGATTGGGTCGACAGCTTGCGTTCCCTGGACGGATTGACCGTTCGCGAGGGAGAGGTAAACGGGGCGTCATGCTACATACTGGAAGGTGACACGCCGGGAGGACGCGTCAGGGCCGCCCTCGACCCGTCGCAAGGGTACTCATTGGTGCAATACAGTTGCGAGCTGGAGCCCGGCAAGCACATGCGGACCGACGGATTCAACGGGAAGGACAAAGTCTACGAGAGCGCGGACCCAAACAAGCCCGTACACGTTATGCGCTTTGAGTTGGAGCGGGCCACTTATAGGGAAATCGACGGCGTATTCGTGCCAGAAGCGGCGATCACGCATGTGACGACGGAGTATGAAGGCGGAACTCCTTTCACATACTCCACAGGATACAAAGTAACGAGTATTGATTTGAGTCCTGAATTCTCGGCGAGTACCTTTGCACCCGATTTTCCAGATGGCACAAAGCTCCGCATCTTTAGAGAAAAAGACGGCGGCCTCATGACCGGTTTTGAATGGAAAGGCGGCCGTATCGTGCCAGCTGTCAGTGATAGGGCAATCGCTGCCGTGAACAAATCAGTCTCGGCTCTGAAGAACGGTGAGGCCCCTGAGACTGCGCACCGCGTTGGCTTAGACCCCGGGTCCTCCTCGGATGCGTCGGCTTCCGCCGAACCCTCACCGAGGCGGCTTTATGCACTGTTACTCCTGATCGCGGGAGCGTCGTTGATCGGAATCCTCGTGATACGCCGCCTGTCCGGGCGTGAGGCAAGAAAGCGCAGCGATGTTGTCGCCATGGAAGAAGCGGTAAGAAGTAAATGATTACTCCTTATAGTTTAGCTTGGGCAGTCCCGTCAACCCGAGGTGGGCTCTGGCGTAAGAAATAACGGAGTGTCAAACAGGGCTGTCGTTTGACCGCCAACACGCAAGGGAGACTGAACATGAAGAAAAAGTTCTGCAAGTTAGTCCTCGTGGTCGCGATACTAGCCGCGGGCGCACCACTACTCGGCCCTCGGTCCTTGTCATCAGCAGAGGCTGACACTGTTGTGGGTGAACATGCCCATGTGCCGGTAACTATACGGGGGCATGTGTAGGCAGCGCCACATGCACATCCACAGTAACCATATGCTATGGTTCAAACCAGAGCTTTACATGCGAAGATGACACGCTGTGGTCGTGCAGCATCTGGAGTTGCCAAACAGTTTATGGATCGTATTGCTCTTGAGTTGCGTAAAGGTGATATGCTTGTGAATTCTCACTAACCCCATGCGGACCGTGTCCACACTTTGAGCGGCGCGGTCCGCACCGAGGGAACAACAGGCTTTTTTCGGAGGAGTTCAAAGAATGGCTTACGGCATACATCGATTCCTGCGCAGTTTAATCGTCCTATCGCTGCTTTTCATAATGGTTCCCGTGTTGGCCATTCATGCGCACGCATTGGAACCACAACAAATTGTCGAACAGCTTGGGAAATCCTACGCCTGGACGGATAAGGTTTCCATGAAGTTCTCCATGAGAAACGAAGGGAACCTCAACGCAAGTGTTTACTCTGACGCGGAATTTGTCTTTATCAATGATGGGTGGAATCGCTGCCAATGGCTAGGCGACGAAGGATGGAGGAACAGAGACACAGGAGAACTGATCGCTAATAATGGCATAGAAAACGACCGTGTCATACAATCGCTATTCTCGGCGAGGGACAATGGCGGGCAATACTTTGAAGAGGAAAGCGTCACCGGCGCTTATCGTGACAAGGGAAAAGTATTGGTTCGCACGAACGGTGCAGATTATTGCAAAGCCGAACGCGCGCGTGCGGAACGCGGCGGTGCGTCATTCGGTTTCTTTTTTCCATTCAGTTACGAGCGATTACCGGATCTTCTAAAGCGAGGGGAAGTGACCGTACGGATGGAGGAAGTAGATGGCGTAGCTTGCCGGGTGCTGGAAACAAAGGTGCCTGAAGGCAAGATCGAAGCTTGGGTTGATCCTGAACATGGCTACACGCTTCAACGCTGCAAGCTCACAAAAGAGGCCGGGACCGACTTGGACCGTGAGGGGAAGCCATTCTCGCACGTCACCCCGCTTGATGGCGTTAATTCTCCCGTAAAGCGCAGCGTGATTGAGTTTAGCAGATTACAGGGGGAGCAGGTGGGCAGTGATTACGTTACCACACATGCTCTTTATACTTACACAGAGGAATTGGTGAATGGCAAAACGGTCCTTCAAAAGTCTGAAATGACAATATCAGACATCAATACGAGCCCGGACTTTGAGGCAATGAATGCCTTTAAATTCAGCGTGCCAGAGGGAACCAGGGTCTTTCTTCTCAAGGACAGGAGCGGACGGGCACTTGCCGGTTTTAAGTGGAAAGATGGAAGGGTCGTCACGAACATCAACGAGGAGAGCTTGAAGTCCATTGAGAAGACTGTTGTTGCGTTGCGGGAGGACACGCTTGTCACACCGGCCAAGGCACTCAAATGGAATGTCATCAAGGAAAGCGGCGGCTCCAAGAAGCTGCCAACGTTTCTGCTCCTGGGTGGGGCCGGTTTGGTCTTGTTGATAGCGGGGGTAGCGATTCGTGTTTGGGCATCGCGAAAAGCGAAGCCTCCACAAACCGTCGCAAAAGATTGAGAGAGTTTCGCTTCTGTACTTGCCCATGCTGTTCGGAACTCATGAGAATCGCCCCGATGGGGCGCCGGCCCTCGGGAGAAGCGCCTCGTCACTAAGGCGCCTGCGCAACTAAGAGGATCCGCAAACATGACTACATTCAACGGGACACGATAGTCGTATGAATATCCATAGGAAATCGCCTGCTGGTTTTCTTGTTGCCGTGGCGCTGGCAGTACTGATAAAAGCCAGCCTGGGTAGCGCAGAAAATGAAGTCACGTCGGTAAACAAGAACTGTGGCCTCTATTGCATGTATGCGACCTTTTCGTGGTTTGGCGAGAAGGTAGATCCCAACGAGCTTATGAAGCCGGAATACTTGTCGAAACCCGAAGGAAGCACGTTGGAAGATCTTACTCGTATTGCCCGCGAGTATGGATTTCACGCTAGAGCGGTTCAAAACCTTAATCTTGCCTCGTTGGAGCGGAGTCCCTACCCGATAATATGCAGCACCCGAAAACTTTTGAACGACAAAGTCTTCAATCACTACGTTGTGGTATTTCCGGGACCAAAACGCGCGAAGGCAGCCTATGATCCGTTGGACGATTCTTTCGTTTCGTTGGTGGATCTTGGCAGCGGCCTTTGGAGTGGATACGGGCTTGTTGTGTCTCGCGATCCTATTAATCTCTGGCAGCTTTTCTGGCGGGACTATCTGTTGATCTGGCTGGCTATCCCTGCGATGTTGTTTCTCCGGTGGCTATTGCGGTGGTATCAGCAAAGAAACAAGGGTAAGAAGGTCCGGCATTTTGCGTGGAATGTCGGGGGTGAGGGACTGCTGATACTGAGTATGGCCATATTCGCGGCCATGGTCGTGCATTTAAGCCTGTCAGCATCTCCGTTTTTCTCTTCCGCAAAGACGATTCAAGCCATTCAGGAACGTAATATCGGGGCCTTTCTAGAACATATCGACGCCACGGAATTACAGCACGCCATGCAGAAAGGCGCGGTCGTAATTGATGCGCGTCGCGTCGAGGATTTCAATGCCGGCCATATTCCAGACGCCATCAATCTTTCGCCTTGGTCTGAACAGGATGTCTTCGACCGTGTCCTTAAGGACTGGCCGACGGACAAGAACATAGTGATTTACTGCCAGAGCGCCGGTTGTCCATATGCACCAGAAGTCGCAAAAACGCTTTGGGACCGCGGTTATACCCAAATCGAGTATTACAAGCCCGGCTGGATTGACTGGTCTCAACGTATTGCCAAAGAGGGTCAATCATGAAGATGCTTCGTATACCCAGCAGTGGGTTAACGCTTGTACTCGGTTTCGTGTTTCTGGCCGCCAGTTGGCCAAAACTGCAATTCCCGTACGAGTTTCTGTCCGGCGTTTATTCCTATGAACTGCTTGGGCCGGTAACCGGATTGTACGCAGCGGCATTATTGCCATGGCTGGAGTTAATCGTCGGCCTATGTCTGGTGGTGGGTATGTTCGTGCAAGGCGCACTCGTTATTGCCAATACGCTTTGCTTTTTGTTTGTCTTGGTTCAGTGTTGGGCGCTTGAGCAAGGTTTGCAGATTTCATGCAGTTGCTTTGGTAGCGGCGGGGGCATGGTGAGTTATGCAACACTATTGCGCACCTTGGTGTTGTAAATCCCCGAGGGAACTGCCCCGGTCGGTACTTATATATTGAGGCTTGAGCAGGTCCTGGAGGTTGATATTGTGTTTGAGGATTTTGGCGGCGCCGTAG